>Ga0265293_10000139_pt1 | contig 172876 bp, 128 predicted proteins | sample Munlanlewell138R_FD_192505 | JGI IMG/M metagenome (GOLD analysis project Ga0265293, IMG submission 192505) | Leachate microbial communities from a municipal landfill in Southern Ontario, Canada - Leachate well 138R | ecosystem: Engineered > Solid waste > Landfill > Unclassified | place... | reverse complement strand
ATGCATCAATACCCTCAAAGTCTATGCCGAATTCGGGGATTTCGATTGACTCTAAATTGTCTAGGAGATTTTCTGTTTTGGCAAGGAGCTTGTCAATGGTTTCTTCCGCATCGGGAAGCAGCGTCTTCAGCTGATCCCAATCCATAGCCAGCAGTTCTTTGGCTTTTTCAAAACGAACAAACCACACGTGATTGAGAATCCTATTCACATGGGCTTGGTCTTCGAGTACCGCCATGGCAGCGCCCAGTTTGACGCTAAGATTGGGATTGGTCAACTCATCAGCAAAAGAACCGCAGAGCGTTGAAGCGGCACTGTCAATTCGTGCGGCATAGTTGAGCGCCTGCAGGCTAGCCTTTTTCAAGAATACTGCCAGATCATCATAGGTTTTGCCGACCCAATCTGCCGGTACTGTGCCGCCGAAGAGTTCGGGAGGCAAGAGTTCACTGCCATGGGCTGCCGTCATGGTATCAGCAATTTCATCAATAGCACCAACCAACTTAATGATCAGATCTTCAATGTCTCTATTGCAAAGATCTTCTTCATCCAGGAAGGCGGCAAGATCTTCTATAAGCCTTTGTGCGGCAGCCACATTCATTTCCCAAATTGCTTCAATCTTTTCAACATCCACAATTTCTGAAGGCAATGTGATGCAGGGGTCTTCTTCTTTCAAACAGAGTATTTTCGCCAGTATACCGAATTGTAAATGATCCTTAATTCCATCCGTATTCAGATCCCATGCGTAGTAGTCATGGAATCTCGTATAGGAATTGTTTTTATCTACGGTTCTGATCGCTTGCGCAACAGCTTTACCGGCAACATTGAAAATTAATTCACCGGTATACGGATCGGCAAAGGCATCACAGTAGATACCGGTTACCTCGTCGTCTTCGCCTTCACCTTCGCCTTCGCCTTCACCTTCGCCTTCACCTTCGCCTTCACCTTCGCCCTCACCTTCACCTTCGCCTTCACCTTCGCCTTCACCTTCGCCCTCACCTTCACCTTCGCCTTCACCTTCACCTTCACCTTCGCCCTCACCTTCGCCTTCGACTTCACCTTCGACCGGCTCTTCACCTTCGACGGGTTCACCTTCGCTGGGTCCTTCGCCTTCACCTTCACAGTTATCGCTAACGATAACGGTCCTCACTTCTATGCCTGTATTATGTGCACTATCCGTTACTGTGTATGTAACAGTATAGTGGTCGCCCGGTAGACTCGTGTTCACGTTAGGGCTTCGTTCAACTTTATAGGTTAGATCACCGTCACAATGATCGTAAGCAGAACAGCTGGGATCTATAAAAAGAGTATTGCAATCAATATAAAGGGGATTCGTACCAAACAGCGTGATTGTAGGCGGAAGAGTGTCTTTAACTTCAAATACCCATGTTTCAGAGGTAGATTGGCAAGAATAATCACACCAACACCTGTTGCGTTCCGCGTCCCAAAGTATAAACTCTATTTCGTACGTGCCTACTTCCAGAACTATAGGTTCAACTATAGTTTTATCGCATAGGTCTTCGTCGTCCAAGAAAGCTCTGACTTCTACCGGGGATGAAAGATCATCCCATCCTTTGACTTCCCAAGAGTTACCTGGAGATTCCGCAGAAGCAGTATGGTCTATTGTCAGGGTTCCGTCGTCGTTACAACTAAATTTCAAGGAGTCGCCACACTCGAAAAGGTTATCTTCGGGGACATCTCTGATTTCCGGAGGTAGATCAGGCGTGTTAAAGTGGAGCAGGTGGCTCCGTGATTGAAATTCAAAATTATTGTTGCCCTTGTAATAGCCTTCGCCGGTAAATGCGCCGCCAATGACCATGTTCTCGGAATCGTCGGTAAACGCTATGGTGTAAACGGGTTGTAAAAAGATAAAATTACGTTTAAATTCATCTTCCATACAGAGACGGCCGTAACAACAGGAACCAGTAGTGATACCGACGGAGGCGAAGTTGTGGTATTTTTCCTTATTTAGAGGAGATTCGGTAGATGACGCTTCCATGAAATTTCCGGCTATATAGAGGGGCGCTGCCTTGTTGGAATATCCCAGATCGTGAACATCGCCGAATATCGATGGCTTCCATTCCTGGAGTCCCGGCTGCCAGTCGTTATTAAACAGCTTGACAGCGGTAATATGTTGGGCGTTTGCGCCATTAAATGTTGTAAAATCGCCTCCAACGTAAAGGGTGGAATCATCCGGTATAGCCAAGGCTCTGACCGTGGCATCTGCGCTTATCTGTGGAAGTACTTGCGCAAGCGCACGATTATAGGCGCGGACCCATCCTCGGTTCGTGGAGCTGCCGCCTACATAAATAGAATTCCTTTGATTGGAATAGGCGAGATCATAAACGGTCTCGCCGGTTAAAGTCTTCGTTTCCTTCTTATCGGGATCTACATAACCGAGCAACTCTTTCCCGCCGAAATATAAACGTTGTGGGTCTGTATTATTCACAGGAGGAACCAATGCGAGCGCACGGATTTCTTGGTTAATTGAAATTCCAAGAATGGGAGTTGCTGTTCCAGTATCCAAATCCCATTGGGCAATATACTTTATCTCTTTGCCATCGATTTGTTGAAACAGTCCACCTGCATACAGTCTTGATGGATTATTAGAAATTTCTAAGGCATAGACGGTATTATCAACTTCCGGTTTAAAGCCTGCAAGGAGACGGCCGGTATTCAAGTTAATGGCGGCGAGACAATTTCTAGGTTCCCCGTTGATAATGGTTAATTCGCCACCCGCCCAAATCGTGACTTCGTTATTACCGCGTCGTACGTTCAGCGTCAAGGGTGTTCCGCCGGCGCCGGGATTCCAGGGCAGCAGGGCATTGTCGGATGGGGTGCTCCTTGAAAGTGCTGCCAGCCGAATCCGCTCTTCGCCTGAGGTGTTGTCGTCGTCGTCGACCTGACCGCCAAATCTCGTAAAGAAACCGCCCACATAGAGTTGATCCCCATCTGCCGCTAAGGAAGTGACCAAGTAATTAAATGCACCTTTGTCTTGATCCTCATTCGGCTCGGGAATATCATGATCCCCTTCAGATTTATTGACGGGCCAATTTTTTCTTAAAACTGCTGTTTGACTGTCCAAAGCTGCAATGTATTGTCTCTTTCTTGTTCCCATGAAATCAAAGGTTCCGCCTGCATAAACAAAAGTATCAGCGCCATCATCATCACCATCATAATAGAGCGTCTTGACAGGATTATTGCAATAAATGCCCCAGTTTGCCGCTTTTCCGGGGATGTCACTGTCAATGGCCGCGATAAAGTTTTTGGTTACACCGCCAATTTTGCTAAAGGATCCGCCCACAAAAAGGGTATGGGGTTCCACAGTTTCAGCGGCGGGTGGGTTTTCTACGCCGATGAACACGGTCTGATCTCCTCCAATGACCAAATCACTTTCATCGTTGATACGGTAATTGCCGGCTATAGTATATTCGTTATCAGAACCTTTAACTTGATAGGTCAGTGTGGCGGGGGCGTCATTATTGGCAGAAAAGATAATTTTTTGTTGCCCGGGTATCAGAAAAGAATTCGGACCTGTAATGTCGCTTGCTGTCAAGCCTGGAGGCAGACGTTCTTCCACATACCAGTACGTTGTGTCTTCCGGGGGGTTGACAACAAGGGTTACCTTTTGGCCATCAATCTTTCGACGAACCGTTTCTGTTAGAGGCGCGAGACATAAGGTTTCGACTATACCGTTGGGTTTGGGATCCCACCGTGTCAATTGTCCGTAATATGGAAGGCTGTTGTTGGTATTGACGGCTGCGAGGAAAGAGCGGCTCCAATTTTTGCGTCCTTCCGTAGGGGCGTTTTTTATTAAGGGCATCAGCTCGGCATTGATGTTCTTGAACAGACCTGAAACGTAAAGGCGTGTTTTATTCGGGGAGAGCAACAGAGCGAGGACAAAATCATCGGGCTGAGGATTCCAATCTTCGCGAAGCTGCCCGGACGTATAAACAGCGGCAAGATATTTTTGTGAAACCTTATTGACCGTTAGAAATTTTCCGCCCACATAAAGGGTATTTGCAGCAGAAGAATAAGCAAGAGCGTAAACGGTATCATTGAATACCGGATTGAAGCCCTCGTCCAGTGTCAGTCCATCTTCGGACGGTATCAGATGGGCGACATGGAGCCGCTTTTTTTTGTGCACATAGGTGAAATCGCCGCCAATATACCAGCCGCCGTTATCGTCGGATACACAGGCGTGGACGGTACCTAAGACATTGGGGAATGTGTTGGAAGCGAGGACGCCTGCCTTATCAATGGGAACAAAATTGCCTGTTTCCGGTCCCATATAATCGAAATAGCCGCCCACATACATGGTTTGTTCTAATGCTTTGAGTGCGTAGACAGGGCCGTTGGTCGTCCATGTATCATCCGCGGTGTCAGGTAAGAATTGGGCAAAAGCGGCTTGGCATATAAAAACAAGGAGTACGATCCAAGCGCCGGTCTTGCATAGGTGACGACCCCCGATATTTTGAACATTCACCATCTTCTCTTCTCCACTTTTTATAAAATAATTGATATGCTTCATTTATCTGTAGGTTATCGCTACTATTGGGTATACTCACGAACCGGTGATTCATCGCGGTTGACTACTTCAGTTTCCAAAGGATAGACTGAAAAGCGGGCCGTGGCAGGGGTGGTATCTATGATATTGCCATTGATGACCGTTTGCGCAGTGATTAAATACTGCACTTCACGGCGCCGTGCCGGAGCTTCATTGGGATTGTTGTTGAAATCAGGCGGGCGCCCTTCATCGCCCAGTCTCCAGTCAAATTCTCCCAAATCTTCGCATGGGCTTGTGGGAACACAGGGATTCATTGCGGGCGGCCTGCTTAAATAGTCTGCCGGCGCGAGGGTGTGGGTTCCGCCGATCAAGCCTGCTGCAGTGTCGAAATCCATTAAATTCGCGTTCACGGTCACGTTGTTTCGCAACAATGCCATCAAGGGGTAAGGAACTTGCCACTCATCGATGACACCACGGGCGGCGAGCATACCGTCCTTATAAAATTTCCATAAAATCTGCTGTGTCCCTATTGTTTGCGAAGGAACCATGGATTTGAACCAAACCCTTGCATTAACCCGTGTATTACAGGCAGCGCAAAGGGATGGCAGCGGGACACGTGTTGCCGTGCCGAAATCGGTGATCGTGTAGATCTCACCGTCGAAATACTGTTCATGAAAAAGCTGCACGTGTACAGCCGTATCCAATGCTTCATTGCGATAGTCCCGTATTTCCTCATCCCAATATCGAGAATCAACCCCTTCATTGGGTGTTGGAAGATTGGTCGTCGGGTCTACAAGTTGCGTGATGGAGCTTGCCGGTCCCGGATCATATTGGACATTGCCTGCTTCATCTGCGCCAATAATATCTAAATGAAGATTGAAACCTTTGCTCTTATTGGACCATTGCCGTAAGCTTTGGCGGGTAATGTCGTTGTTAAACAAGGTGGTGTCGCGCAAGGGCCCTCGAATCCAATCACTGATGCCTAAATATTCTAATGCGCCTCCCGTTGTGGCGCGATACAAGCGAAACCGCGCCAAGGGCGCACAGGCATTCCCGGAATCGGGCATCGTCGGGGTGCGCAATTTCCACTCCAATTTCGGCGCGTGTTCATTCATGTCAAGATCGCCTAAGATTTCTGCCTGTGTTTGCCATTGCCAATACACATGGACAGAATTGTTTTGTGCAGGATCAAGACGGTTCTTCGCTTTGTCTTCTGCCATAAATTTGAAACGGCTGTACCACCGTTTTCCGCTGGGTTCGCTCACTCGAACTTGCCAAATTACATTCATTTCATTGGGCGGCACGGAGGAAGGCATAGCCGTCATGGATATGATCTCTGCTGCGTTGTTATCGTTGCTTGTGCCTAGAAGTGAAGCGGGCTTTGTGCTCTCAAACAGGGGTCTTGTATCTTGGAATGAGGAATCGAAACCGGCTTGTTCCACGAGATAAGCGCGACCCGCATTATCCACGGGAGGGGGATCAATATAACGGGCGTAAATAGAAAAATATAAGTCCTCATTGGGACCGGCACCTTTGTCCATCATCATTCCCGTCCGAGTGCCGGCATTCAAATAAACGTGCATATCCTGGCGGGAGAAGGAGGCCGCACTTTTGGGGGTGACCTCGGGGGGAGAAGTCAACGCCCAGTCTGATGGGAAATCGGGAGGTCCGGGCGATACTGCCGGCGCTCTGTTCGTCCCATAAATTGCCGGAGTGGAAAGGGCGGCATTGATACCCTCAGGACTGTCAACGACAAGTTTGGGCGGTACGGTGTCAATGATACAGGTGCCGCAGCTAAGATCCTGAATCGTGTCACCAAAGGAATAGGCAAAGACCGGTCTGCCGTCGGTACAAATATAAGAACCGCCTTCGCTCCAGTTGAAAGGATCAACAAAGGAGAATGTGTACTGTGCCGTCTCTAATCCGGATTGTATTTCGAAGCTACTGCGTTTTATGCGTATGAAATTACCCTGTTCAATAGCGCTTGGAGCAGGCAGATAGGCCTGTGGTATCAAGAAGGCACTGTCAAGCTGTTCAAGATTGATCCCCATCAACGTAAGGGTTCCTACCTGACCGCGGCCGAGAATGGCAGGCTTGATGTTACATGAAAACACGCGCGGTTCCATTATGAGCCGACCTTCAAAAATGGCCGCCCAATCTCCATTACAAGCGTTATCGATCTCTCTGATCACATCGGTGACGAGGATGTGCAGCTGATCGGCAGTGGCCGATTCTAAAATGAAGGGGTACGCGCCTTTTTCGAAACTGCCATTATCAATGATATTGCCCGTATGCAGTAATTCGAAAATGCGTTTTTCTAATATTTTGGATACATAGGTTAATGCAAAATCATCAGCGATTAGTCTGGATTGAAGCCCGAGTTTGACCCGTAAAGCAGGCTGTTGGTAGGAAGAAAGGAGATTTTCGGGAATGGGGAGGCTTATGCGATGGCACGCGCCGAAGTTCCAATGATCAAAGCCTTCACAAGCCTGTTGCAATGCATAAAAATCCCACGTCTCCAGGTATAGAGGGTTGCACAATGCTTCATTACCGTAATAGAGTTGAACCGAGCCTATGGCTTCAGTCTCACCCTCACCTTCTTCCGGCGTTTCGGGTTCACCTTCTACTACGGGCTCACCTTCTACAACGGGTTCACCTTCTACAACGGGTTCACCTTCTGCACAGGTATCATCAAGCAGGGGCTCGATTTCTTCCTGCCAGAATTCCTCTAAATCGTTTCCATAGGTTTCCAGACGCTCTGCCAATGTTTTTCCGCCCCAGTTATAATCGGGCTTCAATGCATCAATACTCTCAAAGTCTATGCCGAATTCGGGGATTTCGATTAATTCTAAATTGTCTAAGAGAGTTTCTGTTTTGCCAAGGATTTTGTCAATGGTTTCTTCCGCTTCAGGAACAAGGATCTTGAGTTGATCCCAATCCATAGCCAGCAATTCTTTTGCTTTTTCAAAACGAACGAACCACTCATTCTTGAGAATCCAATCCACATGGGCTTGGTCTTCGAGCGCCGCTACGGCAGCGGCCAGTTTGACAGTAAGATTGGGATTGTTCAACTCATCAGCAAAAGAGCCGCAGAGCGTTGAAGCGGCAGTACTCACTTGGTCGGCATAGTTGCGAGCCCGCAGGGTCGCCTTTTTCAAGAAGACTGCCAGATCATCATAGGTTTTACCGTCCCAATCTTCCGGTATGCTTCCGCCGAAGAGTTCGGCAGACAAGAGTTCACTGCCATGCGCTACAGCCATGGTATCAGCAATTTCATCGACAGCATCAACCAACTTAATGATCAGCGCTTCTATGTCTCTATCGCAAAGATCTTCTTCGTCTAAGAAGGCGGCAAGATCTTCTATAAGCCTTTGTGCGGCTGCCACATTCATTTCCCATGTGTTTTGAAGGGCTTCCTTGTCAATAAAGGGCAGTACCCTACAATCATCCTGATTCAAACACAGCAATTTTGCCAGTATACCGAATTGTAAACGATCCTTGATGCCATCGGTATTGATATCCCACGAGGAGTAATTATGATACTTCGTATAGGAATTGTTTTTGTCTACGGTCTTGATCGCTTGGGCAACAGCCTTGCCGGCAATATCGAAAATCGACTCGCCGGTATCCTCATCGAAAAAATCCGGACAATTGCCACTGGTGACCTCTTCGCCTTCACCTTCTATAACGGGTTCACCTTCTACTTCGCCTTCACCGTCTTCTTCATCGATTAATTCATGGCGAAAACTGATGGCAATGCGCGGCGAAGTCAAACCTCCCAAGCGTGCGTAATAGCCTCCATTTGAAATACCGAGGCTGTCAAAAAACGTGCTTCCGTCGGGCGTCTTTTCTAATTGCAGTCCCGGCACGGGTAAATTTGTGGAATAGTGGAATTGGCTCAACACGTCATTGTCGCCGGGACCGACTAAAATGGCACCGATTAGAACCATAGTTGGTTCCTTACTTGCCGTGCCTGTGTGGAATGTTGAAGTCAGTGTAATCCTATGTATCGTATCTTCCGTTGGGTCTATGTCTATCGTTTTGTCAATCCATGCATTAGACGGTACTCCGGCTAGGAGGCTGTCATCCCTGACGTTGCCATTAACTATCAGCTGCATACTATTATCGAGATCCTGAGGATTACGATGAACCACATACATCCAAATCTGGATTGTAAACGCATCCGGATTATTTTGGATATAGGTATATTCCAGATTTTCAGTAAGTTGAGAGGGAAGAACAGGAAGATTATAAGATTGTCCTGTTTTGAGGTACAGATCAAAGTTCTTAATCTCGACTACGATTTCTCCTTCTCCCTCATCATCATCTTGCGCCGTGACAACGCCGTTTATACACACTGAGATAATCCACATGAGTGTGAATATAGTTCTCCAGTTCAAGTCAAAACCTACCTTCATTAAATGCTCTCCTGCATAAGGTGATGTATAAAGATACACTACAAGCTCTAGGTTAATTTTACATTATTTTAGCCCTATTGTGTTAAAAACCATAAGGAACAGATAAAAGCGTCCAAGGTGGAGACTTTCTGTCCATTCTGTTCCATCCCGTCCTTCTTGTCCATCACAAAAGATCGTGCTTCGACACCGGGCACTTGTAAATGCCATTCACGATGACGGCGGTTAGATAAATCTTTGGCATATACGTATAATATTGACAGATTCTAAAATAGGAGAATGTCAGATGATGTCCACCTCTCGGCTGTTTACGATAGGACTTTGCGTTGTCGGGATATTTGTTGTGTTTCTCTTCGGGTGTGAACCGACTGATGAGAGTCCCGCCTTCGTACTGATCAAGACAATTAACAAACAAACTTGCGAAGGTTGTAATCCCGATGAGGGGGAATCGGAGACGCCGGGCACCCTATCGGTGACGCCCCTCGAACTTAATTATCCTTGGGAAGGGGCCGCCTACACCCTAAAGGTGCAGACCACAGAAGGATGGACCATACATTCCCATGCGGATTGGGTGCATGTGAACCGTGAGAGCGGCATGGGGGATGGTTTTGTAACGCTGAGCTGTTTTGGCAACATGGGCGAAGATCGTGTCGCACTCATCACAATAATCGGTGTGAATACGGATCCCGCATCCTTGACGCTGACGGTGGAGCAGGCGGGATTGAAGGTTGCTGAGGAAGGAGAGGATGGCGCAGAAGGTGAAGTGGATCCTTACGAGGGGGAAAGTTCGGCGGAAGGTGAAGAGGCGCCTACTGAAGGGGAAAGCGCCGGGGAGGGAGAAGTTTCGCCTACTGAAGGGGAAAACGAAAACGTAGCTGTTGAAATGGTTTCCGTGCCGACGCAGATATTTATGATGGGCCGCAGCAAATTGGGCGATGATAAAGACTTTGGCATGCTGTCTGAAGACCCGCCCCATCAGGTGGTATTAAATGAGTACGAAATTGGGAAATATCCCATTACAAATGAAGAATTTGCCGCTGTCTTGACGTGGGCGCAGTCGCACAATCTGTTGTATAGCGACACGTCGGGCACGCCTTGGTCGGGAAGGGGATCAATCTACGCCGGTGGTGAGGGCGCCCGGTATATGATTTTTCCCTATGATGCCCGATACCATCATTTGTCTTATAGAGGCGGCCGCTTTTGGGTAAAGACCCAAGCGCACGGCGACGCCGAGGCGCTGCCGACGCTGCCCTATTCTATGAACAACCATCCGGTTGTGCAGATCAGCTGGTATGGCGCTGTGGCGTGTTGCAATTGGCTGAGTACGATGAACCGGTTGTCGCCTTGCTATGACTTAAATAAAGCCGATTGGCCCCAAGTAATTTTGCCGCCCCAGCCCGGTGGTTTTCGGTTGCCGACGGAAGCCGAATGGGAGTGTGCTGCTGCGTGGAATGGCTCCAATCACCAAGTCTACGGCTTTAAAAATACTTCTGCCCATGAATCCGCCCCAGCCTATCGCTGCAATACCTTTCAAAAAGATGGTGAAAAATGGGATTTCGTGAATCCCATGGGACTGCTCCACCGGCCCTACACCTCACCGGTCGGATGGTTCAATGGGTCGAATATCAGTCCCAATGGCCAGTTTTTGACGGAAGATAGTCCCAGCCCTTGGGGAGCCTATGACATGAGCGGCAATGTTTGGGAATGGTGCCAAGACCGTTACGGCAATTATCTTTCCGGAGACGAGTGGAATCCTCTCGGCCCGGCAACGGGGAAGATGCGCGTCGCCCGAGGCGGCAGCTGGGCAAGCATTTTCTTTTCTGCGCGCACAGCACAACGGGCGTCCAATCCTCCGGAAACGGCCAATTTTAGCATGGGCTTTCGCGTTGCTCGATCACCGTCATTCTTGCGATAAGGAGGGAAGGCGCAGGTTGTGTTACTGCTTCCTCCGCTACGGCAGGGATTCGATTGGCGCCGCGGCTTAAGACTGCATCCACAATAGGACTAGAAGCAGGCTGCCCAATGCGATCCGATAAATGGCGAAAATCTTGAAATCCCGTTGTTGGATATAGCGCATGAAAGCGGCAATCACGGCGTAAGCGGTCATGAACGCGACGAGCCCGCCCACGCCGATCCATAGCCATTCTATCGGCTCTAAGGTTAAACCGCTTTTAAGGCTTTTATATACGGTGGCGCCCAGCATGGTGGGGATGGCGAGGAAGAAGGAAAATTCTGCGGCGGCGGGTCGTGCAGCGCCCAGCAACAGGGCGCCAATAATCGTTGCTGCAGAACGGGATACACCGGGCATCATGGCGAGGCATTGAAAAAGACCGATACACAGAGCGAGTAGGAAACCGATTTCTGCCACCCTTTCAAAGCGTACCTTTCTGACACTGCGCTCAATGAAGTAGAGCACGATGCCGCCCACGATCAACGCCAACGATACACTGAAGGGGTTGAAGAAAAGGGATTCAATATAATCATCGAAGAGGAAACCCAATAGGGCGGCGGGGATGAAAGCGACGGCGATTTTTATCCACAATAAAAAGACGGCGGGCGTATCGGTCCCGGGGTAAAAGGGGAAAAGCTTTTTCCTGAAATATAAGACCACGGCGAGAATGGCCGGCAGCTGAATAACAATCATAAAGGTTGTAGCGAAATCTTCGCTGCCTTGCAGGGTCAGCCACCGCTCCAAAATAATCATATGTCCCGTACTGCTCACGGGCAAGAATTCGGTGAGCCCTTCCACGAATCCAAAGATAAGGACCTTAATAAACGTAAACATAACTTTCCTTTATACGATTCTATCCTGATCAGGACAGCAGATTTCTACGGTATCGAATGAATTGCCTCTCACAGACACGGTGAAAAGGATAATCTATCGTCCGGGGTCTCAGCAAGTGCGAGAAGCCTGCCCTTAGGTTGAGCGTGTAAATTCATGGCGCTGCAACTGTAGAATTGCGTCGCTCTTTTGATATGGTATGACCATAACGGGTCACAGAATCCCCTGCGCCGTGATCTTGTGCGCTGCGGGAAAGGCCGGTTCGCCACCTTTTACTTCCAAGGAGATAATCCACGTTTATGTACGACACGCTCGAAGAACAATTGAACCATTTTGACCGGGCACAACGACGGGAAGCCTTTCTCAGCTTGGCGGCGGCTGCCGATGCCAATGCCTTGAAGCTTCCCGACATGGGCGCAGCCTTCAACCTTCATTGCCACTCCTTCTTCTCCTTTAACGGCTATGGATATTCTCCTGCCGCATTGGTATGGAACGGCCGTAAATTAGGACTGTCCGCCATGGCGTTGGTAGATTTCGATGTCTTGGACGGTGTGGATGAGTTTTTGGACTGTGCGCGCCGTCTGCGTTTGCGCGCCGGAGCGGGCATGGAAACGCGGGTCTATGTGCCGGAATTTCACGACGATGAAATCAACTCACCGGGTGAACCGGGCGTTGCCTATCATGTTGGCATCGGCTTCACCGGCTCTCAGATTAAAGATCCTGCGCTGTTGGCGCATTTAAAGGCCATGGCTCAACAACGGACCAAAACCGTTATAGAAAAGGTGAACACGCTCCTACATGAGATTGCTCTGGATTACGAAACAGAAGTATTGACATTGACCCCCAAAAACAATCCTACGGAACGGCATGTCTGCCTTGCCTATGATCGCAAGGCGCGCCGCTTATTTGCAGATACAGAAAGGTTGGTTAATTTTTGGTGTTCCAAACTTGATCTGCCGAAAGAGGCGGTGGAAAAAGGGATCGATGCGCCGCCGGTCTTTCAAGGGGTGATCCGATCCAAAACCATGAAGTCAGGCGGTGTGGGCTATAGTGCCGCACGGGGCGAAGACTTTCCGAAACTGGAGGCGGTCAATCGCTTCATAGGCGATAATGGCGCCATTCCTACCTTCGCTTTTCTGGATGGCTGTTCTTCGGGCGAGCAGCAAATGGACCGCTTATTAGAAGTGATGATGGCTGCCGGCGCGGCAGCGGTGAATATCATTCCTGATCGGAACTGGAACATTGCCGATCCCGAAACACGGGCGTTAAAAGAGCGCAATCTCGACGCCTTCATTGCTAAGGCGCGGGAACGGGATCTGCCGATCTTGGTAGGCACCGAAATGAACGCCTTTGGTCAGAAGAAAGTGGATGATTTCGATGCGCCTGCCTTGAAACCCTATTACCAAGATTTTGTGAAGGGCATGTATATCCTGCATGGGCATACGGTGCTGCAAGGGGCAGCGGGCTTAGGATATTTGAGTGATTGGGCGCAACGCTCCTTCGCGTCGGTGAGTGAAAAGAACAACTTCTATCAGGCTTTCGGAGAGCATGCCGCGCCGGATTGTCACATGTCTATCTGCGCAGAGGCTACGCCGAAGGAGCTGCTGCGTCAGGTGACTGCCTGATAATACGGACTTCTTCCTTCAGGGCGATGTGGTGGCAGTCCCAGACCCGTTGCTTCACTTCTTGGATGAGACCGTAGACATCATCGAAGGTCGCGTTGTCCTCGTTCATGATGAAGTTGGCGTGTTTCGGGCTGATGATGGCGCCGCCGCGGCGCGTTCCCTTCAGTCCGCAAGATTCGATAAGGCGGCCGGCATGGTCGTTGGGCGGATTTTTGAAGACGCTGCCGCAACACCGTCCTTGTGGCTGGGTATCCAAGCGCCGCTGTATGTAATGCTGATAAATGTCTTTTTCCTCCTTGTCGGAGGGGGAGAAGGCGAGGAGCGCTTCCAAAATGACGGCGTCTCCCGTGCAAAAGGATTGGCCCCGATAACTGTAGCGGTCCGGGGTGATGGCGACCTGGCGCATTCCCTCAGGATACAAAATCGTAACCTCTTCCGTAAATTGACAGATGGTTCCGTTCACCGTGCCCGCATTCATGAACAAGGCGCCGCCTAAGGTGCCGGGGATACCGGTGAGCGCGCCTGTGCCGGCAAAATTGCCGGGAAGCATGATGTTGCGCACAATATCGGCAAGGGGCAGCCCTGCGCCTAAACGATAGCGATGAGTGCCGCACTGTATTTGATGCTGCAATGCTGTGGTAAACAAGACGGCTCCGTCGAAACCCCGATCATCAATGAGCAAATTAGATCCTGCGCCCATGACAAGGAGCGGGAGTTCCCGTTCCTTGATCCATGCATAGGTGTCCTGCACTTCAGACAGGGTTGCGGGCCAAAATGCCCACCGTGCCGGTCCGCCAATGCGGTATAAGGTGTGGGGGGCAAGGGTATACATTTCTTGCAGTGTTGAGCAGGAAGGAAGGGTCATAAGAAATCCTAATCGCGGTTGCCGTTTTGTTATGCATTATGCCAGACTGCGCCTGATGACGGAGAGCAGCTTCGCACCACACTTTTCCCAGGTATTGTTCATGATGAGCGTACGCGCCATGAGTTGCCGTTTCTCCCGTTCGTTGGGCGACTCTTCCAACATGCGCCTGATGGACTGGAGCAAAGAATAGGGATTGTCTGCGTCACAGTAAAAGGGAACTTTTCCGGCGATCTCTACGGTGGCTCCGGATTTTGTGGTCACCAACAGCGCGCCCGCTTTCATGGCTTGCAGTATGACGATGCCGGAGCCTTCCGACTTCGACAGATACAGGCACATCACAGCGTGCTGCATGAGTGCCGCCGTCATGGTATCGGGACAGCGTTCGATACGTACGATGGGAATGCCCCAGTCTTCAGGTTCATCGGGATGCTGTTCCCCTAATACGACGAGGTTCGGCGGGAATAAGTCTGGATTCCGTTTGATGGCATCCAAGAGCGTGGGAATGGAGGGCTCTGTATAGCGATTCAAAATAAAGAGCGCGAAGGGACCGTCTATAATGTTGTCTTGGGGCAGCTCGAATAGGTCGCTCACGCCGGCCCGGGCAACAGCCGCCTTCTCCAATCCCATCTCAAGTCTGGAGGCGCATGCCTTGTGTACATATTCGCTGGGGCAAATGATGGCATTGGCGGAAGTACACAGTTGCTTCACTTTTTTGGGCAGCGGCGGCGGCGGTATATCCAGGTTCCGCAGTGTATCACCGCAAAAGTGCATATCCAGCGTGAAAAGCACGCGTGGGATGTGCCGGCTTGGAGCAGGTACGTCCAAGCGGGTCAAGACCACATCCACATCATAGCGTTTCAAGGCTTCTTCGATGGTGGGGACGCTGCCACGGCCCAAGGATAAGAAGGAGGATTGCGCCCGTACCGAAACAACAGGAATACGATCATCTCCAATATCTTCTTCGCCTTCGGTAAACCAGATAAACTCCGTGTCCATCTTATGACCGGTGGCGAGGATCCCTTGGATCGCATTGCGCAGAAAGATACTCTCAAGGCGATCGACCGCCACGGGGCCTTTCCGTTGATGACATCCCGAGGGCATATAGATTCCAACAAGCATAGGGTCTCTATCCGTGGGCTGCCCGTCTATGAGCAGGCAGCCTTTTATTGATAAGGAACAAAGGGCGGCAAGCCTAATTATTTGTCCGCGGCCGTTGCCCATTCAATCAGAATTTTCGCTACTTCCGGCCGTGTGAATTCAGGGGGCGGCGCTTCACCGCGCTGCAGCATTTCACGCACTTTCGTACCGCTTAAAAATACATGGTCCGCATCCGTGCCCGGACAGGTCTTTTTGGTAGCCATGTCATTGGTACGGCGCGAGAAAAAGGCGTGTTCAAAGAAGAGCGGTGTAATCCCCAATGCGGCAGCGTCAATCTCGTCGAAGATGTAATGGGCGTCATAACTGCCGTAATAGTTGCCTACGCCGGCGTGATCTCTTCCCACAATAAAATGGGTGCAGCCGTAATTTTTGCGAATAATGGCGTGCATGACCGCCTCACGGGGCCCCGCATAGCGCATGTTGACGGGCATAATGGAAAGCATGACATGATCTTTAGGATAGTAGTTTTCCAGTAAAGCCTCATAGCAGTGCATACGCACATCGCCGGGGATATCGTCGCTTTTGGTAGTTCCCATGAGGGGATGAATCAACAGACCGTCGCACATTTCCAAAGCGCATTTGGTCAAGTATTCGTGGGCGCGGTGGATGGGGTTACGGGTCTGAAAGGCTACAATGCGTTTCCAGCCGCGCTTTTCAAACTCTGCACGGGTCTGCGCCGGGCTCAGGTTAAAGTCTTGATGTTCCACATTGCGCGCGGCCAATACATCCAAGGCGCCTGCGAGATACACATCGCCGGCAGCGAGGGTATAGGCGACGCCGGGGTGGGCCGTATCGTCGGTGCGGTAGACCTGTTTCACGAGATGGGTCTTGTCAAGCCGAAACTTTTCTTCCAGATTCAGGATGGCAATCAAATTGCCCAAATCATCTTCGATCGCTACTTGGCTGCCCGTTTGCAAGCTTTCTGCGACCGCCTCAGTGACAGGGAGGAGGATGGGGATGGTCCACGGGATGCCTGACGTCAAGGTCATGTTGTCTAAGACACTGTGGGTTTCCGCTTCGCCCATGAAGCCGGTCAAAGGGCTGAATATGCCCTTTGCAATACCGTCGATATCAAAGGCTGCATAGGCATCCACTGTGATGCGGGGCAGTGTTTTCGCCTTCTCTTGCAAGGGGCCGCGATCATTATCACACACAAAACGGTTTACTAACGTACCGCCATGGGGCGCGATGGTCATAGCTGTATTTCCTTTATCTTTTGAATATAATTCGTTTATGCCTCTATTCGTTAACGCCGTTGGTAACCGCCTGAGGGGCGGATATTGTTGTGTCCGTGCATTGGGATGTGTATACGCAAAAGCACGCATCCTGAGTCGGGCGCCCCTAGACCTGCCTTTGTGTTGACTGAGGCTTTGGGTCTGCGCGACGCGCCTGTGAAGCTGCACCGGGAATTTCGGGATACTCCCCACCTTTACCGGTGTAAGCCGACAGAAAGAGTATAACAGAGCTTCCGTTAAGGCACAAAGCCGGCCTTGTTTTTCCTGAATCTTTTGTCGTGACCGTGACAGGTATCTCGGAAAAGTTCTTTAAATACGGCTTCGTGTAATTTGCGTAATCGCAACACTCAGCTCATCACAATCGTTGAAACGCATTTCAGGGCGTTTGGCAATCATTTTCATGATGATATCGCCCATGGTGGTGGGGCACTCGGGATTGGCGAGGCTGGGATGTTCAGGCATGACATTTAAGTGGCAATGGTACAATACTTTTAGGCTGTCGACGGGAAAGGGTACTTTTCCCGTAAACATCATATAAAAAGTGATTCCCATGGAATAGATGTCGCTCTGATTCGTGATTTTTTCTTTGCGGATAAATTCGGGCGCAACAAACATGGGCGTGATCTGTTCACCAACATTACGGTCAATCAGTTCAAGTAAAAAGGAATTGCCGTATAGGGAGAAGTCGGCGATCTTGATGGTGCCCGTTCGTGTAAAGAGTACGTTGGACGGTTTGAAATCGTGGTGGATGCAGCCTTTATCATGAAGATACTGCATGCCGTGGCAAATTTGCAGCGCTACGTTGGTGCGCTCGTTGAAGCGGTAGGGCCGATTCAACAGATACCATTTTAAGCTGGGGCCGTCCACATACTCCATGATGAGACAGCGCCCTTCCGTGTCATCAATAAAATCAAAAATTTGCACCACATTATTATGTTTAAAACGTTTGAATTTGGTGACACTCTTCCCCAGATCACGTACATGAAGCCGGTTTCGAAAGAAACGTTCATGGAATAACTTGATCGCGACGGGGACGCCCTTCTTCATGTCTATGCCGAGATAGACTTTTCCGGAACCGCCTGCGCCCAAAACGCGTTGAAGTTTATAGTGATATAGTTTCGGAATATCCGGGGTGTACTGGTGGTCTACCATGGCATCCCTTTCTTCCCTTTATGCTATTTCCAGATCCAACAAAATTTCAGGAGCATCTCCCCACATCCGGTCAAGGTCGTAGAAACCACGTGCCTGCTCTCGAAAAACATGTAATATGATATCGCCAAAATCAACCAGCAGCCAGCCGGAATGTTGATCGCCTTCCATGCGCAGCGCGGCATAGCCTGCATTGCGCGCCGCTTCTCGGCTTTCATTGGCGACCGCTTTAAGTTGATGTTCATTCGTAACGGAACAAAGGATAAACACATCGGCAAGGAGGGTTAATCCTGTCATGTTATAGATTTTGATGTGAGTAGCTTTTTTGTCGGCCACTGCTCCGGCAATGGTTTCAACTTTTTTCAAAAGTTCTTTTGTCTCGGGAGTTACTTTGTTTGTCATGAATGCTTTAGTTTGCTTCTCCAAGTTGTTTGCGAAGAATTTCGTTGATCAGTTGAGGATTACCCTTACCCTGAGTCGCTTTCATTACCTGTCCGACAAAATAACCAAATACTTTATCTTTACCTGCTTTATATTGTGCAAGTTGTGCCGGGCTGCCGTCAATCACTTCTTTCACTACCGCTTCTATCGTACCAATATCGCTTATCTGACTCAAGCCTTTTTCTTGGACGATGCTGTCGGGGGCCTGACCGGTTTCAAACATTTGCAGCAGCACGTCTTTGGCAATCTTACCGCTGATCACATCGGTGTCGATCAGTTTGAGTAGTGCCGCCACATGTTCCGCTTTAATTTTACAATTTTCAATGCCGATCTTGGCGTGGCTCAACAAGGCCTGCAATTCGACCATGAGCCAGTTCGCCGCCTTTTTAGGATCGCCGCCGGCTTTCACCACCGTCTCGTAGTAATCGGCCATAGCCCGTGTTTGGGTGATGACCCCGGCGTCATAGTCGTTCAGGGCGTAGTCTTTTTCCAATCGGTTTTTGCGTGCCATGGGCAATTCCGGTAAGGAAGCGCGGACCCTTTCGATCCACGCATCATCCACCACAACAGGCGGTAAATCCGGTTCGGGGAAATAGCGGTAGTCGTGCGCCGATTCTTTCAAACGCTGGCTGACCGTCACGCCGCGATCGGCGTCCCAGCCCCGGGTCTCTTGGATAATGGTGCCGCCCTCACGGAGGATCTTTTCCTGACGGTGCAGCTCAAATTCAATCGCCTTATGAACACCTGAGAAGGACGCCACATTTTTTACTTCTGTTTTGGTGCCGAAAGTGTCGCTTCCTTCCGGGCGAAGGCTGATGTTCGCTTCGGCGCGCAGCGAACCTTCTTCCATGTTGCAGTCGCTCACATCCAGATATTGCAAAATCTGTTTTAAGGCACTGAGATAGGCATAGGCTTCATCAGCGCTGCGTATATCGGGCTCCGTCACAATTTCGAGTAAGGCGACGCCGCTGCGGTTGAAATCAATACCGCTTTGTCCGCCGGCGAGGGCATGGGTGTTTCGCGCAGTATCCTCTTCCATATGGGCACGGGTAATCCCAATGGATTTGGTTTTACCATTTACTTCAATCACCAAATGCCCGTTGTAGCACAGCGGATATTCGTCTTGACTGATTTGATAGTTCTTCGCCAAGTCAGGATAAAAATAGTTCTTTCGATCCATTTTTGTCCAGCGCGCGATGTGACAATTTAAAGCCAGGCCCACAGCCATGGATTTATCGACCATGTCCCGATTCAGCACGGGTAAGGCGCCGGGCATGCCCAAGCAGCCGGGGCATACATTGGTATTGGGTTCGGCGTGGAAGTCAGAGGGGCACGAACAAAATACCTTCGCCTTACTGTTAATTTCGACATGTACTTCCATGCCTATAACGGCTTCATATCTCATAATATACTCCTCAGACTAAGGTGGGATATTCCATGGAGAACCCACGGTTTTGTTCGTAAAAATAAGCAGCGTTCAAAATAGCCGCCTCATTGAAGGGGCGCGCCATTAATTGCAGTCCCACAGGCAAGCCTGAATCTGTTACACCGCAAGGAACGGAGATGGCAGGCAGCGCCGCCAGATTCGCGGAAACGGTATAGAGATCGCTGAGCTGCATCTGCACGGGGTTGCCCGCTTTAAGGCCAAACTCGAAACCCGCTACAGGGGAGACGGGACCGGCGATAAGATCACATTGGCTGAAGGCGGCTTCAAAATCGCGCTTAATCAAAGTGCGCACTTTTTGCGCCTTCACAAAGTAGGTGTCATAAAATCCCTTGGAGAGCAGGCACGTGCCCAGGAGGATGCGGCGGCGCACTTCAGGGCCGAAACCCGCGCTCTTACTCAAGACATAGACATCTTCCGTCGTTTGGGCGTCAGGATGACGAAAGCCGTAACGGATACCGTCCAAGCGTGCGAGGCACGCACTGGCTTCTGCAGCACACAGAACCAGATAGACCGCCGTGGCGTATTCTGTGGTGGGCAAGGATAATTCCACAAGGGAAGCGCCGTTCTTCTCCAAAAGGCTGATGGCAGTCTCTACACGTTCCCTGACTTGCGGCTCGAGTTCTTCTCCGAAATATTCTTTGGGGATGCCGATGCGCAAACCGTGGATATCCTCCGTGAGGGCTTGCGTAAAGTCAGGAACCGCATCAGGGGCGGTCATGGCATCTTTGCTGTCTGCGCCGCAAAGGGCGTTGAGCACGAGCGCAGCATCTTTCACGCTCCGCGTCAGCGGGCCTATGGTATCCATGGACGACGCCAAGGCGACTAAGCCATAGCGCGATATACGGCCATAGCTGGGTTTCATGCCCACGCATCCGCATAGGGAGGCGGGTAAGCGAACGGAACCGCTCGTATCGCTTCCAATAGACACGGCACATTGACCTGCGCTGACGGCAGCTGCACTGCCGCCGCTGGAACCGCCGGGAATGTAATCGGGATTCCACGGATTATAGGTTTTTTGGTGAGCGCTGTTTTCGGTGGATGAGCCCATGGCGAATTCGTCCATGTTGACTTTTCCCAGAAAAACCGCGTCGGCGGCCTGCAAGCGGCTGACCACAGTGGCGTCATAGGGGCTTCGGAAATTCTCCAGCATTTTGGAGGAGCAGGTCGTTTTTCCCGTAATGGTACAAATGGATTCTTTGAGTGAAATGGGCACGCCTGCAAGGATGCCCGGCTTTTCGCCTCGTGCAATCTTTTCATCTACCTGCTGCGCCATGGCGCGTGCTGTGTCGTCCCAACCTTGTGTGTAGGCACCGATCTTTGCGTCGACAGCATCGATGCGCTGCAGATAGGCTTCCGTGACGGCGGAGGCAGACACGGCACCCTTGGCAACGGCTTCTACGATTTCATGGGCTGATTGTTTATGCCAGTGCGTGGTCATGCTCCATCCTCTCCTTCCAGAATTTTCGGTACAAGAAAATATTCGCCATCATCAAGAGGAGCGTTCATCAGCGCGTCGTCGCGGCTGAGCGTCGTTTCCGCTTTATCCTCGCGGAGCACGTTATGTAGGTCGAGTCCGTTGATCGTGGCTGGGACATCGTCCGTATTTAAGGCATTTAATTTGTCCATATACGCGAAAATATCGTTCAGTTCTTCGGCAAGTACTTCGGTAGCGGCGTCGTCCAGTTGGAATTGCGCCAAACTTGCCAGTCTGGTTACATCTTCCTTAGATACTTTTTTCATGAGAAAACCTTTCTAGCGGGAGGGGGCTGGAGCAAAGGATAGCATAAAGAAGGTATTTGATTCCATTTAGAGCAATAAGAAGCAGTTTTCATAGCTCCCCATAGTAAAGGGATTGCGGAGCGGCAAGAAAACACGGAAAGCTCTTAAAATAGAGGCTGACGGAGAAGCGCGGGGTTGCCTAAGAGGGATTACTTTGGGCTGACCCCCTGCATGCTCAAGGCCTTGTAAAAGACGAGCATTCTCCTTGCCTCTACACTAATTTAAAGAAGGTAACTGTATCAAGGTTGTTGTCAGAGAGGGAGGGTAAAAAGGCTGTCATCTAAAAAATGCTGAATGTCTTCAGGATTGTCACAATTCCGGTAAACTGCATTGTTGATGGTGTCTGTCACTACTACATCTCTCGGAATAACCTCTTCAAATAGAGATGATGAGACGCCTACATTAAATCCTGCCTCTATAAGATTTACTTTAGTATGTTTCATGGGTTTACCATTCTTATAGTATTGGGCGTCAACAGTGGAGGGAAGCCAGACGCCATTACCATAGTCGGTTAAGTTGATCAAATCAATATGACCTGTGAGTTGACGTTCTGCAGCCAAGGCGCCTCCTTTAAGAGGCTGTTGTTGGCTTTAGAGGATAACCCGAGCAACAGAGAAATTTTTCTCGATATCCAGATACACCTTTTGAACTGCTGGGGTGCCCCGGAAAACAACAAGACAATCACTGCCGTTTACCTGCTCTGTCTCTTCTTGAATAAGACACTGTTTCAACAGCATTGATGCCAAATCAACCGTCAAAAACTCAAGATCATAATCTCTGTAAGTATCCTTAAGCATTGCATAAGCCAAAATGTCGTATGTTTTACTAAATTCGGGATATCACCTAAAAGGCATGATTGTTCCTGTGTTTCTGGAACGATTAAATTGCTGATTATACCGGCCGTTGTAGGCAAGGCGCCAGGATATCAATTGGTCAATATCATCATCATAGCCATACTCATCACGCAACACTTTTTCTCCAGAGAAAACCCACTCAATTGTTCTCTGAAAGCTAATACCGCTGTTATAAGATGTTGTATTTACTGAAAATTTACAGAATCCATCTTGAAGTGATGCGGACTTTGCCGATATTATTTTCAACAGATTCTCTCGACTAATGAATGGTTCCTGTGCCTTAAGCCACTCCATATACTGATTGCGTAGTTCATCTCCACTTAATCCACTCGCAATTAACTGACTATAGACGAATTCTTCCGTAGGTTGAGCGTTTCTTAGCGAGCTTTCTGCCTGGGTGACAGACGCTCCGGAGACTATGGGTATCATTAAAAACATCACAACAAACAAACGTCTGATACACAGTTGTTGGGACGCGTGTCGGCGTCCGCCAAGCGCGTATGGCGCGGACGTCTTGGGATTTAGCGAGATATGACCGAGAAAAAATGCGCCATGGAGTTGCCCCCCCCCCGAGATATTTTCTGATGGTATCGTTCCATGCAACATGTAATCATGACGCAGGTTCCTTCTATCGGAATACAATGTTTATTCATGAAGAATAATAAACAAGGTACATCATAGATTCTTATAAACCAATCCTTGTTATATGTCAAGCTTTTTTTTACAGGTAGCGACTGTATGACGACAAGACGTCGCATCTTTCTCAAATTCGGCGTCAAGTTCAAAAGAGTTGCGAAAGGCTCGCGCAAAACCCAGACACAAAAGCACGCACAACAGCGCCATGCTGATATTGCGGAGACGCGTGCGCCCAGACGGTTGGGAAAGAGCCTGGGCCTCGTGCCATGTGTTCGCCGCCCCGGCGCAGGTCATGGTACAGCGCCTGGGACAGAGGCGGAAGCCGCTGTAATACATGCTCTCGAAAATGACCCGATACAACGGTACGCATACGGCAGCAAAGAGCGCTTGGCGATAGACAATTACTTCTGACTTACACCTTGCATGCGCAGGCTCAGATCTTTGGGGCTCGATGCATAGGCGAGAGCGATTTCTGTGGTGATCTTTTCGCTCTTCCACAAATCATAAAGCGATTGGTCCATGGTTTGCATGCCGTACATGTCTTTGCCTTCTTCAATCAATTTTACAATTTCTTTGAAGGGACGTTTGGCTTGGATGAATTCGCGGACGGTGCGGGTTCCAACCAAAATCTCTGTAGCAACAATTCGGCCCGGCGCATCGTTGCGGGTCATGATCCGCTGCGCACAGATACAACGCAATACACTGGCCAGCTGACTGCGGATTTGATCATGCTCTTTTTCATTAAAAAACTCAAGGATACGGTGTAAGGATTCCACGGTATCCACCGTATGCAGGGTGGACAAAACAAGGTGACCCGTTTCTGAGGCGGACAGTGCGGTGCGCACCGTTTCCTTATCGCGCATCTCTCCGATAAGGATGATGTCGGGATCTTGGCGAAGGGCAGCACGCAGGGCATTCGCGAAACTGTCCGTATCAATGCCCACCTCACGCTGTGTGATGAGGGCACGCTTGTTATGATGGACGAATTCCAGCGGGTCTTCAATGGTAATGATATGGTCGTCCCGTGTCTGATTGATATGGTTGATCATGGCGGCGAGAGACGTTGATTTGCCTGAACCGGTTGGCCCGGTAAAGAGAACCAAGCCGTTGCGCAAAGCACAAATACGATTGAGAATAGGGGGCAGATTCAGCTCTTCAATGGTGCGGCTGCTCAAGGGCACGGTACGCATCACAATTCTGGGTTTGCCGTCATCCATGCAAACATTGACCCTGAAACGTGCTTTCCCCGCCAGCATATAGGAGCAGTCCAATTCTTTGGTTTCCAGAAATTGGTTGCGCATACGTTCATCGACAACCTTTTCGATGAGCGTGTAGAGATCGCCGCCTTTGAGAATATCAAATTTTTCTTGGTGTTCCAGATGTCCGTCAATGCGTAAGATCGGGCACGACCCGACTTTCAAATGTAAATCTGAAGCATTTTGTTCCAGCGCAAAGGATAATAATTCGTTGATATCAAGTGCCATATAATCTCCGTCTTCCGTTGCAGATCAACATTGTAACGCCCTTCGTGTCCATGCAATGGAGCGCTTCCGATTGCTCCGATTAGTGTGATCCTACAAGTTTAGTGCGCTGCCGCCGACAGCGTTTTCGGTAGAAATAAAGGAGCGCGGCAAACAGACTTGTAGCGCTTAGCACCATAATGAGGAGCATCGTCTGCGGCGCAAATAAGGATAAAGCAACCACAATGAGCATCGGAATCAAGATAAGTCGGACCGTCCATGCCGCCCATGCATGATCCGTCACGTAGCCCGCGAGCAGTCCGCCGCCATGATAATAGACATCAACCAAAGCGGTGCCTAGGGAGGATTCCAACATGCACGTATCTCGGAAAAGGCGGAGCAATCCGATTTGACCCGCCAAGGGCGTGCCGTAAGCCGCCGTCGCCACCATGCACGGGCTGTCTTCCGCCAGCCACATGATGCCGAAGGAGGTTGCGAGAAGGGCGGCTAAACCGCCATAAAAATCCCAAGGCAGGTTGCTCCAAAAACATCCATCCACCGGTTCCTGTGGGCTTTGCTGTCTCGGGATCGAGAAGGAGGCGACGGCTGTGATGATGCCGCTGTTGTCTTCCATGCCCGATGCTGTCGCCGTGTTTTCGATGTTTCCCGCTTCCAGATCAGCTTGGGTAACAATATAGGTGGCGTTGAAATAAACGGAGGTGCCGGAGGCTTTGAGGTTCTGCACCGTTCCCGAAAAACCAAGGAGCGGGTCGGTGACGATAATGTTGGAAATATCTTGCTCCCCTGTATTGGTCAAGCCAAACCAATACACAATTTCTTCGCCTACGGCGCTGAAGCTGCGTGTTTCAGCATCCTTGGTGAGTAGAAGCTTTCCTTCCGTTTCGTCGGGTTCGTCGACCGTATCGATAATGTCCGGGAGATCGGTATCCTCGAGGTCGGAAAAATCGGTATCTGCACTTTCCGAGGAATCGATATCTGTGGGATCTTGACTGAATCCGCAGACAGGGATAAGAAGGGTTAAGGCTGCACAGAGCATGAAAAGAGATTGTACACGGGAAGATTTGTTCATGAAAAGACTCGCACCGGTTTCAATAAAAGGACACAGAAAAGGCTGTTCTTATCAGCACTCATAGTATAAACACTTGTGGGGTTCTTTGCAATTCAAAGAAGGCGGCAGTTGTACCGGTCATTGCTTTTGTGATTAAATCTTTCAACTGCCGGTGGCGCCCCTGTATAAGGGATGTGCGCGCATCTTCAGTGTGGTTTAAATGGGCTCACTGCCCGGAAAGGAATAGACTCATGAAACGCAACATGTCTTTAATCGCCTTTACCGCTCTCCTTTGTTTTGCCTTTGCCCACGGAGAAACAACAGAGCCTGCAATGGAAGCCTTGCCCATGGAATTGATTCCGCTCCTCATGGATATCCCCTCGTGGACGCCTTTATTTGAGGATGATCTGTCCAATGCGCAGCTTGAGCCGGGCGGCTGGTCTTTCGAAAATGGAGTACTGACCACCCGGGGTAAGGGCGACATTTGGACCCAAGCCTCTTACGGCAATTTTATGTTGAATGTGGAATACAAGTGTGAAGACAACACGAACAGCGGCATCTTTTTCCGTTGCACCGATATCAAAAATTCGGTGCAGTCTGCTTTAGAAATTCAAATTCTCCAAAATAACGACGACTACAAAAACCCAAAACACCATTGCGGCGGACTCTTTGATTGTAAGGAGCCGGCGCGCTTGTTAGTCAAAAAAGCAGGTGAATGGAATCACTGCGTTGTCGTGGCAAAAGATAAAAACGTCTATGTGCTCTTGAATGGAGAACAAGTGCTGGGCTTGAATCTTGACCTTTGGACAGAAGCCCATAAAAACCCGGACGGCACGCCCAACAAATATAAGAACGCCTATAAAGACATGGCATTGGAAGGGGTTGTGGGATTGCAGGATCATGGACAACCCGTTAGTTTTCGCAACCTCAGAATCAAAGAACTGGATTAATAAAAAGGCGCTCTGCAGGTTCTTTACAATGAGAAGGGTGTAGTATGCAAACACAGGCGAAAAGCATTTATCTTTGTGGTCCCATCATGGACGCGACCTCAGGGGAGAGCAAGACGTGGCGTCAACGAACCAAGGAGCGTCTGGCGGGCAAATTTATTGTCCTTGATCCTATGCGCCGCAATTTTCGTGACCGAGAAATCGACAGTTCCAACGAAATTGTGGAGTTTGATCTTCAAGACATACGCAATTCAGACATTCTGCTGGTAAACTATAGTAAGCCGTCCATCGGTACATCCATGGAAGTATTTTATGCTTCCCACAGTCAGGGCAAGTTTGTCATTGCATTCAGTCCCTACACCTTTAAGGATATGTCCCCGTGGATGGTGAAATACTGCACTAAAATTCTTTCTAATCTGGAAGAGGCCTTGGATTATATTGAAACACATTTTTAATGGGTCGGTTGTGAAAGAACCGCAATACCATGAATAAAGGAGCGTTAACCGTGGTTGATTCAACCGAAACCAAATTGGTGACTGTATTGATGGGAAGTGCTTCCGACTGGAATACCATGGAGCATGCCCATGCTTTATTGGAGCGCTTCGGCGTGCCCCACAGCTGCAAGGTGATTTCCGCACACCGTACCCCGGATTTGCTCGTTTCTTATGTGAGAGAAGCGGAAGCCGCGGGGACACAGATCTTTATTGCAGGGGCAGGCTTGGCGGCCGCCTTACCCGGCGCAATCGCCGCTTTGACGACGCGCCCCGTCTTGGGCGTGCCAATACAAACAGGCGCGCTCAATGGTCACGATGCGCTGCTGGCCATGGCCCAGATGCCGCCCGGCATTCCTGTGGGCGCCTTGGCGATTGGAACAGGCGGCGCAGTGAATGCGGCGTTAATGGCGGTGGCAATCCTGGCGCTTAACTCAGCTGATTACGACCAAAAGCTGCGCCTCTATCGCGAAGAGCAGGCAGCAAAGATTACCGACACTACCTTGCCTTGTTAAGGCAGAGCTCTTTTGAAAAAGAATCAACCCCTAATACGCACAGAATAAGGAGTTACGCTATGACTCATTCAATGAACGAAAAAACCATCGAACAAGGATATACTTATGCCCGGGAGGCTTATGCGGCTCTGGGCGTTGATGTGGAAGCTGCCTTAAAACAGTTGGCGAAAATTCCGGTGTCCCTTCATTGTTGGCAAGGCGATGACGTGGGCGGTTTCGAAAATCTCGCTGCTGCCAGCGGCGGTGGTATACAGGCAACAGGCAATTACAAAGGCAAGGCGCGTACGCCCGATGAATTACGCCAAGATATGGAAAAAGCCTTCAGCCTCATTCCCGGAAAACACCGTGCCAACATCCATGCCATGTACGCGGAAACGGGCGGGCAAAAAGTGGAACGGGATGCACTGGAACCCAAGCACTTTCAAAATTGGATAGACTGGGCGAAAGGGCTGGGGCTGGCACTCGATTTCAACCCCACCTGCTTCGGACATCCCAAGGCGGACGACGGCTTCACCTTGGCGCATTATGATGAGGGGATCAGAAACTTTTGGATCGACCATTGCATTGCCTGCCGCAAAATCGGCGCCGCCATGGGCAAAGCCTTAGGGTCTGCCTGCTTGACCAATGTGTGGGTGCCCGATGGCTTTAAAGATATCCCCATCGACCGCAATAAATCACGAGAAATTTTGCGTGATGCGCTGGATGATGTGTTCGGGGATGAAATCGATGGGAGCCTGAATTTGGACGCTGTCGAATCCAAGCTATTCGGGATCGGATCCGAAAGTTGTGTTATTGGTTCCCACGAGTTTTATATGGGCTATGCCCAGTCCAGAGAAATACTGCTGACCTTGGACGCCGGCCATTTCCATCCTACCGAAGTCATTTCCGATAAAATCAGTGCCATCCTTCTTTTCTTGGATGAGATTTTGCTCCACGTGAGCCGCGGCGTGCGCTGGGACAGTGATCACGTCGTTATTTTGAATGATGAACTCCTCGCCATCGCTCAGGAAATCGTGCGCAATAACTATCTGGATCGGGTCCATATTGGATTGGATTTCTTTGATGCCAGTATCAACCGCGTTGCTGCGTGGGTCATCGGCACCCGTGCCATGATCAAAGCTTTATTGATCGCCATGCTGGAACCGACCGACACATTACGTGCCTTGGAGCGCAACGGTGCTTATACCGAGCGTCTCGCTTTCTTGGAAGACCTCAAAACGATGCCCTTTGGCGCCGTTTGGAATTACTATTGCCTTGCCAACAATACGCTGCCTGACGGCGCGTGGATGGAATCTGTACTCCGCTATGAGAAGGAAGTACTTGTGAAACGGGATTAACATTCAAGCATAGACGCTTGCGAAAGCAGGATAGCCATATAGCAACGCCTTCCGATACAGCCGTAGGGATGGCTCTATTAAAACCCAATGAGGAGCGGCGTCTCCTGAGAGGACACCTGTGGGCATATCGAAATGAATTTCAAGTGCTGCCCCCCTGTGCAGATGGAGCCGTCTTCGACATCTTTTCGTCCTCCAAACGCTTCGTTGCCCGCGCCTTCTTCCAACAAGAAGGCGGCATTGCCGGCCGTGTTATCTCCCGCCATCAACGTAGTGTGGATGAATCCTTTTTCCGAAACAAATTGGAAGGGGCAAAGCGATTGCGCGCACGTCTTTTCCCAAACGCAGCCGTCTACCGCTGGGTGCATGGGGAAAGTGACGGCATGCCGGGTCTGGTCATTGACCGCTACGACCGGGTTGCTGTTGTGCAATCCTCTTGTTTCTTTTACAAACGATACCGGGAGCAGCTGGCAAGGCTTCTGTTGCAGGAAGAGGGGATTCGTTCCCTATTGTTTTTGGATGGAGACAGCGTTGAGAGCCGGGGAGAGGCATGTGCTGAAACGCTCTTATCCATTGACGGCGTGAGCGCTCGATTATCGCTCGAAAGACCCCAAAAAACAGGGCTGTTCCTCGATCAACGGGAAAACTGGCCCCTTATACGACGCTTTGCCAAAGACAAGCGCGTATTGGATGGCTACTGTCACCACGGTTTTTGGGGCATTCATGCGGCACAGGCGGGCGCCGCAGAGGTTATCGGCGTCGACAGCTCACCTGCCGCTGTGGCGCAGGCCAACGGTAACGCAGAATTGAACGCCGTGCAAGAAAGCTGTCGTTTCATCCAAATGCAAATGGAAGCCATGCTCCAAGGGGATGAGACTTTCGATGTCATTGTTTTGGACCCGCCTGCCTTTGCGAAAACACGCAGACAAGGAAGCAGGGCAATGGGGCGTTATGAGGACATTAACCGCAGGGCATTGAAAGCCCTCCGTCCAGACGGTATCCTCTTCACGTGCAGCTGCTCACATTTTTTGCCTCGCGACCGCTTCTTAGAGGTCATCAAGCGTTCTGCGCGCTCATCCGGACGAAAGGTACAGCTCTTGGCGCTGCGCGGCGCTTCTCCGGACCATCCCGTCCTGCCCATGATGCCGGAAACGGAATACTTAAAGTGCGCCATCCTCCGAGTGGACTGACGTCCATTATTCTGACCGGCTTCGTACGGCGATACTACTTTTCCCCCAAAGACAGGGGGTTGCCATGTTGAAAAGCACCCCTGGGGGGGGGATTTGCCCAAAAAGTGGTGGAGCATGGTGGAGCATGGTGGAGCAACGTTATTTTATCTCCACCACGCTTTCACTCAATGTTATCAGGGCTATTTCTCATAGTGGTGGAGCATGGTGGAGCATTTTTCTATCCTTACGCGTGAGAAATCAAAATAAGTAAGATTATATATATATAAGGGAGGGGAGTCCCGACTATCTCCACCATGCTCCACCACTTTGCGTTTCGCCCTTTATTATCAAGCTCAAATCGTGGTGGAGCACCATAAAGCTATCTCCACCATGCTCCACCATGCTCCACCACCCAAGAAACCTTATTTGAAGCGCTCCGTGCAGAATATTGTTGGGTGTGTGCTTCGCAGTATTCTTGGTTTTTATTGTTATGGTAATTGTTGTGAATATTGTCAAGTATATACCATATGTAGTGGTTAATATCCAAAAATACACTTGACTTTGTGGTCACTGAAGTTTACAATGAGAGGTGTTGTCTGGCGGGAATATGCCAAAATCATGACCAAGCTAAACTGTAGGGATCAAGACCGGAAGGAAGTATTGCCATGTTGGCGGAAAATACCAAGCCTGAAAATGTTCAGGCACCCAATGTTTTTTTGACGCAGATTGAAAAGCGAGACGGCAGAAAAGTTCCTTTTGATGCCTCGAAAATAACGGCTGCTTTGTTGAAGGCGGGACGGGCGACGGGCGAATTTGGCGAAGAGGTCGCCCGCCAACTGACCATGCGCGTGTTGGGCGTATACCAGCAATTAGGCCGCCCGGGCATTCCCACGGTGGAAGCGATTCAAGACGTGGTGGAAGAAGTGCTTCTTACGACGTCATACAAGAAGACGGGCAAAGCCTATATTTTATATCGTGATCAACATGCCCGTGTTCGTGAACTCATCAGCAAAGCCGATGTGGAATTGATCGACCGTTATCTGGACCGCATGGATTGGAAGGTTCGCGAAAACAGCAATATGGGCTACTCCCTGCAAGGCTTGAACAATTATATTTCCAGCGAGGTCAGCAAGAATTATTGGCTGAATAAAGTGTATACCGAGCAGATCAGGAATGCCCATGCAAACGGTGATCTGCATATTCATGACCTGGGTCTCTTGTCGGTCTATTGTGTTGGTTGGGATCTGCAAGACCTGCTGCGTTCGGGTTTTTGCGGGGCTCCGGGCAAAGCGGAGAGCTCTCCGGCACGCCATTTCCGTTCTGCCTTAGGTCAGGTCGTGAATTTCTTCTACACCCTTCAAGGTGAGGCGGCAGGCGCGCAGGCTTTCAGTAATTTCGACACGCTTCTCGCGCCCTTTATCCGTCATGATGGTCTGGATTACGAGGAAGTAAAACAAGCGCTGCAGGAATTCGTTTTCAATTTAAATGTTGCCACGCGGGTTGGCTTTCAAACGCCATTTACGAATTTGACGATGGATCTGCAGCCGCCGAGCACCTTGGCGCATGAAAACGTGATCATTGGCGGCGAACTTCAAGAGAGCACCTACTGCGAGTATACCGAGGAAATGGTGCTTCTTAATCGCGCTTTCCTCGAAGTCTTGACAGAGGGTGACGCGAAAGGACGGGTCTTCAGTTTCCCCATTCCTACCTACAATATTACGCCTGATTTTGATTGGGATGCGCCGGGTCTCGATGCTTTGTGGGAAGTGACAGCCCGCTATGGAATTCCTTATTTCGCCAATTTTGTGAATTCTCAAATGTCGGTAGAAGATGCACGCAGTATGTGCTGTCGTTTGCGCTTAGACGTCAGTGCGCTGCGTCAGCGCGGCGGTGGACTCTTCGGCGCGAATCCGCTTACCGGGAGTATCGGCGTGGTAACCATCAATATGCCCCGTCTCGGTTATCTTGCGAAGGATGAATCCGAGTTTCTCGAACGGCTCAATCGCTTGATGGATATTGCCTATGAGAGTCTGGAGACGAAGCGCGCCATACTGGAAGCCTATACGGATAAAAAGCTTTATCCTTACACGCGCTTTTATCTGCGCGATGTCCATGCCCATGGCGGCTCCTACTGGTGCAATCATTTCTCCACCATTGGGCTGGTGGGCATGAATGAAGCGTGCATGAATCTATTGGGTGTCGACATTGGCACGGAAGCAGGGCGCGCCTTTGCCGCCAAGATTTTGGATCACATGCGTGACCGGCTCAAGACCTATCAAGAAGAAAGCAATAATTTCTATAATTTGGAGGCAACGCCGGCGGAAGGAACTACCTACAGACTGGCTCAGCTCGACCGTCAACGTTTCCCCAAGATTATCTTTGCCAATGATGATAACGTGAAGGAAGGGGCGGAACCCTTTTACAGCAATTCCACCCAGTTGCCCGTCGACTACGGCGATGACATTTTTACCATCTTCGACTTGCAAGATGAGCTCCAGTCCAAGTATACGGGCGGCACCGTACTGCACGTGTTTTTGGGCGAAGCCGTTGCCGATCCTCAATCGGTGAAACAATTCGTGAAACGGGTCTGCGAAAAATATACGCTGCCGTACTTTACCTTGTCGCCCAGCTTTTCCATTTGCCCCAACCATGGGTATTTCCAAGGCGAAATTTCCACGTGTCCTCACTGCGAGACAGAAATGGAAGTATATTCCCGTATCGTGGGCTATCTGCGCCCTGTCAACCAGTGGAATGCCGGGAAACAGGAAGAGTTCGGAATGCGCTCCCGTTATCGGGTTGAGGATGCCGGCGCTGTGAAAGAAAAGCTTTCCACCGCTCCCTGAGTTGTAGACTATGCGAAAGATTCCTTATGCTTTTCGGAGGATATCAGCCTTTCACCTTGAGTGATTATCCCGGCTGTATTGCCGCCATCGCGTTTACGCAAGGTTGCAATTTCCGCTGTGTATTTTGTCATAACGGAAGCCTGTTGCCTGAGGGCAAAAGCGGCACCGGACTCTATTCTGCGGAAGATATCATGGTGCGCCTTCGGCCGCGCTCCAGTCAGCTTGACGGGCTTGTCATTACCGGCGGCGAACCTACCCTCCATGAGGATCTGCCCGAATTCATAGCACAGGTGAAGGCTTTGGGCTTAAAGCTAAAGCTGGACACGAACGGCAGCCGTCCAGACAGGCTGGCGGCGCTGATCCAAGGCGGTCTTGTCGATTATATTGCCATGGACATTAAAGCGCCTTTACACGCTTATAGCCGCGTATGCGGTACGGCTGTGGAGACGGCAGCTATTCAGGAGAGCATCGCTTTGTTGGGCGCCTCGGCCATTCCTCATCATTTCCGAACTACGTATTCTTCAGCTTTTCTCAGTGAAGCGGAACTGGAAGAGATTCGCGCGTTGGTGCCGAAAGGGTCGAAGCATATTGTTCAACGCTTCCAGCCTGAACATGCCCTGTCCCCTCAGTTACGCGGGGAGACCAAGGAGGCGTAATCGTGTGTATTTCGGGATCAAGGCAGGCGTTTATCCACAACCAATTGGGTATCCACTGCGCCGCTCAGCTGTATTTCTTCAATGAGTACGCCGGCATCTCCTTGGGCGCAATCTTCGCCGATGGACACGGCCGCTTCCAGTTGGCGTGAGGCAGAATTCACGCGGATGTGGCTCATCTTCACGTTGTCCCCATTTTCCACCATGATGGCCGAAGAGTTTCGACTCCCTTCCGTCTGGGTGTAATCAACTTGCAGCCCTTGCACCAAGACATTGCGCACGGCGCCCAGATATAGAGCCGCGCCCGGCGGATTTATGATGTCGTTATTTTCTAAAACTACATCATGAATAGCACGGGTCGGCGCTGTTTTGCCGCCTGCCGTAAAACAGCCTATTTGGATGGAAGCGCTGTTTCTAGATACGGCGTACCACCGCGAACGGCCGCCGTTCACCAACAGATTGTTTCTCACAGATAAGCAGCATGGGAGTCCCGCGCCGGGGCCGGATGTGCTGTTGCCAATGAGTATGCCCAGTCCGCCGAAATCACGCAGTTCATTGTTTTCGATTATGCCCTGCGAAGCTCGGATGATCATGCCGTGGCGGCGATGGTTTTCAATATGATTGTTGCGCAGGACAAAGCCTGATCCGTTCCGTGATTGGTTGTAAAGATCAAGGGTTATGGGGCCGGGGCGTATACCCTTGAGTTCATGGCTTAGGGTTATGCGGTCTTCATCACAGGGGGCAGGCTGTAGTTCCAGAATCTGGGTTTCTACAAAATGTTCGCCACGCTGCGCGTCAAAGAGCTGTACGGAATCTCCTTGTCGCAGCGCGCTATTTCTAAGGACCCGCAATTCCGTGGGCGACAACAGGCTGGTGATGGTGTGGGGCATACCGTATATGACGATGCCGTCACCTGCCATATGCATCAAGCGGCAGTTTTCTACCAAAGGCCCGTCTCGATCGTCCTGACTGTGTACGGCTTCGGCGTTGGTGCTGAGAGGGCGGGCACTTGTTACTTTTCTTTCGACGTGAATCTTGGAAAGGGATAGACCCGAGCTGTTGAAAGAGCCAATCCCGATACCGGGTGAGGCGTAGATGGTAAGATCTTGGGCGCTGCAGTCGGAGCAGCTGCCGTAAAAGAGTGCGCCGCCCTGCACGTAGGGGGCTAAGTGAAGATAACGGCTTCCCGGGCGGATCCCCTGCAAGTCGCTTTTATCAGATAGCTGTATACGCCATGCGCTATGACTGAGCTGCTTCACGTACTGAACGTGAATACGGTCGGACACGCCCTCCATCAGGCTGTCTTTTTGAGCGTCAAAAATCATGCCCCATTGATCCGTAGCCTTTCGTGTTGTTCCAAACCAAGGTTCCGATAATTGCGGGAACTGAGGGGAGAGGGCGACATCGAGAAAACCGCTCTGATGCTCGACCAGCAGCACGGTGCCCACGGCATAGGGCACGGGATTATAATCAATGCTGAAGTTTTGAAAGCTTACTTTCTCGCAATTGATCAAGGCGAAAGCGCCGATACTTGGATTGCGAACCACAAAGAAGGTCTCTTTACCAGCACCTGCAAGGGTGATGTGCTTCAGATTTTCGAGCCGTACAGCGGCAAAATCTTTGACGGCGCCATGGAGGCAATAAAGCCCCTTTTCCAAGACGATAGTGACAGGTACTTCTTGGTATTCCGGTGTGGATAATAAGCGGCGCAGCGGCGGGCCCATGTCTTCATCGGTGTCGGGGACTATACCGTGATCCCTTCCTTGAATCGTGAGGACGGGGAGGGGGGAGCGTTCTTCTGCCGCCGTGTTTTCATGCGCCGCGCAAGGCAGTATCCCTGCCAGTAAAAAGACAGCGATAAAAAGGCTATGACAGGCGGAATATTTCATGGGCGAATTCTATAAACAGAGGGACAGAGGGACTCATAATAATGCACTTACTATATCACGAAGGGCAGCGGAAAAAAGGACATACTTCTTTCTCCTATCCAAACGTTCAAAGGAAGTGCAGGGATACAGGTTAGACATGTACAGGGCTCTGTGGTATACAATCAGGAGTTAAGAAATCATAAGGAAAATAACATGACCACCCTTTCGCGCAGAACCTTTACCTTAGGCAGTATTTTGTCCTGTCTTGGAGCCGCAGCGTCGGAAAAGCCCCTTCCCTCTGTTAAGCAACGGGGATCAACGCGGCCGAATCTGGTGGTGATGGTGGCAGATGATTTGCGTTGGGATTGTCTGGGATTTATGGGGAATAGCATTGTACAGACGCCGCACTTGGATTCTTTGGCGGCAGCAGCGCTCACCTTCGACAACGCCTATGTGACTACGTCCATTTGTGCGCCGAGCCGCGCCTCCATTTTCTCGGGACAATATGTGTGCCGTCACGGTATCAACGATTTCTCCACAGCTTTCACGGAAGAGCAGTGGGCGGCCTGCTATCCCGCACAGCTGCGCGCCGCAGGCTACACGACCGCCTTTGTCGGGAAATTCGGCGTGGGGGATCAGTTGCCCGTAGAGGCCTTCGATTATTGGCGTGGATTTGGCGGTCAGGGACAGTATGAGCAAAGCGATGACCAAGGTAACTATCAGCATCTCACCTCGCAGATTCGGGGCCATGCCTTAGCCTTTCTGGAGACGGTGGATCATCAAAAGCCTTTTTGCTTATCCGTGAGTTTTAAATCGCCCCATTGTCAGGATGGTGATGATCGACAATTCATTTATGATCCGGTCTATGAATCGCTCTATGAAGGGGCGTTGATTCCGCAGCCCGAACACTTGCAAGATCATTTCGAAGACCGTTTCCCCGACTTCTTCAAAAAGGATAGTGAAGCGCGGCGGCGCTGGGAAATACGCTTTTCAACGCCCGAGCTTTATCAGAAGATGGTGAAAGGCTATTATCGGCTTATTAAGGGGATTGATGACACCGTCGGCGCTGTACGTCGTGAGCTTGAAAAGCGCGGGCTGGCGGAAAACACGGTCATTCTCTTCTGCTCAGACAACGGCTTTTTCTTGGGTGATCACGGTCTCGCCGGGAAATGGTTCGGCTATGAGGGCTCCGTGCGGATTCCCATGCTTCTCTTCGATCCGAGAATATCGCCGGCGCAGCAAGGCCGCCGTAGCTCTCAAATCGCATTGAACATCGACATTGCGCCCACGCTATTACAGTTGGCAGGTGTGGATGTTCCTGCTTCCATGCAGGGAAGCGATCTAAGCCCCTTATTCTTGAGCGATGCCGACCCATGGCGCGAAGATTTCTTCTATGAGCATCACTTCAAGCATCCCGGGATTCCTCGGTCGGAAGGGCTCGTCTCCCGCGAATATAAGTATCTGCACTATATTGATGAGCAGCCCGTTTACGAGGAACTTTTCGATCTGCGCAACGATCCTCACGAGCAGCATAATCTCGTCCACGATCCGCAAAAGACTGAATTGCTCAAGGAGATGCGCGCGCGCTATGAGGTATTAAAAGCGGCCTGTTGTCCGTAATCCATCGGCAGTAAGCCGGTCCGTGACGCCGCTTCGCCGTGTCCTTAGGAGGGGTTTCTTTCTATCTCGTATTTTTTCAAGCGGTATTGGAGGGTTTTATAGGATAGCCCCAATAATTCTGCTGCTTCTTTGATGCTGCCGCCGGAACGTTCCAAAGCCTGTTGGATGAGTTCTTGTTCTACTTTTTCGAGGATCAGTCCTCCGGAAGGCAATAGAATATCGGCGGGCTGTTCTTCGGCGGCTAGAAGCTTTTCGGGAAGGGAACTGCGCTCCAGGGTCGTGCCCGGCGATAGAATAAACATCTCTTCCAAGGTGTGTTCCAATTCGCGCACATTGCCGGGCCATCGATATTTACGGAAGGCATCGACCACCTCCGAACTGATCATGGGCGGATCCATATTCAGTTTTTTGGCGAGCTTATCTCGGAAATGACTGATGAGAAGAGGCAGATCGTCCATCCGATCGCGCAGCGGCGGCAGCGGGATGGACAGTACTTCCAGCCGATAATAGAGGTCTTGGCGGAAACTGCCCTCGGCGACACATTGGCGCAAATTCCTATTGGTAGCCACAATGGTGCGCACATCAACCGTATAGGATTTGCTGCCGCCGACCCGTTCAATAACGCCGTCTTGCAGGACACGCAATAATTTCGCCTGGCTTTCGAGGCGCATATCGCCGATCTCGTCTAAGAAGAGGGTGCCGCCGTTGGCGAGTTCGAATTTCCCTTGCCGTGCCGTTTCCGCGCCGGTGAAAGCTCCTTTCTCGTGTCCAAAAAGTTCAGATTCCACCAAGCTGTCGGGAATCGCCGCACAATTCACGACGATGAAGGCTTTCTTGGAACGAGGCCCTGAAAAATGGATGTGACGGGCGATCAATTCCTTGCCCGTTCCCGATTCGCCTTGTATTAAAACGGTGCTGGACACGTTGACGGCGCGCCGTGTCCGTTCGAAGACTTCACGCATGACCGTACTTTTACCGACAATGTTCCCCAGCGCAATAGAATCATCAATAAGCCGCGTCAACAATATGTTCTGACAGCGCAAGGTGTGCCGCTCACAGGTGCGCCCGATCACATGCAGCAGTTCGTCTTTGTCGAAGGGCTTTTCGAGATAATCGGCCGCTCCTTCTTTGATAGCGGTCACCGCTGTTTTCACGGTGGCATGAGCGGTCATAATGACCACGTCGATTTCCGGAATGCTTTGTTTGACCCGTGTCATGAGTTCTAGACCGTCTATGCCCGGCATTTTCAGATCAGTAAGCAACACGTCAATGGGATGTTCTGTTATCTGTTCCAGCGCCTCTTCTCCCGAGGCACAGCGGTACACCTGATATCCATTCATCTCGAGAATATCGGAGATGATGGCACGTTGTACACGGTCATCTTCTGTTACAAGAATGTGATAGGTCGTTGAGCTCATGCTGTTGTCTTTTTAGTGTTTACGGAATGATGTAAGGGAACTTTGATCAGCACCTGACAGCCCCAATCCCGGGAGCCGGTCACGTCGATACTGCCGCCGTGACCTTCCACGATGCCCCGCGTGATGGAAAGGCCGAGGCCGGTGCCGCCCGGCTTAGTCGTGAAATAGGGATCAAAGACCTGTTCGAGCGTTTCTTTGGGTATGCCGGGTCCGTCGTCACGAATTTCTATTTCGCATTCTGTATCGGTGCTGCGTGAGAGCAGTCTGACCCGGCCCCCGGCAGGACAAGATTCCAAGGCATTTAAGAGAATATTTAAAATAGCCCGTTTCCATTGTTTGGGGTCAAGGTACAAAACCAAGCCGCGCGCGTTCAAGTCACTGCTCAAATGGATGTTTCGGAACGCGGCATCTTGTTTGAAAAGATGCAGACATTCTTCCAATAAAATATCTACTTCAAAATATTCAGGTTTCAATTCTGTTTCTTGCGCTAATGACAAAAAATTGGAAACGATATCTTCCAGACGATCCACTTCATCGCGGATGGTATGGAGCGACTTTTCTGCCAAGGGGTTCTCATCACCCAACGAATCTTGGGCATGGCAGGATAACAATTTGATCGCATTCAACGGGTTGCGGATATCATGGGCAATACCTGCCGCGAGATTACCCAGTGCAGAAAGACGCTGTGCCTGACGGAGTTTTCCTTCCATGATCTCTTTTTCACGCAGGCTATCCACCATATCATTAAAGGTTTTTTCGAGGGCGAGTATTTCGCCGGAGCCGCCTCGTGTGCTCACTGCTTCAAGGTGGCCGCGGCTTATGGCTGCACATTTTTCAGACAGCCGCCCCAAGGGACGCAAGGCTTTGGCAATAAAATAAATCATCAACGCCAGATCAAGAATAAAGACCACCATAAGGATGACCATGTAGCGGTTACGAAAAGCACGGACTATTTCTGTTTGCGGCTGAACGATCATGGACACGGTCATCAAAACAGGGCGTTCTTTATTGATCATGGGCACCCGTGCGACCCGTTCAATGGCGCCGCCGGGCAAATGCTGCAAGGTAAAAGAGGCGGCGTGGGTCGTGCCTTCTGCGTCGTCAAGCTTGATATCCACCCCTTTATACAAATCCATGAGCTCCGTTTCTAAGGTGTCATAGCCGACGTCGTCTTCCTCTTCAAAGCGGATTTCAAGGCTGTGGGCAATATCCATTGCGCGGCTTTCCATTTGCCGCAAGGTCTCTTGCACAAAGTGGCGCGTAATCACAATGACCGAGGCGAAGAGGCAGAACAAGAGAACGGTGCATAAAATGACGACCCTGAAAAAGAGGGACCGGTACCAAGGGACACCGATGACAGGGGGGACAGGCTGCGGCGTTTCTACAGTGCCCTTTTCGCTTCTTCTGGCCATGGTCTCACGCATGTTCCTCAAGGTAGCGGAGGATTGCTTTAATATCCTCCCAGGTTTGCTGCTTTTTATCGGGCTGACGCAGTAAATAGGCGGGGTGATAGGTCACGCGCAAGGGGATACCTTGGTATTCATGCCATTTCCCGCGCATACTGCCGAGGGGGTCATCTCTTTTGAGTAAACAATGGGCCGCCACAGCGCCTAAGGCACAGATGACGCGGGGCTGCAGGAGCGCCAACTGCCGTTGGAGATAGGGTTCGCAGGCGGAAACTTCATCGGGATTGGGATTGCGGTTGTCGGGCGGGCGGCATTTCAGTACATTGCAAATATACACATCGTCGCGGCTCATTTTCATGCCCTTCGAGATAATATCGGTGAGCAATTGCCCCGCTCTGCCCACAAAAGGACGGCCTTGTTTATCTTCTGAAGCGCCCGGTGCCTCGCCCACAAAAACGATTTTCGCTCTGGGATGTCCCTCACCGGGCACCGTATTCAGCCGTGTTTCATGGAGGGGGCAGCGCTGACAAGCCGCCACTTCCTCGGCGATCTTTTCGAGGCTGTCTCCGTCGTCTGATGCCGTGATGCCATTGAGCAATGCTGCTGTATCTTTTGAAATCGTGACAAGGCGTTGTTTATCTCGGGCTCGCCCTTTTAAGGCTTGCGCCAGTTCTTCTACTAATTCATTATAAGAAATGTTATCCACATGAATCTCCAGATATAGGGTGTTGAGGGAAAGAATCGAATCTATATAGTACTATATGCCCCCTCTCTTTTTCATCAGAAAAGGATTTCGCATGCCGATGGGGACTTTTCTCGGACTGAATAGGGGCGATAGGGCGCGATATGATACACTTTGTCGAATCAGTTGCTCTCTGTAATGTATGAAAGGAAATCACCGTGTATTTTCGACTTCTGACACTATTATGCGCCTTAAGCTTGGTATGGTTGAGTGCATGCGACGGCCGCTCCAAAATTATCCTGGATGAGGATAAGGTAGATGCTCCGGTCCAAACAACGGCAGCCGATCCGCTCCAAACATGGCTCGAGATTTCCAAAGGCGAATTGCACACCATGGATATCCCTCTGGCAATGAACTGCGTACAACAGCTAGCCGCACAGGGGAAGGCCGCCTTGGATCCTTTATTCCAGCTCTTGGACGATGGAGAAACCGATGCGCCCGCCAAGGTCTTGGCGGTTATCACGCTGACGGGATACGTCGATGCTTCCGATTCGGAACGCTTGGTGGCGATGACCGAAGCCGATAAAAACGAGATAACGAGAGGTTGTGCCATCAACCTATTAGCGGTCTTAGAAGCGCCGGAAACCGATGCCCGCATTAAAGAGCTATTAAGCGATGAAGATTCCTATGTGAGGAAAGAAGCGGTGCTCGTTTTGCTTCGCCGAGATGATGACGATGCCGTTGCCGGCGCAGTAGACTTGTGGAAAGATGCGAACACAGAAATAAAGGATCGCGCGGAAATTGTACTCGCTTTTCCCGTCATTCGAGCAAGGGATTATCTCTTTATTTACGAAGACGCCGCATGTAACCAAGAACTCGAATTTACCATACGCTACCACGCTATTCAGGTCTTGGGCACCGTTGGCAGCCTCGATAGTGCTGTCCAAATCGCCCGTTGTATTGAAGTGGAGCCGTCAGAACAGGTGAAGGGCTTCTTAGACAGAGCACAAAAAGCCATTGCGTCACGGGAAGAAGGGGATATATCCGAAGCGCCCGTCGAGAATCCCGCGGAACTCCAACTTTAAGGTTTAGTTCTGCTCAAAGACCGGAAGCTTTATACCAGACGTTTGCCTGTGGTGCTCATCGAAACCGAGACATGGAGCACGCCTTTTTGGCAGCGCATCTCATCGGCGAGCGATTCGATAATTTGCGCACGGCCCCGCGCCATGACCATTTCCACGCATAGATCATGGGTCAGATGCACGTGGGTTGTGGCTAAAATAGCATGATGATGGCTGTGCTGCAATTGGGTGAGTCTGCCGGAGAGGTCGCGGCGTTCGTGTTCATATACCAAGGTAATAGTTCCCACTGCCTCCTCATTATTTTTCCACGAGTCCTTGACCAAACGCTCCCGTACCAAATCGCGGATCCACTCTGAACGGTTCGCATAATTGCCTTCTTGCACCAGTTTTTCCATTTCCTGATAGAGGCTTTCTTCAATGGTGAAACTGACGCGCATTAACTTTCTCATAACATCCTTTCCCGGGTATTTTAAGAGTTTTCTCTTCCGCCTTATCAGACTGTAAGTCCTATAGTAACACTCGACCCCTATAATTTTGTACACTGTAGGGAACATTGAAGGAATAACCACCCTTTTAAAAGAAGCGCTTGGTCTGCCGGAACAGCCGGAGAAGCGCTCTTTTAGGATTGTCTTATGCTTAAAAGTGTGTTAACCGCCACCTTGATCGCGATTGCAATACAAATTTTCACGGTCGGTTTATTGGCGTCAAAATTGCCCCGAGAGGTCTTGCCGCCCGGAATTAGGGCGGAACGCAGTTATACTTTTGCCCCCAAGACGCTCTTGCATCTCAAGAGTACAGACGGGGCGGTGCGCGTGTATCCTTCAGAAACGGCTTCCGTCATACAAATTGAGGCGCGTATCCGCACCTACGTAACCACGGCGGCCCAGCTGCCCGACGCTGAAAGTTATGTGGAGTCTTTGGTTGCCATTCGTGAATCGGATGAGTCGCTCTATATTGTGACAGAACCGGAAGACCGCCCGGATTTTGTTGATCTCCACGTCCATTACCGCATTACGCTGCCTTTAGGTATGAATGTCATCGTGGAAGTGGATAACGGCAATGTGCGCGTTGGTGAAGGCTGTAATCAGGTGACGATTGACGGGAATAACACCGATGTGGATGTGCAATATCCGGAGGGGCGGAGCAGCGTAAAAACCATTAATGGCCGCATCAATGTGGTGGGCTGCAAGGACGATGCCTTTCTGGAAACCGTCAATGGCAGCATTATTACCAGCCTTTTTAAAGGCTCTATACAGGCTTCGACAGTGACCGGATCCATTACGACCACACTTCTGGATCAGAAAATTCATAGCTGCGACTTGACCTCACTGAACGGAAGTATTACACTAGTACTGCCGGAGCTGATGTCGGTGAACGTTCATGCGTCCACCGAACAGGGCGCTATCCGAAGCGATCCCGCGTTGTTGCCTGCGCGTACCGTGGAGCGACGCCGCGAAATCCTCGGAAGCCTTGGCAACGGCGAAACGAAAATATCCCTTCATTCTATGAATGGAGATGTCATCCTGCAAAGGAGTGTTCTATGACTAGAGAAGCTGCTGTAAAAACCTACCTTGAAGGTCTAGACGATCCATCAAAGGTTTTGAGCGATGTAGAATTGGTTCGGAAATCCCAGTCCGGTGATCGAGACGCTTTTTCTGAATTGGTTCGCAGACACCAGCATTTGGTGTATAACGTTGCGTACCGCTTTATGCGCGATGCGACACAGGCGGAAGACCAAGCGCAAGAATCTTTTATAAAAGCCTATAGACTCTTGAAAGGCTTCCGCGGTGATTGCAGTTTTAGTACGTGGATGTACCGTGTTACGGCGACCACATGTCTGACCGAATTAAACAAACGAAAAAAACGGGCGGAAGTGGAACTTATTGATGAGAGCTTCAGTCATACGAGTGATACGGAACATCAGCCGACGGTGAAAGACAGGAAAGAACATATTCGGCGTTGTGTACGCTTGTTGCCCGACCGCTATGCCACCGTCGTGACGCTGTATTACCTCAAAGGTATTTCATACCTTGAGATCGCAGAGACCTTGGGTGTTCCTGAAGGCACGTTGAAAACATGGATGTTTCGGGCAAGAAAAATGTTGCGTAAAATCGTGGAAAAGGAATTAAGCAAGGATGACATACAATTCCACTCCCCTAGATGAGCTGGACGCACTTATCGAAGAAGCGTTGACAGAGGAGCCTTTTCTGAAGGCGCCGCTATCGCTGCATCGTGGTGTGGATGCACGCGTTCGCATTATTGCGATGCGTGAATATGAGCAACGCCGATTCTTAGTAACCATGGTCACGCTGGCACTGGTCTTTTTAGGAAGCCTCCTTTTCACTGGGTTGTTGCTGTGTTTCACCAATTTTAGCCTGATCCTGAGCGACGGCGTTTCCGGAGGCAAAGGATGGCTTGATTATTACACCGCTTCGTGGGGACGATCTTTTGGAAGTTATCAAGGCGGCTATTCTCTGCTCATTAGCTTTGTGCTCTTATTCATTACCATATTTCTCGCCGGCGCCAGCCAAATCCATAAACTGCTCTTTTCAGAATAGAAAAACAAGGCTATGACCATGTGCCGCGCAGGGGACAGATCATCCAACGAAAAAAGAGCTCACACCACCACGCCCCCTATGTTTCGCTCCAATAAGATACAACAAGTATCCATGGCGCCGCTCCTGCTTCTTATGCTGATGATCCCTCTCTTCGCGATCGGGGAAGAAGGCTCCGAAGCAAAAATACCGCCGGCTTTCCCTCAATGGGATCATAAGACGGAGCCGGCGCCGACGCCGAAGCCCATTGCCACACCGCCGGGCATGAAGAGCACGCCGGAAGCTCGTTCCTATGCGCCGCCTGCCAGTCCGCAAAGCAGTGCTGCGTGGTTATTAAATCGGATGGCAGACACTGATTCACCTGAATTGCGCCGACGGGCTGCCGAAGTGTGGCCCCTCGACGAGGAGGACGAAAAATCCTTGCTGGCTATTATCCGCGGCTTGTTGGATCCCGTTGAAGCGGTGCGGCTCAGTGCGCAACAGCGCCTCAATGCTATTGATGACAGCGCCCTCTTTGCCTATGTCATGCGCACATTTTCGGCAGGAACCGTAGATGAAACGAAGCATTTGAATGCAGCGCTGCCCGTGCTGGCACAACGGATCAATCCCTTCTTGTTGGAGACGCTGCGCACCACTTTGGAGACGCATGAACATAAGCGCATTGCCGTCTATTGTTTGGGACAAACACGGGAGTCTGAAGCGGCGCCGCTGCTCTTTCCCATGCTTGGGAACGATGATCCTGCCATGGCGAAACTCGCCTTAGATGCGCTCTATTCAATCATGCCCTCAGGATCAAGCGCGCAGTGGATGAAGATATTGGATCATCAAGATGCTTATTTCAAAGTGCGTGCAGTCCGCGCCTTGGCCTTTTTACAAGAACCCGGTTCCTTCGATCTGCTCAAGCAAATCTGTTTGGGGCAACGGTACACGGATATGCAGATGACCGCACTGCGTGCCATAAGTTGGTATCCTGATGATATACTGATACCTTTGTTGGTGGAGATCATGGAACGTAACCGCGGACTTTCGGGAACGGCGGTGCAGCTGTTGCGGCAACGCACCGGCATGGATTTTGGAAACAGTCCCCGATACTGGCGCGAATGGCTCCAAAAAGTGACGCAGCAAAATGCTGCGCCTTTAGTCCCTGTCGAATAAGCACTTTGGTTTCTGCTATACATAAAGATCTAAAATTACAACGATACGCTGTTTTTTACCAAACGCAACGCTGCCCGGAAAGGATGTGCTCATGAAGTATCCCCATCTGATTGTCTTGTGTCTATGCCTTTTTATGCTAACGCTTCCCTTTGCGTGTGCCGAAGATGAAGAGCGCCTGCCCCAAGGCGCAGCCACGCCCGCCCCGTCAGAAGCAGCGGGTTGGATCCCCTTATTCAGCCCCGAAAATGCAGCACATTGGAAAAATGTCACCGATACGACAGAAGGCGTCTTTAGTATAAAGGACGGCGTTTTCGAGGTGCATGGGAAAAAGTCTACCCGCTATATAGCCTGGGAAAAGGAACGCTTCGGCGATTTCGAATTGCATGTCGAATTTAAAGCTCCCCAAGGCGCGAACAGCGGTATCTTTATTCGTACCGACCCCGCCGACCCGGTTCAAAAGGGTATGGAAATCCAAGTCTTTGGTGACTATGGCGGAGCGCCGTCTAAACACAGCAGCGGAGCCTTGTATGACATTGCTACGCCCATGTTCAATATGGCATTGCCCGAGGGGTCGTGGAACTCTTTCGATATTCGTTTTGAAGGCAGCCAATTGGAGGTGGTCTATAACGGTTGGAAAGTCTTATCAATCGACATTTCTCAGATGACTGAGCCTATTGGTAAATTCGATACACCCCTTGCCTTACTGCCCCGAGAAGGGTATATTATTCTTCAAAACCATGAAGATGATCTTTCCTTTAGAAACTTGTGGGTGCGCCGTCTATAAAGGCGCGCCGGAGGTATTGGGATGGAATTAACCCGCGAACAACGGGAATGGCTGCGGCTTGCCCTTATCCCGGGCATCGGCAGAGCACGTTTTATCCGATTGCTGGCGCGCTTTAGTACGCCCCGAAATGTATTGGCAGCCACGGACCAAGAACTTGCCCCTATTGTTGGTAAAGCCATTGCGCAACGGATTACCGGCTACGCTGATATGGGCGATCTTGAATTGCAAGAAGCGAAGATGCGTGAGCGGGATGTGCATCTGGTAACCATGGATGATCCCGAATATCCTGAGCAGCTGGCTGAAATCTACGACCCGCCCGTAGTCCTTTATGTGCGCGGTACTTTGTTGGAACAGGATCAATATGCCGTTGCCCTGGTAGGTACACGAAGATGTTCGCAATTCGGCGCGAAGCTCGCCTATAAATTGGCCTATGATTTGGCAGAACGGGGCATTACGGTGGTGAGCGGGTTAGCGGAAGGTATCGACAGCGCAGCCCATGAGGGGGCGTTGGCGGCAGGCGGAAGAAGCATCGCTGTACTTGCCTTTGGACATGACCGCGTTTTCCCCGTTTCCAATGGGCCTCTCTTGCAATCAATCGTTGAGCACGGCTGCGCCGTATCCACCTTTCCTATGGGCGTGCGTGCATTGAAACAAAACTTTCCCCAACGAAACCGTATACTGAGCGGCCTGTGTTTGGGAACGGTCGTCGTGGAAGCGCCGCCGGGAAGCGGCTCGCTCATGACTGCGAAATTCGCCGCAGAACAGGGCAGGGAAGTCTTCGCAGTACCGGGTCCTGCCGGACTCGCCAACAGCCGCGGCCCCCATGAGTTGATCCGAGACGGGGCGCGTTTGGTGGAAACGGTAGATGATATTTTGGTGGAACTTTTGCTTCCGCCGGAAATGAAACGGAGTCCCGTCAAAGATACCTTGGAAGGGGAAGGAGCCTTTCAAGAATCCCTTCTCTTTCATAAAGCTCAAAACGTAAAGGGCGCATCAGCTGTTCCCCAAGATACGATACCCGCCGCTGCGGCTGCGCCCGCTCCGGCGCCCGTTCTCACGAAGGTGGAGCAAGACATTTTGCGCTCTCTCAATCCGGAAGGTTCTTTTGTGGATGAGATCGCCTTGACCTGTCGTATCTCTATTTCGGAAGCCCTGTCCACATTGACCATGTTAGAATTAAAAAATGCCGTTCGTCAACTTAGCGGAAAACGATTCATTCCCCAATGAACTATTTCAAACGACTCGCCCATAAGGTACGCAGCAACGCTCCTTTGCCCCTCTTTTGGCATAGTGTGCTTTGGCTTGCCTCGTGGATTCAACGTTTCGGCATGTGGCTCCGCTTACGCCGCCGACCTGTGTCGGTATCTGCTTATGTGATTAGTATGGGCAATATCACGGCAGGGGGGACGGGTAAAACGCCCGCCGTTATCGAGCGGGCAGCGCAAGAAATGAAAGAGGGCAAAAGCGTAGCTGTGATTACCCGCGGCTATGGCGCGTCCCGTGAATCTTTCCCCTTACTCTTCGACGGCAAGGAAAGCTTAGCTCGTGTGGCGAAACGCTTTGGTGATGAAGCCGCTTTGATCGCCTCCCGTGTGCCAGGCGTGGGCATCGTCCGTTCCCCTGATCGGGTAGCAGGCGCGCGCGCCGCCATCGGCGCCGGCTATGACACGCTTATTTTGGATGACGCTTACCAGGCAGTGCGCTTGCAGCGAAATGAAAATATTCTGCTCATCGACGCTACGAATCCTTTCGGAAACGGATTTATAATTCCCCGCGGTATTTTACGGGAACAGCTCTTTGCTATACAGCGTGCCACGGAAGTGATTGTGACCCGCTGTGATCAAGCGCCGGAAAATCTGCCCTCTATTGTGAACAGCATTCGCCGCTTCGCGCCGAAGATTCCCATTCGCTATACCATCCATGAAGCGACCGGATTGAGACGTCTTGCCGACGGCAAGGACTACCCCTTGGATTGGCTCTGTGAAAAAAAGCTGCGCGCCGTGTGCGGTATCGGCAATCCACAGTCTTTTTTCGAAACCTTGAAATCCCTGGGCGCGATTGTTGCGGAGCGTTACAGTGCACCGGATCACGGCGACATTCCTCCCGGCTGTTTCAGGGGCGATATGATTGTGGTCATGACCGAAAAAGACGCCCTCCGTCTGGACAGTACGCCGCCTGAGCACGTCTACGCCTTATGTATTGCCCTCGCTCCTTATATACCTGCCGCCTCTGCGAGCGCCTCTATATAAGCCTTGCCCGGCAATTCAACGGGGATTTTGGCGGAGCCTGTATCCTTCCGTGTTGCGGGACGGCGCAATAAAGAACTGCATAGCATCTTCGCGTTTTCTGCTCCCACTGCGTCCAAAAGGGCAGCGTGAAAATCGGCAGGATTAATCGGCGCGAGTGCCATGTAGGTTTTGCCCGAACGCAGATAGCCGAGAAGCAGGGCGTTCATGAAATGTTTCGGTCCCAAGCGCGTGCGCATGCGGGGGCATTGGCGCAACAGTAAGGAAGCAGGCTGCACAGGCGTTTGCGCCCGTACGGAGAAACATTCGGGATAAAGGTCTTCGGCAAGGACGCCTTTGCTGCCGCCCATGTCATAGCAATTTGCCAAGAGCGTGATGATCCGTTTTTTCAAGACTTCTGTGTCGCGGTTAGAATACCGAAACGCTTTTTCTCCATGAGGGCCCAGTTGTGTTGTTGAGGCAACATAGAGGGGCGCCAGTTTGTAGGGGATTGTATAGAAATAGGCAAAGACTTCCCGGTTGACTTCTCTGCGCCGATAGCGGTCGGGCAAATAGATGTGACCGTAAGCGTGCAGCGTGGGGGCGTGGTTAGGGACGTGTTTCCCAACCCATATCAAGGCGTTGTATTCTTTTTCTAAGGCAATGCTGCACTCTTCATGGTTCTTAGCAACGGCGAGACGGATGAGCGGCGTCTTCTTGTCCGACGATGACAAGGCAAGATCGTAGACGAAGCGCGTGGTGTCTTCATAAAGGAGATCACACTGTAATGAACGGAGGGACGACGTGCCGCCCGCCAAAGCAGTCAAGGTGGTCCAAAAAAAACGGTCCTGCTCGCGCAGCAATTTCTCGCAGGCATTTTGCAGGGTTTCCAATTTATAAAATTGTTTGTACACCGTTGGGTAAGGGCCGTCATAGGCGCGGCTTGTGCTCCATTTAACACGTGTAGCTGAACCCGAAAAAGAGGGGGGTGTACTGTTCCCCCGAGGCGGTCGTGCCATGATAAGTTCCCTTCCATTCTATGCATAAAATTAGCGTGTTAACGATTGTACTTGCAATCAGGCAGCCCGTAGGCGCCACAAGAAATCTGTCTATAGCTTTTGGCCGTGCAGTGATTAGACCCCGTCACCGGCACTTTCAAAACTGTCTTCGGGCGCATCTTCAACGGGGATCGGATCCACGTCTACAACGACGGCTTCCTCAGCCTCGGCATCTTTCGCTTCAGCGGCGGCTTTTTCTTTTTCGACGCGGTCTAAGAATTGGATCAACAACTCAAAGCTTTTGTCGGTCACTTTGCTGAAATCTTCTAAGCCGTTTTTCATGCTTTCCGACCATGCATCGATGATCTCTTTGCCTTCACCGGGCAGCCATTTGCCTTCCTTTACCGAACTCAACAAGGAGTCTTCCGCTACGTCGTGGGCTTTAGCAACCAAGTTCAAGCCTTTCATGATAGCGCTTCGATGAAAGTTGATCAGGTGCCGCGTACTATCAATGGATGCTTGTTTGGAGACCGCAATGGTGGCTTCGGCAAGGCTGCCTAAAATTCCCACACCTTTGCTCAACATCTCTTCAATAAAATCGCTTCCCTTTTTCTCCGATGAATCATTGTTTAGTGTTACCATGAATTGCATCTCCTTTCTGTGCGGATGTTAAAGGTCCCGACACTACTTCCATTATACGCTTTCCCGGTAAATTGTGATAGTCCCGACCCGGGAAAGAAAAAGGGGAAGTCCTTTTCCCTTCTAAAGTGGTGGAAGGGCGTGCGCCGCAATTGCGTATGCCGTTACACTTTTTCAACAAAATAATCTAATCGAGAGAAAGGGGCGTGTCGCTGCACTTCAAGGTAAATGCCGTGGCATTGTCGATGCTGACAGAAAAATCTTCAGGACAGTCAACATACAGGCTGAGGGTGTCATCCTTCTTTTGCCACTGAATCTGAATCATGTCGTCGCCAATGGGAATGGAGCCGGTACACCATGTCAGATCGGAAGGGTTCAGCTTGATAGCCAATGTCTTCTTGTTGGCATCCACGGCAGCCGCGCCCAAGACATCTCTGAATAAGGTCACCACAGCATGGGAGGCAAAGCCATGATTCAGGCTGGCATGGTCCTGCTGATTTTCCCACAGGGTACCCGTTCTTTCCACCATATACATGAGGTAGTCCACCATTTCATGGAGGGTCTGCTGGGTACGTCCTGCGCGGGACAACAATTCAAAACGCAGTATATTGCCAATAAAGGCGTTGGCGGGATGTACTTCAGGATACAGTCCTTGTTCCTGTCGTTTGGGGCCGAATTCATCCAAAAGTATACGCCATAATTCCGGATCTTGCTCCGGCGTGGCAACCCCAAAATAGAAGGCGAAATACTGGCACACCTCCGTTATGTTTTCAGTGAGTACGACTGTTCCATCCTTACGAAGGGCATTGTCCACGAAAAAGGGCGCCTTGAGCGCTTGTTCTCGTATGGTGTTGCGAATCCGATCAGCCTTTTCTTTCCAAGCGGGCCGGTCGTAAAGTTTGGCGGCAACATCAAGGGCTCCGGCATACAGCATGTTGGAAGGATAATTGATGTCCTGCACAAAATTGTTGGCAGCGCTCCATTCCACAAAGACCCAACTATCCAGTTTCTCGAGCAGTCCGGTTTCGTTTTCAAAGCCTTCAAAATACGTGAAGAGCTTCTCGATTTTGGTACGTAAAGCTTCTATGAGATTGCCTTCATCACCGCGCTGTGCATATTCGCCCAATTCCATGACGAACCACATTGCCCAATTAGGGATGAAGACACCGTCGTAGTGGTCTGCAGGATAGCACATGGGCAGCATCCCTTCGGGCAGATGTGCAAAGCTTTCAGGCAACAAATAGTTTTGGATAAAGTTTTGTTCCACATCAACCTTGCCCGTCAGACTCAGTGCGGCGCGCGCTGTAAAATAAGAATCGCATAACCAGCCTGCCCGCTCACGGTGGGGACAGTCCATAAAGATATCTACGGCATTTTGGGCAAAGGTCGTTCTGCCTGCTTCAAAGATTCGGTTCAATTTTTCTTCCGAACAATGGAATAGGGCACGGTCCGCGTTGGGGTGTTCGTAGCGGCGCAGTCCGCATTCCGAGATCACGCCCTGCCCCGATAAGGTCATGATTTTGATGCAGCGCATGGTATGCGGTTCAAAAGCTTCCAGACTGTATTGGCCCGGCTCAAGATCAACGAGGAAAGCATTCACACAGCCCAGTCTTCTCCAGTTCACATCAAGATCTGATTCTGTTTCATCAAAACTTATCAATAGGCGGGTGGCCGTATCACAATCCACTTTCATCCGCAGAAAGCCGCTTAGGTTCACGCCCAGATCCAAGACCTGAAAGTTTCCTGCTTCCATGGGAAAGGAGCTGTCCGCCTCAACTGCCTTTCGTACTTCCTGAATGGAAGTGTTTTCGACGGAACAAAGCAAATCGCTCAGGGTAAACTCCAGTTGATCCGGTGCAAAGCCTTTTAGCTTTTCGCTGATATTCACCAAACTCCGATCTTCGAAACAACGGTTCAGCTCGTTTTGCCGGAAGGTACCCGCTGAGATCTGTTGCAGGACAGGCTGGATTTCGAAGTTAGGATAGGGGACACCTCTGCTGAGTATCTGTTTCGCCTCTACTTGCGTTACGGCTGCTTTGGGAAGGCTGAGCGCTCCATTGCTGCGCCAAGCGTCGTAGTCTTGTGCAAGACGATAGATTTCGACGAAAGGACGCTGAAAACTATAACGCTGTACTTTTTGCAGCCGCTCAGGAATGGGGAAACCGATAAAGGGGTTTTCTTCCCTTCCTGTGGCGCATAAAACTTTCGTGCCTGATTGCACTTCCGCCTGCAAAAAAGAAGGTTGATCTAATACATAATAACTGTTCGAATTGTAGCCGGCTACTTCGACAGCCACGATATTATCGCCTGCCTGAAGCCAGGGAGCAAGATCCCACACATCAACCCGGTAATAGCCATGGGGGGCACGGGCGGGACCATGTCCTACAAAATGACCATTGAGAAAGACGCGGTATAAGGTGGAGGCCGTTATCCGAAGCTGTGCGTCGTCTTCAGGGCTTGCGTTAAAGATGGCGCGAAAGCCGGCGAAAACATTCATTTCTGTTTCCCGACCTTCCAGCCAGACGGGACGGGCCTCGGAAAAAATGCTTTCACCAAAAGCATGCACCGTGAAACAACTAAGAACGAAGGCTAGGATGATTAGTTGACGCCGCATAAGAGTATTCCTCCTGATTTTAAAGGGTAAAGAGATTGAATCGTATTGCTGTCGCTGCCGTGCGTTACAGGTCGTTTTTAATCGTCTGTTGTGCGGCTTCCAAGGTCTTGTTCAGCGTATCGTCGTTATGGGCGCTGCTGACGAAAGCGGCTTCAAACTGGGAAGGCGCGAAATATACGCCCCGATTCAGCATGCCGCGAAACCATTTTTTATACACTTCGGTATCCGATTCTTTGGCGCTTGTATAATCGTATACTTCGTTGTCGGTAAAGAAGGTGCACGCCATGGTACCGATGCGCCTTTGAAAGGCAGGGATTCCCGCTTGCTGCAGCAGATCGGCCAATCCAGTGCACAACATTTCCAAGTGTTTTGTCATGCCTTCAAAGATACCGGGTCTCGCCAAAATCTCCAAGCTCTTCAAGCCTGCGGTCATGGTCATGGGGTTGCCCGATAAGGTGCCCGCTTGATAGACCGGTCCTTGGGGAGCCAAAAGATCCATGACCGCTGCCGCGCCGCCATAAGCGCCGACAGGTAAGCCGCCGCCAATGACTTTGCCCAAGGTCGTGAGATCGGGCGTGATTCCAAAATGTTCCTGCGCGCCGCCTAAAGATACACGGAAGCCGGTCATCACTTCGTCAAAGATAAGCAGTGCGCCGGCAGCGGCAGTTAAATCGCGCAGCTTTTGTAAATAGCCGGGTTTCGGAATGACCACACCCATATTGCCGGCTACAGGCTCCACAATGACGCAGGCAATCTCTTCTCCATAATGATTAAAAACGGTCGTGATAGCCTCTTCATCATTGTAGGGAACAACCAAGGTTTGCGCGCTCGTTGCGGCAGGTACGCCCGGGCTGTCCGGCAAGCCTAAGGTGGCGACACCGCTGCCCGCACGGACGAGCAAGTTGTCGCCGTGACCGTGGTAGCAGCCATCCATCTTGACGATGAGATCCCTATTTGTAAATCCACGGGCTAGCCGTATGGCGCTCATGGTCGCTTCGGTACCGCTGTTTACAAAGCGGACACGATCCATGGAAGGGAAATGGCGGATAAGGCGTTGCGCCAAGCTTGTTTCCAGACTAGTGGGGATCCCATAGCCGAAGCCTTTTTCAGCAGCCTCTTTTACCGCATCTACCACCTCAGGGTGGGCATGACCCACGGCAAGAGGACCCCACGACAGCACGTAATCGATAAGCGTATTACCGTCTTCATCGGTGAGGAGTGCGCCCTTGCCGGAACGCACGAAAAAGGGGTTGCCGCCTACCGATTTGAAGGCGCGTACCGGGCTGTTCACACCACCGGGAAGCACGGTTTGCGCTTCACGCCACAACCCTTCAGAAAGGCAATGATCCATTTTTAATCTTTCTTATTTTTGAAGCCAACGGGCCAGATCCATGGCCCAATAACTAATAATCAACGACGCGCCGGCGCGGCGGATTCCTTGCGTCAATTCGAGTACTGTCTTTTTCTCGTCAAGCCAATTTTGGGCTGCCGCCGCTTTGACCATGGCATATTCACCCGATACATTGTAAGCGGCGAGGGGTATATTATAGTTGTCTGCCGCACGATGGAGGATGTCTAAGTAGGCCAGCGCCGGCTTGACCATGATAATATCTGCGCCCTCCTCTATATCCAATTCGATTTCGCGCAGCGCTTCATCACCATTGGCAGGATCCATTTGATAGGAGCGCCGATCGCCAAACTGAGGAGCCGATTCCGCCGCCTCACGGAAAGGACCGTAAAAGGCGGAGGAAAATTTTGCGCTGTAAGCCATGATGGCAACATCTTCAAAATTACCGGCGTCTAAGGCGTCACGGATCGCGCCGATGCGGCCATCCATCATGTCGGAGGGGGCAACGATATCCGCGCCGGCTTGTGCGTGACACAGGGCTTCTTTCATGAGGACGTCCACCGTGGAATCATTATCCACATCCGTGATGCCGTCTCTGTTTTGGCGAAGCAAACCGCAATGACCATGATCGGTATATTCGCATAAACATACATCCGTTATGACGCAAAGCTCCGGGCAGCGCTTCTTGATAGCGGTAATAGCTCGGGGAACCGCTCCCGCTGTATTCCACGCTTCCGTGCCCTGCGCATCTTTTCGTGATGGGATGCCAAATAGCAAGACGGCGGGAATGCCCAAATCTGCCGCTTCTTGTGCTTGATCAACAACTTCATGAAGTCCCCATTGGAATTGACCCGGCATGGTGCTAATGGGTATTTGAGCGTGTTCTTCATCTCTCACAAAGAGCGGCACGATGAGGTTGTCCGTGTGTAATCGCGTCTCGCGAATCATGCGGCGGAGCGTTGCATTCCGTCTGAGCCTTCTCGGGCGAATAGGAAGAAACATAAACTGAGCATCCTTAAGTCGTTAGGTTGAGCAGGGATGCTGATAGGGTAGCATAGGGGACAGGGAAATTTAAAAAGAGGGCTGTCGTGCCCTTTAGTGGTTGTAGTGTTGGCGCAGAGAGTCTACAAAGGCTTCTGCAAACCATTGACGCCACTTAGGATTCGCGAGGTGTGCCTGATCTTTGGGATGCTGCATGTTGGCGATTTCTATGAGCACCTTCGTCGGAATGACGTTATAGCGCAGTACACCGGGCAAAAAGACCTGGGTCTTGCCGCGGCGGATCACATTACGGATGGGGTCGCCGGCATCGTGCACCTTCAGGGGCGGGTTATGGCCGCGCATGCTGTTGAGCAGGGTGTTGGCGAAGACGCGTGATAAGGCCTCGTCGCGTTTGCGCTGCTCGGCGGTTGTCGTCGGTGTCGGGTTTCTTTTCACCTCTTCATAGTGCTGATATTTATTTGCTGTTGAGGAAACAGGATCTTTCCTATATTGTGCGCCCGGCACATAGACCATGGCACCCCGTAAAGTCTCATTAAATACGGAGTCGCAATGAATGCTGGCAAAAATAATTTTGCGGTCATCTACGCCTTTTTTGCGCTCTTTAAAATAGATGTCGTTGGCGAGATAATAGCGCAGGATGACGGAGACATCGCTGTCTTTATTCTCATAGTGCGGCGTTGTCGTAAGCCGTTCCTGTGTGTCATGACGGAATTTTGTGGCGTCCGTCGGTTTATAGCCTTGCGTAGGATCCAATACGGTCACATAGACGGTGGCTTGTGTTTCCGATTCCAAAATAGCTTTGATGCGGCAGACGATGTCGTAGTTGATTTCATCTTCAAAAAGAGACAGCGATTCAACGGCAGCACCGCGGTCGCGACCACCATGACCCGGATCCAAAACCACAACGACGCCCTGCAAGTCTTTCGAGTAAACGCGATCTGCCTGGAAACGGCGTTCCTCTTGGCGGACGGATTCATAGCGGCGGCGGCCCTCAGATTGGGCGGGTTTGTAGCGGTCGGAAAGCATTTCAACAGGGATCAGGATCTTCTGACCGGCCTTCATCGTATGAACATCTGCGATGCCGCTCTTTTTCGCGATGATATCGCAGGCTTCCAAAATATCTTTGTTCTCCCGATAGTCTGTAAAACGAACGACCACGGCAGAATAGAGACTTTCCCCTTGGCGAAGATAATAAACGCCTTGACCGTCAAGACCGCCTTCATAAGAGAGCAATTCGTCGGTGTTCCCATTTACAAAAGGAAAAGCAATGCCCGGTGTGGCATCAGAGGAGGCGGGGAGAATCGGAGCGCCGGAACTCGTTTTGATGCTCGCCTTTTGCGCTGTCGAAGGGGCGGGAATAACAGGAAGAGGGCGGCGCGCGTGCTCTTTTTGCATGATCGGCAATAACAAGGATTGCGGAACGAAGAGGTGGTCGCTGCGATTTAACGCCTTGGAAAGCCCGCGGTTTTCAGGTTGTGATAAAACCTTAGCGCAATGCTTCGCTGAGCCGGTTAACCATTCTGTCAGTGCTTCTATAGATTCGCCATTGGGCAGCGACGCAAAGCGGACCGTGTGCCACCAGCCCTGTTTATCCACATAATCCAAAGGGAATAATTGCAACAGAATCTGGCGCTGTACGTCTCCCTGTAATTGATGAAAAGGAATCGCCACCGTGCCTTTGTTCGCATAGGTTTGCCAAGAAATTCCGTCGGCGAGATATTTTTGAAAGAAATCCTGTGCGCTCCCTTGGGAAGGGGCAGTACAAAGCACGCCTATTTGCGCGCCCCCTTTATAAAAGGCTGATACATCGTTGTTGAGCGGTTCATGAGCGAGGAAATTCCCCTGACCGAAGGCATACAGAGAAAGTAAACAGGTAGATATAATGATGCCGTTTTGTATTGTGCGCGACACACCAAAAATCACAATCGCTCTCCATCACTGATTCTAAGCAGACCTTATGCCAAGGGGGACCACATTAGAATACTCTAGCATAAATTGTTGATAAATACAATATGTAGATCAGTAAAGCATGAGAAACCACTGTATGGTGTATAGGGAGAGAAAGTCTGCGCTAAAGGCGGAGGGAGCGCCGCACAGCTGCTTACTCTTCTTCAAGCAGAATTGAGGTATAGCGGAATTGGTTGTCGCCTGTGGTGCCGAACATATCGATCCAATTGGAGGGTGCATTACCGGCACGGGTCGTGGCGAGACAAAAAGAGCCGAGAGGATGTTCCAAAGGCACGGGAATCAGGTTTCTGTCCGGAGCGTGTGCGTGGAGAGGCATGATGTTGACGCCGCCCTCTTCGCCGGAAAGACAGATGACCGCGTACAAATGACCTTTCGCCGAAACCTGAAATTTCGCTTGGGATATGCCTCTTTCAGGCGATTCGGGAACGAGCACTTCTTTATGAACCGTGCCATTTGGATCAATCTGGGCAAGTATCAAAGAGGGATCGATGGATTTGTCCGGAAAAAACTTGTCCCGTAATAAAGCGTTTTGCACTTCGAAGCGGATATACAGAATCCACGCGGTCCCGTCAGAATCAATCCACAAATCTTGGTTCGTGATATACCCTGCTGTATCATCAACGGTGTCGATTTCAAGGGCGTCAGCAAAGGGAGTCGTTCTGATGTCCGGTGTCCAGGTGTAGAAGAGACGGCGAAACACATAATCCCATTGCCGCTCGGTTTGTTCGAATTTGTATTCACGCCAAGCGTCTACGGGCTCGACAATGTCGCCGATGGCAAGCATGTAGGCGGCAAAATCATGGAGCGCGGTCTGTGCGTAGCAGGAGCGAATCGGAAAGCTGACGCTGCTCGTCGCGAGGGTCTCCCCATCAGCCGATAAGAGACAGGCGTGTTCCACACTGGTTTTCGCGTCAATGTTGAACATTAACAGGCGATGATTTACAGGGTCAGAAGCAAAGCTGCGGTAGGAGTGATCTGTAAAATAAGGAGCATCTTTCCATTGGGGCAAGATGTGGGTCATGGTGTGGGGGGCGTCGGAAAAGTGAAAGAGCCGTATCCCCGGCAGACAACGGCCGTATTTTGTTCCTTTCGGTTCCAGAGAATCATTCACGTTGATCGCTAAACGATCCGGAGAAATAACGGCAAGAGGGCAGGGTTCACGCTGACGCACAGCAGTGTCTTCGGAAATCATCTTCCATCCCTCAGGGCTGTGCTTTAAGAGCCGCCATTTCGTATTGCATAAGGGCGGCGTGTCCGGATCCGTTTCCATGGCGCTAATATAAACATCTTCTCCCAAGCGCGCTATTTGTGTGCAGCCATAGGACCATAAGGGACCGGAGCCGTTATCCGGAGGAGTCAACAAAAAGACTTCAGACTCTTCCATTACCTTCGCCGTTACCGTTGCGAAGACGGCGGTGTTGACGCAGATGAGTACGGCGCAGCAGATGAAACTCTTTGCAAGACAAGACAGACGAAATGTCACGGGACCATCTCCTAAATTTTGCTGTAAATAGATTCTTGAGGCCTTCAAAGAACGAGAGGAAGATGCGCGGGCGCATAGTTTTAGTGATGCAGCATTTTCCCTTGTTTCATGGAAAGGTAGCCCGCCATGATATGACCGATAATACCGAAGGCATCTTCCACAGGCCCATATTCATCCAAGGTGGCGGGGATGTGAATGGAAACATCAGAGATGCCGATCATGGAGCCGCCGGTAAATCCGCATATGCCGATGGTGGCGGCGTCATGTTCTTTGGCATATCGGAGCGCACGAATAATGTTCGGGCTGTTACCGCTCACGGACATGGCAAGCACCACATCGCCGGGTTGCAAATAAACTTTGAGTTGGTTTAGGAATATGCTTTCGTAGCCGCAGTCATTGCCGAGCGCGGTTACGGTGCTCACATTATCGGTCAGGGAGAAGGCACGGAGCGCGGGTTTCCCTTCTTGGTAAGCGCCGGCAACCATATCATTTACAATATGCGACGCCAGACCGGCGCTGCCGCCGTTGCCGATGAGGTAAATGGCTTTGTTATCGTTGCGCGCCTTATCCAGAATCTCCATGGCTTGGGTCATGGCTTCTCCGCTGATACCTTCCAGCACTTCGGCGAGTCGGGCATTATACAGCTTAATATAGTCGGCGAAAGATTCGGCTTGATTAAATAATTCAGAAAGTTTATACATGATTTCCTCCGGATAAAGGTTGTTGGGTTTGTTGCGGTTTAAAAAAATAGGATGGATCTACACGAATTCAATACCATCATAGGATACATGCTCTATGGAGAAATAAAGTATATCATGATATCCAATGTTTTTGTAAGCTCGGTCTCTGTCAATTGAACAAGGCGCCATACCAAATTTAAAATTGATATTTATCATGAATACTATAAAATGTTGTTAACCCTGCACTTTTTGGTCCGGTTGTTATGAGAGGTTCTGTGTTTCATGGGCGGGTTTTCCGGCAGAATTACATGGGCGCTTGGCACAACGGAGGTGATGGGAGAGGATTTTCTGCGGCTGGAAACGGAAAATCTTGGAGATGGGGCGGAAAGTTTTGCAGCGCTATAAAAAACGTCCTTGTTCGTTTAAAGACAAACAAGGACGTTTTTGTTCATATTGGTAGCGGGGGCGGGATTCGAACCCGCGACCTTTGGGTTATGAGCCCAACGAGCTACCAGGCTGCTCCACCCCGCGATAATGCAAACTGAGGGAATTATATCACTTGAGAGAGGTGAAATCAAAATTTCACCGAATCGGCGATCCTGGTTCTCTGTTTTCAGCCGATCTCTAGCCTAAGCCATAGTGCAGTAAGGAAATAGAGTCGGAAGAAAGAAGGTTCTGCCGGAACAGAAAATTAAAGCGGAAACAAGAGAAAATGGCGCGCCTGGCTGGACTCGAACCAGCGGCCCTCTGCTTAGAAGGCAGATGCTCTATCCACCTGAGCTACAGGCGCGTATGGATATTCTTTCATATTTCACCCCTATTTTTCCAGTTAGCCCCGTGTCTTTGATCTTCTCCGCCTATCATAGAAGGGGAGTGTTGCTTTTGTAACGCGCTGTTAGGATGCGCACGGCGTAGGCGTCTTTTCTAAAGAGGCTGCAAAAAAGGGTGTATCTGTGTTTTACTTATGATACGAAATCGGGTATGCTGTAGTTGCGTTATGGCACAGCCGAAAAGGAAAAGACATGAACCTCGGTACAAAGGCTCATCTCCTTTATCATATCTTGCGATGGCTGGTTACCAGAAATCGCTTCGATACGCATTATACCTTTAAGATTCCGGGTAATCCAAAGTTTGTAGGGGCTCGTGAAGCGGTCGCCCTGATTCCTGACCATGCCGTTGTTGCCACCTCCGGACTTGGGGGTAATCAATGGCCGTCTATCCTTTACCGTTGTTTGCGCCGGTGCTATGAAGAGACCGGCCATCCCCAAAACCTATCCCTTATCGCTATAGGCGGGATGGGCGCACGCGGACGTGCTCCCGGGTCTATCGAAGAGTTGGGAATCGATGGCTTATGCACCCGTCTTTTCACCGGTCATACGGAAACCTACAAATCCATCCTTCGCCTTGCAGACAGCGGTAAGGCGGAAATTCAATGTTTACCTCAAGGTATTTTGGCTTTTCTGATTGAAGGTCAAGGTCAGGGCAAAGACTCTTTATTGACCGATACCGGCGTGGGCACCTTTTTGGATCCACGGGTGGGTTCCGGGACGCCCATTGCCCATACGAGCCGGCAACAATGGGTTCAGTTGGAGGGAGAGCAGCTGCGCTACCGTTTGCCGCCTATTACCGTTGCACTGCTCAACGCGCCGTCGGCGGATTCTCAAGGCAATATTTATGTTCGCAACGCGTCCATGATTGCGGAAAGCATGGAGATCGTTCGTGCAGCCCGTCACAACGGCGGCTTGGTTATTGTGAATGTGGCGTCTGTTGTTGAGGAAGATCCGGACGCGGTTTTTTTGCCTGCTTCGTGGGTGGATAGAATCGTCGTTTATCCCAAGACCGAGCAAGCTGCGTCTATCCGGCACCGCCGCTATTGGCCCCTCTTCACGCTAGACAGTCCGATTTCTATTGATGAGGGGATTAGGCGCTTGAAATTTGTGAATCAAGTGCTGGGTATAACACCGCGCCGTTCGCAGGTCGATTACGCCTTGGCACGCTTGGCGGCCTCCTTCTTTTCGGAGCATGTAAAAGCCGGTTCCTTGGTCAACATCGGGACAGGATTGCCGGAGGAAGTGTGCCGCATATTATATGGTGCTGATGTATCGCATGGACTGCATTTTTTCACGGAAAGCGGTGTTTTGGGCGGATTACCGGCGCCGGGCGTATTTTTTGGCGCGGCGGTGTGTCCCGATGAAATGATCAGTTCCGCGCAAATCTTTCATCGCTGCTACGAAGGTTTAGATGCAAGTATTTTGGGCATGCTTGAGTTTGACGGCTTTGGCAATGTGAATGTGTCAAAGCGAGGCGACAAAGCAATCAACGCTGTAGGTCCGGGCGGCTTCATCGACTTCAGCATCAACGCGCGAAATCTTTTTTTTATAGCGACGTGGATGGTGGGCGCGCAGATGCGCATTCACAACGGGGCACTATTTATAGACAAAGCCGGTTCCCTAAAATTAAAAGATCAGATCCGTGAGATAACGTTTAACGGGAAACTTGCCGCGCAAAGAGGGCAACAGGTTTTTTACATTACGAATGTAGGCGTTTTTAAGTTAACGGAAAAAGGCTTGATGTTAATCCGCGTCGTGCCGGGCGTTGATATAGGCCGTGATATACTGGAACCGAGCGATGAGGTCATTTTGCTGCCGCCCTCCGGCGTGCCGCAACAGGTGGATTTTTCCATTATGACCGGTGAAAACTATACAATTAAGTTGGTATCGTAAACGGTGATTGAACAGCTAACAAGGAGAACAAGACATGTTTAAAGACGGCTGGTTTGAAGTAAGTGAAACGTTGCGTCTTTATGAACGCCGACTTGTTCCAACAGAGACGCCTTTGGCAAATGTGGTGATTATCCACGGCTATGGAGATCATTGTACCCGGTATGCGTGGACGATGGAACGTTTTGTGGAGGCGGGACTCGCCACCTTTACCTACGATCAACGGGGTCATGGTCGTTCTCCGGGCAAGCGCGGCTATATCTACCAGTTTGAGCATTTGCTTGATGATTTGGGTTTGTTCCTGACCCATCTGCAAGAAGATCTGGCTCCGGTACCGCTCTTTTTGTTGGGGCATAGCATGGGCGGGATGGTGCTGGCGCGTTATATGCAAACACGGACGGTGGAGACTCAAGGACTGGTTTTCAGCAGTCCTTTCCTCGCCTTTAGCGATAACCTGCCTAAATGTATTGTGGCGCTCGGCCCCATCATTGCGCGCATTCTACCTTGTGCTCCCATCGGAAAAGTGAATAACAAAGGCTTAAGCCGTGATTCCTCAGTGATAGAAGCAACGAACAACGATCCTTTATCCTATCACGGTCGGGTTGCAGCCCATACGGCCAGTGAATTTTACAGGATCATAGAAGAAGTTGAAGAGGATCTTGAAAAGATTACACAGCCCATGCTGGTCTTGCATGGAGGAGCGGATCACGTAGTTTCTCCGTCGGGCAGCGAGATGCTTTACAAAGGCGCTGCTTCGGTCGATAAAGAGCTTCGTATTTATTCTGATGGCTACCACGAGCTTTTCAATGACCTTGAAAAAGAACAGTATGTGTCGGAAATCGTTACGTGGATAAAGTCGCGCATTTAGCGTGTTTGTTTGGTGTGTGAGAAAGCTGCTTCCCGTTGGCGGCAAAGGGGCTTCTTGTGGGAGTGCCCGGACGGTATCGGCTTGAATAGGCTTTGTATTTTATGAAAGGTTTTTTATGCAACATGATGACCCGTATCTTTTAACCGGCGAGGAACTGGTTCGGCAAGACATCATAACCCGTGAAGAATTGGATGAAGTCAAAGCCAACGAAATCACAACAGGTACGCCTTGGTATAAGCAATTGATACAACAGCGCCGCATCAGTTTTGATACGCTGGACAATGTATTACATTACGAATTTCATTCGCGCGCGGCGAAGACAGCACCGATAAGCTTGGGCGAAAGCTTGGTGAGCATGGGACACCTTACAGAAGCAGAACTCGACGAAGCCTTGGAAGAGCAAAAGCGCAGCGGTCGTCTTTTAGGCAATATCCTGCTTGAGAAGAAGTTTGTCACCCGCGAGGCGATGGCCCATGCGCTGGCAAAACAGTACAACATGGAATATGCCTGTTTGCGCGATACGCCCAGCACTGCTGAAGCACTTCTTGCGCTTCCCGAGCCCTTAGCACTGCAACATAAAATTATCCCGATCTCGCTTACTGACGATACACTGGTTGTCCTTGCCGTTCATCCGCAAACCCGTGAGCGATTGAAAGAAGTGGGCGTGATTCTGGGCACAGAAATCAAGACCTTTTTGACCGCTGTTGAAGATATAGAAGAGGAGATTAAGAAGCGGTATGCGGTCATCGTTGATCAGCCCGCTCCAAAAGACGAGCGCGGCCTACAGAAACAAGTGATTGCGAAAGAGGCTGTCAAGAAGGAAGATAGCGACAACGAAGCGCAGCCAGTCGAATCGGATCGTGATGTTCGCTTTGAAGAAATTGCTCAGGCTGCCGCCGGCGCTTCCGTGGTTCAAATTGTATCCATGATAATTGAAGGCGCGATCAATGCCGGCGCTACGGATATCCACATTGATCCGCAGCTGCCGGAATCACGGGTTCGGTATCGCATCGATGCCATGCTCCACGATGTGATGCGTATCCCCGAATCTCTTTATCCCTCGCTGGTATCGCGAATCAAAATTATTTCCGATCTTGATATTACTGATACGCGTCATCCCCAGGACGGTCATATCAGCCTTGCTTTAGGCGATCGCGAAATTGATATCCGCGTCGCTACGCTGCCTACCTATCTGGGCGAGCGTGTTGTGCTGCGCCTGTTGGATCAAAGCTCGGTCTTGTCGGGTATTAAGGATCTAGGCTTAAGCGATGATGATGAAAAGACGTTGAATAACTTGATCAAGCAGCCCTATGGGATGATTCTGGTTACAGGTCCTACGGGCAGCGGTAAGACCACTACGCTCTATGCCGCATTAAATCAAAAGAACGTAATGACTGAGAGCATAGTTACTTTGGAGGATCCGGTAGAATACCAGCTTGCCGGCATTAATCAGGTTCAGATTGATCCGGAGATCAATGTGACTTTTGCCAATACGCTGCGCGCCGCCATGCGGCAGGACATTGATGTCTTGTTGGTCGGCGAAATCCGTGATCCAGAGACGGCACAAATCGCCATTCGTGCTGCCATGACGGGGCATCTCGTTTTCAGTACGCTCCATACCAATGATGCCATCGAAGCGATCAGTACGCTGCGCAATATGGGCATTCCCGCCTTTCTCATTGCAACAGCACTGACCGCTGTCATTGGACAGCGTCTTGTCAGAAAGATTTGTCCTGCATGCAAATATAGTTTCTTCCCCACCGATGGTCTTCTGCAATCTATTGATGTGGTACACGCGAAAATAGATCTATACCGGGGCAAAGGCTGCCAACGCTGTCATTTCACGGGCTTTTCAGGGCGGACAGGAATCTTTGAAGTCTTTGAAATCACGGCCAAGATACGCCATCTCATTGAAACCGAAGCTACGGCTGAGAAAATAATGGAAGCAGAAAGTTTCAGTACCATGGCGGATCATTGCCGTGAAAAGATTCTAGCAGGGATTGTAAATCCGGAAGAATACTTACGGGTAGTAAGAATTTAAACCTTAAAAAAGACTCAGTCTCTGCTGCGGCCACTCGGCTTATTCCATGCTATAATGTGGAGGTGTAAGCGCTGCCGAGACAAGTGTTAAAGAGTGGCGGCGACCCGCAAAATACAAAGAAATCTAAATATTGGAGTGATCCTTATGTTTCTGTCAGCAAGTTATATTTTGTTGTCTGTTATTGTTGCAGAACCGATTGCGCCCACAGGACGGACGCGTTATCCCTATTGGCAAATGGTGAATGATGTGGTGACACAGATTGAAAGTGGTCCGCCACGACAACCCAGCATCAACAAGGGATTGCATACGCCCGGTGAAGAATATCCCTTTGAATCCTTTCGCCACTTACAGGCAGCCGACCTGATACGGGCGGCGAAAGAGGGGATTATTGTGGCGCGCCAGCAAGAAGGTATGGGCAAGCCGAAGGCGAAAGTAGATCAAGAAGTATTGCGCAATGTGACGGTAGCCCTTGAATACTTGCCTATGGTCTTGCGTGAAGATATCGATAATCCCAATAGAGAAGTGCAGGAAAGAGATATACATGGCTTCCCCAAGGATAAGCCTTCTGAATCTGACACCTTATTTTCATTGATCAGCAATCGAGAAGAGGATCCTGTGCTGCGCAGATTTTTAATGGAACGGTCTGTACCGGGATTTGCGCAGGACAGCTTGCTCACCCGTGCCCTTCCCCTGTATCTTGCTTCCAGAGACAAAAAGATACGGGAAGTACTGATCGGTATCGCTTCGCATCCAGGTGAAGTACCGGAGCTGCAAATCCTCGCTATGAAGCTCTACATGCATTATATGTTAGATGCCTACCAATCCATTTTCGATGCCGATCCCAACGTGCAGGCGCGCGCTGCAGAAGGAACGTCACTGCCCTACACAGCGGCTGTTGATGATGCTGCACTAAAACTATCCACCGCCACGCAAAATGGGTTGAAACAAATGTCCTCACGGATCAATGATCTGATTGTGGCGATTGCCGGCCATATTTCAGAAAATAGTACGCGCTCTGAACTTGTTAAAGATGCTGTGAAATCGCTCTTAACGGAGACGCGGGACACGATATACAATGTCGATAAGAGTGCCATTGACAGCTATCTGGCGGGTGAGGTACCCGAACCGGAAATGACATGGCCGGTTATGCCCGCCACGCCCAGCGAGGCGCCTCCTGCCGCTGCTGATGGCATGATTCCCGTATTGCTGCCTGAGGATGGGGGGCCTCCCGTTTTTTAATTGGCGTTGAGACGACCCAAAAGTATATTCTTTTGAATAGCGTAGCAATCCGTTATGGCTGTGTTTTATCGGGAGCCAAGGCTTCGCGGAGCATGGTGTAGAGACCGCCAAAGGCACCGTTGCTGAGAATCAAGATGAGATCGGTATCGCCGAGAGAGTCCAATATGTAGTCGGCTAAAGGCGGTACTTCAGTAAAGGCATGCGCGGTAATTCCCTTCTTTTCAAGATTCTCTACGAGCCTTTGTGTATTTAAACGCTCCTCTTCGGCGATACGCTCGGCGCGATGTATAGGCCCTAAACAGAGTTCATCAGCGCCGTCAAAGGCTTCTTCCAATTCTTTTTGGAAGCGATTGGTCACAGTGGTATTGGATCGGGGCTCAAAGAGTACGCGCAGCCGTTTCTGAGGCCAGTGTTCTCGCGCCGCGGCGACGGTCTCTCGTATGGCAGTGGGATGATGGGCGAAATCTTCGACAAAGACCGCTTTCCCCGTATCAAGGAAGACCTCCAGTCTACGCCGAACACCGGGAAAGCTCTCAACGGCTGCGGCAATTTGCGGAGCCTGTTGCCCCAAGGTGGCCGCAACGGCAACGGTCGCCAAAGTATTTTGGAGGTTGTGCTTGCCAAATAAGGAGGGCATCACTTTACCCCATTTTGTTCCTTTGTAGGAGATGTCAAGAAGCACACGATTATTGGGATCTCGCTTTATAAGGCCTTGCCAATCGGCGGGCGCTTCCAGTCCGTAAGATTCCACTTTTGAAAAGGCTTTATTTTTCAAAGAAAGGGCGTAATTATCGGCGCATAAAAGGACAAGCCCGTCTTGTGGGATTTGTCGGAACATGCGCTGAAAGGCGATTTCAATTTCACGAAGATTGTTGTAAATATCACCGTGGTCGAATTCGAGAGACGTTACCACGGCAATCTCCGGGAGATAGTGCAGGAATTTGGCACGCTTATCGAAAAAGGCAGTGTCGTATTCATCGCCTTCAATAATAAAGGGAGCCCCTTCCGTACCGAGCTTGGATGAAAAAGGAAATCCTAAAGCTTCACCGCCAATGAAATAGCCAATGTCTGAACGGGCTTGCGACAATACATGGGCTGTCAATGCGGTGGTTGTCGTTTTGCCGTGGGTGCCGGAAACCACAACGACTTGACGTTGTCGCAGGACATTCATTTTCAACCATTCAGGGAGGCTCATATACAGCATGCGACGGGATAATACGGCTTCGACTTCCGGGTTGCCACGGCTTAAGGCATTGCCAATAATAACGAGATCAGGGTTCCAGTCGAGATTGTCTTCGCTGTATCCGGTTTGGACAGGGACAGCCAACTTTTCGACCATGAGCGAGGTGGGCGGATAGAGGGGCCCATCGCTGCCGCGCACTTCATATCCTGCCTCAATGGCGAGTCGTGCTCCTGCAACCATAGCCGTACCGCCGATGCCGCTAAAGTGGATTGTTTTCGAAGGGATCATCTCAATAGAGTTCATTAAAAGGAATTCCGTCGAGGCTGTTTTTAACAGCGGGTTTGATTGCAGGTTCCAGCGTTAAGGCTTGTTGAAAATAATAGGCTGATTGATTGACGTCGCCTAAAGCCAAGAACGCCTTCCCACATTCTGCTGCGGCCTGTGCGGCTACGGCGCGCCATGCTTCAGCGCTTCCAAGTGTGATTAGCGGCGCATAGGCTTGTACAGCCGCTTCAAATTCTCTCAGCTCCATGAGCACGTGTCCCAAAGAGAGCTGCGCTTCGATATCGGCATCTGTGATGCCCCCTGTGCCGCTTGGATCTTTCGCGTGTTTTGCCGCCTGAATCCTGAGGTATTGTTTATAATGACGCCGTGCCCCGACATAATTCTTTTCTATATCTTGGTAGGTAACGGCAAGATTGAAATGAACACGGGCACTATCCGGATTTTCGCGAAGGGTCGCACGAAAGAGACTGACATTATCGTGCCAGTCAACATTGCGCTGCGCCGACATGACGATGAATACAATAGAAAGGATGAGAACCACGGCGTAGGCGAGTTGGCGCATGGGGGGGCGTTTAAAAAGTAAAAAGATAAGTTCCGCCAAAGCCCACCAAAAGCCCGCCATAGGCATATACATCCAGTGTTCCGCCATGGGCGCGTTCAATGGAAAGATTCCCGAAATGGGGAGCCACGTGATGATAAACCACGCAAAGCCGGCGGCGATACGTCTTTGATTCCAATACCACCCTAAAACAATGCCGCCTATTAAGCAGATTAGAAAAGCTAGGCCCAGCCAAAAATATCCTTGGGAAACATGAACCAGAACCCGTTCCATGTGCAGCTTAGTGGGTACGAAGAGCAGTTTCAGGTAGAGTCCTAAGGATTGAAAAGCTTCGAAGAGACGCTGTGTAAGGCTTGAGGCATGGGTGCCTGTGGATTCAACAAAGCGGAGTACCGTGGAACGCAAGATGAGATAGACGACTAAGATGGCGCCGGCCGCCGCCATGGGAGCCGTTATCTTCGACCAAGGCGTTTTTTCGCTTTGTCGGTTGGTACACAAGAAAAGGAGCAGCATCACCAGCAAAAAAGGATAAATGAGTGAGGATTCTTTGCTGAGCAATCCGAAGACAAAGCATGCTGCACCGGCAATGATGGAGAGCAGGGGGGAAGAGGACTGGGTAGCGCGCACGGAGAAATAAAGTGCTGCGAGGATACCAATTCCGGACATCATGTCCGCGCGGCCGCTAATATACGCCACCGCTTCCGTGTGCAGGGGATGAACCACAAAGATGAGGGGCGCTGCGAAGCATACAAAGGCAGGGACGGAAAGTCTATAGAGAAGCAATGCGAACAACAGGGCAGCCGCCAAATGGAGCAATAGGTTGGTCAAATGGAAGATAGTCGTAGACACTTCCGGTCCCTTGAGTGTTTCCACTTCCTCAAGGGATGGTCCGCTGCTGAGCCAATAATCGATCATGAAAGAAGCAGAGACTAAGGGCCGGTAGAAGTTGCCTTCACCCCGTCCAAAAGCATGTTGATCTTCACGGAACAATTGGAACAGCTTGCTTGTGTCACGTACGTGCTGATGCAAGAGAACGGAGGACACATCGTCCCATACCCATTCACCGGGAAAGGTGTTGTAATAGGTTGCAACACATGCCAATGAAATGAGCAGCATCAATAGGACTGCAGATTTCACGGTAATGGGTTTATCCGTGCCTTGTGGATATATACCGACTTTTTTCAGTGATACACCCTATCCGAGTTTGCGCAGGATAAGCGCTGCTTTTATGGATACAACCGCCCCGCATGGGTTGACATTTCCATGGAGGGCGGCATGATTTCTATTTTATAGGTATTGAACTTATCGTTCTACTTTGCGATCCGGACCTACTTTATCGCGCAGTTTGGGGCCAACACATTCCCATGTATAGTGCAGCGGCAGATATTCCACTTCAATGGCTTGTTGATTGCCTATAATCTTAACAATGCGCATTACTTTATGGAATTCTTCTCCTTCACGCACGCGATAGGCAGTTACTTCACCGTCATTGGGATCAAAGAGATCAATAAATACATATAAATCATTATCGAGTTCGATAAAGCCGGTAACCGTCAAGATTGGCCGCTTAAGCATCAATTCTGCATATTCTCGGGTCTTCTCATAGCGGTTATTATCAGGTTGGAATACCATATAGATCCGGCAGAGGATGGCAATTTTACGCCACCGTTCTTCGTCACGAGAAACCTTCAATGCAGCGTCAACGTCACGGGTGATCATATTCAGCGCTTCCCGTCCGTTGTCGGTGGTGAGCAACTGGGTGCGTCGTCCCTGTAATTGGGTGATCATGTCGGGTATGAGGGAATCATGGGGCGCCGCTATTCCGGACATAAGCAGATCGCCCATAACGCTGCGCAGCTGTTGGTGATATTCTGCGGGCGTAGGCTCCGGCGGAATCTCCGGTTCGGGTGGCGGCGGCGGCGGTTCCGGCTGGCAAGCCGCCACAAGGATCATGGCAAAACAGAGCATTAGGGTCAGTAGTATTTTTTTTGACATAATGTTTCCCTTCACAACACGTTGCTGTAGTTTATCATATTGTGCTGAGCGCGCAAAAAATCTTTAGTCTTCCATAGTTTATAACAAGGTCTTATTATTGTCCTATAAAGGCAGGGCAAGATAAAACAAATAGACCTTTACAGGATAGATTAATGTTGAGCGGAGCCGTGGTCGTTTAAGCCCCGGAGAACTGCGGTCAATTTCTTTACGCAGATCTTTAACGCTTCCACCGAGCCGCTTATTTTTAATGCTGTCAATCAGTCATAGCTGATGGCGACTAGTTTCATTATCATCTGTCCCGCAGGTACCTGGATGACAACCTCATCGCCCACCGATTTACCTAATAACGCCTTGCCCACGGGAGATTGGACAGACATTTTCCCTTGTAAAATATCGGCTTCTGCAGAGTCGACCAAGTGCAAGGTGCTTTCGCTTTGGGTAGTCATATTAAAAATTTGCACGGTAGCGCCTAAAAAGGCTTTACTCGTGTCGCGCTCCAAAGAATCCATAATGGCGGCACGTGATATTTTGGATTCAAGGTCATTGATTTTCGCATGTACCAGCGCTTGTTCTTCTTTAGCTGCGTGATACTCGGCATTCTCTTTTAAATCGCCCAATCCGCGGGCGTATTCAATTGTCTGAACTACAGCCTTGCGGCGTACATATAAGGCTTCCAGTTCAGCCTTCATTTTTTCAAGCCCGTCAGGGGTCATGTAGAGTGTATCGTTAGCCATAATCTTTTCTTGCTATTTGGGGAGGTTAATGGGTTCGCAGTTTATTTTATACGTTTCTGGCGCGACCAACAAGGATGTGCTTTTTATAAGGGGAAAGTATATCAAAAGTCTTGGATACAGTGAAACCGAGCGGGTGGTGTCAGTTCCGATTGATCAAGGCAAGGATTTCAGCCGCTGCCCGCGTAGATGCTCCCGGCGGCTGCAAACGTCGTTTTACTTCTTCCAAATCTTCTTCCATTCTGCGGCGTTTTTCACTGTCTTCCACCAAATCTTCCATGATCGGAAGAATCTTTTCCGGCACCGCCTCATGTTGAATCAGTTCCGGTACTGCTTCCCGTTCCAGTACGATATTGACAAGTCCAATAAAAGGAACCCGTACAAAGAGACGTGCAAGCCAGTAGCTCAGGGGATTGACTTTATAGACGATGCACATGGGTACGCCAAAAAGGGCGGTTTCCAGTGTGGCTGTGCCGGAGGCGACCAAGCAGCACCGGGATTGTGCGAGTACTTGGTGCATGCCCTTGATCACGATTTCGACGGGCAGCCCGGCCATAAGCAGCCGAAGTTCTGCCGCCCGTGCTTCATCAAGACAGGGGGTAACAAATTGCAGCTCGGGATATTTTTTGAGTAATGAAATGCCTGTTTGCGCCATGACCGGAGCAATGCGCCGGATTTCTTGGGCGCGGCTTCCCGGCAACAACCCAATTATAGGCGCTCCATTATTTTTTGTGTCGGAATGGACGGTTCGCGCTATTTCATCCAAAAGGGGATGCCCAACATACACACAATCCACGCCCTTATTGCGGTAAAGGTCTTCTTCAAAAGGGAAAATGACAAGCATACGGCTGACCACACGTGCGAGCGTATCCAAACGTTTACGTTTCCATGCCCACACTTGCGGGCCTATATAGTAAATAACGGGGATGCCCAGGGCATGGACTGCTTTGGCAAAGCGCAAATTAAAGCCGGGATAATCTATAAGCACAATACACCGGGGCCGTTCACGACGTACCCTTTCCAGCGTGTCGAGGAAAAGGCGGCGCAGAGGCAATGCCTTGCGTAATACCTCCACAAAGCCCATAACAGGATCTGCTGCAAGGTCATAATGCAGTTCCATGCCAGCCTGTTGCATTTGGACGCCGCCCAGGCCTGAGCAACGCAGTTCGGGATCGGCAGCGCGGAGTGCCCGTATCAGATGGGCTCCGTGCATATCACCGGAGGGTTCGCCCGCTATCAGAAAGATGTGTTTCATGGACTGTTTCGGATTGCCTCCAGAATACGCCATGAAAGTTCCAGTGCATGCAATCCGTCGTCACCGGATACGTTTGGCGCGGCGTCGAATCGGACCGCGTCAATAAAGGCGGTCAACTCTAAGCGTAAAGGCTCTTCCTTGTGGACAGGTATGGGGGTCACGCTGATGTGCTCCATGAAATTGCCGTCTTTGGGCAGAGGCCCGGGTTTTTTACGGTAGACCAAGACTTGTTGGGCACTGTAATCGGTGGAGATGTACGCGTTGGGATCGAAGATCCTGATCTTGCGCATGGCTTCCATGGATACACGGCTGCTCGTCAGGTTGGCAACGCAGCCGGATGCAAAACGAAGCCGCGCATTGGCAATATCTTCTTGTTCTGAGAAAATAGGCACGCCTGAGGCATCGACCTGAACGGGCTCACTTTGAGTCAATTGCAGAATAATATCCAAATCATGGATCATGAGGTCGAGAACGACGCTCACATCGCTGCTGCGCCCTGAAAAGGGGCTGAGCCGATGACATTCGATAAAACTGGGTTTAATATCCGACTTGAAAAGGGCGAGTACAGCGCCGTTAAAACGCTCGACGTGGCCCACTTGTAGGATTACATGCTTCTCTTTAGCAGCAGTGGTCATGGCGCGTGCCTCGTCGGGCGTGGAGGCAATGGGCTTTTCCACCAATACATGGACGCCCTTAGAAATCGCTGCCAGAGCGACGTCTTTATGGGTATGGGTGGGGGTTGCCACCGATACGGCGTCCAAGTCTTGGTTCAGCAATTCCTCATAATCGGCATAGGCGGGCACAGCAAAGTCTTGTGCCACCCGTTGTCGCGCTGCAGCGCCGGTATCAGCAATTCCGACCAGTTCAAGATTGGGGATTGTCTTATACAAACGGGCGTGGTGGTAACCCAGGTGTCCGGTACCTATTACACCGATACGTAGTCGTTTCATTTGTCACCTGTCATTTTTTGATTGGTATTAGAGGAGACTAGGGGAAGTGCAAAATAGCTTAACTTGGCATATTGTACAAAGGACTTCTTTGAGGATCAAATTTTAATAAACCATAAAGAAGCGGGGTTCCGCAGCGTAGCATGAAAAGATTTCATGCATGAGGCACAATTCTCAACCCTTATTTAGTTTAGTCTATTCTTAATAGGAGATTGATTTTAGATTTTAGTGAAGTTTTAAAAGAATGTATCGATCGCAGTTGATGATCATTTAATTCGTATTTTTATATACATTATTGTAAAAATTATTTGACCAAATATAGAATAAATTGAATTTGCTGCATGAGATATCGACAGTGTATAAAAAGAAAAGTTGAACGAAGTCTCTCGTCTTTTTAACTGAAATACATAGGGGCGCGCCGTTTAAAGGAAGCTAAGGAGCCGTTAAATAAGTCTTGATTTTTCTCGAATAATTGCTGTAAAAGGGAAATAATATATTGACATTGTGAGCTTTATTCAGATATACTATAGCCTGCTTGGATAATTATTAGTGTAGTGACGACAGGATATATGAATGGCAAAGTCGCTCTTTATCAATAAAATAGAGCCGCCGGATGTCGGCGTTTCCCATATGATAGCCCCACATGTTAAGAATATCACCCTGACAAGCCTAACTAGGAGAGGTGTGTCAGCGAATCATAGTCTGCTGGGTCTTTTCGCGTAGTTCCCTGCCGTCATTTAAGACATTTTTTTTACAATCCCTTAAATGGGTAGGGAGTTCACCATATGTTTTTTGCAATTGCGGCCGTAGTTGGCCTAGTTTTGGGGTTTTTCTTTTCTTTTGTATTCAATCGAATTCGTGCCGGGGGCTATCTGAATAGTGCCCGCCGCGAGGCTGCGCAACTCCGTTCGGATGCTGAACGGGACGCCGCCGCTCACGTTAAAGAAGGAAAAACCGCACTCAAAGAGTTGGAAATCAATCTGCGTGCAAAGCTGGAGGGGGAAGGACGCGAACTGCGCAAAGAAATTGCCAGCATTGAAAAACGGCTTGCATCGAAAGAACAAAGTCTGGATTCACGGGCACAAACCCTTGATAAAACGGCTGCGGGTCTGAACACGCAAGAACGGCAATTAGTGGCGCGGGAACAGGAAAATGAAAAAGAACGTAACCGTTTAAATACGGTAATCCATGATCAAATTGCCAAGCTGGAAGCTATTGGCGGGATGACTGCCGATGCTGCGCGCCGTGAGTTATATGTGCGCCTCGAGAACGAAGTGAAGCGGGATTGTGCGTTGGAATTGAAGCGTGTTGAAGATGAGCTGCGCGAAAATTCCGAAAAGAAAGCACGCTGGATTATTGGCGAGGCGTTGCAGCGCTGTGCGGCGGATCATGTGGTTGAAAGTACCGTGTCTGTGGTGCCCTTGCCCAATGACGAAATGAAAGGGCGTATTATCGGGCGTGAAGGCCGAAATATTCGTGCCTTGGAAAGCGCCACGGGTATTAACGTCATTATCGATGATACGCCGGAAGCGGTGGTATTGTCCGGTTTTGATCCAATCCGTCGAGAGACAGCCCGTATCACCTTGGAGCGTCTCATCGAAGATGGTCGTATTCATCCGGCGCGCATTGAGGAGATGGTCGAAAAAGTAGGACAGGAAATGACCGCTTCTATAAAAGAACGCGGCGAGCAGGCGTGTCTGGAAGCCGACGTTCACGGCCTTCATCCCGAGTTGGTGAAATTACTGGGCCGCTTAAGTTTCCGTACGTCCTATGGTCAAAATGTGTTGCGCCACTCTCTGGAGGTTTGCCATTTGGCAGGGGTAATGGCTGCGGAACTGGGCGTTAATGTTCAGGAAACGAAGCGTGCCGGTCTGATCCATGATATTGGAAAAGCCCTCACCCATGAAGTTGAAGGTTCTCACGCCGTATTGGGTCATGACATCAGCCGCCGCTATGGCGAGAACGAGAATGTCGCCAATGGTATTGGCGCTCATCACGGTGAGATGCCGATGAACAGCATCATCGCCGTATTGGTGCAAGCTGCCGATGCTATGAGCGCTGCACGGCCGGGCGCCCGCAGTGAGATGCTCCAGAATTACATCAAGCGCTTGGAACAATTGGAAGACTTGGTAAACGGTTTTCCCGGCGTCGAGAAATCCTATGCCATTCAAGCGGGCCGTGAAGTACGTGTCGTAGTGCAGCCCGATAAAGTGAATGATGCTGAGGCAGCGCAATTGTCCCGTGATCTTGCGCGCAAAGTAGAGACTGAAATGACCTATCCCGGTCAGATTCGGGTTACTGTTGTTCGCGAAACCCGCGCCGTTGAAGTAGCCAAATAATCCTTGTCTTTCAGATAATCACTAGAGCTTGTTATCATGCAGCCCGGTTCCCTAGGGGACTTGGGCTGCTTTTTTTCAGGAAAAGCTTGTATTTCGTTTTGATCTAGGGGCGAAAGAAAGCTTTCTTGTATTTTTTGGCTCCGTTAAATTAAAATAAATTTAAGGAGTCACTTATGAATACACTAAATCGCAGGAAAGCCTTGCAATATTTGGGAGCGGGACTTGTGGGCGCTATGGTGTCGGGCAAGAGCCTAGGGGCGGGCGCAGCGTCGGAACGGCCTCCCAATACTGTGCTTGTTTTTGCCGATGACTTAGGTTATGGTGATCTGAGCTGTTACGGCGCGCCGCAAATTTCCACGCCCAACCTGGACCGTATGGCGGAAGAAGGGCTGCGCTTCACGGATTTCTATTCTTGTGCATCCATTTGTTCGCCGGCCCGGGCGGGATTGCTTACAGGACGTTATCCCATCCGTTTAGGCATCAATCGTGTCTTCTTCCCGCAAAGCGCTGATGGTTTGGATTCCACGGAAATCACCGTTGCCTCCTTACTTAAAAAGCAAGGCTATGCCACGGCGTGCATCGGGAAATGGCATCTTGGTCATTTACCTCAATACTTGCCGACCCGGCACGGCTTTGATTATTATTTCGGATTGCCCTACAGCAATGATATGTCGGTTGAAGAGCGCGGGGATCCGCCGCTGCCCCTTATGCGCAATGAAGAGATTGTCGAACAGCCTGCACGACAAGACACCCTAACCCGTCGCTATACGGAAGAAGCGATCCAATTTATCGACCACCATCAGGACGAGCCCTTTTTTGTCTATCTTCCCCATTCCATGCCCCACGTGCCGCTCCATAGGTCGGAATCCTTTGTAGGCAAGTCGAAGGGAGGCTTATACGGGGACGTGATTGAAGAACTCGATTGGAGCGTAGGCGAAATATTGAAGGCGCTGCAGGATCGAGGCTTGGACGAGAATACATTGGTCATATTTACCAGTGACAACGGCCCGTGGTTGTCGCAAGAAAGTGCAGGCGGGAGTGCCGCTCCGCTTCGTGAGGGGAAAGGCTCCGCTTTTGAAGGCGGATTTCGTGTCCCTTGTATTATGCGTTGGCGTGGGCACATCGAGGCAGGCCGTGTAGAACGGTCTTTTTCCAGTACCCTTGATTTCTTGCCGACTTTTGTCGCGTTGGCTGGGGGGGCCGTACCCGATGACCGGCCCTTAGATGGTGAGAATATAGGTCCCATCCTTTTGGAAGGAAAAGACCGCGACCAGGAAGAATTCCATTATTTCGTTTTGGAAGAATACCATGCCCTGCGTTTGGGACAATGGAAATTAAAGCGTCCCTTCAACGGAAAAATCTACGGTAAGCCCGTAGCCCATCCGACCCTGCTCTTTGATCTTAATGCCGATCCTGAAGAGCAACATAACCTTGCAGGGTCGGAAAAAGAGCGGGTCCGCGCAATGGAAGCGCATATGGATAAATTTTGGGCTTCCTTGCAGCCCTTAGTAAAAGCTAAACGATAAGGCAGCAAAATGAAAGGCAGAGCTTTTATGAAGAACACGATAACACGGCGTCAATGGCTGGGCGTAACAGGCGGTGCCCTAGCTGCCGCATCCCTCCAGTTCAATGCAAGAGCAGGGGAGATGAAGCGGCCCAATATCCTGATGATCATGGGCGATCAGCACCGAGGCGATTGTTTGGGCGCTGACGGCAATGATGCCATCCTTACGCCTAATCTCGACCGTATCGCTCGTGAAGGGGCACGCTTCAAACACGCGTATAGCTGTGTGCCCTCTTGTACGCCTGCCCGAGCCGCCTTGCTCACAGGCTTGGGCCCGTGGCGCAACGGGATGCTCGGTTTCGGTCGGGTAGCCGAAAAGTACGACAAGGAAAAGCCGCAAATGCTGCGTGACGGCGGCTATCAAAGCTGTGCGATTGGGAAGTGCCATTTTCATCCGCAGCGCAACGGTCACGGTTACCACCAAATGATCTTGGATGAATCCGGACGGGTTGTTGATCCTGAGTTTAAAAGTGATTATCGGGCTTGGTTTGAAACTATGGCGCCCAATCTTGATCCAGACGCTACCGGTGTCGGGTGGAATGACTATTGCGGAAAAGCGTATGTGTTACCGGAAGAATTGCATCCTACCCGCTGGACAGGTGATGTAGCGGTTAATTATCTCAAGGGCTATGATCAGGAGCCGCCTTTTTTTCTGAAAGTATCTTTTTCCCGGCCTCACAGCCCGTATGACGCGCCGCAGCGTTTCTTTAATTTGTATCAAGACCGCGCCATCCCCGAACGGTTCATTGGAGATTGGTGTCAAGACTATGAGGAGCGAAACGGTCCGAAAGACAGCATATGGCATGGTGATATGGGCGCTGAAACGACACGCCATTCGCGCTGCGGCTATTACGGCAATGTGAGTTTTATTGATGAACAAATTGGGCGTATATTCAATGCCTTGGAAGAGAAAAATATACTGGAAGAAACCTTGATCCTCTATATAGCCGATCACGGCGACATGCTGGGCGATCATCATCACTGGCGGAAAACCTACGCCTATGAAGGCTCCGCCCGGGTGCCTTTCCTCATGCGCTGGCCGGAAAAGATGATGCAAGCCCCCCGTGGTCAAGTACGCGACGAGGTGGTTGAACTCCGCGATGTATTGCCCACCTTTTTAGATGCAGCAGGTCTTGGCGGTGCGGAAGACATGGACGGGAAGAGCGTATTGCCCCTGCTGACAGGCGATTCCGAGGGTTGGCGCGATGCGATCGATCTGGAACATGACCTTTGTTATGACGACAGAAATCATTGGAGCGGAATGACTGACGGCAAAACCAAGTATATTTTTAACGCCTTTGACGGGTCCGAGATGCTCTTTGATCTAGTTGAGGACCCCGGCGAATGTGTCAATCTCGCTGTACAAGCACAGCATGCCGCTACCCTTGTGCAGTGGCGCGAAAAGCTGGTAGCCCATCTCAAAGAACGAGGCAGAGCGTGGGTAAAAGAGGGACAGCTCTGTTTGAGGCGCAAGTCTATCTTGTACTCACCAAACCATCCCGGCTAAGGAGCTGCGCTCTTTGCGTAGCTCCCTTATGTTGGTGCTTTGCTGAGCCTTGTTTCAAGCGAGGGGAGGGACTTGGCTCAGGGGAAAAGATAGTCGATCAGGGCGATGGCTTCGCCAAAGTCGGAAACGAGTATATCCGCGCCGGCGCGCAGCAAACGGGGACGTTTAGACTCGTCCCATCCGCGTCCGCTTTTCTCATCGGAGCAAATGCCCAGGGCAATACCGCCTGCATCTTTGACATTGCGCAATTCGACAGGTCCGTCGCCGATAGCCAGCACTTCCGGGCCGCGCAAATCATGTTCTGCGATGATCTCTTTAATGATCTTTTCTTTGGAGTATTCCTCAACGCTCGGCAGCGCGCCCCAAATCTCTTCGAAATAGTGATCAACGCCAAGGCATTTGGCTTCATTGCGCACATCGTCGCGATCCGTGCCGCTGAATACGTACATGGTAACCCCTTTGGCGGCAATGAGATCCAGAAATTCTTTGGCGCCATAGATCAAAAAGTCTTCCACGTTTTTTTCTTGACTTTCAAGCTGGGCGATGCGGGCGCGAACCGGTTCCATGAGCCGATCGTTGTACACTTTTTTGTACTCGACGGGCGTGCGGACCTCCGTCTCAGGTACGAGCCCATGGGCACGCACCATTTCTTCGAGGCGCTGCATCTGAAAAATAGTTTGGATGCCCGTTGTTTCGTCGATCATTTCATCCACTTCCCGGATGATCGCTTCAGTGGGCGTTGTATTACCGCAGATCATTTCCACGCAGACCGGCGCCATAATTTCCTGCCAGCCTTCGCGCAGGCGGCTGATGGTACCGTCAAAGTCAAAGAGCACATGTTTGATGTGTCCCCGTTCAATGGCTTGGATGATTTCAATGTCTGTGTTCGGAAGTCTATTGGTCATGGATACAGTAATGTCCTTTCCTGTGGAATGTTTCAACGGTTTAGTGTTAATAAAAGCACGTGCCCCCGGCGGTTTCAAACAAAGGATATGCGGGTATATCTTTTGTTTTACGTTCCCCAAACGCCCATATCATAAGAAGAGTGTTGGACTAAAGTCAAACTTCACAACCTTTGTTGCCGGCGCTGTCTTTTAGCCCAGCGGTCCAATAAGCGTTTCCACTTGTTTAAAGGATTCGATGACGGCGGGGTCTTTGCTTTTTAAAGCGACAAAATCGATACGTGTTGTCCTGTGTCCCGGTTTTTCCCAATTGTACGCATCTTTGACGAAGAGCGGGGTAAGGCCCGATTGCTCGATCGCATCAACAAGGAAATCAACACTGTAAATTCTTTCCTTGGTCGTGGAGACAGCTCCTGAATTGATACGCACTTGGGTCTCACATAGTTTTTTGTTCCGCTTATAGGTGCTGCGCCAAAAGGAGCGGAAAGAGGCGTGTTCTTCTTCCCACGTTTCATTGTTGAAATGGTTTACAATCATGCGTTGTGTCACGATGTCGAAGTAGAGCATTCCGTTCGGCTGCAAGGCATGATAAAAAGAGGTCATGGCTTGTACAACTTGTTCTTTTTCCAACAAAAAATTAAGGGAATCGAAAAGGCAGGTGATCAGGTGAAATTGGTTGCTGAAGGGGAGTGCGCAAAAGTCGGCAACAGCCAGAGCTTTAAGCTTGCGTTGTTGGGCGACAGCAAGCATAGAGGGGGACAGGTCGATCCCTACTGCCTGCCAGTTTGGATTCATCAGTTGTTCCATCAGTGTTCCCGTGCCGCATCCTGCATCCAAATGACGCAGCGGTTGGGGATACATACGGCCCAATTTTTCGGTAATCATGCCCCATCTGGCATAGTTTACATGACTCATAATCGAATCATAATAGGCGGCTATAGGCTGAAAATCATCGTTCATTCTTGCGCGTTCTTTGTTTTTTGAAGCCACATGAAAAAAGCTTGCGTGTTGGGGTCAACCACGGCTTTCGTTTCAGTAAAACGCAGCGTTGCTTCCGTCACATACAATAGTGCGCTGTCGAAGCCTTCTTTTCTGAGCTTAGTACGTGCTTCCTCTGCTTCGGGAAAACGGCGCGATGGTTCTGCGAAATCCGCCACATACAGGGCTTGTCCGAGCAGCCCCCAGCCGGGCTTGCCTGTGGTATGCCAATAGATAGCGTCGTAGACCGTTTCGGATATATCGAACTCTTCACGACATCGTGACGCCGCGAGAGGACCGTGTAAGAGGACAGGCTCTTGGAGATGGATATCGCTTAAGGGCAGGCGCCGCTGCCGTGCTTCTTCCAAGAAGGACGCGGGCTCCAAGTCTCGGCAATAATCATGGAGCAGTCCCGCCGTGACCGCTTCATCATGGTCCAAACCGAGGGCAGGCGCAAAGGAAGAAAGGTATTCTGCTGTGAACACGCTATGACTGACTCGTGTTTCGGGAAGGCGGTTGCGCAACGCTTGAAGATACTGTTTTGATTCTACACATTTCACTACGGGCATGACGAATACAACCCTTCTTTGCGGATAATGGTTATCACCGAATCGGGCAGCGTGTCCACAGGCATGCTGCCTGCCCTAATGGTATCACGGATATGGGAAGAGGATAAGGACCACTCTTTCATATCCAGTAATTGGTGATGATCATCCAACAGAGCGGGCAGGGGCTCTTTGTTTTCCGGGCGCGGCGCAATCAACAAATCTGCGTGTTGGAGGATTTCGTCAGGTCGATACCATTTAGGGAAATCCAGCGCAGAATCATAGCCGATTATAAAAAAGAGCTGCGCCGTGGGCAGGGTTTGTTGAATGTGGGCAAGGGTAACAGCTGTATAGGAGGGGCCCGGCCGCTCCAGTTCAATCTCACTGAGTTCGAAGGCGGCTTCCCCTTGAAGGGCGGCTTTCACCATGGCAACACGGAGATGAACAGGTGTGATGGTCTGACCCGGCTTGTGCGGCGGGTCAGCGGCGATCACAAAGAGTACTTTCGACAAGTGTGCCTGCTTCAAAGCAGCGCGGGCAATTGCGAGATGTCCGAGGTGAATGGGATCAAAGGTGCCGCCAAAGATGCCGATACGCAGGGCGCTATTCACGAATCTGTCCCGTACCGCGAATAACATATTTCAGCGAGGTGAGTCCTTCCAAGGCCATGGGACCACGGCAATGGAGTTTGCTTGTACTAATACCAATTTCTGCGCCCAATCCGAATTCAAATCCGTCGGTGAAGCGGGTAGAGGCATTCACATAAACGGTGGCACTGTCCACTTCTTCCAAAAAGCGTTCTGCCAAAGCATAACTTTCCGTTACGATGGCATCTGAATGATGGCTGCCATATTCATTAATATGTTCGACAGCCTCTTCAAAGCTGCCAACGATTTTGATGGAAAGAATTTTGTCGAGGTATTCCGTGTGCCAGTCTTCTTCAGTAGCCGCTGCACAGGAGATCAGTTGTTGGGTACGGGGACAGCCGCGCAGTTCGCAGCCGCCCGCCTCGAGGCTTTTCGCTATGCCCGGCAGGAGCAGGGGAGCGGCAGCTTCATGAAAAAGGAGGGTCTCCATAGCGTTGCACACACCGGCGCGCTGAAGCTTTGCATTGAGCACAATGGATTTTGCCATGTCGGGGTTGGCATCCTCATGGATGTAGGTATGGCAGATCCCGTCAAGATGCGCCACCACAGGAATGCGTGATTCGTCGTAGATGCGTGCAATCAAGTTTTTACCGCCACGGGGCACGATAACATCAATGTATTGATCGAGTTTCAACATTTCACCCACCGCGGCGCGGTCGGTGGTCGTCAATATCTGTACGGCATGTTCGGGGATTCCCGCGGCCACAGCGCCTTCTCGGAAATAGTTTGCAATGGCGACGTTGGAATGAATGGATTCTGAACCACCGCGCAGGATGGTGGCATTGCCTGATTTTAGACAGAGCGCTGCCGCCTCAGCCGTAACATTGGGACGGCTTTCATAGATGATACCGACCACGCCCAAGGGTTGCCGTATCCGTGCGATTCTCAGCCCTTTCGGATGCACATATTGGTTGACAATATCACCGACGGGGTCAGACAGCGCTGCAACGGCTTCCAATCCTTCCGCCATGGCATCAATACGTTCATCGTTAAGTTCTAAGCGGTCCAGCATGGCGTTGGACAGCCCCTTTTCTTTGCCTGCAGCGAGATCCAAGGCGTTTTTCTCTTTGAGGGGTTTCTTCGATGCACGCAGCATTTCCGCTACGGTGCACAGTGCCGCATCTTTAACGGAGCGGGGCATGGAGCGCAAGATATCGGATGCTCTTCGCGCCTGTTTGCCTATTTGTTCCAATTCATGTTGTAAACTCATGGTTATATCTCCTCATGACCCAAAGCGATCATAGGCGGTGATGGGTTTGAAAGAACCTGTCACCTAATTTTTTTTATACAACCCGGTCTGACCTGCTCCCGGCGCCATAGTCTTGAGCCCGGTCAAGAAACAGAGGGGTAATTTATCGCAGCCCGGGTAGTTGCCGAGTATTCGCCATATAAGGGATACTCTAAAACACAGGCTTAGCAGATGTCAATTGAATGGTGTAAATCGCCCTCAGTTTGATTCTGCTTTCTTAGGGGATTCGGATCAAAGTTCAATCACGTCCAATCCGGGGATACTCGAATCGAGGGGCACTGTTTCAATATGGGTGGCGCCGAGGCAGGCAAGGTCATAACGCACTTGTGCCAGAGGCAAGGTATGCTGTGCTGTACTCATTTGAATACTGAATTCGGTAAAATTTAAACCTTCAGTCATGGTCGGTTCGTCGCCGAACAACAGATTCTTTTCCAGATAGGAAATGATTGGTTTCACAGCGTCTTTTCTTACATTAAAAAAGATCAGCACCTTGTTTTCCGCAAAGACGGCGCCATACATATTCAGCAGGAACATTTTTGCCAGTTCTTTTTTGACCGGGTTATCAGCTAGTTCAGGACTGGTCCAAATACCTGTTTCCGACCGCATGATTTCAGGGCCGATTTCGAGCCCATAATTGCGGATAGCGCTTCCCGTCTGTGTAATTTCAAAGCCAAAATCCACGCCGCCGTGGAGTACTTTCGCTTCCGTTTTGCCCCATGATTCATAAACGACCAAGCCCTTATCAATTTTAGGCGGTGTGTTATATTTCTGAACAGAGAAGGTATCCCACTGCGATTCATAGCCTGCTGATTGCGCCTTGTTGCGGAACCAGTCAATTGCCATATAAGGCATTTCAGATACGACCCGTATGATTTTGCGCGTAGATAAAAGCGAGTCCAACCACGCATCAAAGGAGGGGTACCCTTCTAAAGGTGTTTTCACAATCACGATGCGTATCTTGCCTCGGTTGAGGGACAAGACTTTTTTCAGCGCAATATCCTGTCCATATTCAAAACGGTATTCAAGGACCCGTTCACGGATCCAGTCGTCGCCGCTTATAGCGACATCCACTTCGTGCAAGGCAAGCTGGGCGCCGAATTCTTGGGGCCGTCCATCCCATCCAAAGAGCATGGTGTGCAAGGGGAAGGAGGTGGGGCCGCCTGTTTCATAGCCTTTCGTAGGGAAGCCCGCTGCTTTGAAGAGCGTAATTAAATTGCCGCCTCGTTTAGGGTCGGCGAGAGAACCGGCAGGCATGCCAATGATCAATTTGTCGTTCATGCTGAACTCCTCTGGTTGTGCTGTGTTGAAAGAAATCTGCATTCGCCGCGAACAAGGCTCAAGATGGTGCAGGAAACCAGCACGTTTTTTTCTTGTCCTTTGTTGGGGGCGGCAGGGTTAAGTTAAGGGCTTTGTTGTATCCCGGGTTCAGGCCGTGGGGACAAAACGTTTCATATACGCCAAACTGCGTTGGGCAATGCTTTCCGGTCCCGCTTCAAATCGGAAAACCTCTACCGATACGTAATGGTCATAATTGATGGCACGCAGTGCCTCGAAGATGGGCGCAAAGTCTACATCGCCCCAGCCGGGTCCATGGAAATTGGTATCGTTGGCATGGTAATGCCGCAAATACTTGCCAAACTTTTTAATGACTGTTGCACGATCGTCTTCGAGGAATGACATTGCCTTTGTGTCCAGCAAGAGCTGGAAATTAGGATGATGAATGGCATCAATCAGTTCGACAGTCTGTTCCGGGGTGTAGCAGAAATTCGTTTCCCAGTGGGTGAGCTGTTCCATGCAAATGGTCACGTCATGCTCTTCGCAGCTGGGCAGTGCCGCTTCAAAGACTTCCCGCGCATAATCCATGGCCTGGTTATAGGTGACATCCCTTCCTACGTTGCGTTGACGGGGCGAGCCGAATATTAACACTTTGCCGCCTATATCGCCGCAAAAGCGTACCAAGTCAATGAGATAGTCCGTGGTAAATTTTCGGATCTCAGCGTCGGGGTGGGTGAGATGTACGCCCTCGGGTCCCACAAAGACCCAGTGAATCCCTAAGATATCGAGATCAGCCTGTTGAGCATGGCGAACAATAGCAGATCGCGTAGATGCGGGAATGTCGTAGACATATTGCGCCAAGGTAAAGGGAGCGATCTCGAGTCCGTCATAGCCCGCTTCTTTAACAAAGTTAATGGTCCGTTCAATGTCGTTCCACTCTTTAAATATTTCATTGCAAATACCAAATTTCAACCGTTGTCCTCCTCATATGAAGTTAGTTTCGGTTCCAGATTTGTTTGTAAACTCAGCCTTCCTGCTGTTCTGCTTTACGTTCTTCTGTGAACGCGCAGATTTGGTTGCCGCCGGAACGTTTCGCCAAATACATCATTTCATCGGCATAACGTATGAAGGTCTCCGCGGTGAAGTCCGAATCATAGGTAATTAATCCGATGCTCAAGGTGCAATGGTCGAATTTTCGTGTTGCGAAGGAGTTGCGCAAACGTTCCGCAATATTGAAGGCATGGTGCATGCCCGTTTCAGGAAGAATAATGGTGAACTCATCGCCGCCGTATCGACAGCCAATGTCCACATAACTACGGGTGGACTCGCGTACCATATCCCCAATAGATTTTAAGACGGCATTGCCTTCAAGATGACCATAGGTGTCATTATATTGTTTAAAATGGTCTACATCAAATAATAGGAGTGACAGCGGATGGTTTTGACGTTTAGACCGTTCCATTTCCGATAAGAGCTGTTCGTAAAAATAACGCTGATTGAATAAGCCCGTCAAATCATCGGTAATGCTTTTTTCTTTGAGGGCATTCTCCAATTCTTTTTGCTCAGTAATATCTTTGATAATGGCGAGTATGGACACGACCTCGCCCGAAGGTTTGCATACCCGGGACAGAGAAATGATTACCGGAATAAAATGCCCGTCTTCATGGAGCATTTCCGTGCTATAGTTTTGAATTGGCGCTGTTTCCAATTGCTGACGCAGCTGTTCGGATTCATTTTCGCCGCCCTGCAAAAAGCTGCCGAAAGGGAGACCCATCAGAACATCGGCGCTATAGCCCATCATGAGACTGGTCCCTTTGTTGGCGTAGGTAATATAAAAATCACGGTTCACCGTTAAGATGGAGTCCATGGAGCTGTTCAGCAGATTATCTAAATAAGTACGAATTTCGCGCAGATTCTTGTTGGCGCGTTTTAACTCTTCCGAAGTCTTCTGCGCCTCTTCTTGAAACTTCAAATCATCACGGCGTCCTTTTAGATTGCGGTGATAGGATTCGAAGAGTATTTGAATCATAAATTGGAGCTGATCTTGGGTAAACGGTTTTACGAGCACGTGGTCGGCACCGTCGCGCACGGCATCCAACACCGTATTTTCTTCTGCCTCCGTATAAAGATACAAGATGCTGCTTTCCGGGCTCGCTTCGGCTATGCGACGAACGGGTGAGGTCTCACCGTTGCAGGGGATACCGGAGCTGCAAACCACCAAGGGGCAGTCCTGTAAGTAGAGATAGTCGCGGGCGTCACTAAGGTCGGAGAAAAAGTGAAGGGAATAGCTTGCCTTTAAGTACTTTTCTGCTAATTCTTGTGTAACAGAATCTTCATCCAACCACAATATTCGATCTGCCACGACAAGTCCTTATCTTACCCTGTAACGGGGACTAATGCAGTTTTGTTTTTCTCATCTACGATTAACACTACTGCCTTACTGCATGAAAGACATTCGAGACTGGAAAAACAATTACACAAACTTGATCACACCTACTGCTGCAATAACGGAACCGATCACAATGGCATATTGCAATTTTCCCGGCAGTTTGCTTTGGTCGATTTCTTTGTTGCCGAGTCCTTGTTGTTGCGCCAAATCTTTATCCGCCGATAGATCGTCGCCGGCGGCGTGGGCGGTCGTGCTGAAAGAAAGAACCCACAAGAGAACGACCACACAAACAAGTAAAAGCTTTGCATATTTCATGACTTCTCAAGCTCCTATCGAATCAATGAGTCTATATTAACTTTCATATAAGAATAATACCCTTTTAGAGAGAAGTAGTCAAAAAAATTTTATTATTTGAACCCAAGGGGAAGGTCAGCCGTGCGGTAAGCTAAGACCCTTCTCTGTAAAAAGACCGGAGGCAGCAATCGGCGCCGCCCGGGTTCCGGCTTTTATTTGGATTTCAAGTGGTCAGTACATTATAATTCTTAAAAATTGCTCGAAGCAGTTTAAATAGTTGTCTTTTTATGCGCCGGTGTAGCTCAGATGGTAGAGCAGCTGACTTGTAATCAGCAGGTCGGGGGTTCGATTCCCTTCGCCGGCTCCATTTTTTTTCATCGGAAAGCCCCTGTTTACAGGGGTTTTTCTGTATATCGCCCCCCGCATGCGCATCCGCATCCAAACTGCTTATAGTGCCAATATATGACTCAAAATGACCCCGAAAGCCGGTAGTTGATGAGCAATCTAATGAGCAGAGATTTGAGCCATTTGATGAGCCATGCTGAAGCCCCCTATCCTCCGGGTCGGATACCGCTGCTTTCGCATCCGCATCTCTCCATACCGGGGAATCTGCGCGCCCCTGCGTGCCTTTGTATTTAATTATGTTAAGATTTTGGAATGGTCGTTACCGGTATTTTGAACACTTCTTAATCTGTGGCTCAATCAAAGGCGAGGATCTTTCTATGAAGCCTGCGTTAGTACAAGGCGCGGCGGCGCTGTTGTTTTTGGTGGCGGTGATGGGCGGTGGCGTATGTCCTGTGGTCTGGGGTGCGGACGATCTTTTTGATCGTTTTAGTGAAATGTCCAGCGACAGCAGACCTCATACACGATGGTGGTGGATGGGGAATGCCTTGCGCAAAGAAGATATAAGGTGGCAGTTGGATCAAATGCGTGAACAGGGCATAGGCGGCGTGGAACAAATCACCATGGATCCTGTGTATACACGGGGAAATCATGCCTATCTGTCGCCGGAATATTTTGAGCTCCTCCGTTTTGCCGTTGCGGAGGCAGCGAAACGGGATCTATCATTTTCAATCAATTTTGGCGGGCCCGGCTGGATTTGGGGCGGTGATTGGGTTCCGAAAGAAGATCAGAGTCAGGTGATGCTTGCCAGTTTTTTGGATGTGGAAGGGCCTCACTATGTTGATGAGACTTTGCCCAAAGAAGCTTTTATGAATCCCGCCGACATGGAACGCTCCATGGCCTTTATTGATGATGAAGATCAGTTGTGTGAGGTTGTGGCTGCCCGCATATCGGAAGGCAAGTTGGCGGCCGACAGCTTGACGCTCTTGTCACCTTTCGTGAAAGAGGGCTTGCTGCAATGGCAGGTGCCTGAGGGGAAGTGGCGTATTATGGCCTTTTGGCTGAGCCGCCGAGACAACAGCCTGGCGGTGAATCATCTGAACCGGGAAGCGATGGAGCGCTATTGCGAAAGACTGGGTGCTCAGTACAGTGCCGCTCTCGGCGATTATATGGGTACCACCGTAGAATCCTTTTTCGGTGATAGTTTCGAGGTGCCTATTTACCGCAACGGTCTGTATTGGAGTGCCGACTTTTTGGATCGTTTCGAAAAAGAAATGGGATATGCACTTACTCTTTGGCTGCCTGCGCTGTGGTGGGAGGTAGATGATTTATCCTCCAAAATTCGATACGATGTCAACGCTTTTTTGCACAAACGAGGGTTGGATGCTTTCTTCGGCGTATTTTTGGATTGGTGTTCGCGCCATGGCGTAGGCGGGCGCATTCAGCCCTATGGCTTTGTCACCGACACGATTGAGGGTGCCGGTAAAGCATATATACCCGAAATGGAAATTACGCCGGGAGAAAAGGACGCTGTACCTTGGTATGATCCCCGCATCGGTCCTCGTGCCTACGTGACATCGGGGGCGCATCTATATGGTCGAAATATTGTGAGTGCTGAGGCATTTACCTATCTGCATTGGCAGCCTTACCGTGCGACTTTGGAAGAACTTAAAATTGCAACGGACGGATTTCTCTGTGCCGGCGCGAACAAGATTTATAACCACGGCTTTATTGCATCACCGGAACGCCATATCGTTCCGACACGGGGGTTCTTTTCGGCGATCCGCATCAGCCCCGAAAATATTTGGTGGCGTCATTATCATTACTTGTCCTCTTACACCGCCCGCTGCTGTGCCGCACTGCGTTATGGTCAGCCTGTCGTGGATATTGCGGTCTATTCACCTTTGGCGAATCAATGGACAAAGAGCGTGTTAAACGCGCGTAAATGGACCCGTGAATTTGATTTCGGTGAGTTGGGGCATCTGCTCTCTGTTAATGGCTATGCCTTCGATTTGGTCAATGACGAGGTGTTGCAGCGCGCGGATTTAGATGACGGTAAGCTCCGTTTAGGGGAGATGGAATACGAGTTGTTGATTCTGCCCGCTATTGAATCTCTACCCGTTGAAAGCATGCTGCAACTTAAAACCTATATAGTTGGGGGCGGAACGGTTGTCGCACTGGAACGAGTTCCGGAATTCTCTACGGGATTCCACGAATATGCTGCGCGGGATGAAGAAGTGCGCCAATTGAGTGCAGAACTCTTCACTATGCCTGCGGGGGCGAAGCAGGCCGGAGAAAAGCACTGCGGCAAAGGCAGAAGTTTTTGTCTCCGTCAAGTGCTGGATCGACAAGATCCTTTGGATTGGCATTTGGCTCCCTTTGACCCATTTTTGAAGACGTTGCGTGAAATCACCGTACCGGATTTGGAAAGTGAACGAACTCCAGCCGGTCGGGGAAACAAGGAAGGACTTGCCTTTGTCCATCGTCGTTCTGCGGACAGGGATATTTATTTCGTAACCAATCTGCAATATACACCGAGCATTGCACCCTTGGGCTTCCGTCAGGCGCAGGGATGTCCATTTCGGTGGGATCCCCACACAGGAACGGGTCATGCCCTTGCTGCCTATAGGCGGGAGGGAAGCTATACAGAACTGCCGCTTTCATTAGCGCCTTTCGAGTCCGCTCTGATTGTATTTGAACATTCTAATGATGGCGCTGCGAAAAATCCCCATGTGCTAAGGAGCGACTTTGCCGAGATTCTTGATGCCGGTGTGCAAGGCTTCACGGCGCTTGCCGACCATAACGGTATTCATCACTACCACTTTCATGATGGCAGCGCCGTCGTTAAGGGTACGTCTCAGGTTGAGGGATTGCCTGCAGACTTCGAGATCAGCGGCACGTGGACCCTTAAGTTTCCGAGCACGGAAACTTTTCTCACAGAGCGGCACTGGTCGGTGCTGCGGTCTTGGACAAAAGAATCTGACTTACGTCATTTCAGCGGAACGGCACATTATTCTATTAATTTCGAACTTCCCGAATGTTACAGCGCGCCTGATATACGGTTAAGGTTGTCTGCGGGCGCGGTGGGGAATATAGCCGTTCTCTCGATGAACGGCCGCCCCGTGGGTGTGCACTGGATGAATGGACAGGAATTTGAATTGGAGGGAATTATCGGGTCGGGAGAAAACACGCTCCATCTTGAGGTGACCAATACGCTGATCAATCGCGTGGCGGGAATGGAGACTTTCCCGGATGTGCCCGAAGCCTTGCGCCCGATCTTTGGTGAAACTGCTGTTTCTTCGGAGCACGCCACAGCGGTATTGACCGGATTTGAGCCTTTGCCGCTTTCGGGCTTGTTGGGCCCGGTACGCATTAAAGCCTTGCGCGAAGTGACCGTAGCCCCTGCGAATTTATGAGAAAGGGATTGATTTCAGAGACGGGAGTGTGTTCTACGTCGCCTTGTCCGCCCTATGGCGTTGCATCGCCGCTGACTCATGTTGCATTTAATTTGCATGGATAAAAGGAATTAGTCTTTAATAGAGTTGTTGTTGGTTGTATGGCTATCGTCCCGCAAGTATGGATCTGTCTCATAAGGAGTATGTTGAAATGGAACAAAATTCTAAGAGTAGCTGTGAGCGTCGAAGCTTTTTGAAGACGGCGGCATTGACCGCTGCCGGTCTTTCCATATTGCCGTCCCGAGCAGTCTTTGGATTTGATGCCAATAGTAAGATTGAATTGGGCATTGTTGGCTGCGGCGGGCGGGGCAATTGGATTGGACGCCTCTTCGAGAAACACGGCAATGCGAAAGTCGTCGCTGTCCATGATTATTTTAAAGATCGCTGCGATGAGGCACAACAAATCTTTAGTCTTGATGAGGGGCGCTGTCATAGCCAATTAGACGGCTACGAGGCTTTGGTGGCGGGATCGCTGGATGCCGTGGCCGTGGAAAGTCCGCCCTATTTTCATCCGGACCAATCGGTGGCGGCCTTGGACGCCGGCAAACATTTGTATTTGGCGAAACCCATTGCGGTCGATGTGCCGGGCTGTCAGGCGATTGTGGATGCGGCACAACGCAACAAGAGTAAACTCTCGGCCTGGGTTGATTTCCAGACCCGTGCAAACGATTCTTTCATCGGCGCCGCTGAGCGTATCCATGAGGGTTTTATCGGAAAGCCTGTATCCGGTCAATTCTATTATTATTGCGAACGGCTCCACCAGAAAACCCCCGCTCGCAATGAAACCGCCCGCCTGCGCAACTGGTTTTTCGATATAGCGCTGTCCGGCGATATTATTGTGGAGCAGAATATCCACGTCATAGACGTGGCCAACTGGTATCTGCAGGGGCATCCGCTGAAGGCACGTGGTGTGGGCGGGCGCAAGGCGCGCATCGATATCGGGGATTGTTGGGATCATTTCATCGTCACCTACACCTATGCCGATGAGGTGTTGGTAGACTTTAGTTCGGGACAATTTACCTATGGCTACGGCGATTTATGTATGCGTCTTTACGGCTCGGAAGGTACCGTCGATTCTCATTACGGCGGCGATGTCGTTCTGCGCGGCAAAAATAAATCCTGGGAAGGCGAAAAGACCAATACCATTTATGAATCCGGTGCCGTGACGAATATCATCAAATTCTGCGACAGTATCCGCAACAGCACGCCCATTGATAATACGGAAGAATCTGCGCACAGCACGATGACCGCCATCCTCGGCCGAATGGCGGCGTATACGGGCGAAGAAGTGACGTGGGAGCAGATGGCCGCTTCAACAGAGCAGCTGGATCCGAAGTTGGATCTTCCCGCCGACGGACATTTGGAAGCCCTCGTCCGCGGCTGATGTCAGGCCCGTGATGGATATGGCAGGCGCACTTGTGTTTAAATCAAAAGTATATAGAAACAATCATCGTTATCAAGGAGGATTCGTTCAATGACAAGTACACGACGTGAATTTATGAAAGCGGGCGCTTTTGGAGCTGCCGGTCTTTTGTGGGCGTCTCAGCTCCGTGCAGAAGCAGGCTTGGATATTAAAATCGGCGCTTGCGACTGGTCTTTTCAGGAGACCTGCAAGCCGGAAGGCTTGGCAGTGGCTAAGGCATTGGGTATGGATGGATTGGAAATATCCTCTACCGACGAGGCGGGGGAAGTGTTGAAGATTGCCGATCCCGCGTTTCAGGCCGCCTATAAAGACGCCATGGCAGAAACAGGGACGACGGTTCCTTCTATTGCATTGGGATTAATGAATGAATATCCCTTGGCAAGCGATGAACGGGGGCCTGCATGGCTGGAGCAGACCATTGGCGGGGCTAAAGAGCTGGGCTCAAAAGTCATCTTGGTTGCTTTCTTCGGCAAAGGCGATCTGTTGCAGCGCAAAAGCCTCTTAGGCGGCAGCGGTAATCTGAAAGAGGATGAGGTGGAAGTGGTTGTTGAACGGTTAAAAGTGGCCGCCAAGTTGGCAGCTGATGCGGGCGTGATTCTCGGATTAGAAAATACCTTGTCGGCGACACAAAACCTGAGCATCCTCGAAAAAGTACAAAGCGATGCGGTACAGGTCTATTATGATGTGGGCAATTCCACGAGCGGCGGCTATGACATTGCCGAAGAAATACGCAGGCTCGATGAACGTATCTGTCAGATCCATTTTAAGGATGGCGGCAGTTTCTTGGGAGAAGGCAGGGTCGACATGGACGCTGTTGAAAAGGCGATGAAAGATATCCGATACGAAGGTTGGGTCGTATTGGAGACGGCTATTCGTCAAAACGACCGCGACGGGAGTTTTCAGAAGAACATCGATTTTGTCAAGAACATGTTTGCGTTAGGATGATCGCAGCACTATGGTTGCGGGTGAAAAAACGAACAAACTTCTCTCCATTTCTGAAGTGAGTGAATTGACCCATGTGAAAGTTCACACACTCCGCCAATGGGAAGACCGCTTTCCGCAGTTGAATCCGAGGCGGCTGCCTTCAGGCAATCGCGCCTATACGGAGCATGACATCAAAATTGTCCGCCGCATCAAAAGCATGTTGCATCATGACGGCATGACCACGAAGGGCGCGCGTATCAAGCTCGCCCAGGAGTTGCGGGAAATCAGTAAGCCCAAAGACTTCCATGAAATGCGTAATCTTGCCGACCAAATCGCTGAAGAAGCACGGGCCATTCTTGACTTGCTGGATGAGACCGGCATCCCCTAAGCCTCGTAGTGCGTGGTCCGGGTGCTGTTATATAATGAAGTCTGAAAAACAGCCTGTTCCCGGCTTCGCGAGGATTGCCTGTGCTTGTCAGAAAGGGGCTGCAATAACGGACTTTCATGGTTGTTGTTCAATCGTGTCGGAGATATCACGTTGACCGAAATTTATAAATAGAATGGAAACGAGAAAGGACTCTATCAATGACTATTTCGGATAAAGGAAATGGATTTTCTCGGCGCTCTTTTTTGTGGGCGTCTGTAGCAGCGGCAGGGACTGTAGGGCTCCATGTCAAAGGGCATGGTCAAAATCCTGAGATTTCCGGATTTGAAAAGACGGAAAGTACCCTCCAAGAGGGAGCAGTATGGACGCCGAAATCGGATCGTAAAATTCGTATGGGTATTGTCGGCTATGGCGTTTGTCGTTTCGGCGCTGCCTTCTATTTACAGGATCATCCCAATGTGGAGATCGTCGCTGTGAGCGATTTGCTGCCCGACCGCTGCGCTGCACTGGCAAAAGCCTGCCGTTGCGAAAAGACCTATCCCTCTTTGGAAGAAATGTTAAAGGATGACACCATCGAGGCCGTGTTTATTGCCACGGACGCGCCGTCTCATGCGTGGCACTGCATCGACACCCTGCGCCACGGCAAGCATGTGGCGTGTGCCGTTCCTGCCGTGTTTGGTTCGTTGGAAGAAGCGGATCAGCTTTTGGAAACGGTAAAAGAAACGGGCTTGACCTATATGATGTTTGAGACCTCCGCCTATCACGACGAAGCCTATGCCATGCGTGAATTGTATAAGGCGGGGAAGTTGGGTCCCATGGTCTATACGGAAGGGGAATATTTCCATTATATGGATACGCCCATTGATTCATTCCGCGGCTGGCGCATTGGTCTGCCGCCCCAATGGTATCCCACCCATTCCAATGGCTACTACACGTGCGTGACCGGCGGCAGCTTCACCGAAGTTTCGTGTATGGCGTACCCCTCTGAGATGCCTGATTTCCAGCCGAAAAATAATCGATACCAAAATCCCTTTTCCACTGAGATTGCTTTATTCAGAACGAGCGAAGGCGGGATGGCGCGCATGGCGGTCAGTTGGGAGACGCCGGGATACCAAGGCGAGATGGGACGTGTCCGCGGTACCAAGGGCAGCGTGACCGGTGTTCAGTATGAGGGAATCGAAGACATTTCCGGTATTGAGTTGAACAAGCCGCCCCTGCCGCCCACGGTCAAAGCGGGGGGTCATGGCGGATCTCATGGGTATTTAGGCGATGAATTCGTGAATGCCATACTCGAAGAGCGCTTGCCCCTGGTCGACATCATTACTGCATTAAATACGACCGTATCCGGCGTGGTTGCGCATCAAAGCGCGCTCCAGGGCGGTGCCTTGTTAAAGATCCCCCAATATTCGTGGTAATAAAAAAGCCGGACTGATCGGTTGTCTATCTTGCCGATCAGTCCGGAATATGCTGCTCGTTATTGCTTATACGGACAGGCTCTTCTTCAAGAAGTCGAGGCTTTCTTGGGCGCACTCAAAAATATCTTTGGTGGCGTTGTCCTGTTCATAAATATACCATTCGACACCGGCTTCACGACCCGCCTTAAAGATGGCGTCCCAATCGAGAATGCCTTGACCGAGGGGTACGAACTGTACGCGACGGTTCAACAGTCTTTTCCCTTCGACCAAGTCTTTGGCATGGATCATGGGACAGCGGTCTTTGAATTTCAACATGATTTCGGCAGGATCGGAGCCGCCTGCTTTGACCCATGCTAAATCGAGTTCCGCACAGAGATTGCCCGGTGTGGTCTCCGCCATGAGTATTTCCAGCTTGGCGCGGTCGTCGCCTTCGAAGGTCTGAAATTCCCAATCATGGTTATGGTAGGACAGACGCATGCCCACTTCCCGCAATTTTGCGCCTACAGCGTCCAGCCGTGCTGCACCGGTTTTCCACGCTTCCAAAGTGTCTTTGCAGTCGCCCATCATGCCGCCGGGCGCTACATCGGCGTTGCCTACGGTCTTCCAGAAGGCTACCTGCTCGTCGAAATTCTGTTCAAAACCTTCGATGCCTATATGTGCGGAAACAGCGGTCAGCCCAGCTTCATCCAAGGCATTCCGTATTTCTTGTGCGCTCAAGTCGGGCATGCCGCTCCACTGAACATATTCCCAGCCCATTTCTTTAACTTTTTTCAAGGTGCCGGCGAGGTCTTTCTTGGCGGGCTCACGCAAGGTGTAGAGCTGGAGGGCAATGCCTTTGAAGCTGTCTTTGGCCGCCGTATCGGTTGCTCCGGCAAAGGTGGCTGCCAATGCCATGGCGCCCATCGCAGCGAGACTCTCACGACGCGTCAATTTCGTTTCGAAATATTTTGTCATTGTTGGGGTTCCTTTCAGAATGAAACATGTTTTTGAATAAAGTGGTTGCTGTGACAGGCTTCCTGCACACCGACCCTCGTTTATACAATACACCATTCACAACAAGAAAAAAAAGTCTTTTCATGGGGCGTCGGTAGAAAAGATTTGTAGCATATAAAAAAACATGGCGCGGCGCCTCCTTTGTCATTTGGAAAAGCATCGTATATTTTTTTATCCGCTTATAGGACCTGGGGTATACTGAGTCTTCAACCATAACAAAGATGCTGCAGCGGACTGCAGTGGAGATCTATAGATGAGCGCAAGTTTTCATGCTACAACAGTCTTATGTGTCAGGAAAAACGGTGTCGTTGCCATGGGCGGCGACGGACAAGTGACGGTGGGGGATACGGTCATGAAATCCAATGCAGTGAAGGTACGTCGTCTTGCAGATGGCGAGGTTTTGGCGGGATTCGCCGGAGCCGTTGCCGACGCCTTTACGCTCTTTGAACGCTTCGAAGGGAAACTCAAAGAATTCAATAAGAACCTGCAGCGTTCCGCCGTGGAACTGGGCAAAGAGTGGCGAACCGATAAATATCTGCGCCAATTGAATGCCCTCTTGGCGGTGAGTAACCATGAAATGTCCTTGCTCATTTCGGGCAGCGGCGAGATCATCGAGCCCGAGGATGGTATTCTTGCCATTGGTTCCGGCGGTCCTTATGCCTTGGCATCGGCTCGCGCATTGCTTGCCCATACAGATATGGGCGCTTCCGAAATCGTGGAGGCATCTCTAAAAATTACGGCCAATATTTGTATCTATACGAACGACCATATTACTGTCGAGATATTATAAGGATTCAGGCGGCGGGGAGCAGTGGCGGGCTTGTGCCTAACCTGAAACTCCACCACCATTATGCATTATTAGCCACGATTTCTGTTGGGTATAATTCCCCTTTTATGGCATCTCGTTCTTGATGTAACCGGCTTAATTCACCCCTCTAGGCGCCCGTTTATCCCACGGAAAACCCTTGGAGCTTGAGACTAAGATAGGCGTCTGTTTTCTTGAATGCGATTACGCAGCGCCGTTGCAGCGCGACCGATGTTGGGAGCTGCAATAACGGCAGTGACAACTGCCACGATTTGAGCGCCGGCGTCAAGAACCAAGTCCACATTATTCTCTTTGATACCGCCCATGCAGGTATAGGGGACGTGGAGATGGGGGCGGATATGGGCGATGGCTTCGGGACCAATGGCGCCGGTAGCGACAATTTTGGTTTGGGTAGGGAAGATGGGGCCGATGTTGACGTAAGAGGCGCCTTCTTGTTGTGCGCTCAGCGCCTCATCTAAGTTATGGCTGGATGCGCCCAGGATCATGTGTGGAGCGAGTCGGCGCGCTGCAGTTATGGGCAGGTCGGACAGTCCAAGATGAACGCCGTCGGCGTCAACAGCCAAGGCGATATCCAAGCGATCATCAACGAGGAATAAGGCTCCCGCTTTGCGGGTGGCTTCACGCCACGCCTTCCCCAAGGCGTATACATCGCGGTCATCCTTATCTTTTTCGCGCAACTGTACCATGCGCACGCCCGCAGCGAGACAGGCGTCCAAGATTTCGAGGGAAGTGCGCCCTGCGCCGAGAGATTCTGTAATGACCACATATAAATCTACAGTATCGAGCACTGCGATTCGCGATGAAAGATCCATGTCTCAGCCTCCCCGTACAAAAGCGACCAATTCGAGAGTGTCGCCCTGTTCAAGTTTGGTTTGTGCAAAGGCGGCCCGTTCCACAATCTCCTCATTTCTGAGAGCGACGGTGGTCTGTTGGTCAATGCCCAAGTCATCCAACAACATGCTCAAAGTTGTTTCCGGCGCGAGAGTCTTGCTCTCGCCATTCACGATAATGGTGATTGATTCGGTCATCATAAATTCTCAGTGTGCAAAAGAAATGGGGGTTTGCCGCTGCAGCGTGCACCGCGCCGTTTCAGCCAATCCTTGCGCATCCAAGGCGTACATGTTTAATTGTTCGCTGCGCGTGGCCTGTTCGCCGAAGACATCTTTTAAACCGACACGGTGTATTTGAACCTGGTGGAGTTCGCCCCGTTCTTCGTAATGTTCCAAGACCGCAGCGCCAAAGCCGCCGCAGAGCGTATTTTCTTCAACGGTGATGATGAGCCGATCTTTCAGGCGTTCCAAAAGATCGCTGTCAAGGGGCTTTATTGAACGTGCATCAATGACGGCGGCTGCGATGCCTTCTGCCTCAAGGATGGTTGCCGCTTCCAGGGCCGCTGCGGCACAGGGGCCTACGGTCAGGAAACAGAGATCTTCGCCGGGGCGCAGGTGTTCTGCTTTGCGCACGTCACGGCGGTTTGCATCGCCAATGAGGGGCGCACTGCTTCGTGCGTAGCGTATGGCGACGGGTTCATTCAGGGTTAGCGCCCACGTAAGCATAAGGGTAAGATCTTCAGCGTCCCGCGGCGCGAGTATGCGCAGGTGTGGAACAGCGCGCAGATAGGACAGGTCAAAGATACCGTTTTGGGTAGGGCTGTCTTCGCCCACCAATCCGGCGCGATCAATAGCAAATACCACAGGCAGCGACTGCAGACATACATCATGGATGAGCTGGTCATAGCCTCGCTGTAAAAAGGTAGAGTAGAGGGCGGTGACGGGGCGCATGCCTTCTGCCGCCAAGCCGGCGGCAAAGGTGACGGCGTGTTGTTCGCAAATGCCTACATCGAAAAAGCGGTCGGGGAAGGCACGTTCAAATTTCGCTAAGCCCGTTCCTGTGGGCATGGCCGCGGTAATGCCGACGATACGCTCATCTTTTTCTGCTAGTTCGATCAAGGTTTGGGCGAAGGCGTCGGTAAAGCTTATATCACCGGATTTGTGTTGCTGTGTGGGACAGCGCGCAGGAATCGCTTCGCCTTCTCCCCTGTCCGTGTTCAGGGTCATGGGGCTGACACCGTGATAACTTTGCGGATCTTCTTCCGCCTCTTTTAAACCTTTGCCTTTTTCTGTAATACAGTGCAGGAAAATAGGGCCGTCCATCTCTTTGATTTTAGACAAGAGTTCGATGAGCAGCGCGAGATCATGACCGTCTACAGGCCCAATGTAATTGAAGCCGAACTCTTGGAAGAGACCGCCTTTGGTGATGAAGCCTTTGACGCTTTTTTCAATATCTTGGATGGTTCGCGTCATGCTGTCGGGGATTAAGGCTTTGACAAAAGAGCCCACATCCTGTTTTACCCGTTTGTAGGGCGTGGTGGTGATGAGGCGATTGAAATAATGGGCGAGGCCGCCCACATTGCGGGAGATGGACATTTCGTTGTCGTTGAGGATGACCACCATACGTGCATCCAAATGGCCCGCGTGGTTCATCGCCTCAAATGCCATGCCGCCCGTTAACGCGCCGTCGCCTATGACTGCGATGACCTCATGATCCAGTCCTTGCCGGTCCCGTGCCATCGCCATACCCACCGCAGCGGATATAGAGGTGGAGCTGTGTCCGGTACCGAAGCTGTCATAAGCGCTTTCACTCCGTTTGGGGTAGCCGCTGATCCCGCCGCGTTTGCGGAGGCTATCGAAGGATTGCGCCCGTCCCGTCAGCAGTTTATGGGCGTAACACTGATGCCCAACATCCCAAATTAATTTGTCGGTGGGGAAATTATATACATAATGAAGTGCAAGGGTCAGTTCGACAACGCCGAGGGGCGACGATAAGTGGCCGCCGTTGCGGTTTACGGTGGAGATGATCCGGCTGCGCAGTTCTGCCGCCAGGGTCTCCAGTTGCTCCAGAGATAAATCCTTGACACTTTGGTCTATGGTCAATGAATTCAGCAAATGTATTCGTATCCTGCCTATTTATTATTTTATTTGATTTGTTTGTGTTTACTCCTTTGAGGGGAGCAATTGCGGTTTCACATGTACACACCATTATATTTTAACAGATCGTTGGCGGTACAGTACATTCCGCGTTGGGGCGTCTTTTCCCGAACCGGTAATTCTTTTGTGAAAAAGGAGTTATCACTAACACGATGTCCGTGCCTTTGGTGTAAAATAAAAGCTTATTTGAATTGCGGGCGTTTTTCTTGGAAAGCGCTCGTTACAGTACTGCTATCTGTCGCTAGGCGTCCATCAAGAAAGGGATTGTTTTGAGTGATTCACCGTATCATTGGGAGACTATCGCCCGCTTTTGGGCGCCCGGCCCCGCCGTGTTTTTGAAATCCATGTTGGAAGGCTACGGTATCCCCGTTTTTGTGCGCAATGAATATATGGGTGGACTCTTTGCGCGTTTGAGCATTAGCCAAGCCTTGGGCGGTATAGAATTGCAGGTGCCTTCCGATCGCGTGGAAGAGGCGAAAGCACTATTGGTAAAGTTTGAGGACGGCAACAACGATGTAAAAGCGGTTGGCGAGGGGGATGACGTGGTGGAGGAGACAGAAGAATACGGCTTGGATGCTAATGATCATGAGGCGTCCTTTTAAAAACTTGATAATCCTATGAAAGTGGGTTATGATAATTCTCGTGTCGCGCTTTTAGGACTGCGCAAGATGACTTATCCATGCGATAGGTTTTGAACTGTTTTGCTTTCAAAAAGCTTAAGAAAGAATAAGGAGAATAAGACGATGTTTGATCCCATGGATGCCCCATCTGGAAAAGAAACGAACCGTCGCAGTTTTTTAAAAGCGACCACCTTAAGTGCCGCTGCCGGTATAGGCATGGCACAGGCGAACCGGGCTTTTGCCGATACGGAAAAGCTTGCGATTAACGGCGGCAAAGCTGCCATCCCCAAACCCGACACCGACGCGTGGCGCTGGCCCCGCTATACGGAAGCCGACGAAGAGGCGGTGGTGAAAATGCTGCGCGCCCCCGACTACAGCGCTATCCCTGCACTGGAAGCGGAATGGTGTGAGCATGTCGGCGTTCCCTATGCGCGGAATTATTGCAATGGCACGAGCGCGCTGCTATCTCTCTTTTTCGCGTTGAATCTGCCGCCGGGCAGCGAAATCATGGTGCCCAGCTACACGTTCTTCGCGACCATTGTGCCCATGCGCCTCTTTGGTTTGGTTCCTGTCTTTGTGGATATCAATCCGAGAACCTTGAACTTCGACTTGGAAGATGCGAAAAAACGGCTGACGCCGAACACGAAAGCGGTGATGCCCGTTCACTGGATCGGTCTGCCTTGCGACATGGACGCAATCAGCGATTGGGCCCAAGAAAAAGGCTTGATCCTTTTGGAAGATGCGGCTCATGCCCAGTATGCCAAACTGAAAGGTGTGCATGCCGGTGCTTGGGGCGAAATGGCGATTTTCAGCTACCAGATGAGCAAGCCTTTGCCGGGTATTGAAGGCGGCATGGGCGTCTATAAAACAAAGGAATACCGAGATCGTGCGACCCTTTTGGGGCATTATGATGCGCCAGGTGTTGATGACGACAGCCCCTACAAACAATATACCGGCACGGGACTGGGCACAAAGACACGCATGCACCCGGTTGCTGCCGAGCTGATTCGTGTGCAAATGAAAGATTTGAAAGAGCGCACAATCAAGGGAGTGGCTCAAACGCGTAAACTCAATGATGTGTTGTTGCAATTGCCCGGCTTGTATGAGCAATCAAGCGGCAGAGATGATGTGCAGCGCTTGTACTATGAGTGGAATATGCTTTTCATTGATGAGCAAGAAGCCGGCGTTTCCCGGGAAAAGGTTGTTGCTGCGTTACGGGCGGAAGGCGTGCGCGCCGACGCTTTGAGTTATCGTTTGCAGCATCATCAGCCCCTCTATAAACAAGCGGAGTGGTGGCACCATCTCCCCGTTATTCCCGATCTGCCCGGCTCTGAACAAGCCAATGCGACCAGCATCGCACTGCCCTACTTCACGAAAGAATGTCCTGAGATGGTGGAGGGCTATATTCGCGCTTTTGAAAAAGTTTGGGCCCATCGCGACGAACTCGCCTAAGAAAAAAGGTCTGTTTAGCAGTACTGTGCAAGCCACGTCTTGTTACAAGAGCCGCTCTTTCCTGTTCCGATGCGTGGTCGCGCACAGTTTGTATGATGTTGCCGCCAAGGCAGCGCCGATACCATGCCTGCCGGCGCTGCTGCAACGGTACGAAATGCTTAACCCTGCGTTAATCACCTAAGGCACCCAGGGTTGAGTCTCTGTTTTCACGTGGGATGAGTCTACGAAAGAAGGAATTAAATCATGGTAGGTGTGAAGAGTGTTTCTTTGTGTGTGACGGGGTTGGCGTTGGCTGCTCTTATTTTTTGTGGCTGCAGCAGTCCCGTCAATCAAAGCGAGCCTGCAGAAGAGGCGGCGGCAGCAGCGCCTGCGCCGACACCGTGGCGGCTTGCTTGTCGTGTCGCCAACTATGGTGCTTTTCAAGAGGACGCGTTCAAATACATCCAAGAACTGGGACTGCACTATGTCTTTATGAGCATTCCCAAAGCGGAAGAAGTGGAAGCGGTGAAAGAGCAATTGGCTGCCTTCGGGCTGGAGGTGCTCGTGGTTCGCGGCGATACGAATCTGTCTCAAGAAAGTGCTGTTGCGGAGCTTGGCGCACAGTTCGAGATCTGCAAGCAATTGGGCGTGAAGTACATGTTCCTGTCGCCGAAACGCCATGATGCGCCTTTTGAAGTGGTCTATGAACGGCTCCGCGAGGCAGGCGATTTGGCCGAGGAAAACGACGTTATTCTCGTGCTGGAAACCCATCCCGATTTGGGTACCAACGGCGCTGTCCATGTGGAAACGATGAACGCCATAGACCATTCCCATGTTCGTGTGAATTTTGATACGGGCAACATCAGCTATTACAACGAAAATACCGATGCCCCTTCTGAATTGGAAAAATGCGTGGACTATGTAGCGACCTTCGAAGTGAAAGATCATAATGGCGCTTTGGAGACCTGGAATTTCCCCGCTCTTGGAGAAGGGATCGTCGATTTCCCCGCCATTTTTAAAATTCTGCGCAGCCATGCCTATACAGGCCCCATCACGATTGAGGTGGAAGGGGTGGAAGGGGTCGAATGGACTTTGGATGATATCCAAGAGGCATTGAAAAAGTCCGTTGCCTATCTGCGTACTTTGGAGTCCTTTCAGTAGTCTATTCTTTCCTATGAGGCGATAATCAGGAGTCTTTATGAATACACAGGTTATGTTGGGAGTACCCGACTATTTTATGATTGTCGGTTATTTCCTGCTCATGTTGGGCATTGGTCTTTATTTCTATCGGTCCATGAAGGGGATCAAGGATTATTTCAGCGGCGGCAACAATATCCCGTGGTGGCTGAGCGGCGTCTCTTTCTACATGAGCAGCTTCAGTGTCATGGCTTTTGTCAGCTATCCCAGCCTGTGTTATCGCTACGGATTCGTAGGCATTACCTTGTTGTGGGTTTCCATTCCTGCCACGCTTTTCAGCGCGCTCTTCCTCGCCCATAAATGGCGGCGCGCCCGTATCGAAAGCCCCATCGAATATTTGGAAGAACGATACAACCCTGTATTACGGCAATTGTTTTCGTGGCAGGGTGTGCCGACCAAAATTATCGACGACGGCATCAAGCTTTTTGCCATCGGCATCTTCATTTCCGTGAGTCTCGGTTTCGATATGAAGTGGAGCATGATCGGCGCCGGCGGCATCATGCTGCTCTATACTTTCATGGGCGGTCTCTGGGCGGTGGCGGTGACCGACTTTATCCAATTCGTCGTGTTGACGGCAGCGATCATCATCATCTTACCCTTGTCCTTTTATCACGGCGGCGGCGTCACACAAGTGTTTAAGAATCTGCCGGATGGCTTCATGCGCCTAACCTGTCCCGAATATGGTTGGGGCTATGTGATCTATCTCATCGTGATGTATACCTTGGCGTGGAGCAGCGTCAATTGGTCGCTCATCCAGCGTTATTACTGCGTGCCCACCGAACGGGATGCTCTCAAGGTGGGTTTGTCCGTAGTGGTTTTGTATATCATCGGACCGCCCTTGATGTTTCTTCCCGCCATTGCCGGGACGCAGCTGATCCCCGGACTTGCCGACGCAGGCACCATCTACCCGGAACTGTGCAGGATGCTCTTGCCTGCAGGCATGTTGGGGCTTATGATCTCCGCCATGTTCGCCGCCACTATGTCCATGCTCAGCAGCGACTATAATGTTTGTGCCAATGTGCTGACCCACGACATTTACCGGCGTCACTTGCGTCCGGACGCCTCGCAGCGCGAATTGGTTCTTGTGGGACGGCTGATGACCCTGCTCATTGGCGTGTTAGCAATCGGCGCTGCCTTGTTGATGCTGAGCCTTGCCAAAGCGGAAGACATGTTCACCATGATGGTTACGCTCTTTAGTGTGGCTACGGCTCCTGTCGCGGTACCCATGATTTTGGGGCTTCTATCTCGGCGTTTCACGGCACGGAGCGCCCTTTGGGGCTTCTTGGCAGGTCTCTTCGTGGGCATTGCTCTTTTTGCAGTGTCTCGGACCGGGCGACCGCTGGCGTTTTTCATGATTCAATGGAATCCGGAAAGCAGCACCCTCAGTCTCTTTAATCGCAGTGCGCCCCTCGAAATGGTTCTCTTTATTGCGACCAGCTTGGTGACCTTCATCATCATGTGCTTGATTACGCTTTTCTCACCCATGCATGGCGAAGAAGAGAAGCGGGTCAAGGGCTTTTTTACCCGTTTGGAAGAACCCATCGGCAGCCGACCCGAAGAACAAGCCGCAGCAGCCCAATCCAAAACCATTTCTCCCTTTCAAGTGGTGGGCATATCTTTGATCATTATTGCGTTAATGATGATAGCCGTATTGCCTTGGTCGGACTCGTGGTTAACAGCTGTGCTTAACGGCAGTATCAGCGCCTTTTTGATCTTGGTCGGCATTGCCATGGTTTGGATGGAACGGAAACGTATGCGCAGGTTCAAACCCGAATTGGAACCCCTTCCTGAAAAAAGACTTCGGCAGGAGTTCTATAATTAAGCGTTTTCCTTGGTCTATTATTTAAATCTTGAACAGCCCTTTTTAACTGCTCTTCAGAAAATGTATCAAAACGAGTCTTTTTTGGAAAGTATTGTCTTAAAAGCCCATTGGTATTTTCGTTCCTAGCGCGATCGTTTGAGCAGTAGGGCGTGCGAAATACACTTTGGCAACTGTGCCCGGCTTTTGCTATGATTTGCCTGAATTTATCCCTGCGTAGTGCATAATTCAATTTCGAGCTCAGGAAGGATTACACGATGTATAATGCCTTGATATTACGGGAATTACTTGCCATGTCCCATTACTTGGGGCATGAGAAACGGGGCTATGCGATTTTAGGCGAAGGGAACACCTCCGCTAGGATTGACGGGGATCATCTCTATGTGAAAGCCTCGGGGACGAGCTTGGGCACGATGACGGAAAATGATTTCTTGCCGGTGTCCATCTCGAAAGTAACCCGTATTTTAGACGCCGACAGCGCCACCGATGAGGATGTAAAGGAGGCGTTAAAAGGCGGTCTCGTTGATCCCACTGAGCTGCGTATGCCTTCCGTGGAAACCATCTTACATGCGCTCCTCTACGAATACCCCGAGTATTCCTTTATCGGCCATACTCATCCCGAAGCGATCAATGGCATTTTGTGTTCCGTCAATGCGGAGAAGGCGATGAGCGGACGTTTGTGCCCGGATCATATTGTGGTCATGGGCCGTGCTTCCGTATACGTGCCCTATGTGGATCCGGGGCTGGTGTTGGCGAGGGAGGCGCGCGATCGTGTGCGCCATTTCATTGAACGGGAGAATGAATTGCCGAAAGCTGTGGTCATGCAAAATCATGGATTTTTCGCCTTGGGCGCGACCGTAAAAGCGGTAACCGCAATCACAGACATGGCCGAGAAAATGTCGCGAATATTAATCAGTACCTACGCCATGGGCGGCCCTCAATTTATGAGTGATAAGGATATCGACCGTATCGCTTCCCGTCCTGACGAAAAATATCGTCAGGAAAAACTGGTGTAATCCCGTGCTGTTGTTGGTGAATATCAAATTTAACCCTCATTCAGGAAGGTAAGAACCATGAGTAAAATGAAGGAATATAAACAGGCTGCTCAAGCACTTCCCGACAGTTATCGTGCGTGGCAGGTCTTTGGCGCCGGTCTTGAAAATGTGGGTATTAACGGCGAATCCGTTGTGGTGCCCCTCCGTCAGCCCGCCAAGAATGAGGTGATGCTGCGTATCGATGCACTGGGCTTGTGCCTTTCCGATATGAAAATTATCAATCAAGGCGGCAACCATCCGCGTCTGCGCGGCCGTGACCTGAAACAAGATCCCACGGTTCTCGGTCATGAATGTGCGGCGACCCTTGTCGCTGTGGGCGAAGATTGGAAAGACCGCTTCACTGTGGGACAGCGCTTTATCGTGCAGGCAGACATCTATTATAAAGGCGTGGGCTACGCCTTTGGTTATATGATTCCCGGCGGCTTGGCGGAATATGCCTATCTGGACGAGCGCGGTCTTGACGGTGATGAAGGCTGCTATTTGCTGCCCGTCCAAGAGGATACTGGCTACAGTGAAGCGGCGCTCAGCGAACCTTGGGCGTGCGTGGAAATGTCCTATGCCCTGGAGGATCGTGTGGAGCCTACGGGCGAAAAACAACTGGTCGTTTCCGATCAAGGTGACGAGTTTCGAAAACAATTTCCCAAAGCCGACTTCGTTCCTTCAAGCTTGGCGGGGCTTGGTATAGACACCTACGACGACATCATTATCACGGCGCCGTCGCCGGCGCTGGTGGAGACTTTAGGTGAACGACTGAATCCCAACGGCGTCATGTTTTTACTGGGCAACCCGAGCGAGAGCGGTGAAGCGATGCTGGATGTGGGGGCGATTCACTACCAAAACAAACGCTATCTGGGCGGCGGCGATAGCTTGGAAGCTATTGCACAGATTAATAAACGGCATGACCTCTTGCCCGGCGGCAGGGGGCTCTTCATAGGCGCCGGCGGTCCCATGGGGCAAATGCACGTGCAGCGCGCCATTGAGACGGAAGGAGCGTTGAGCCGCGTCGTCGTCACGGATCTCGACCGCAAACGGCTTGATCATATTGAGGCGCGCTTCGGCCCCATGGCACAGGCACGGAATATTGAATTGATCACGTTGGCTCCCGGTGATTTTGAGAATGAAGACGCCATGAACGCCCGCATCCAAGCGCTGGGCGGCGCGGAAGGCTATACGGATATTGCCGTAATGGCTCCCGTACCTGCCTTGGTGCGTCAATCGGTAAGCCTGACCGGTGCCAAGGGCTTTGTCAATCTTTTTGCCGGTCTCGCAACGGGCACCAAAGCTTTGGTTAGCATTGATAAGATCTGTGCGGGCGTAAAAATGATAGGCTGTTCCGGCAGCCGCATCCGTGATCTGCGCGCCGTTCTCGCTATGGTTGAAAGTAAGAAGTTGGAAAGTAACCGCAGTGTGGCGGCGATTGGCGGATTGGATGCGGCCCATAAAGGCTTGACGGCAGTCAAGGAAGCATGGTATCCCGGCAAAATTATCATCTATACGCAAGTACCGTCTTTTCCATTGACGCCTCTGGAAAAGCTTAGTGAAACAGAGGCCGAAATTGCCGCTGCCTTAAGTGAAGAAGGCGCGTGGACCAATGAAGCGGAGCGTCTCTTCTTAGAAAAATATCTGCCCTAAAAGAGCGGTTGATTTTAAAATAATCAGCGTGGTATAGTAGCGCGACCGGTTCACAGGGCGATAGTCGCTCTGATGCTAAGAGGGAATCCGGTGTAAATCCGGAACTGCCCCGCAGCGGTAAACAGGAACGAAAGCACAAGCATAGGCAGAGATTGCCCATGCGAAACGCACTGATCCCATCGGATGGGATTGGGAAGCGGTGTCAAGTAGGAAACGCGTAAAGCAACTGCCTGTAAGTCCGAAGACCTGCCGGGAATTGGCTTGGGCTTCTTCCCATACAGCTGCCTGCCGCGAAGTGTGTCTCTGTGATACGCTTCGTGATTTGGCGGTCTGTGGCGACGGTGAAGCCTGACTAGAAACGAGGGTTTCCTGATGAATTGCGCTCCTTCCCTGTCTGTCCATGTCCTTTTCCGCTCCGTTGTTCTGTTCGCCTGTCTTGTCGTTGCACCTGTATTTTCCGCCTCTTGGGCGCAAAGTGCCGCGCCTATCCCCCTAAACGGGTGTACTGTGGAAAGCTATTATGCTTTTCCTGCCTCTGCTGCGGCTGTGTTGATCAGTTTTGACTGGGACCATACGGGCGCACTCCATTACACCGTGGGCGACGGCGCTTGGGGCACCAAGCTGGAAGTCTATCGTGTCGCCGAGGGCGAAGCGCCGTTCCGTGTCTTTGATTCTCAAGATATTTGGGCCGGTTCCGTCATGAGCTGTATAGACGGCTATGTGTATTTCAATGACGGCGGTGACGCGCTCCGCGCCGATGCCAACTATTATTACTATCCCATTGAGGCACCGCAATCTGTCGCGCCCTTGCTCGAGGCTCCTTATGGCGCGAGTCTGTGGGGGGCGACGGCACGACATTCCGGCGAATTCTTCGCTTCAGGCTCTGCCGTTACTTGGGGACCGGCGGCGCTCTTTTACAGCACTGTCAACGCCTCAGGACAATTGGAGACCTTGCCGCCCCTGCAATTCGGAGACCTAGACGATTCTCCCGGTCCCATGGTCTTCGACACGGAGGGTAACCTCTACTATGCGCCCGGTTACAGTTACGGCGAATCCGCCTTCCTATTCCGGTGGAGTGTCGCTGAGCTGGAAGCTGCCCTGGCGGATCCTATGCTTGAAGGCTTGGAAGGGGACGGACACGGCTTTGCCGCCATACCGCAGCCTTATGCAGGCGCCACAGGACTTGCCGTTGACCTCGACGCCAACCTCTATGTAACAGCAACGGCTTGGGACGCGCCCAGTCAATTGCTTCTCTTCCCCAAAGGTCAGAGCAGCCCCTTAGTCTTGGCGGAATATGAAGGGCGCTTGGAGGCCGTGCGCTTTAAGGATAACGCGATCTATTTCAGCTGTGCGGATGGTATTTTTAAGCTTCCTTTATTGTCCGTTGAATCTGCGTTGGATTCCCCGGAGGTGACGGCGGAACAGGGGAAAATCGCCCTCTTCCTCATAGAAAGCCATGGCGGCGTGGGTGCGCTTCAATATCAGTGGTACCGCAAAGAGGGAGAAGAAACTTTTCTTTTAGCGGAGGAGACACAGCCCCATTTGATTATGACTGCAGCGTGGGAGCTTTCCGGCGCGCAGTTCTATTGCGTCGTATCGGATCAGGTCTCTAGTGTTGTTTCGCCGACCTTTACGCTCACGGTGCAGCCGCAGCTTCCTTTGTCCGGTCTTTTCATGAAGGGAATCATCCTCTGTCTCTTGATCGGATGCGGGATTATCATCCTTTCAACACCGCTGCTGAGGCAGTGCATTCCTGCAAGAAATGGGGGGGATAAAAACTTGTAACGCCCCTCTTTCTTTTGCTATACTTTCTCCAGTCAGAGGAAGTTAGTATACGTTATGGAGACGTAGTTCAGTTGGTTAGAACGCCGGCCTGTCACGCCGGAGGTCGCGAGTTCGAGTCTCGTCGTCTCCGCCATTAACAATTCCAGCCGCTTGACGATGTCAGGCGGCTTTTTTATGCCTTGCCGCGCCCTCATGCAAAATAACGATGAATAGCATCTGCAATATAATCACAGGCATGTCCATCGCCGAAGGGGTTAACGGCTTGGCTCATTACATCATAGGCGTCTTTATCTTCGATGAGGCGCACACACTCCTGCACGATGCGTTCCGCATCGGTGCCCACCAAGATAGAGGTACCTGCTTCGAGCGCTTCAGGCCGTTCCGTCGTATCCCGCATGACCAGCACCGGTTTGCCCAGGTGAGGTGCTTCTTCCTGTACGCCGCCGGAATCGCTGAGCAGAAAATACGCCTGATCCATCGCCCAGATGAAAGCCTCATAGCTCAAGGGTTCCATGAGATGGATATTTTGCTCTTCACTGAGATAACGCTGCACAGGCTTGCGCACATTGGGGTTGAGATGGACAGGATAGACAAATCGGTAGTCCGGATAGCGTTTTGCCAAGGTTAAAATCGCTTGGCAGATGGATTCGAAACCGGAACCGAAGTTTTCGCGGCGGTGTCCCGTGATCAGGATCATGGGCGCTCCTTGGCGGATCGCTTCCAGCGGGAAGGCTTCGGGCAAGAGGGGCTGTTCCTTGCGCACCTTTGCCGCCACCAGATCCAACGCATCAATGACGGTGTTCCCGGTCACGAAAACCCGTTCTTCCGGTATGCGTATGGACAAGAGGTTTTGTTTAGCTTTTTCCGTCGGCGCAAAATGCAGGTCGGCGAGACAGCTGCTCAGCTGTCGGTTCACCTCCTCGGGGTAGGGCGCAAAACGGTTCCACGTACGGAGTCCCGCTTCCACATGTCCCACAGGGATGCGCGCATAAAAGGCGGCGAGGGCACCGGCGAAAACCGTCGTGGTGTCTCCTTGCACAACGACCATATCCGGGCGCTCTTCGGCAAATGCCTCTTGGAGGCTTTCCAGCACGGCACAGGTCACATCGGTCAGGCTTTGTCCTTGGCGCATGAGATTGAAATCTCGATGCGGCTCCAAGGCAAAGCTTTGCAGCACTTGATCCAGCATTTGACGATGTTGACCGGTCACCCACAGAAGGGGCGCATAACGTTCCGGTTCGCGGCAAAGACGTAGGTATAAAGGCGCAAGTTTGATTGCTTCGGGACGGGTGCCGAAAATAATGGCTATCTTGATGGGGTCTCGCATGTTCAGGCTCCAATGAGTTGATGATAGGGTGTCATTTTCTTCTTCGTGATTCTACAGGACGTTTCAGGTGGTAACAAAACAAATCCGAAAAGAACAAGACGGTGCTGTGCCATAAACTGGCAAGCATGGCGAGTTGTTCCACGCGATAGGGCAATCCTTTTCGGTTAGGCGCGCCTGCGCGAAGGAAGCGGAAGACTCGTTTGAAAAAAGCGCTTTCTTTTTTCATGGTGGTGGAGAGCTGTCCTTCTTTGGCATATAAGCGGCGCACGGCGAAACTCTCGCGACAGGTGCGGAACAACACGGACAAGGTGAAGCGTTCCGCTTCGATGGCATGCAGCACACGAGCACGGGGCTCTATAGCGATGATCTTCCCCAATCGTGCCGCCGCCAAGGCTGCGACGGTTTCCTCGCCTCGGGTCGCCATACGCCCGCCTGCGCCGTAGTGGCTGCGAAACCCGCCGATTTGGCGGAGCACATCGCGCCGTGCGCTCCAGTTCGCGCCGTAGGGATATTCCATCCATGAGTAGCAGCGGTAATAGCTGTTCTGTTTCGGTGTGAGTTGAGACCAGAAGCGCGTGAGATTCCCGCCGAACCAGCGGGGCATAGGATCAGGGGGCATCAAATCGATGGCGCCGCCAATAATCGCTGCCTCAGGGTCGGCGGCGTAGGCTTCTTGTAACACCTCAAGCAGATTAGCCTCAGCGATGCTGTCGTCGTCCACATAAACGATAATACGCCCTGATGCATGGCGAAGTCCGGCATTGCGGGCATGGGACAAGCCCGGCGGTTGGCAGGCGATTTCTCGGATTTGCAGCCGGGGGGCGCAGTTGCGTATGGCGTTGAGAATGGATGTATAGTCGCGGAGCTCGGGCGCATTGTTCACAACAAGGATTTCATAGGCTTCAGGAGAGAGGCTTTGTGCACGGAGCGCATCCAAGCAGCGCGCCAAGAAGGCAGGCTCGCGGTTCGTACAAATAATGACGGAAAAAGACAGGGTCTCCTCCTCCGAGGCGAGGGCTTTACGTTCCATTTCCGCGCAAAAACGCGCCGTCGTATGGCATTGAATGGCATGGACCAGGCACGCCGTATTATCCGTTGCGATCCAACCTCGATGCTGCTCCAAGGCGGGGAGGGGTGGTGCATCGGAACCGCCGTAGATCGCTAAAGTCCACATGGGCGGCAAGGTAGGCGGCAGCGCCGGATCCCCCAAAACGAGGAGTACAGCGCTGTGGCAGTCTGTAGGAAAGGATTCGGGCAGGGCTGTAGCGCTTTCGCAGATATAAACCCACGCTTGGGGCAAGACCCATCCCTTTACCGTCTTATCCGATCCGTTTAGGGCATGACTCTTATCCGTGATCGCCGTTTTCAATCGCTGTGCCAAGGCTTGGCAGGCAGCGCTTTCATCGCTCTCAATTTGCCATGCCATGGGACAACTGATGATATCGCGCCGCGCCTCATCCAAACAGAGAAGGGCCGCTTGTCGATCCAAAATATTCAAAGTTTTTGATTGTGCTGTGAGCGATTGATCGTGAATTCGATATTGGTAAATAGAGCCGTGGTGTTTGCTGTGGCGCAGGCAGAGTTGGGCGTTCACGCGCAGCCAAAAATCATAATCCTCACACGTGAATTGGTGTGTGCTGTACGTGCCGATGAGGGCTAAGATTTCGCGCCGGTAAAGGAAGGCAGCGCCTACGCAGTTCCAGCGGTGGAGGAGCGACACATGACCCGGCAACAGAATTTCACCGGGATTTTTAGTGTACTGGTAGCCTGGGTAGTAGGGCGCATCGGCGTAGGCTTCTCCTCGCTCATTGATAGCCTCCATATCGCCAAAAACCATGTCTACCCAAGGGCGCGCCTGCAGATCTGCCACCAGCACCTCTAAGAAGTTGGCTTTGAGCCGATTATCGCAGCTGGTCCACGTCACAAATTCGCCTTGTGCGAGCTTATGCCCTGCATTCAAGGCAGCAGGCAGCTTTTGGTTATCCTGTCGGAAGGGACGTATACGCGGTTCTTCAGCGGCAAGGCGGTGGATTATGGCGGCCGTGCCGTCTGTGGAACCATCGTCCACAAGGATCAGCTCCCACTGTTCATAGCTCTGGTTCCGTATGGATTCGACGGCTTTCTCTAAATAGGCTTCGCCATTGTAGACGGGTAAGATGAGGGAAACGAGCCCCTTTTGACCCGGCCCTCGGAGTGTGGAAAAGTCCCGCGCCACAATGCCGTCCCGCCCATCCAACAAGTAGTGGTAGGGTATTTGTGCGGCAGTCGTGAATCGGCTGTACACGTCGAAGCTGCGCACCGTCCTTCTGATTCCTCGGAAGATCAGTCGCTGCACAGGATGTTGGGGTACAGGGAGCATTTTCTTTCCTGTTTAGGTATTCATGCAATAACGTAGCGTGATGTAATGAGACAGACGCCCGATGAGAATCCGTTCTGATGCGTAAATGGTGATTCGCCACGGCGGAAAAAGCGTTTCACTGTACCCACGGCGCGCCTAAAATCATTGTATAAAAAGCCTTCATGACAGTGCAAACCCTTGCTTTTCAGGAACTAAAAGTTGAAAGGCAGTGAAATCAACGTCTATACTCTGTTGAGGACATTTAGCGTGACGTGAACCAAGGGTGCTGTCTTCGCTGCTCGTCCCGGTGTTATTCTTAATCGTAGTTTAGTCAAGAGTTTACCTTCCCGGCTACCGCGGCTGTTGCCCGGAATAAAAGGGTATTACATGAAAAGAGAGTCTTTGAGTACGCCCCTGCACATGTTGAAGAAACATGGGCGGCTCTCTTTGCATTTAGCGGTGCGGGGCGTGCGGGGCCGCTACAAAGGCAGCATGTTGGGCTTGGCATGGACCTTGATCACGCCTTTATGCATGCTGGGCATTTACACCTTCATCTTCAGCGTTGTTTTTCAAGCGCGCTGGGGCCATGATCTGGGCAGTTCGAAAGCCGCTTTCGCCATTGTGCTCGTTTGCGGGCTCACGGTCTACCAAATCTTTTCCGATTCCGTGGGCATGTCGGTGCAATTGATTGTGAACAATCCCAACTATGTGAAACGGGTTGTCTTCCCTTTGGAGGTCCTTCCTTTCTCCGGGTATTTGACCTGTTTCATGTTAAATCTGGCTTGGTTCTTAATTGCCATCGTGGGTGTCCTGTTCTTTTTGAATCGCTTGTGTATTACAACCCTTGCGCTGCCCTTGGTATTGATTCCCCTATCCTTTTTCACCCTGGGCATCTGTTGGCTCGTCGCCTCCTTGGGCGTATTCTTCCGCGACTTGAACCACTTTATCACCATTGTATTGCGCATGCTCTTATTTTTGACGCCTATTTTCTATGAAGCGGAGCGCCTTCCCTATCCTGTGCGCTATGTGGTTTACGTCAATCCCCTCGCCGTTTTTGCAGAACAAACGCGGCGCGTTCTTGTCTATAATCTTTGGCCCCAATGGGGCATCCTGATCTTATGGTTTATCATTTCCCTATGTTGTTGTCAATTGGGGTATTTGTGGTTCATGCGCACGAGAAAGGGCTTTGCCGATGTCCTCTGATGCTCCTGCGCTGCGCCTGCAAAACATAAGTAAGATTTACCAAATCTATGACGCGCCCCACCATCGGCTGCTGCAAATGATCTATGGTCATCGCCGTCGTTTCTTTCGGGAATTCTGGGCGCTCCGTGATCTGAATTTCGAGGTGCAGGCAGGCGAGAGCATCGGCATCATCGGGCGCAACGGCGCAGGAAAGAGTACGCTCCTGCAGATCATAGCGGGCACGTTGACGCCGAGCATCGGCAGTTGCGAAACGCGGGGCAGGGTCACGGCGCTCCTCGAACTGGGCAGCGGTTTCAATCCCGAATTTACGGGCAAAGAAAATGTGCGATTAAATGCGGCTGTCTTGGGTTTGACCGATAAAGAAATTGACGAGAAGTACGAGGACATCGTCGCCTTTGCCGATATCGGTGATTTCCTGAACCAGCCTGTGAAGACCTATTCGAGCGGCATGAAAATGCGTTTAGCTTTTGCGGTGCAGGCTTTTATCGACCCCGAGATTCTTATTATCGATGAAGCCTTGTCCGTCGGCGACGGTGCCTTTCAGATCAAGTGCATGAAACATATGCGCGGTATGCTTGAACGGCAAACCACGGTTTTGCTGGTGAGCCATAGCCTGCAAACCTTGCGGAGCTTTTGTTCCCGTATAATTTGGCTTGACGATGGCAAATTGAAGATGGACGGCGATACACGGGACGTGACCAGCCGTTATAGTGAAACGATTTTCTCCACGGCTCCCAATGGACGGGGAAAGAAGACCAACACAGAAAAAACCAAAGCGGCGGCGTTGGCAGATGTGCGCAGCTTTCCCGTCCTTCCTCTGGAAGAAGTGCAGAGAACAGAATCGCTGCGGCGCTGGGGAACGGGGGAGGCGCAGGTCGCCGCCTTTTCCTTCTATGCGGAAGAGCCCGGTATCGTGAAATCCTATGAATTTGGGAGTACGGTGACCCTTAATGTCGAGGCTTCCATAAAGACGTCGCTGCCCGAGGAGGCAGTTGCCCTCGCCTTTGCCATACGTAATAAACAGGGGCTCGATATCATTTCCGTTAGCACCGACCGGCTCCATGTCTTTTGTGATACGCCTGAGGCGGGAACAACACTGCGCGCCCGATTTTCCTTTGCCCTTCGTGTGGCTCCGGGCGACTACTCTCTGATTCTCGCCGTGGCCTATAATGAAGAAGGTCGCCGCGTTTATATCGATTATGTGGAAAATGCCCATTACTTTTCGGTGCTGTCCGACGAGCCTCATTATGGCGTCTACGAACCGGAAGTGCAGGCGGAATTTCTCTAAAGTGGAAGGTGGAGAATTTTAATGACTGACACAGCTCATATCAATTCACCGGCTTATTGGGATCAGCGCTTTCAACAGGATTGGGCTGCCAATGGGGGCGAAGCCTATACGCGCGCCTACGCGGAACTTTGTCTTGAATTCCTTCCCGAGCATTTGCAGATGGAAATACGACGCGGCCATTTGCAAATCTGCGATTGGGGCTGTGCCGAAGGGGAGGCCGTCTCCTATTTCAGCCAACATTTTCCCGCTAATCTGGTTTGCGGCGTTGATGTATCCGAAACGGCGATTGCCAATGGGCGCCGCAAATTTCCCGAACTCAATTTCCAAGCACAAGATTGGTTGGCTCCGGATGCGGAACTGCCGTCTTTTGACGTCGTCTTCAGTTCCCACGTCTTGGAGCATTTTCCCCATCCCATGACTATCCTCAGCGAAGTGCTTGGCCGTGTCGCCACTAAAATGATCATCGTGCTCATGCCCTACGCGGAAGACCCTGCGAAGAAAGATCCCGAACACGCCTTCCGTTTTCTTGATACGAATTTACCCATGTACTGGGAAGGCTGGTCCTGCGCCTTCTTCCGTGTTTTTGATACGCGGACACGGCGCGGCCCGTGTTGGCGCGGCGAACAGACTCTGGTCGTCTACACGCGCGACGATTGGATGGACCGAAGCCTTATCGTGCCTGCCCTCAATGCATTTCGCGGGGACAGAGGCGTGTTGCAGGACGATAGGGATACGTGGCGGCGCCGTGCCGAAGATCAAGAAAAAGAATTGTTGCTCAGCGCCAAAAAATTGGAAGTCCAATTGCTCCACGATCAAAACTTCGTTCGCATTAATGAATCTTTGCGCAACCAACTTGCGGCAATACAACAGCAGCAGGCTACGGTAAAGCAAGAGCTTGTTTTATTAAAGCAAGAGCATGGCTCGTTAAAGCAAGAGCATGGCTCGTTAAAGCAAGAGCACGCCCTGTTAAATCGAAGCTATACGGCCGATAAAAAAGAATTAGAACAGAAGGGCGCACAAATCATTCATTTGAATCAACGCATTGATCAATTGCGCAGTGATCTGGCACGGCTGGAACAGGAATATCGGGATACCCGTGCTATCTTGAAATGGCCGCCTGCTATTGTCGCGTTTTATCTGCGCGCCTTGTTCAATCGTTTCAAAGGATTTCTTTCCCGCTTCCCCATTTTTTATCGTTGGACGCCTTGGCTTTTTAAGAAAGAAAAAGCCTCTGTACCTCCTCTGATCGCCGTGCCTATACCAAAGGCTGATGATGTGCCGCGTAAGGAAGAACCCCTTGTGCAGGAGAAAGAAGAGGAGCAAGAATTTGAAAAACCGACACCCGAAGAAGATGGGGCAGCGGCTGGCTCTGTTGTCGAAGAGCGCTCCTTAATCATGCCTGCACCCCGGAAGATCGCCTCTTCCCGTAGCGTTTTGAACACACTTAAAATGGGCGTTATTCTGGATACCTTTTCTTATGCCTGTTTTGATCCTGAGTGCAGGATGATTTCTTTTCGTCCCGACAACTGGCGTCAGGTGCTGGAGGCAGAGCCGCCCGATTTCCTCTTTGTCGAATCGGCTTGGCAAGGGAATGGCTCCTGGCAGACACGTATCGCTTCCTACGCCTCTCCCGCAGGAAATGAACTGGATGAGCTCTTGCAGTGGTGCAATACAAAAGATATTCCTACTGTCTTTTGGAATAAAGAGGATCCGCCCAACTTTGACCGTTTCATCAATGCTGCCGTCAAGTTCGATTATATCTTTACGACTGACGAAAACTGTGTGGAAGCCTATAGACAACGCTGCGGCCATGATCGGGTTGCTTCTTTGCCTTTTGCGGCGCAGCCGACGATCCATCATCCCGTGTTGAAGGAAACGCGCCAAGATCGTGTTTGTTTTGCAGGCACCTACTACGCAGACTGCTTTCCCGAACGGCGGCGGCACATGGAAAATATGCTGGGCGGCAGCATCATTTTCGGACTGGATATTTATGACCGTATGTTCAGACACGAAGGTTCCGATAAAGCACGTTTTCTATTTCCCGAACAATTTCAACCCTATATCCGAGGAAAACTGTCTTACGAATCCATGTTAGATGCGTATCGGAAATATCGCGTTTTCCTAAACGTTAATTCTGTCTATGATTCGCCCACTATGTTCGCGCGGCGAGTCTTTGAATTGCTCGCCTGTGGTACGCCTCTCGTCTCCACACCCAGCAAAGGGATGGAGCAGATCTTTGGTGCTTTGGTGCCGCAGGTGAAGACAGAAAGCGAAACGCGGGCGGCCCTGCAGCCGCTCATGGATGATGATCGGGAGTGGATGCGCCGTTCCGCTCTTGGTATTCGTCGGATCATGGACGGTCATTGCTACCGTCACCGTTTGCAGACTGTGGCGCAGACGCTGGGACTGGATGCAGGCGCCAAGGATCGGGCGGAGGACTGTGTGCTCCTCTTGACGGCAGCCCAACATCCCGAACGGACGGCTCACGAATTAGCCTCGCAAAACCGACCTGCCTGTGCCGTTTATATCCTCAATACGGGGGCTGAAGCGGAGAAACAGCGTGCCTTCCTGCTTGCGCGAGGAATCGCCGCCTCCGTGATTTCCCTTGATCAGGTTATCCCTTGCCTGAGCCAAGAGCATCCTGAGGCTTCCCTAGCCCTTATACATGGGGCGCACAGCTATGGACCGTCCTATTTGCGCGACGGCATGGACGCGCTCCGCTATTCCAACTGTGGGCGCAGCGGATTAGACAGCCACTTCGCGGCACAAGAAGAGGGCGTAGTGCTGCTGCCCGGATCGGAAAAGCCCTGTTTTGTGCGCCGTCGCTGTTTAGTTGCCACGCTTTTCATGAGACCGGGAGAGCTCAATGAAAACGTGTTGACACGCAGCAACAGGGAGGTTTATATCGAAGACGACAGCCCCTGTTTTCTGCGTTATCCTTTTGAATTTATTGCGAATGCCCCGGAGGTTCTTCATGAAAAAGCCGCTTCAGTCGCTTTTATCCCGTTTGATTCCTAAGAAAAAAGAGCAGCCTTATCCTGATCGAAGGGAACACAGGCCGATACGTATGGTCATTGCCGGTCATGATCTCAAATTTACGGGACCCTTTCAAGACTACTTCGGAAATAATCCTCGTTATGAACTGCGTATTGATGAACATGCCGGTCATGACATTGCTTCTGAAAAGCAGAGCAGCGAATGCCTTCAATGGGCTGATGTAATCTTTTGCGAATGGGCGCTGGGCAATTTGGTCTGGTATTCTCACCATAAGAAAGCGGGGCAACTCCTTTTTTCCAGACTGCATCTGCAGGAACATCAGCACCGTGACCGCATCTCCTATCTCTACGACACGAAATGGGAAGCTGTCGATAAACTCTTGTTAACGTCTCACCACATTTATGAGCATATGATTGATGAGTTTCCTGTGTTGCGCCGAGGACGCGCTCATCTCTATTATTGCCCCATTGACGCTTGCGGCGTGTTGAATAGGGAAAAGACATCTGACACTGCCAAGGTTCTGGGCATGGTTGGCATCGTGCCGCAGCGGAAGCGGCTGGATCTCGCCATTGCCATATTGGATGCTCTGCAGCAGGTTGACCCTTCATATTCGCTGCGCGTCAAAGGACATCGGCCCGAAGCTTATGGATGGATGCTGCAGCGAACAGAAGAAATGGCATGGTATAAATCGATCTATAAACGTATTGATGCTTTGCCCCGCCCGGAAGCTTTGATCTTTGAAGCCCACGGCGAAGACATGGCTCAGTGGTATACAGGCGTTAGCTTTTTACTCTCTACCAGCGATTTCGAAGGCTCTCATCAATCGGTGGCGGAGAGCATGGCAACAGGCTGCATCCCCGTCATCCGCCAATGGGAAGGCGCCGATCGTATTTACCCCCATCGTTTCAGTTGGTCGGAAACAGAAGATGCCGTTGCACAAATTCTAGGCTGCCGCGATGATGCGGCGCGCGAAGAGGCTTCCGCCTATTCCCGCCATTGGGCGCAGCATTATTTTGATCAACAAGCCTTATGTGAAGACTTAGACGCTCTCATACTCCGTTCCTTTGAAAGCACGTGGAAAGCATGCATCGGCGATGAAGAACGGAAGCTTATGCTCCGGTATCATCCCCGTGTGCTTATTGTCGGTTATCTGCCGCCCGGCTATCGCGGCGGCTATCGCGTCCGCATAGAAGAGCAAATCCGTATGTTGATGAAGTGGGGGGCATTGGTTCATTTTGCTTGTTTGCATCCCAAATCAGACAAGCAAAAATTAGAGGCTCATCGTCAAGAATTAGAAACCTTGAATTGTCCTGTCTTACTTGTTGAAAGTGATTCGCTTTTTGCCATCGATCTTGACAGTCAAAAAGCGGCCCATGCCGTGGATTTGCTCGAGCGCTATGCACGAGAGCAGCAAATAGACGTGGTGCAAGGGGAAGCGCTCTATTGCAGCCGCCTTTCCCTTTTTCTGCGCGAACGCCTGCCTCAACTCAAATTTGTATTTGATTGTCATGGCATATCCCCGGAAGAGGAGCGCATGGGCGGCGCGGCTGAAAATCGCGTCCATGCTTTGGAAGCCATGGAACGGCGAGTTCTCGAAGAAGCGGACCTGTCGCTTTTTGTGTCCCATGCCATGCACCGCCATTTTCAACGCAAATACGATTATGCTAAAAAAGAATGGCAACTCCTGCCCTGCGGCGTCACCGAGTCCCGTTTCGATACCTGTCAGCCTGAGATCAAGGAGCGTGTTGACGGAAAGGGACTGGTAATCGCCTACGCCGGTACTTTGGCTGCGTGGCAGTGCGGCAAAGAGATGATCCGTTTTTTCGCCCAACTCAAAAAGATACGGGAGGAGTTGTTTTTCTTGTTGCTTATTCCTGAAAAAGAACAGGATCAGGCGCGGGCGCTGCTGGCGCAAGAAGGCTTCGCCGAAGAAATGTTTTGCTTACAGGAGTTGCCCCACGACAAGATCGCTTCCGCCCTCGCATGTGCGGATGTGGGGGTGCTGCTCCGTCGCAGCGATCCGGTCAATGAGGTGTCTTCACCCACGAAGTTTGGAGAATATCTTGCCGCCGATCTTGCCCTAATCCTTACAGACGGTATCGGCGATTACAGCGCCGTCGTGAAAGAAGCAGGACTGGGCGTCGTGTTGGATCCTGCCCTATTGGATGCGCCGACACTGTCCGAAGCAGACGCGGAGCAATTAGAAGCATTGTTTGAACGGGCATCCCGGTCTCGAGAGGAGCGAAAGAAAGCAGCACAATCCTATGTGCGCAGTCATCTCCATTGGGATCAGCAGAGCAAAGCATTGACCGAAGCCTACGGCAGCCTTTTTAAAAGCCCCGCTTCAGAGTAATAAGGGCGCGGTTATGGTTCCACAGTCGGCGCTGCGGATTACTCCTCATCGGCCGCGGTTTTCACAAGCTGAAAATGACTGAAGTTGGCGGTGCTGAGACTTTTCCAATTGCCGTTGAATTGCTGCAGCGCACGGATTCCAAAAGCGAGTTGCAAATTTCCGTCACCGTCAGGCTTGAGCCCCGGGATTTCGACATAGGTTGCAGATGCAGCGTCACAATGATCCATTTCCAGTTTTAATTCCCCATTGACGATTATGGATAAGGAAAAGATATTCGGCGTCAGTCCATCCTTGGCGCCGGCAGAAGGACACCGGATAATGCCCCCAAGGCAATAGCTGCTGTTGGGATCACCGCTATAGCGTTTTTCTGCAAGCACATAATCATTTGCTTGGGGTTTGGAGTGAAAGCGCATAATCATACGCAGCGTATTTTTAGATGGCGGATCTATATCCCATCTTTTGTTTGCCTCATCTCGCCTAATGGCGATGGTATCTTTGCCTATTCGATCCCTATAGGGGCCGTAAACTTGTTGAAAACTTAATGGAACCGAAGTGTGTGTATCCCAATGGCGCATATAGAGCATTTTGTTCGGAGATAAAGCATAGGCACCCATAGCGGCAAGAAAGCCGCCGAGAAGTAAGAATACACTGAGCGCCACACCCCACCGCAGCGAACTGCACTCTGAAAGCGCTTCTTTTTCTTTGCCGAAGTAATGCAATAGAGAACGCCCCATATAAATGGGCAGGATCAACCAAATGGGATAGATATAGCGGGCTTGAATTTCTCCAAAGACCAAGACTATAAAGACCAGAAATGTGAGCACGAGCAAGGGCGGATAATAATGAACCTGCCAATTCGTATTGCGAAAGGCTTTGATCATACTCATTAGGGCTAAGACCAAAAAGAAAAACATGAAGGCGTCAGTTAATAAAAACAGGGCGCGTCTGGGCAACAAGGTGGGTGTCAAGGGCGCCTTCATAGAGAGTGCCGAAAAATAAAAGTTATCGTCTTCTCCCAAAGAGAATAATTTCTTGGTACGCAGCAGCCATTGCGGCACATAGCGGAGATGATTATACAGATATTCAGAGAGGAACCAGTTATCGCTGAAGGCAGTCCAGAATTCTATAGGTTTTTCGGGAGTAACACTTGTTTGGGCAGATTTTATAATATTTTGTAAATTGATATGGTCATAATAGGTACCGTCGTAATTGTCGATAGACGTAAAAAGAACACGTCGATTCATGGGCGGCGTCGTTCCATAGAGCTGCGTCACCTTAGCGAAAACCTGTTTAGACAGGGTCATCGTTGCATGAGGCACGACCAAAGAACTCAACAGAAAAAGGACAAGGAAAGAGATTGTTTTGAGTTTGGGCGCAGATTTATACATCTGATTACAATAAGAGACTAGGGCAGTCAGAGAAAATACCGTGATACCCAAGAGTATAAATAAGCCGTAACTGCGGTTTAGATCGGTAACGAACCAGAGAAGACCTGCGAGAATAGCAAGCACAAGAGTACGCAGATAATATTTCTTAACACTCATTAAAATGAGCAGATCGTAACAGCCCAAGAAAAGAAGGAGCAGAAAAGATCCTGTAAGATCGTGGGAAGTGATGCCGACGCTGTATAAAAGTTCCGGCACAAAAAGGAGCAGCCACAGCGTGAGCTGCGCCGCCGTCCTTCCGAAATAACGGGTACTGAGGCGGTAGACCATGAGAAAGGTAACTGCTTGAAAAAGAACATTGCTGAGTTTGTAAACAAAAGCCCCATTTCCAAAGCAATAAATGAGGGGCGCCCAAATGGGCAATACCCTTCGAAGATAGGTCTTACCGAGTGTTTGGGGGAATTCCCAATATTTAACGATTCTGGCGGCAATATCCCAATATTGTTTGAAATCGCTGTAAAGAGTCGGATGAACATAATAGAGGTAAAGGGCTCGGCTAAGAAAGAACAGGGGGAGAAAAATACACAACAAAAAGAACCAATGAGATGGACGCCATCGTGCGATGAGAAAGGATCCTACTGCCCAGGTCAAGAAAAAAGCCAGCAAGAAGGGGATGAAAAAGAACATTTGCTCCCATTGATTACTAGAGGTAAAATAATGTCGCCATTGTTCCGGAAAAATAAATCGGATGAGTATGGGTGTGACAAGGATGAGGCAAATGCCGCCGTTCAACGCGCGGATCAAGGTTTTTTCAATGGTGAAATCAATACGGTGCCGATACCAATAGAGGAGCGAAAAGACACCCGCCCCCACACAGACAAGCATCAATAATCCATAACCAACATACAATTCATCAAATAGTGTAAAAAGCAACTCTTTACCGGGCACACCTAAAATCCTTTATTCAAGTTTATATAAAAGTCTCTGTCCCCAAATAAAAAAGCATTGCGAGGAATCCCTTTTAAAACAGCATAGCACGATTTCACTTAGCAAACAAATGATTTAACCGCATCAATGACCCGTGCCTGATCTGAGGGGCTCAAGCTATTATAAAAGGGGAGGCGTACCAGGCGGTCGCTCATTTCCACCGTCACGGGACAATCCGCCTTCATCCCGCCCAAAGCACGGCCCATATCGGAGTGGTGGAGAGGAAGATAATGAAATACAGCGCTGATCTGTTGATCTCGTAAATGTTGGATAAATCTTTGTCGTGATTCCAGATCAGGCGGCAAGAGATAAAACATGTGCCAGGTCTGTTCGCAGTGATCGGGGACAATAGGCAGCCGTACCCCTTGCGCGGCAGCCCAGTTTTTCAGCCCGTCATGGTAGGTCTGCCAAATAGCTTTTCGTTGTTGCTGGATCGTGTCAATGTTTTCCAGCTGTGCATAAAGGAAAGCGGCGAGAAGATCGGAAGGAAGGTAGCTGGAACCGATATCGACCCAAGAATATTTATCGACTTGACCCCGAAAGAAACGGCTTCTATTGGTTCCTTTTTCACGGATAATTTCTGCGCGGTCTGCATATTGCTTGTCGTTGATCAGCAGCACACCGCCCTCGCCGCAGCTTACATTTTTGGTTTCATGAAAACTTTGGGTGGCAAAGGCGCCAAAAGTACCAAGGTAGCGCCCCTTATATTTTCCCAACAAACCATGGGCGTTGTCTTCGATGAGTTCCAGTCCGTAGCGCCGGCAAATGTCTAAGAGTGCATCCATTTCACAAGCCACACCGGCATAATGAACGGCAACGATAGCTTTGGTTCGGTCCGTGATCAACGCTTCCACACGGCTTTCGTCTATATTAAGGGTGTCCGGACGGATATCGGCGAAAATTGCTTTGGCTCCCCGTAACACAAAGGCATTGACGGTGGACACAAAGGTGAAGGAAGGTACAATAACCTCGTCGCCCGCTTGGATATGGCAGAGTATGGCGCTCATTTCCAAGGCATGGGTGCAGGACGTGGTAAGCAGTGCCTTTTCGACGCCCAGCCGTTCCTCAAAAAACTGATGGCATTTTTTCGTGAAAGGTCCGTCACCGGAAATGTGACCCTTTTCCACTGCTTGCTGCATATACTCCAGCTCACGGCCCGATAGGCTCACACGATTGAAAGGGATGCGCACTGATGTTGTGTTGGTCATATCATTCTCTTCAAATCCCTGTGTTTATGCATTTTCGTTCAGTGCAGTACCTTACTCATTCAGTGTCCGGCAAATTGCGGATAATCCCATGGTGCCGGTAAAATTTTCTGTTTCTAGGATTTAGTAACAAGGGCTTAAAAGACTGAAACAGATTAATGCCGGAGTTTGTGTTGCCTTCTAGGACGACAAACCCATCTTCCTGCACCAATACATCCCAAGCAATATAGTTGATATAACTAAAGTTTTTGGCGAGGGCACATACTTCCTCGCACAAGGTGTTCCAATTCGGTATTTGTACGCCTACTATGGCTTGGTTCGTGTCAGGATGAGAGGTGATTTTAATAACCTTGCTATTTTCTACTCGGTTAGCATCATATAATACACCCGTTTCCAAATCAATAGCGGCGCAGCATCCCTGGCTGCCCACGGCATCCACGGGCGCAGATTGTTTCGTGCCAAAGCGGTGCATGGCAGTAGCGATAAAGGCTTCCTTATTTTCCGGATCAATCATGGTCAGGAACTTAATGGTATTGCCGGAATGAGGGAAGATGTCGCGGGCATAGGCGGCTTGATAAACAAAATCACAAACCAAATAGTGATGACAGTTTTGTACGATGCTTTCAACTTCAGCCTCTTCAATAGGCGTGTTGTTGCGATAAAAAGAACCGTCTTCCCAAGAAAGGGCGAAGACATTCTTACCGAAGCCGCCGATAAAGCCTTTAAAGATTAATTTTTGTCCGGACTTTAAAAGGGCCTTCAACGCGTCTACGCTGTCAATGCCGGGTTTTTCGCGATGGGGGATCAGACGGCCTTTTTCGATATAAGCGTGAACTTTGGCGGTGCGTACTACCGATGAAATCAAATCGTTAAAAGCAATTTTGTTATTGATCAATTCTGTATAGCCAAGATTGATTTTGACCACCTTGGTATACATTTCATAATCGGTGAGAAATAGGGAACGATCGAAGCGCTTAAAATCGTAATAGATGATCGCATTACGGGAAAAACCGCGTCGCCACATCTTAAGGGTATTCCATAGGGATATACGCTGCTGTGTGGTCAATTCCCGTTTAACAAAGAGTAAAAAACTGGCGATGGTCAACAGAATGCGTTTCATTGCTTTCCTAATTCAATTCTAATCGTTGAAAAATAATTAAGCTTCTTCCCCCTCTTCACAGGAAGGTGCTTTAAGGGATGTTTGTCGGAAGGGAAGTGCAATGTTTCCATTCCAAAGGAAAAGAATACCGATGAAGCCAAGCAATACTGCAACAATATAGGAATACATGGACAAGGCTGTTGCCGCTTCCGCCTCGACCCCATAAAAGGACAGAAAATAAATGACGGTCAATTCGCGTACCCCGGCGCCGGAGATGGTAATGGGTATTGCAGCGATGACCCAGACCAGCGCTTGGATGGCGCACACATCAAAGAATGTCAGCGGAATGTTCATATATTTGGCCACTACAAATTTGGTCAAAAAGACAATGCCGTGAATCGGCAGGCAGAGCAGGAGAGCAAGAAAGACGCGAAAATAGTTTTGGCGGAAAAATAGAAGTGCGCTGCGCCAAGTATTTAAGAAGGAGATTAAAAATCGACCGAGCCTTCCGAAATGAGAACAAATAGTTTCCACAAGTTTTAAAATGAATTTGTTTGTGGAGACCAGGATAACACTCGAAAAGCCGAAGATGAGAAAGCCGAAAGAACGATAAAAGACGCTGCGGTCCGGTATCTTCGTGGCAAAGATCATCGCCAACGATCCCAACATAATGATGGAGAAGAGGCCAATGAAGCGGTCTGCAACAATGGCGATAAGATTGTGGGCACGGTTATTTTTTACGGTTTTTAATGCCATCGCTGTTTTCACAAAGTCGCCGCCCAGTGAGCCCGGCATAATGAGGTTGAAGGTGTGGGCAATCATTAAAAATCGAAAGTATTGCCATTGACTCAATTGTTTACTCACGTCCGGGTTGATCAGCCGCCACCGCAGCCCGCTCAACCAAGCGCGCACCATGCCAATGCCTACCAATGCAATAAAGATGTAATAAGGGATATCTTCAATATGCCGCCATACGAGTCGGAAATCCACCATTTTAATGAGTAGTCCAACGGAGAATAGGAGCACTAAAAGGCGGAGTATCAAAACATATTTTTTAGTGGTATTTTTTGCTTTCAAAGTTCTTTATCTCGAATTACGTATTGGGGCAGCCCTTTACCCTCCCGGAGGATACGGATCAAATATTCGCCGATAATACCCACGGAAAGAAGGATGAGGCCAAAATGGAAGAGATTGATCACCACGAGGGTTGTCCATCCTGCGACGGTGGTGCCGATAAAAAAATAACGGCATAAGTAAAAGAAGCCCAATAAAAAGCTGACAACGGCGCTGCATAATCCTAAGCTGCTGATCAGCTTTAGAGGGATGGCAGAATTATTGAGGACGTTGCTAATGAAATCTTTGGTCAGGCGGGACAGACTATAGCCGCTTTTTCCATATTTGCGTTCATCATGGATTACGGGCGTATTAATAACATGGGATGACAGCTCCAGCAATACGCGCCCAATGCGGGGCCGCTCTAGATTCAAGGAAACCATTTCATCGATGAGAAAGCGCCTGATTAAGCGGAAGCTGGTCATTTCCAGTTTGGGATCTTTACCCAAAACCAAGGCACTGAACTGGTTCATGGCGTGGGTGCCCAAGCGGCGGATTAAGTTGTGCTGCTTGTGTATATACGCGCCAATCACTATGTCCGCTTCAGAATCCTGCTCATAGGCTTCAATAAGTTTGGGGATCTCCTCAGGGGGATGTTGGAGATCGTCATCGATCGTAATGACCAGTTCGCCGCGGACATGCGCAAAAGCACACATCAAGGCATTGTGCTGTCCAAAGTTTTTGGCAAGCCGTATAATGCGTATCCGTTCATCCTGCGCGCGCAATGCCTGCATCTTTTTCCAGGAATGATCGGGTGAAGAGTCATCGACAAGCACAATTTCTACCGTATCGCCCCGTTCGTCAAAAACCTTCAGTATTCTGGTGCACAGTGCTTCCAAGGAGTTTTCCGAACGGTATACGGGCACCACAATGGAATAGGTAGGTTTATCTTGTTCGCCCATAGTTATGACCTTCGTTACATGGTTGTTTCCCTATGCCATTATTATTGAAGTGTGTGTGCCCTTTCAAATAAAGCAAGAGTTTTTCTGTGCTAAAAGTACGGAGATTCCGCCCTGTTTCACGGGGATCGCGGTGAAACGTCGTTTCGTAGATGTCTAAAATACGGGTGATGGGGCTATGATCCAGCTCCAGCCGTTTTGCCAACGCTTCCAAGGGTACCAAACCGGTAGGAATGTCTTCATCCAGATAGCGCTGCTGCGGCACAGAGCGGTGTTGATAGGGGACGGTTCGACCGATGGTGTTGGACAAAGATTCGCCCGAGATGCGCTGCACACCGTAACTGTAATCCAGCCAGTGTTGGGCGGACACGACAGCGTTATGAATTTCGCTGAGGCAATCATGACGCAGTTGTCGGAGTGGACCGATATCCGCTTCATCCAAACGCGCTTCCGCATTGCGGAGACGGCCCATGATACGCGCCCAATCGTCTTCCCGCGGTTCTTCGCGCAAGCCGAAAACAGGCAGGCCCAGCCGGTGGGCAATACGCAAGCGAATTTGATCAATGGCCTCAATCTGTGCGCCCACTTCGGGCTGATCGGCAATGCCTTCCATGTAAAAAGAATAGGGCAGTCCCTGCGCTTCTCTTGTTTGAATGGCATTATAATTCAACAAATAGGTTGTCGGATGAAAAATAGCGCCAATATTGCCCAGTGAGGTGGTGGCGGCAATACGATTAAACAGCGCCTGCGGGAAAATCTGGGAAACGGCGGCGGCCTGCTCATCGGTAATATTTCCCTCCAGAGAACTCATCCAGGTGCGTTTGCGCCGTTTGATATATACGCCGCCTGCGATGGATTTGGAGGAATAAGGGGAAGTGGAAAAGCAGACCAAGGGATAATCGTCGCCGAGAATTTCCCAGATATAGGGCGCGGCAATGGTTCGCGGCGGAGAGAGGATCAGCGGAATGCGCCGTTCCAAAATCCCTGCTGCCTTCAATAGCGTTGCTGTTTCTTCTAAATGCTGCGCCGGGTGCGCCACCACAATCAGCTGGGCATGGGCAACGAGTTTGTCTATAGAATGGCCGATCTCGCTCGCTCCAAAAGGAATGAGCCGCGACAGTTCACCGATGGTATTGGGCGGACGTTCCAAATAGATGCCTTGGGCGTCTTGCATGTCGGATACGGCATTTCGGCCATGCTTCGTATCGCGGGCATAGCCGTAAACAGTCAGCCCTTTCGACAAGAAGTCCGCCAAAAAAGCGCCGCCCGATTGGGTGCTCACCCCGTAGATTCCTATAGGAAGGGTCGTCATGGTCATCGTATTGCCGTGCTTTGCGTCAAATGGGCAAGCAGCAGCCGCATGATGCCCCTCAGGGCAGGATCGCTTTGCTCCAGAATGGTTTCTATTTCGTAGATACCGGGCTGCGGGTCATCGACGGTGTAGTTAGTAAGGCAATAGCTGCCTGTATGCATTTCAAACCATTCATTCATGAGTTGCACCGCCTCTTCCATCGATCGTGACCCGTCAAAGAGTTTCGACAAAAAGAGCTTTAGATTGAGGCGGTAGTGGGCGCTTGCATAGAGGGCTTCACTCGGCAGGATGATCTCCGTTCCGCTGTCCAATGAACCCATTAAATCACGATACAGGAGTTCCACATAGTTGAAGCCCAAGGAGGCTTGGAAATAGATGGACAGCCATGGACGCATATTAACTTCTATCACTTTCCAAGCGCCGGACTTTCGATCCTTCATGAATTCGATGCCGAGAAAACCACGCCAGCGCAGCGCTTTCGCCACGCGCCGGGTAATAGGCAACAACTCCGGTTTATAACAAAAACAGCTCGCATAGCCTGTACCGTAGGGCTTGGGAAATTCTTCAAGTTTATGCTGTCCCGAGAAGCAGCGCACCTCATGATCTTTGTCCGAGTAGACGTAACAGGATATTTCTTCGTCGAGACGGGTGAATTCAATTTTTTCTTGAACGACAAGATCATAGCCTGCCGCCAATTCTTGATTGAGGTGAATGCGCAGCTCCGTTTTGTTTGCACATTCGATAGCCTTGTTTTGTCCGTGGCTGCTCTGAAAGGAATTGGTGATATCTTTAAGGGCAGGTTTATAGACACAAGGGAAAGTAATTTCTTCCAAGATGGTGTCAATGTGACTGACGTCGGTGCAGGAAAGGCTTTTCGGTGTGTCAATGTCGTTGGCGACCCACAATTCCGCCTGATTAAATTTGTGCATCTTATCCAGACAAGAGCTTTCGAAGGCGGCACCGCCCATCTGTAAGAAATAGGGCGCCAAGGTGTCGAAGTGTTGTTGGATAAAGACCTGCGACGTGTCGCTGGTCGGGATGAGCATTAATTTTTGACCATATCGCTGCTGTGCAAGATCACCCAACTCTTGGAGTGCTGCAATGGCGCCTTCGCCGTCTTCTGCCGGATTAGGGATGGTAACGGGGTCTTTAAAATAAGTGGAATGTTCGGAAATCCATGGTCCGGCATTTTTCCAAGTAAAGATGACCGGTATGACCGGTATCCCTGCAATACCACAGCAGCGCAGCATATCGAGAAAACAATGGTCGCTGGAGCGGATTACAACAATCGGTATTTTTTTATCTAGATTATCCATAAGGATTGATTTCGCCCATTATCACTGCGCTGGTAGAAAGATAGGTCTGAAGCTATCATCTGTCCTTTTCGGGAAGTGGTTTATAGCCTATATAAATTGGGAGGTCCATGGTGTTATGCCCTACGGAGTCTGGAATTATTTTCGGCAATGCCTTGTGCCGCCTCCCGCAACACATCAAAGAATACTGAAGATCGGACACTTTTATCAAGTGTACCGAATTTATGGGCAGTCCTCTGAATGAGAAGCTCGCGCTTTCCCATCATCCTTGCAATCGTTCCAGCCGTTCCTTTTCAGTAAGAGGCGTCTTGCTGTCAGGGGCATAGACATCAAAAAAACCGTAGGCAGCCGGCTGGGTGACAAAAGGCGGATAGGGATAGTTGGGATGGACGAGTCCGGGGGCGGACATATATTGTTTTTCCACGGCGCGTTTCAGCACGGTGGGATTTGCCAAGGCACTAAGATCCATGGTATCCGCTGCCGCATTGGGATCCAAGGCGGCAATCTGTTTCAGGAGATAGCGCGCTTCGCGAAGCAGGTCTTCCCGTCGGTCGACGACGACTTCATCCTCTTTATAGGGCAGCAGCACCTCTTTGTTTTGTGCGAAGACCCGTGCAGCGCGGCGCACAATTTGAGAACTCTCGATAATATCATCAGCAGTAGCGGCGTGGGAAGCTTCACAATAGCTGACAAGATGAATCATGTGTGGCGCTAGGATCATTTGGAGCAAGGTTGCACGAGCGAGTTGAAAGCGGGAGGTCTCCGGATCAGGCACGAAATACTCAATGCCCGTACGGGTTTCGCGCCAGACCTGTGCAGTTCCTTTGAAAGCGTCAATGAGTTGGAGTGCGGCCGTCATTTTCGCGAGATCGGCAAAGTCGCCCGTTTCTACAGGCTTGTTCAATTGGAACTGGAAGATCATGTCCGCCACGCTGCAGCGATTCATGACCGCCGTTATCAGGGCGTAATCGGTGACGATAATGGTGTCATGCGCCCAACGGGATGACCAATGGTTGGGATCGTTCATTTCGACGGGGATCCCTTTTTGCGCCAGAACCTGCACCGCCGCTATATGTTCATGGAGCGATTCTTCGAGGGACATATCGCCCCGTCCATCCAGTTCATTGAACCAAAATAGAGGAATCGCTTGGTGTGCGCCGATGAGCATGCCCGTTTGGAGGCAGGTTTCGATAAATTCGGTAATGCCTGCCACATGGGCATAGGGTTTGATGGAGGGGTAGTTGCCGCGCCGTGTTGCTTCAAAGAGCTGCCTGAGATCATCGGCATCTTTATAGGGCACGCCGCCGTCATTTTTCTTGTTCTGAAAGGCCTCGGGATTCCCAAAATACCGTTGGGAGAGATCCGATGAGCCCAGCGAGATTTCGTCAATGACTCGTGCCTCGGCAAGGGTTTTGATGCCTTCCACGGTGGCATCGATAGTGTTCGACGGCACACCGTAATGGGTGCGCAGGAGCGGTAAGGTCGATTCGCTCATGCGCGTTGGTAAATGACGTTGCGCCGCAGAGCCGGGAATCGGCAAAGGACTTTCATCGCGATACAATTCCCCTTCCAGCACATACTGCGCCATTTGATCCAGTTCCGGTATCCCTTTGGGGAACAACTCACTGCGCAATGTTTCCAAGATGGAGGCGCGCAGATCATCATGGATATCGAAGTAATCTAGAACCCCTTCCATGCGTTCAAAAGGGGAGAGGGTTTGTGAGAAGAGGGATAGAGACACCGGGAAACTGGCGGCGCTGCTTCGCACGCGTGCTATGGTTTCGGGCAGTGCTGCAAATCCGAACTTGCGCGGCAGGGAAGCCGATTGAAAAAGCATGCCTTGGGTCTTCAGGATATGCAGGGTGGAGGCGAGGGCGTCAACGCCCTTTTCGGGGGACATGCGATAACTCAAACCAATATGGGAGGGATTGACCTCTTTGATGGCATGGAGCAAGGGTTCAAGGTTGGGCGATGGGGGAAGGATCAGGCATTGGATGCCGGCACGCTTGGCGATGCGCTGCACCTTAAACAACCCTTCCGTATGGGGATCATTCGCTAAGCTTGCCCCAACAAAGACTTTTGGCATGTTCCAATACCTCAGCGCCGTTTAACATCGTTTCGTGTACAGCGTGGGAGGAATTATCGTTGCCGCGCTATGATCGTTGAACGGCTTTTGAAAATAAAAGCTTCCATAGTGTTTCTATTCATGAACCCTACTCATGCTACGATAGGGCTTTATACAAATGCAAATTTACGCGGGCCGATGCAAGGTTGAAATGCAAGCCGTCCCCAAAAAGAGGGGGGCTTTGTTCAACAGTCCCTCAATTTTATATGATGAAGCTGAATTCAGCGATTCATGATATAGGCAGGGCGGCGAATATAGGAAAGGAATTCAATGAAAAAGATTCTTGTAACGGGAGGAGCCGGCTTCATAGGCTCCGCGTTTGTACGCTATCAGCTGCGGCAATACCCGGACATTCAGGTGGTGGTCTTGGATAAGCTCTGTTATTCGGGAAACTTAGATAATCTCAAAGAGGCGGATTCGCAGCGCTATGAATTTATTCAGGGCGATGTGGCCGATCTGCAAGCGGTGGAGGCCGCCCTCGCCGGCTGTGATGGTGTGGTTCATTTTGCGGCGGAAAGCCACGTGGACCGCAGCTTGCAAGGCGCCTCCGATTTCATTCACACCAATGTGGCGGGGGTTAATACGCTCCTAGCCGCTTGTCAGAAATTAGAGACGGCGCGGATCTTGCTCGTCTCTACCGATGAGGTTTACGGCAGCGTTGAAGAAGGGTCTTCAGTAGAGTCTATGCCGCTCCATCCGCGCAATCCCTATTCTGCAAGTAAAGCAGCGGGCGAACTCTTCGGCCGCGCCTATTATGAGTCCTACGGATTGCCCATTGTCATCACACGAGGCTCCAATACCTACGGGCCTTACCAATATCCGGAAAAGGTGCTGCCCTTGTTCATCACCAACGCCATTGACGGCGAGCCCTTGCCTTTATACGGCGACGGCATGAACGTGCGGGACTGGCTCTTTGTGGATGATCATTGTTCGGGCATCGATTGCGCTTTTCGACAGGGCGCGCCGGGAGAAGCGTATAACGTTGCGGGCAGCAACGAAAAACCAAATATCGAGCTCACCTATAAAGTGCTGGAGCTCTTGGACGCGCCTGAATCCTTGATCAAGCCCGTACAGGATCGGGCAGGTCATGATCGCCGCTATTCCATTGATGATATGAAACTGCGCGGCTTGGGCTGGTCGCCTCAAATGGAGTGGCAAGCGGGCATGGCGTATACGGTAAAATGGTATCAGGAGAATGAATGGTGGTGGCGCAAGATTAAAAGCGGCGAATTTAAAGAATATTATGAGCGCATGTATCGGCCTCTTCTGGAAGGAGGCGGCACATCTGGCTCGGGAGAAGAGGCATGAAAGGTATCGTCCTTGCGGGAGGCGCCGGTTCCAGGCTTCATCCCTTAACGGTGTCGGTCAGCAAACAATTGCTGCCCGTTTACGACAAACCCATGATTTACTATCCGCTGAGCATGCTGATGATGGCACAGATCCGCGAGGTGCTGCTTATCTCCACACCTCACGATTTACCCGCCTTTAAACGGCTTTTGGGTGATGGCGCTCAATTTGGTATGAGCCTTTCTTATGCGGAACAGCCTGAGCCCGAAGGCTTGGCGCAGGCTTTTCTGATCGGTGCTGACTTTTGCGCAGGCGAGCCTGTCGCGCTCGTATTAGGCGATAATATTTTCTACGGCAATAGCATGAGCGGGCTCCTCCGCGATGCGGCACAACTGACTGAGGGCGCGCTGATCTTCGCCTATTACGTAAAAGATCCCGAACGTTACGGCGTCATTGAATTCGACGAGAATCACAAGGCAGTGAGTCTGGAAGAGAAGCCGAAACAGCCCAAAAGTAATTTCGCGGTGCCGGGTCTGTATTTTTACGGACCTGACGTGGTGGACTTGGCGCGCCGTTTGAAGCCCAGCGCCCGGGGCGAGTTGGAGATCACCGACTTGAACCGCCTTTACATGGAGCAGGGCAGGCTAAGCGTGAAAACCTTGGGCCGCGGTGTGGCATGGTTGGATACGGGCACGAACCGAACGCTCATGGACGCGGGCATGTTCATCCAAGCCATTGAAGAGCGGCAAGGATTGAAAATTGCGTGCCTGGAGGAGTTGGCGTGGCGCAACGGATGGATCGGCAAGGAGCACATCAAAGAGGCAGTGGCACGGATGGGACGGAGCGCCTACGCCGCCTATTTACAATGGCTCATTGATAACGAAAAACAGTCCTTCTAAAAAAGGCTTAGTCCGCGGTGAGCCCTGAGCCCAAGAGGGTGACGGTAAAGCCCGCCTCACGCCAATTATCATGGTTGAGGGCGTTGCGCGTATCGTAGAGGATTCGTTGGCGCATGCCTTGGGCTGCTTGCTTCGGATCAAGGGCTTTGAACTCCTTGTGATCAGTGAGCAACACAACTACATCCGCCCCTTCCAGACAGGCAGCGAGCGTTGTCTGCGCGCAAGGCGCCTGCTTTACATGGGGATCATAGCACTGCACAAAGAGCCCTTCTTCTTCCAAAGCTGCGGCAATCTTCAGCGACGGACTTTCCCGAATATCATCGACATCTGCTTTGTAGGCGAGTCCGAGCAATGCGGCCTTGGCATCCTTTTGTCCTTTGACCAGTCTTTTGACCGTATCAACAACATGACCCGGCATGGCATCGTTGCGGCTGCGCGCCGTTTGGATAAGTGCAGTTTCTTGAGGCGCCGCTTCCACGAGAAACCAAGGATCAACGGCGATACAATGACCGCCTACGCCCGGCCCTGCTTGGTGTACATGTACGCGGGGATGCAGGTTGGCGAGCCGTGCCACTTCCCAGAAATCTATGCCCAAGTTTTCGCATAGACAGGCGGCTTCATTGGCGAGGGCAATGTTGACGTCACGAAAAGTGTTTTCCATGAGCTTGATCATCTCGGCGGCCGTGGCGGAGGTTTGTTTGATCGCGCCCTTCACGAAAATACGATAGACCTCCTGCGCCATGGCGGTGCTTTTCGGATCCATACCGCCGACGATGCGGTCATTTTCGACCAGCTCACGGATGATCTTCCCGGGCAGGACCCGTTCGGGGCAGTAGGCGAGGAAAATATCTTCACCAATGGTAAAGCCCGCTTCCGTAAACAAGGGAGCTAAGAGATCGCGGCAGGTCCCGGGGGGCGAAGTGGATTCCAAGACCACGAGGTTGCCGGGGCGCAGATGGGGCAATAGGGAGCGTACGGCAGCGACAACGAGGGACATATCCGCCTTATGGGCGTCGGTGAGCGGCGTGGGCACAGCGATGATAAAGACATTGGCTTCTTCCGGGCTCATGGCGGCGCGAAGCTTGCCCGATTCCACGGCGGCGCGCACCATGTCGGGTAAACCGGGTTCTTCAATGTGGATCTTACCGGCGTTGATGGTGTCCACCACCTCCCGGCGTACATCCACACCGAGAACGGAAACGCCTGCAGATGCGATCATAGCGGCTGTGGGCAATCCAATGTATCCCAGACCCAATACACACACAGTATTCATGAAACTTTGTCCTTCCGGTCGACGCGATAATTTTGACGGAAACAGGGCAAGGCGGCGGCGCATATACGTGGTGATCTGCAGCGCTCTCCACAGGGCTATCATTGGAGCGCAGTCCACAGATCGAATGGGTTAGGGAAAGAAACAGTTATTTTCCCTTCCAAGCCGCTGCCGTAATCCGTTCTTGTAAAAACAGGGTAAGTATACTATACTTTAGCCAGCCTTGAAAAGGATATCTTGACCGGCGGCACGTGCCTTTTTATGGCAGCGCTCCATTCGGGAGGCTGTTGTTCGAAGGCTGCCCAAGGAGCTGCTTTAACGATAAGTCACTACACACTCTATGAACGCTTCCATTATCATAGCCGTTTATAATCGGCGAGAAGAACTGCGTGAATGCCTTGAAGCCCTCACGCCCGCAGCCTTGGAGGCGTGGAAGGCGGAAGTACTCGTCATTGATGACGGCTCCACCGACGGCACGGCCGAAATGGTGGCGCGGGACTTTCCCCACGTGCGCCGTCTGAAGACACCGGGGCGCATGGGCCCTACGGGCGCGCGGAATTTGGCGGCTGCGGAAGCGAAATCTCCGTTACTCATCTTTCTCGATTCTGATGCCGTGCCTGAAGCCCCATGGCTGGAGGAGATGACCGCCCATGACGATGGTAAGACCGTATTAATCGGTGAAATTCTAGACTATCACAGTCTTAAGCTCCAATACGGGCCGCGGCGCTCCACCTTCATCGGTAAAAGTCTGCCTTGCAAGCCTGAGCGTGCGAATGTTGGGCCTTCGTGTAATCTCGCCATTCCTGCCGCTGCGTTTAAAGAGTTGGGCGGATTTTGGGAGGAAATACCCTTTGGCTTCGAAGACAGCTTTTTGTGTATCAACGCCCGGGCCCAAGGCATGGCTTTTCGTTATCTCGAAAAGGCTGTCGTGCGGCATAAAGGGAAAAAGGAGCGCGTGGGGGATACCATAAGGGTAACAGAGCATAACGGCGTTTATGCCATGCTCCATTTTTACAGAGGCTCGTTTTGGAAGCAGCTCTTCTTTACCATCGCCAATGGGGCGTGGCTCTTTACGCGTTGTATCCTGTGGACGACGCAGGGGAAAGCTGCCGATGCGCGGCAGCTGTGGCAGGGCTGGACAAGCGCCTACAAACGCTATTATTTTCCCGCTTCGACAGCGGAAAAACAGGAGCTTCCCTAAATAGAAGAAGGACTCCATGTAGATCATGGAGCCCTTCGTAAACATTCAGTCGATGGGTCGGCGATTAATCGCAGAGTTCGAAGACGCCTGCAGCGCCCATACCGCCGCCGATGCACATGGTTTCTAATCCCCATTTCACGCCGCGCCGTTTCATCTCATAAATCAGCTGAGTGGCAAGTTTCGCGCCGGTGGCGCCAAGAGGGTGACCCAAAGCAATGGCGCCGCCGTTGACATTGACAATGGAACGATCCCAATTGTAATGTTTCGCCACGTAGAGCGTTTGTGAGGCAAAGGCTTCATTGCATTCAATCAAACCGATATCGGTCATGGTGATGCCCGCTTGTTTGAGGGCAGCGTCAATGGCGGGAATCTGCGCCGGGCCGAGATAACCGGGATCGCCGGCACCGACGGCATAGCCTCGCAGCCGTGCCATTGGTTTCAGACCCAGTTCTTTCACAACTTCGCCGCTCGCCAGAAGGGTCGCCGCTGCGCCGCAGCTCGTTTGACTGGAGTTCCCTGCCGTGGCAATACCTTTACTGCCCGGTCCTGCGAAGGCGGGACGCAACTTGGCAAGCCCTTCCATGGTCGTGCCCGGACGGGGGCCTTCATCGGTGTCGAAGACGAAGTCTTTGCCCTGTAGATTTTTCAAATGAAGCGGGACAATCTCGTCTTTGAAGGTTCCGTTGGCAATGGCTTGGAGCGCCCGTTCATTGCTCATGACGCCCCATTCATCACATTCTTCACGGGTAATATTGAAATCTTTGCCCATGTTGTCGGCACATTGCCCCATGCCGGTATAGGCGCGGGGATTGCTCGCGACTAGAGAGGGGTTGGGCATGAGTTTATTGCCGCCCATGGGGATGAGGCTCATGGATTCGACGCCGCCCGCAATGGCAACATTTAACAAACCCGTTTCAATCTTAGCACCGACGATAGCCATGGTTTCGAGGCCGGAGGAACAGAAACGGTTGACCGTCTCGCCGGGAATGGTGTCGGGCAGCCCGGCGATAAGCAAGGCAAGGCGGCCTACATTCATGCCTGATTCGGCTTCGGGGAAGGCGCAGCCCAGGACGCAATCTTCAATCTTTTCCGCAGCTATGCCAGAGCGTTTTACGACTTCTGCGATAACCGCTGCAGCCAAATCATCAGGGCGCACATGGGCGATGGCACTGCCCGCTCTCGAGCGGCCCACTGCCGTACGAACAGCAGAAACGACATATACATTTTCCATGTTTGATATCTCCTTTAGTTGCGCAGCGGTTTGCCGCTTGCCAGCATGTTTTGAATCCGTGCCTGTGTTTTTTCCGTGCCGCACAAGCTTACAAAGGCTTCGCATTCCAGATCGAGGAAATCCTCTTCGGTCATGGGGGTCCCTGCAGCGCGATTACCGCCGCAAAGCACATTGGCAAGATGGTTGCTGATCAGCACGTCATGTTCGCTCGCCCAGCCCGCTTCTTTCATGCCCCACAAACCGGCGGCAAAGGCGGCCTTGGCGCTGTCACCTAAAGCATAGAGCCGCGGTTTGCGCGGAGCCGTGTAGCCGGCGACAACCATGCCCAGACATACGGATTTGGCTTTTTGAATCTGATGATCGTAGTTGGGCAGCACAATATCGCTCGTCCGGAAATAGCCCAATTCGATGACTTCAGCGCCGCTCGTGCCTACCTTGGCCGTGGCGATATTTTCAAAAGCACGGCGCACGAAGGGGAAAGCATCGTTGGGCTGGATGTTAGCAGGCATGTATTCCAAGGCACGCACAAGCAGTTCCGTGGTGCCGCCGCCAGCGGGGATGACGCCCACACCTACTTCCACGAGACCGGCATAGGTTTCACCAGCAAGCACCACCTTATCGGTGTGTTGGCAGATTTCGACTCCGCCGCCAAAGGTGTAATGGTGGGGCGCTGCAACGACAGGGGCACCACAATATTTCATGCGCATGCCGATGCCCTGTAACCCGCGCACCATATCCTCCAAACCTTTCCAGTTCTCTTGCATAGCATCGCCGAGAACGAGCATGAGGTTGGCACCGGCGCAGAAGTGGGGCCCTTGATTGCCCACCACCATGCCTTCAAATTTGCCGGCTTCAAGCAAGTCAACGCCTTTATTCAAGGCAGCGACAATGTCAGGGCCGATGGCGTTCATTTTGCAATGGAATTCCACACACAAGATACCGTCGCCAAGATCAATTAAACTGGCTTCATCCAGCTTTTCAATCACCTTGGTGGGATCGGCTTTAATATTGATCAATTTCACTTCGTTCGGATTCTTGGGAATGGGACGGTAGGATTTGGTGGCAAGATCGAAAAACATGGATACGCCATTTTCTGTCTTGTAAAAGGATTTTCCGCCCGATTCCTTCAGGGCTTGGGCGATGGGGGGCAGGGCGATGCCTTCCGCGGCCATACGCTCACAAACGGCGTCAAAGCCGAGAATATCCCACGTCTCGAAAATACCGACATCCCAAGCGAAACCCCATTTACAAGCATTATCCAGATTCACAATGTCATCGGTAATTTCAGGGATACGGTTGCCCGCGTATTGTGCCAATTCAGCGAAGAATTTAAAAAGGAACTTAGAGCCTTCATCCTCGCCAAAGTGCATGATTTTAAGTTTATCGGCTAGGCTTCCCGCACTCCGTGCCGCACCGGTACAAGCGAAGCGCGGTTTTATAGGGGCGCGATAGTCCAAGGTGTTCGGATCCAAACCCAAGATGACCCGTTTTCCTTTTTCATCGCGTTCTTTCGTGGCTTTATAGAAGCCCGAGCCCGATTTATTGCCGAAATAGCCTTTTTCGATCATCTGATCGAACCAAGCGGGGCCGGTCATCAGGTCGCGGCGTTCGTCGTTGGGGCAGCCGTTATAGACATTGGCAACTACCTTCTGCAAGGTGTCTAGTCCAACAAGATCAGCGGTGCGGAAAGTAGCGGAACTGGCATGACCGATGGCAGGACCGGTCAAGGCGTCGACTTCCTCAACACTTAATCCTGCCTTGACCATTTCATGCATTAAATACTGCATGGCAAAGGTGATGATACGGTTGGCGACAAAGTTAGGCGTATCTTTGGCGTAAACAATGCCTTTGCCTAAAACGTTTTCGCCGAAAGCGCCCACTTCCTTGACTACTTCAGGGCTGGTCTTGGCCGTGGGAATCACTTCCAGGAGCTTCAAGTAACGGGGTGGATTGAAGAAGTGGGTGCCTAAAAAATGCTGAGCCATTTCCTCGGGCATATCTTCAGCCATCGCGGAAATAAGAATGCCGCTCGTGTTGGAACTGACGACGCTGCCCGCTTTGCGGTACTTCGCGACTTCTGCAAAAATCTTCTTTTTGATGTCCAGCCGCTCGATCACCACTTCGATGATCATGTCGCAATCGGAAATTTTCGGCATGTCATCCTCGAAGTTGCCTATCTCAATCATATCGAGATAGGACTTTACATAGAGAGGCGCAGGTTTGGCTTTGAGCAACGCCGCCCGCGCACCCGCGGCGATGGCGTTCCGTTTAGCCTGGTTGGTTTTGTCCGCCTCAGACAAATTGGGGGGTACAATATCGAGCATTAAACTGGGTATTCCGCAATTTGCAAGATGACCGGCAATGGCGGCTCCCATAACGCCCGAACCCAATACTGCGACACGTTTTATTTCCCTCATGGCATACAATCTCCTTTATTCTTTGACTCGCAACATGGGCCTTACAATGTATACTTAACGGTCGTTAAGTAAATCTATAGTACATCATTTAAAGGGCAACTTCAACTATTTACAACAACTAATTTTGAAGACATAAAATAAGTTCCCACAAAAGACTGTTCAAGTAAACAAAAACTAAAGGGTCTTGTTCCCGAAGCGCCGATAAGGTACCATATGGCTATAGTGCTTGTTTCGGCGGAAGACGTCGGCACCGCTGCCCGTGAAATTTGGCGTGGGTACCGCGTCCGCCGGCTTCAGCACTCATGGCTCCTCCGACGCCAAAACCCTTGAAACAACAACAATAGAAGGCATTTATATGGCGCGTTTTATTCACATTACTGACCTGCATTTCTGGAGCATTGTACGCAATCCGTTGCGCCTCATGAATAAGCGATTCTTAGGCAATTTGAATCTTGCCTTGCGCCGCCACCGCCATTTACACATCCATCGTGCCCAATCCTTTCTGGATACACTCAGCGCCATGGATGTGGACGCTGTGTTTGTGGGCGGTGATTTAACTTCCACCGCAACGGACGAAGAATTCCAACAGGCGGCGCAGTTTTTAGATCAAGTGGCATCCCGTTGTCCCGCCCTTTATGTAGTACCCGGCAATCATGATTGCTATACCTTCGAAGCGCAGCGCAAAGGACGGTTTCAAGGCTATTGCGGGAAATATGCGCCGCTTACCGATACTCCGCTTTTGAGCGAACTCACGGCAACGTGCGCCCTCTTGCAGATTCCCACCGTACGCCCGAATCTTATCTCCTCTCGTGGGTATATAGGACAGCAGACAATGAAGGCGACGGCGGAATTGCTTGAATCTGTGACTGCAGAGCAGATGATTGTGCTTGCCCATTATCCCGTGCTTAATCGCACGTTAAACTATCAATCTGATTATGGCAGGCGCTTGGGAGGCGGTGCGGCACTGCGGCGGCTCTTGGGCGAATCAGGCAGAGCCCTCCACTACCTCGCCGGTCATGTACACGTGTTCAGCCATTCCTCTGATCCGCTTTATCCTTCCTTGACCCACATCACGACGAGCGCCCTCTTTTATGAAAGCGCCAAGCGCAGCGCGGGCTTCACCGAGTTGGTGGTGGATGAGGGCGGTATTCGAGTCTATCCGTGGCACTATGCCGATGATTGGCATCGCGGAGCGGAATCCCTGCCTGAAGCGGGTACGTCTTAAAAAGAAATGAAGGCTTTATAGCGCTTTAGGCGTGAGCGTCCAGCGGTTGCCGTCACGGACGATGGTCATGACCTCTTCCATGGTTGCAGCATCCAGCGATCCGCTTTCCTTGCTCCACGGACATTGAACGACGGGTGTCCTGCCTGTTTCCGATTCAATAATTACTTCCTTGGTTTCGCCGCCGCTCCGTGTTGCAGATACGAGGAACGCCCCTTCGCCGCGCAAGGTGGTGAAGGCGGCTTCCGACCAATGCTTGGGCACGGCAGGAAAAACACAGAGGATACCCGTATGGCTTTGAAGCAGCATTTCATTAAGTCCTGCGGCAAAGGCGAAATTACCTTCAAGTGTAAAGGGGCGATAGGTGAAGTTGCTATAACCTTTGCCCGATTGATCGCCGTTGCAATGGAAACTGTTGCGTAAGACAAAGGCTTCTGCGAAAGTGTTCAGCGCCTCTGCCGCCGTATCGCCCGCCTGCGCGCGTGCGGCAATGGATGCCAACCAAGAAAAACTGTAGCCTGTCCAGGCACGGGAGCCGTGGCGCAGCAGATCCTTCAAGGTGGCCCGTACGGTTCGTTCCTGATCTACACCCTGGCTGCGGTCTACGAGTCCCAGCGGATGTATCGCCATGGCATGGGAAAAATGACGGTGCGATTCTTTCAAGGGATAGTCCGCAGCGATAAGAAGCGCCCCTGATTTCGCCAGTGCGAGGGGCGGCATTGTGTCTAAAACTTCCAGCCAGTGTTCCGCTTCTTGTGTTTTGTCCAGTTCCAAGGCAAGCTCAGCGGTTTTTTCAAAGACCCAGCGGATGAGCGCGTTATCGTAGTTGGTCATGGTTGGGAACCACGCGTCGGGTTTGTTGTCGTTGATTTCCGGCGATGAGCTGAGCGGCAATCGTCTGTACCCGTCTGCGTCCCGTTCATGGGTTACCTTTTCTAAAAAGACAGCGCTCGCTTCGAGCCAGGGGTAGGCGCGTTCTTCCAAGAACTGAGGGTCGCGGCTATATTGCCAGTGCAAATAAAAATGGTGGGCAAGCCATGCGCCTGTTGTGGAGGAATGGGTATACTGACGCCAGCCGCCGATTTGACGCAAACGCAAGTCCGTAGTCATGGCGACATTCAAGCCGGGCATGTGGAAGAACCGTTCTGTCCACGCCTCGGCATTGCCCTTGTTTTCCCACAGCCAATCAAGAAAGCCCAGCCCCTCTTCCAGCCGGTTACCGCTGTAACAGGGCCAATAACTTAATTGGGTGTTTAGGTCGTGATGGTAGTCGCCTTTCCATGGCGGCAGCTTTCCATCATCAGCGGTCCAGGGACCTTGAAGCGTGATGGGCGGCGCAGCGCGTCGTGCCGCAGCACCAAACTTGTACATTTCTAAATACCATTGCTTTTCAATGCGGGGATTCGGTACAGCGATGCGGCCTTTGCCCCAGTACTCTTGCCACCACGTTTCATGACTGCCGCGCAGTGCCTCCCGATTGTCGAGAGCATGACGGACCCGGTCATGGGCGCGCTGCAGAGGATCACCTTCTTCAAAAGCGGAGGCGATGCTCCATGCCGCGAGAATGCCTGTGTCTGTGTTGCGCCATTCCAAAGAAACGGCAAAAGAGAAATCCTCATAACCTTGCTGGCGGTAGGAAAGGTGATTTGGTGTTGAAGAGACTTCCGGCGCCGCATATTCCAATTGGGCGAGACTGCCCATGACAAAGCCTTCGGAAGTTTTCTTTTCGCGTTCACCGGAAAAGTCGGGTGCTTTTAAGGAAAATCCCGCTTCTGTGGTGCCTAGGATTTCGATAAAACCGACCGCCTCTTCGGCATGAATCCACGTGCGTACTTGAACGTCGTCCCCTAAGCTGATCTGTGATTCTCCAACAGCAATATCCAAGTTTCCTTCAAGAAAGGGGAGCGCTGCGGGAAAGGTAATTTCGATTCTGCCCGCAGGAATTTTTGTCGGTGCCGGACGATGATAAGGATCATCGTAAAGTGCCTTTAGCGCATCGTAGCGCCCTTCCTTTTCCCACTGTCGCATGGTGTCGTAGGAATAGTCTTCAGAATAGTATTCGGGAACAAGGCGCAGATCCCACAAATCGGTACGGTCCAAGGAGATGTTTAAAGGCGCGCCGTCGCCCCAAACCAATGCACCGAGGATGCCGTTGCCGAGCGGGAAGGCTTCATCCCAGACCTGCGCCGGCTCGGTATAGTGTAGACCGTGTGCCTCGTTCGGCAGCGAATCAATGGTGGAAAACAGCATGAAGCTGCTCATGAGAGCGCAGAAAAGCATCATTGTCTTATCCTTCTTCCAATTCTTTAGGGTTGCGCATTAACGCGACGGCATCGTCATAACTGATACGGTTTTCAAGATACAGCGTTTTAAGGCTGCGGTCCATGGTCGTCATGCCCACCTTCGCGCTCGTTTCCAAAATACTGTAAATTTGATGAGTTTTATTTTCACGTATCAAATTGGCAATAGCTTGGTTGTTGCGTAAGACTTCATAGGCAAGTATGCGCTGCTTCTTCTCTTTATGGGGTAAGAGCCGTTGTGAAATCACCGCCAACAAGGTAAGAGACAATTGGAATCGGATTTGTTGTTGTTGGATGGCGGGGAATACGTCGGTTATGCGGTCTACGGCTTGGATAGCGTCATTGGTATGGAGCGTCGCAAAAATGAGGTGGCCCGTTTCAGCCGCTGTGAGTGCCGCCTGAATGGTTTCGATATCGCGCATCTCACCAATCAAAATGACATCCGGGTCTTGTCTCAACACATACTTCAACGCACTGGAAAAGCTGTGCGTGTCATTGCCCACCTCACGCTGATCCACAATACTGCGTCGGTGGGGGTGCAGATATTCAATGGGATCTTCAATCGTGAGGATATGACAGGCACGGTGGGTGTTGATCAGATCAATAAGGGATGCTAAGGTGGTGGTTTTACCGCTTCCTGTCGGACCTGTCACCATGACGAGCCCTTGTTTATATTTCGCCAAGTCGGCAATGTGGTCAGGTAAACCGAGTTCCGAAAGACTGGGGATTTCTTCAGGGATAGGGCGCAGTGCCGCCGTGACCGCCCCCTTCTGGTAGTAGGTATTTACGCGGAAACGATGACCGTCGCTTGAGGCGAGGGAAAAATCCAACTCCTTATATTTCTCAAAGGTGAGCTGCTGCTCTTTCGTTAAAAAACTGTAAATGAGCGTTTGCGTTTGTTCCGACGTCAATGCATTTGTCTTTTGACGGTAAAGTTGACCGTTAATCCGTAAAATAGGGGGGGCATTGGCGCTGATTATTAAATCGGAGGCATTCTCACGGCGAACAAGATCAAACAGACTCTGTATATTCATCGTTCCCTTTCGGAATTACAGCGAAAGACGGCGATAACCGGTGATTACACTGTGTCGTTTACACACTCGAAATCCATTTACAAACTTATACGAATAGCCCAGACCCTATTAGGATATCAGATTGTATACGCGTGTTGCTATGACTTCTTTTTGAACCTGCGAACACAGGGAGGGGATACAAAACAAATTGTCCACCATTCCTCGGTGGCGGCGACGGCGAAGAGTTCCAGTGACCGGTTCAGACCTCATGAGTCGCAGCAGGGCGGCACAAGCCATAAACAGGCAAGCAGTGCGAAGCACAAAGAACTGAATGAAGGTGCGTCACGGGTTATACTCATAGTCTTCAAAATCCTCTGACTTTGATTCTCGGGGAGGGGATTGAGTACACTGAATACGATGTTAGACGTCCCCTTTTAACCATTCCTTTAAGTTCAAAAAAGAGAAATATGTCAACTCCCCGAATATTAATAACCAATGATGACGGTATACGCGCGCCGGGGCTGCGCTATTTACAAGAGGCTATGTCCAAATTAGGCGAGGTCTTTGTCTATGCGCCCGATCGTGAACGAAGCGCCACAAGCCACGCCGTCAGTCTCCATTCACCCTTACGTGTTACGGAAGTACGGCCCCGCTCCTTTGCCGTGGATGGCACGCCTGCGGACTGTGTTATTCTTGCTGTCCGCAAACTATTGGGTTTCAAACCGGATCTGGTCGTTGCGGGTATTAATCCCGGCGCGAATTTAGGCGACGATGTGACCTATTCCGGCACTGTTGCCGGAGCCTATGAGGGAATGCTTTGGGGCGTTCCTTCCATTGCCGTTTCTCTCGTATCCTTTGATGCCTGTCACTACGAAACCGCTCAATGGGCGGCGGAAACGATCGCCTCTTTTGTACTCGAAAAAGGGTTGCCCGCAGATGTGATGCTTAATGTAAATCTGCCTGATCTCCCCCTTGATAGGATCTCGGGCATTGAGGTCACGTCCTTGGGCCGCCGCAATTATCATGATGAAATCGTAGAACGTAAAGATCCGCGTTCGGGCACCTATTATTGGATCGGAGGTTCTGAGCCGGGACATTACAAGTCGCCGGGCTCCGACTTCGAAGCTATCGGTGAAAATCGCGTCAGTGTGACCCCCCTCCGGCGTGACAGTACGCAGCACGATTTTTTGGATAGGCTGCGCCACGATCTCAGCGTCTCGGTTGATCATGACCCCAAAGTGACTGCACTCCAGTAAGTGACCGTAGCCCGCGCTGCCGCGTTTTCCATACAGTGCTTCTTTCTAAACGAGAATGGTGATATCCATGCAGGATGAGCAATCGCCAACAGAGAATCCTTCGCCGAGGGACAATGATAACGGCGTGCCCGGATGGCTTCGCCGTGCTTATTCCCTGCTCTTTTATTTGGGGCTTGCCCCCTTGGTATTTTGGCTTATTCCGAAAAAACGTCCTTCTTATGAAGGAGTTCATCTTTACCAAGCACTGACCTTATGGGGGGCGGCGGTTTCAATTGTTCTGCTCTTACTGAGTCTTGTGCTTCTCTATTCTTTACTCATCATTCAGGACTCCTCGTGGGCAGATACCCGACTTTGGGAAGTACGTATACTCGGGCTGGGACGCAAATCTTTTCTGGTCTGGGCGGTCTTTTGGATCTATGGCTTGTGGCGATGCCTGCGCGGGTCCTCAGTTCCCGTTCCTTTCCTAGCGTGGCTGTCAAAGCGCATTTCATTTCGCTATTTCAGCGCCATAACGGGAACGCTCGCATGGGCGCTCCTGCTTATCCTTCTTCCCTTCGCTTTTTATGCCGATCACCAAGTCTCCACAACGCCTGAATCAGGAAAAGTCATGCTCCTTTACGACGATCTGGATCTTTTCCCGAGGCCGCTTTTTTCCCTCGCCATGTATCCTGTCATACGGGAGACGCAACGCCGCTGGGGGGCGGGCAGTGCTGTACTGCTGCCTCTATCCCATGATACCGTCAATGAAGCCTTGTCCTATGGGAAATTCGTTTTTATTGGTTCTCACGGCGTCGCTGAAGGACTGCTTTTGCGTGACGGTTATTTCCGACCCGAAGATGTTTCCCTGCCCCAAGCCCATGACGCATTACAATATGTTTATCTCGCAGGCTGCGACAGCGGGGCAGCCCGAAAAGAATGGGAGGCCGTGTTAGATCCGGCTGTTGTAAAAACCTTTGATCGGAAAACGCCGACTTTGGAACACGTCCTTTGGTTGTGGACAGAGGGACCGCGACTCGTGCGTGCATTACATTAAAAAGGCCGCCCTGTTCTTTATTTCAAATTCAGCACATCCTGCATGTCATATAAGCCCGGAGCTGCGGCTGCTGCAAAGATTGCCGCTCGCAGAGCGCCCCGAGCAAAATTATCGCGGCTATGCGCTTTGTGGGTGAGTTCTATCCGTTCACCGCAGCCGATAAAGGACACCGTGTGTTCTCCGACTACATCGCCGCCTCGTAGGGCATGCACGCCGATTTGACGTTCCGGTCTGGCACCTACCATCCCTTCCCGCCCAAAGACAGCATCAGCGGGATAATCGAGACCCATGCCCGCTGCGGCCTGTTCTGCAAGCCGTATGGCGGTGCCGCTGGGGCTATCCTTCTTTTGGTTGTGGTGGATTTCCGTAATCTCGACATTATAATCCAAGCCCAGTTGCTTTGCAGTTTCCATAGTGAGTTTGAACAGCAAATTGACGCCTATGCTCATGTTGGGCGCGTAGACGATAGGGATCGCAGCGGCATATTCCTGCAGTTGTGCCACTTGTTCGGGGGAGAGTCCTGTTGTCCCCACAACGGCGGCCCGTTCCAAACGCCATGCCGTCTCCACATTGGTCAGGCACGCCTCGGCATGGGAGAAGTCAATCAGCACATGGGCATTCGCCATTTCGATATCTACGGAAGCACCAAGAAATTGTTGATAGCTATTCCCTTTGGTATCGAACAATTGGATTCCTTCTCCCGAACAGGAGGGTAAATCAAAAGCGCCGGCAATTTCCAGGTCTTTGTTTTGAAAGGCCAACTCTAAAATACGGCGCCCCATGCGGCCGCAAGCGCCTGCTACACATATTTTAACCATCAATAATTCTCCTCATTGCGTATTAGTTCAGCGCGTGGAGTGCCCAATCGATATCGTAACCCGTATCGGATAAGGCAAGCACAATCTCCTGCAGATTTTCATAGCTGCTCAGCAGGCTGTCCACGTCGGGAACGGATGTTCTATTGAATGCCGCCAAATGCGTCAAAAATAACAGGAACATGACCCGTTCAAATTCTTCTTTGTTAATCCAGCGTTTCTGTGCATAACGGTGTACCATCAAAAGGCGGCGCATTTCTTCGTTCTCGAAAAAATCATATAATAAGGAACCCCATATTTCCGTGTCCAGTTGGAGCAGCTTGCCGCGGTGGGCGAGACATTGACTCAGGGCATGGGCGTCTTGTTGGGCGCGCCATCCATCGCCTGAAGTCACCGTGAAAGCCTCGGTGACAGGCTTGATCAAAAGCCAGTCGCTCATCCACGTGTGCGCCAACTTCTCAGCAGCATGAAGGGGATCGTCGGAGGCGGATTCATCTGCCGACGCCTTCGAATGTTCCGCTTCCGCAGCCTTGGATGAGAGCCGTGTTTCCGCCAAACGGCGGAGGATACAAAAGACAAGAGGCAATTGCCAAAAGCGGAGTTTCTCATCCGGTGACGCGTGTGTGCCGGGCACATAAGCGGCGAGATAATCGGTCACTGCTTCCGGCAAGGGCAGCTTGATTGCGTTGCGCGACCATTGTAACACGCTGCGCAAATCGTCATTCAACTTTTCGGTGAGATTGTCGGACACGCCTGCCTCACCTGTAAACTGATTAACACCATCCAGGAAGGCTTCCAGTTTTTCTTGCCACGGCCCTAAGATATGTGCTTCCTCTTCCGTTTCCATAACATGACGCAGCATATCAGCACACATAAAAGCTCGGAAAGGATCGAGTATCCCTTCCAAACGCAATTCCAGATAAGCTTCATCAACACTTGGGACGCCGGTTCCTGCCAATTTGCCGTGGAGACGTCCCCAAGAATTATCCTGATCCCGTAATTGTCGCACTACGAAAAAGACTTTGCTTTCATAGGCATGCAATTCAAGATTTAATCCGACTTGATGCAGGCTTTCGCAATGATGCAAATATTCCAGTCCCGAGTGTACATCACGCCAGATCACATAGGCGCTTCGGTCCGTGTCGAGGTGAAGGGACTCCGCCAGCGTAGCGTGGCGCAGGATCGTTTCATCGCCCCGACCCTCATTAATCGCCGTGGAACGGTGCAACGTCCCGAGAGTCGTTGTATAGGCGTTGTTGTACACTACAAAAGCGTGTTCGTCGTGGTTGTGGTTGGAATAGGCGATCACATTTTCGTCCACCCAACCCTCCGCTACGGTGAAATCATAGAAAGCGAATTGCGCAGCGCCGCTGAATACATAGCGTTTCCTTGCCAAGGGGAAGATGTCGCGTTCATGGCGTTGGACGAAGTCCCGGTCAGCCTGTTCCTCTTTATAGGCACGGCGGTATTCCATGCCGTATTTTTCCGTCAAGCCCTCTATCTGACCATGTCCGAACATGGGCAGTCCCGGCAGGGTTACCAAGAGCGTTGCTACGCCAAAATATTTATCACCTTTGCCAAATTGGGCAATCGCGGTATCTTCATCAGGGTTATTCATGAAATTAACAAAGCGCTGCAGCACGGCAGGGCTGAATTCAAGAACATTTTTTATAGTCTGCCGAAATTTGCCGTTGTCCTCCATTTTCAACATGTTCATAAATGCACTGTTGTAGACGCGGTGCATGCCCAATGTTCGCACGAAATAGCCTTCCATGAGCCAGAAAGCTTCGGCGAGCAAGAGCGTGTCCGGCGCTTCCGCCGCCACACGATCCACCACTTCACGCCAAAACTCGTGGGGAAAGAGACGGTCGAATTCAGCACGATCCATGCTAAAGGCGGCACGGGAAGGGATGGCGCCGGCATCGCCCGCTTTCGGGAACCACAAGCGTTGATAATGTTTTTTCGCCAGGGTCATGGCAGCATCAAAACGAATGACAGGAAAACGGCGCGCCACCTCTAATATGGTTTGAATTACCGCTTCCCGCGTGTCTTCGCGCATAAAATCCAGTTGGGCAGTGTCATTCCACGGCATACTGGTACCGTCGTTGCCGTGATAAATAAAGCGTTCTTTTCCTGTGTGGCGATCCACATGTTTGAAAACCACGGCGGCATCTTGATGGGACCAATAACCGTCTTCAATGAAAATACCCACCCGTCCGTCTTCAGAAAGATCGGGCCCGTCGAAACGATAGGCAGGGTAGGGGGGAGCATCCAATTGTAAAAAGCGTTCCGGATGATCAGTGATCCATTTGGAATAGATGCCCATGTGGTTGGGTACCATGTCGCCGGCAAGGCGAATGCCCCGTTGGCGCGCCCGTTGGGTCAATTCTTGCAAGGCATGCTCACCGCCTAAATCGGCGGATATGGTGTAGTCATAGAGACTATAGGCGGAGGCGGCGGCTTCGGGATTGCCCATCCGCTGTTTGATATTTTGGGATGCCGGGCTCCGTTCCCATACGCCAATAAGCCAGAGCGCATTGATGCCCCAGCTAGCAAGTTGATCCAGTTCTTCATCCGGTATATCGCTCAAGAGACGTAGGTGTCGGTTGTATTTCTTCGACAGCTGATCAAGCCATACGTAAGCCAATTTTGCCAGCAGTACGACGTTGGGCATCCAGTCTTCATCGCGAGAAAAAGCCTCCGGCTCGGCATAGGCGGCATCATCAAAATAATGGGCAGGAATGGGGCCGGGGCCTGTGCCGCGGAAAAAACTTTCTTCCCGCATAACTCCTTGGATGAGGATCCAGCCTTCAATCAGGCTCGCGGGAAGCAAATCCCGATAGCGGTTGATCAGATAATTGAGCTGCCCTTCTAAAGAATCGGGACACCGACGTATGGGCTCCCTCAGGATATCGAAAAGGGTCATCTTGAGAGCAGGTGAAAGGGGCTGTACATCGAACCACCTTTCAAAAGATTGGATAAAACGATAGAGAGGCACTTGCTTTTGCAGTACTTCATCATCGAAAAGGGGCACGTATCGTTTTAATGCAGGGTTTTCATGGTCCACCCGCAAAATAAACATTTCTAAAAGGGTGTACTTAATATGAGCCCATTCGTTGGTAACGCCGTCTTTATAATCTTGGCGAGACTGCTGCTCTTCTATAATACTGCGGGGCGGATAATAATCGATAAAGCCGTTTAAAACATCATCCCAATTTTCTAGACCCAAGTCTCTTTTTACATGTCCTATTCCACCATCCAAGGTGTCGGGATATTCTGTTTTTGTGTATAAGGTCAAAAGAAAGCGATAGATCTCGTGGAGCAGCATGATGCCCATGAGCTCCCCCGAGCGTAAAGCTTTCATCCCTTTGTCTTGGGCCGCAAGACGGTCATTGTACTGATGCGCCAATAATTGCGCGTACTGACTGCGCGATACGGCGGCGTCGTGAGACCGTAAAGGGAAGAGTGCGTTTTTGCTATAAAGAGCCGTTGCCTCTTTATGTAACGAGAGTCCGAAAGGAAAATAAAATTCATTCTCTTCGCGAGTCGTTATGTTGGACATAAGCTTCTTTCACTCATTTATAGTGTTCTTTACTGTATCATTTATAACAGGATTTTGGGGACTGTGAAAGGCATTCTAAAAACAAGCCATTCACGGCTGTTGATTCTCAATGGATTGGTTATCGGATCGCATCGCTTCCCATAGATCCTGCCCATACAGTCCTTGCTATGGCTATAGTCTATCACACCACCTTATCCTTAGTCGCAAGAACAGGAACACCGCGTCGATAGGGTTTTATAAAAAGAGAGTTGTACGGAATCAACTCAAGGCCATTTTTAACAGGAAGAGGATAGGTTTTAAATACTGTTGGTCTAAATAGTGAAATAACATCGGTCTATTGCCCATAATAGAGAGGCACATCATGAAAATACAACCGCTTGTAAATAAAGGGAGAAGTACGATGAATAACCGCTTGAACATGTTGTCGATCCTAATTTTGATTGCCGTAACTTTATCGAATCAGGCACTGTCGGAGTTGGTAGATCATTGGGGACATTGCGCCGCTGTGCCCGCAGTCGTCAATCCTGCAGAAACATCGTCTTTGCAAGAGGTCATTACCCTTAGTGGGGAGTGGGAGTTCGTCACAGATCCCAGACTCATGGGACGGCATCGCATGGGCAAAGGCCCCGATTGGAATGAGCCGGAGTGGAACGATATCCGCGCCATCATGGTGCCCGGCTGCTGGGAGGCGCAGGGTGTGGGCGAGCCGGGCATGAGTCAGCCTTGGGATTTGCCCTTTGATCGCATACCGCGGCCCATCAATCATATGTACATGGGAACGGTTCGCTATCGGCGCAGTATGGAGATTCCGGAGAGTTGGGCGGATAAACGGATTTGGCTGAAAGTGGGCGGCGTGCGGACGGAGGCATGGTTCTGGGTGAATCAGCAGCGTGTGGCGCATCTCAACACCTATTGCGGCACTTACAAATACGACATCACCGATCTGGTGAAAGCAGGGGAGACCGCGGAAATCGTGGCTACCCTAAGAAATGATACGCCAAGCCGAAAAGGTTGTATGGCGGCTTATCACCGTTTCGGCGGCTTTTATCGCGATATCGAACTGGAAGCAACGCCGCAGGTGCGTATCGAGGATGTGTGGGTGCGCAGCGACATCGATAAACCTTCCGCCTTGGTTGCCGTAGACGTGCAGAGCACGGCAGAAAACGGAAGCCAAGCCTTATCCGTTGATATTCAAATCAAATCCATGGATGGTGTTCTTGTCGGACAAGAGCGGCGGCTCCTTAAGCTTGATAATACGAAAAAGCTGTCCGTGACTTGTGAAGTGAAGATGTCCGGGGCGCAGCTTTGGACGCCTGAAACGCCGACCCTGTATAGCGCAACGGTGACGCTTCTTGACGGCGATACACCCATACACGGTTGGAAAGAGCGTTTTGGCCTGCGCAAACTCGAGGTGCGCGGCGATCGCTTTTATCTCAACAATCAGCCCTTTTTGGCACGAGGATTTGGAGACGACTATATCTATCCCCTCACTTTGATTTCGCCGCCCGACCGTGAATTTCATAAAGCGCACCTCTTGCGTGCGAAAGAGGCAGGCTTCAATTATGTTCGCCTCCATACCCACTGTGAGATTCCGGAATATTATGAAGCTGCCGATGAAGTGGGGATTTTGCTTCAGCCGGAATTGCCCTATTATCACGATATCACGCCTGAGGGTTTCGAATTTGATCCCATGCGTGACCTGAAAGAATTGTACCGTCATTATCGACGCTATGTTTCTTTTGCCTCCTATTCTCTAGGTAATGAGGGCTATATTGGCGCGCCGCTCGATCAGGAGTTGTATCAGTGGGCGAAGGCAAACGATCCAGACCGTATTTTCCAACATCAAGACGGCGGCTGTAACCAACCGGGCAATACGGACTATTACACACCTAACGGCTATGGCTTGGCGTCCTCCATTGTGCCGTGGGAAGTGGGCGCTTTTGATAGTCTTGATATGCCCTTTATTTCTCATGAATACTTGAATCTGGGTATTAAAATGGATCCCCGTATTGCGCCCCAATTCACAGGCGTGATTCCCTGTCCCCGTTCCATGGAAGATTATGAAGCCTCTCTCGAAAAAGCAGGCTTAGACCGCCGATGGGGAGACGCATGCCTGAACGCTGCACACGGGCTGCAAGGTTATTATCAAAAGCAGGGCATTGAACAGGCACGTCTGGATCCCGCCTGCGACGGCTATTCTTATTGGACTATTGTGGATGTCATGGTGGAACAGGCAGGTACCTATACGGGACAAGGCTTTTTAAATGCCTTTTGGGAAGAGAAAGAGGGTGGCTTAAGCTTAGAACAATTCCGTCAGTTCAACGGACCCACCGCCTTGCTGGCAACCTTCAATCCCGATAGCGCCATTGCTGTTTCCGGTGATGAATGCAGCGCAGACTTGTGGATATCTCATTTCGATCATGAAAACTTAGAAGATATTCAGGTGTCGTGGAAATTGGCAAGCTTCACGCACGTACTGGCAGAAGGTGTGTTGGAACCAACGACCGTAACGACCGGAGAAGTGAAGTCCTTAGGAAGTGCCTCGTTTTCCATACCCGAGTTGGAGCAGCCCATTCAGGCTTTTTTCGTGGCGAAGATCGACGGACATGACTGCAAAAATCTTTGGATGCTGTGGCTTTTCCCAAAACGAGCGTCTAAAGACGGCAGCCATATCGCCGTTACGGAAGATCTGTACGAAGCCTTATCACCGCGCTATACAGGATTGCTCAAAGCCGGTATGGAGGAAGCTGCAAAGGCGCAAGTCGTTATCGGATCTTGGCAGCATCCTGAGGTATTGGTCGCAACAGAACAAGGCAAACAAGGACTCATGGTCGGACCCGCTGAAGGACGCCCCAATGTGACCTTAGGTTGGTGGTCTTTAGGCGATCAAATCGGAACTGCTTTTGCAGATCATCCCGCCTTGGCTCACTTTCCCCATTCAGGGAATTTGACGCCTCTTTGGTTCCGGCTTATCAAAAAAGGAATTGCCCTGCCTCTTACGGATGAGGGCGAATGGGAGTACATTGCGGTGGGAGAAGGGCAGACGCAGTATTTCGCCTATATCATGGAAAAGAAAGATCCTGACGGACGGCCTTTCTTGATGACGCACGGTGTGGATCTCCTTGCCGACACACCGGAAGGCGCTTTCCTATTGGATGCCATGGTGGATTACCTAAGACCTTAAAGGTACAGGTATAAATCCGCCAATCATAGATTCATTACGCGATGGGTTTACCAGAAGTAGCGTATACCGTCCCATGCCACTTGTACGATGGTGATCGGGTTTTTCGGAATGGCATGGGGGAATAGTCGGGTCGCAATTCTAAAAACAGCAAAACTAAAACCTGCTTTGCGTGCCAAGGAAATGGGGATGGGCGCCTTGATTAATGCCCGTGCAAAAGGAAGCAGGAAGCGGGGAACCGTGCAGTAAAGCGTTCCGAGACAGGCAATGCGCGCCTGTATTTTCTTTTCTTTCATGGTGTAGGTCGTGAGTGGACTCAAGGCGGAGAAACGGGTAAGAAAATCGGCGTCTGCCGGCATATAGCCGTGTTCAATGGCATAGTCCGCTAACTCTGTCCCCCGCGAAGGACTGCATACGCTGAAGGTGGGCACGGTCAGTTTTAAGCTGCGCGTAAAATTGAGGGAATTAAAGTCATCTTCAATGGTCGTGCCCGGAATGCCGATCATCGTGTTGCCGTAGGTCTTTATCTTGTATTTCCGCGCAATTTCAAATGCGCGACGCATATCCGCATCAGACAGGCCCCGTTTCAATATGCCGTTTCGGATGGGTTCGGAACCCGCTTCCACCGCCATGGAAATGGAGTAGCATCCTGCCGATTTAAGCAGCTGCGCCGCCTCTTCAGAGAAGGTGTTGGGACGCATAAGACAATAAAAAGGAATGCCGATCCGTTTCGGATATTCTTCGGAGAACTCGCGCAGCCAATCATCCACGGTGAGCGAAAAGGTATCATCGAAAAAACGGATAAAGCGCACCGGCGGATAGCGTTTAATCGTGTCTTCGATTTCCGATAAAAGACTGTCCACAGAACGACGGCGCAATAGGGGACCGCACTCTTTAAACATGCGATTGTATACGTGGTTGTAGCAAAAGGTGCAATGATAGGGGCATCCCCGAGACGCCATAAAAGAGCGCAATCCTGTGCGGGGAATGTAGGGAACCGCTTCATAATAGATGTCGCGGTCGGCGAGGGGCAGGGCGTCTAGTTCTTCACTGTTTAATTTTTCGCGAAGCAGCGCTCCCGCTCCAGTTAAGCCAATGTTGGGAATACCTTCTAAGGATTCGCCTTTTTCCAGACGTGTTAAGAGCGTGGGTAATGCGCGTTCACCATCACCTTGGCAAATGGCATCCAATTTCATTTCATCGAGAATACCGGGCGAAAAAGTGGGGTGTGGTCCGCCCATAATACGAAATACGGATTGTCCCGATGTCTCAAGATAAGTGCGCAACGCTTCATCTGCCGGTTTAAAGGCGTCCAGCTCGCTGCCGATCACACTGTACGCAACTACATCAGGTTCCAGAGTTTTGACACGTTCCACCAAATCCTCTTTTTTGAGTAAGGTTAGGCTGACTTTATGACCGGCTTTCTTGCAAATCGAAGAGAGAAGCATGACGCCGTGAGGTTCTATGGCATAAGGAATATTTAAAACAAAAAGAATATGCATGGTGGAGAATACTTCTAGGTGGGATGTGTTTTTAAAGCGTTTAAAAAGTAGATCCGTGAATACAGCAGAACGCTTGGTATGGTACCAATTCTTTACGCTTTATATCAAAGGTAAATCTGAGAATTTTGTGATCTGTCCGTCGCATTTCACATTCAAATCACCTTCGTTTTGATTAGCAAGGACAAAGCGATTATCATATTTGCCATGACATTCCTCAAACGAAATAGAAATGTGTCTTTGTTTTCTGCTGCGAAACTTTCGAGCGCGAAAAGACGACTGCCCTGGGTGAATCTACTGCTCTTAGTCCTTGTCATGGGAATAGGTTTTACCTTGCGCATTGCCTATCTCTACGAACTGCAAGAGCGGCCGCAATTCCAAGTACCCCTGTATTTTCAAACCGATATGGGGTTCATCGACAATTCAGCCCTCGATTGGGCGACGGCGGCACGCGAATATTGTGGACTTCCCCCGATAGAACCACGCTTTGAGCGCTTCTTGGTGTGGCGTCACCGCTACAGCGATGCTTTAATGCGTCCGCCGGGATACATGGTTTTTCTCAGTTCCCTTTATTTCTTTTTCGGGGATTCCCAATTCGCTGTCCGTCTTGTTCAAATGCTCTTGGGGATGGGCAGCGTTTTGCTGGGCTATCGTGTTGGCAAACAATTGTACAGCCGCAACACAGGCCTGTTAATGGCGGTATGTTTGTCCTTTTATTGGCCCTTTATCATTTACGAAGCCTCGCTCCATGAACCTGTGCTCGTCATTTTTATGTCCCTCTTATTTATGAGCGGAGCCCTATGGTGGGCGCAACGGCCGGGGTGGCTGCGATCCTTGTGGATGGGCTTCTTATGCGGTCTTTACACAGTCTGCTCCTCTGCGATTATCCTATTTTTACCGGTCTTAGTTGCTTGGAGTGTGTGGGTTCTTGGGCGCTATAAAAAACGGAAGAGCGCCGCCGTGCCTGTTTCTGATTTCGACAATACAGCTGACGGCGACACTAATGAAGGCCATTGCCCGGAGCAGATCGCGCCCCCTTCGAAAAAACCTTCCTGGTTTCTGCTCTTTTCCATAGGGAATGTAGTTCTTATAATATTCGCTTTCTTTATTCCGCTCCTGCCGATAGCCTTGTTTAATTACAATACTTCCGGTCACTTTGTGATCAATAGTTTTGGACACGGGATAACCCTATACTTGGGCAACCAGCCCGATTCCAAAGGCTTGTTGAGCAGTTCAGAAAAATTATTGGACGCTTATTTGGGGGATGAACATAAAGACTTGCGTGTTGATGAGAAGATGGTGCAGATCGATGATTTTTGGGCCTTGTCCGACTTTGCATTACACAAAGCTTTACAGCAAATGTTCGCTCATCCCAAATGGTTTATAACCCTTACGTTGAAGCGGGCGGCATTATTTTGGTCGCCCAAAGAGATTTCACAAAATATTACGGAATATGCGGATCGGCTATTTTCGGATGTACTCTATTATGTACCCGGGAATTTCGCCTTTGTCTACGCCTTCTTTCTGGTAGGGCTGCTCTATTATTTCGCCGTATTTTTTAAGATGATATCCCTGCGCCGTGCCCATGTATTTACACGCGATCCCTGGGACACCACCCGCGCCACGGAAGGGTATACGCTGCTATTGCTCTTAATTTTGGTGTGGTATGGGCCCATTTGTTTCCTTTGGATTTCTGCCCATTACCGAGCGCCCATACTGCCGGCGCTCTTTGCTTTCGCAGCACTCGCCTTTTGTCGGCTTGAATATTATTTCAGAACACGAAGCTTTTTCATGTGTATCATGGGGGCGGTTATCGTTTTTCATGTAGGCGTCATAGGATACCTGATCCCTTTTTCCTATGACGACGATATTCAGACTTGGCTTTATTTCCGCGAACAGTACTATGAGAAGGAAGGGGAATCCGAAAAAATTCTCGCCTTAGCAGAGCAGGTGGTTGACCGCGCTCCGAACCATCTGTATTCGAGGCAGGTCTATGCTTACAGTCTGTATAAGTGCGGTCACTTTGAGCAGGCTCTCGTTGAATATGAAAAGATTTTACCTCGTTTAACCGAGCCTTACCAAGTGGCTTCTGTTGCGGAAACAGTGGGGCTCTTGCGCCGTGATCAAGGCGATAATGAAGGCGCTAAACAAGCTTTTTTACAGTGTATCTACAATGATTCGCGCCGTGCCCTTGCTTTTCATGGTCTTGGTAATATTGCTTTTGAATCGGGCGATTATAGCGACGCGATCCACTATCTGAAACAGGCATTGGTCCTTGATGAGAGCAACTCGAATACCTATTTCTTGTTGGGCTTGTCCTATAAAAACAGCGGGGATATAAAGGCGGCGGAAGAAATCTTTCGCCAAGGCACAATCATAAACCCGGAGGATCCGTGGCCCCTAATTGCTTTGGCGGATCTTCTGTCTGAAACGGGATCTGTGGAAGAAGCTTGCCCGCTTTATGAAAAGGCGATGCTTCTCAGTCCCGAAAACGCGGCGTTTCGTGAGGCTTATGAAAAGTACTGCCTCCAAAGGGAAGCGCCTAATCCAGCTGACAACTAACACGTGCCGGACTTCTCCGATCCGTTTTGGACGCTTGCATTTTCATCCAAAACTTTGAACAATGGCAGCCTTTTTGTTACACTTAGATACTCCCTTGAGCGGGACTAACTCAGTTGGTAGAGTGCCAGCTTCCCAAGCTGGATGTCGCGGGTTCGAACCCCGTGTCCCGCTCCATTTTTATGCTCCACAGCCGGGATATGGGGATCGTTTATCATAAGCGACAATGGACATTCAGTGCCTTTTTTTCTCGAAGGGTTCAGGCATACTTAGAGGGGAAAGAATGTCCTAGATTAAAAACATTTCCTTTTGCCAAATATTTGGTTTACATAGCGCTTAAATGAAATAAAAGGCGTGGGGATTAGGTTTAATAACATAGGACAATGGGATTGAAAATAGATCATACAGTCTATTTTGAATCGGTTCACACAGAAGTTAGTAATAGCCCAACAAATGCATTCTTTCTAAGTCGTGTAGATCCCCGATCCCTGTTGCACATTCAGGATAACTTTTCTCGTCGTCCCGGTCTGAGGAAAAAGGACAGGTCTAAGCCGTTCTTATACCGTCGTGTGCAATAAAGGAAGGACTGAATAGCCCTACAAGGGAAACTGAAATATCGTTGCGGCGATGAAGGGTGCATTCGGAATCAGAGGAGACCGCCATGAGTCAGGAAAATAGCTCCGGAGTATGGGAAGAGAATTTACGGGATTGGTATGACGCTCTTACCGCCGTCATCGATAAAGAAGGGCCTGAGGCTGCCGCCAAGCTATTGGCTTGGCTCACAGAGCGTGCCGGTGAGGAAGGCATTAAATTACCCTTTCATGCAAACACACCCTACGTGAACACCATCTCTCCCGAGAATGAGCCCGTCTATCCTGGCGACCGAGAGATGGAGCGTCTTATCAAATCTTTGATTCGGTGGAATGCCATGGCGATGGTCGTCCGTGCGAACCGTGAATCTGACGGTATTGGCGGCCATATCTCGACCTACGCTTCTGCTGCCACCTTGTATGAGGTCGGCTTTAACCACTTCTTCCGCAACCGTACCGACGATTACGGCGGCGATCAGATCTTTTTCCAAGGTCACGCTTCGCCGGGTATTTATGCACGCGCTTTCCTTGAAGGCCGTCTGTCCACAACACAGATGGAAAACTTCCGACGTGAATTGCGTCCCGGCGGCGGGTTGTCTTCCTATCCTCATCCTTGGCTTATGCCTGACTTTTGGAGTTTCCCGACAGTGAGCATGGGCTTGGGGCCCATCATGGCGATCTATCAGGCGCGCTTCAATCGTTATCTCGAAAATCGTTCGATCAAAACGACGCCGGGCGGACATGTGTGGGCTTTTCTCGGGGATGGTGAAACGGATGAGCCCGAGACCCTGGGCGCTATTAGCTTGGCTTCGCGGGAGCATCTGGACAACCTTATTTTTGTTATCAACTGTAACTTGCAGCGTTTGGATGGACCTGTACGCGGCAACGGGCACATCATTCAAGAATTAGAGTCGGTCTTCCGTGGCGCAGGATGGAACGTTATCAAGGTCTTGTGGAGCAGCGATTGGAATGAGCTTTTTGCTCAAGACACGGAAAATATTCTGCCCGGCGTGTTGGGCTCCATTGTTGACGGCGCCTATCAAAAATTTAGTGTAGAGTCCGGTTCCTATGTGCGCAAAAAACTGCTTGAAAAGGAGCCGCGTTTAGAGTCTTTCCTCTCAAAAGTTACAGATACGCAATTACGTCAGTTGCGGCGCGGCGGTCACGATCCGCTTAAAGTTTTCGCCGCTTATGAACAAGCCGTAAATCACGCGGGCAGTCCCACCGTTATCCTCGCAAAAACCATCAAAGGCTACGGCATGGGCGAGAGCGGTGAAGGCAAAAATATTACCCACCAACAGAAGAAGCTGAATGAAGATGAGCTTTGGGAATTCCGGGGCCGCTTCGGCATACCCGTTTCTGATGAAGAAATTGCCTTTGCGCCCTTTTATAAACCGGCCGATGATAGTCCCGTGCTCAAGTATTTGCACAAACAACGGGAACGGTTGGGCGGCTATCTGCCCCAGCGCACGGTGACGGCTTCCCCCTTGAAAATGCCCGAATCGAGTTTATTTGATGAGTTTCACAAGGGAGCTGAACGTCCTGCCTCGTCGACTATGGCTTTTGTGCGCATCTTGATGAAGCTGCTGCGCGATCCTGTGATCGGAAAGAAGATTGTGCCTATCGTCCCGGATGAGGCGCGCACCTTCGGCATGGATGGACTTTTCCGTCAAATCGGAATCTACTCCTCCTTGGGTCAACAATACGAACCGGTAGACTCAGAAAACCTGCTCTATTATCGGGAAGCGACAGATGGTCAAATATTGGAAGAGGGGATTACGGAAGCCGGCGCCATGTCATCCTTTTTGGCTGCGGGAACTGCCTACGCCACCCACGGCGTCACCATGATTCCCTTCTTCGTTTATTATTCTATGTTCGGTATGCAGCGCATCGGTGATCTGATCTGGGCAGGCGGCGATATGCGTGCTAAAGGCTTTCTCATCGGCGGTACTGCAGGACGCACAACGCTGGCAGGTGAAGGTTTACAGCATCAAGACGGACAGAGCCACCTCTTAGCCATGCCTGTGCCCAACCTCCATACCTACGATCCTGCCTTTGCCTATGAATTGGCTGTCATTATTGAAGAGGGACTGCATCGGATGTATGAAAAAGAGGAAGATTGTTTCTATTACATTACGGTGTACAATGAATCCTATCCCATGCCTGCGCCGCCGGATGATCCTAAACTCAAAGAGGGTATCCTGAAGGGTCTCTATCGGTTCCGAGAATGTCCCGCAGTTTGGAAATCCAAGGCAAAACATAAGGCAGCGCTTCTTGGCAGCGGTCCCATACTGAACGAAGTATTGAAGGCGCAAGACTTTCTTGGTGAAAATTATCATGTAGATGCCTCGGTTTGGAGTGTGCCCAGCTATAAGGCCCTGCGTTATGACGGCATGCACTGTGACCGGTATAACATGCTCCATCCTGATAAGCCCGATAAAATCCCCTATGTGACCCAATGTTTAGGCGAGGAAGAAGGGGTCATTGTAGCCGCCTCTGATTATGTTAAAATGATTCCCGACAGTATCGCACGGTGGATACCTAATGGACTGACCAGCCTCGGAACCGATGGCTACGGAAGAAGCGAATGCCGGGAGACGCTGCGTTCCTTTTTCGAAGTAGATTATCGTTACATCAGCATCGCAGTTCTTTCCGGACTGGTGCAGCGCGGCGAACTGGAGTCCGATGAAGTGCGCAAGGCGATGACTATGTTGGGTATTCCTGCTGATAAAGACGATCCATTATTGAGTTAACTGCATAACCCTATTTTTAATGTAAAGGAAATGTAATGGGCATAGAATTCAGGCTCCCTGAACTTGGTGAAAATGTACCTGCCGGTACTGTTGGTAAATTATTGGTTGCTGTAGGTGATACGATCACCGCCGGTCAAAATGTTTTGGAAATCGAAACAGATAAAGCTGTGGCTGAAATTCCTTGCGATGTAGCTGGGAAAGTAGTAGAAATTCGTGCTGTGGAGGGCGAAAAGATTAATGTGGGCGACATCGTTTTGATTTTGGAAGCTGTCGCGGAATCGGAAAAACCGGCGAAGGAAGCGCCGCCGCCCACAGCAGCGCCTCAGACTGAAAAGAAGGCGGCGACTCCGGCACAGCCCGTTGCGGCGGCACAAGCGCCCAAGCCTGCAACCCAAGCACAGGCACGTCCGGGTCTTGTACGCGCCGCGCCCTCTGTGCGCCGCTTAGCACGAGAACATGATGTGGATCTCAACGAAGTGCCTATTGCCGATCCGAGCGGTAAAGCAACAGCGCAAGATATCCTCGCTTTTGTGGCGGCCCGGGAGAGCGGAACAACGGTTTCGGCTTCTGCTCCTGTGTCAGCGGCTGCAACTCCGATGCCCGCTCCTTCAGCCGGCGCTGAAGAACAGCACCTTGCTTCTGATCGCTGGGGCACGATTGTCCAGGAGGCGATGAATACCATTCGTATCCGTACGGCTGAACGGCTCTCTGAGAGCTGGCAGACCATACCTCATGTAACCCATTTTGATAAGGCAGATGTGACGGCACTGGAATCCTTGCGCAAACAAGCAGCCCGTAAAGCCGAAGCCAAAGGGGCGCGCCTCACAACGATGGCCTTCGTTCTGAAAGCCGTTCCGGAAGTTTTGAAACGTTTTCCGCGCTTTAATGCTTCCGTCGACATGGAAACGCAGCAGTTGCTGTTAAAACAGTACTACCACATTGGTTTTGCCGTGGATACGCCCAATGGGCTCGTGGTGCCTGTCCTCCGTGATGCCGACCAAAAGACGGTTTTGGAAATTGCCTTGGAAATGGCGGCGCTGGCAGAAAAGGCACGGGACAGAAAATTGACCTTGGAAGATATGCAAGGCGGTACCTTCACCATCAGCAACTTGGGCGGATTGGGCGGAACAGCCTTTACGCCTATTATCAATGCGCCGGAAACGGCAATCCTCGGTCTGTCGCGGACGCAAACAGAGCCTGTATACAATGGGAACGAGTTTGAGCCGCGCCAGTTACTGCCCCTTAATTTATCCTATGATCACAGAATTATCGACGGCGCAGATGCAGCACGTTTCTTGCGTTTCTTGGCGGTAAGCATTGAACAGCCTTGGCATCTCTTCCTCGGATTCTAAGCAACAGTTGGAGATGCGCAGCCTTTGGCTGAGCCTCAAGGACATTATAAAAAAGCCCGGTCACGTGCCGGGCTTTTGCATTGTGTTCTATGGTGTTATAAAAAGCGGGATCGTGCTGCCCCTTCGCCTAAGCGATTGACAGATCTATCAAAGCGCTCCGCGTTAATACTCATCCTCTAAGAGGGACGGATCTCCTTTGGACGGGGTGTGTTCTTCTTTCACCGCCGACACCAAAGAGCCCAAAAATCCGCCATCTTTTTGAATAATACAAATATTTTTGTGGCAAACATGGCATTGAATCTCGTCACCCGGATTCATGTTGCTGTCAAAGCGGATGAAAGTGCCGCAGAAAGGACAGGCGAGGCTGTGTGCCTCTTTTTGGTAGTAATTTTGCAGTACCTTGTCAATGCGCCCTTCTTTATAACAGGCGCGCAGCATATCGACCATGTTCGGATCAAAGAGAATATTTTTGCCTTGTTCAATGATCTCTAAAGCCTTCTCAGGATTCATACTTTCCCGATAGGGCCGTGTACTGGTCATGGCATCAAAAGCATCGGCCACGGCAATGAGCCTGCCTTCTTCCGGAATATCCAGTCCCTTCAGTCCATAGGGATATCCGGTGCCGTCCCAGCGCTCATGATGAAAGAGGCAATAGGGGATAATGGGATGCAGAAATTTTACCTCACGGAGCAGATCAGCACCCCGCTCGGGATGCACCTTCATTTGGTTGTATTCATCATCCGTCAAGGGTCCGGGCTTCGATAAGATGGCATTGTCCACAGCGATTTTACCGATGTCATGGAGCACACCGCCGCGTTCCACTTCGATAAGCTTTTCTTCGTTCCACCCCAGTTTCCTCGCAATTTCAACGGCAAAGTTGGTGACGCGCCACGTATGGCCAACGGTGTAGTGGTCCCGCAACTCGATAGCATTTGCCAAAGCGGAGAGGGTGTCATGATAGGTTTGTTCCACCATGGCAAGATACTGGGCGTTTTTAATGGCTGTCGCTGCAGGTCCTGCCAAGGCAACGAGCAATTCAAGATCATTGTTTGTAAAGGCGTCGTTCAAACCATGATTGCCCACATAGAGCACACCGAGACATTCGCCTTGGTGGGAGAGTGGGGCACACATCGCCGATGAAATATTGCCGGAGATAATACTCATTCCCGCTTCGAAACGATTATCTTGGGGCGCGTTACTGGTGATGACTGATTCGTCATTTTTAAAGCAACGGTTTACAATGGAAGTGCTCACCTGTATTTTAGTCGTGGGATTGGTAGTGCGCAGATATTCCGTGCTCAATTCTTCTTGGTCATCTTTCGCAAGCAGAATGAGACCGTTGTGGGCAGGGACTAAAATAAAGATTTGATCCATAATCGTATCAAAGACTTTTTTAAGGGAGCGCTCACTGGAAATGGCTTGATTTGCAGTGTAAACCGCTTTCAGCCGTTGTTCAATTTCTTTAACATCCTTTTCCGAAGTGGTTTTCTCAGCAACTTGGAAAAAGGTTCGGTAAATGTCATCTGTTTTCTGTGCATCGATACGGCTTTCTGTCAAGTCCCGTTCGACAAATCCCAGCCCATTAAATTCAGATCCTTCGTCCTCAGGAGGCATATAGCGATACTGGAGCTGTTGTCTGCCTATTTGGATGATCTCGCTATCTTGCAGCTCGTGTTTTTTGATCCGTTCCTGATTTACATAGATACCGTTGCCACTGTCGAGATCTTTAATAAAAATCCCTTTTTTGTTGCGGTAGATCTCTGCGTGACGACGAGATACTTGCAGGTCATTAAATTGAATGGTGTTGCCGGGATGTCGACCTACAGTGACAGTCCCATTAACGGTTACCACGGTTCCTTTGTTTTCTCCTGATAGGAGAATAAGTTGGTCATAATCGGCCATTATAGTTGCCCCTTAAGCATCACAAGCGAAAATATGTTTCCGCTTGTCGAAGGAAAAACCGACAAAAATATACATCACTACTCATTTAACACGCAATGGCGTCGATATATTCTTAGCGTTTTTGTTAATCGGTAATTATCGCTGTCGGATACGTTTAATCTATAACCGGTTTTTGTTTCGGCATACCTTGTTCTTTGATGTAATCGACAGTTCGGGTCAGTCCTTCCTTTAAGGTAATTTCCGGCTGCCAGCCCAGTTCATCAAAGGCTCGTTGTCCGGTAATATAAATCCCTTCCACTTCGCCCAAACGTAACGCTTTCAAAAGAGGCTTTCCAGAAAATCCGGTCAGTTTCGCAATGATCGTAAACAACTCTCTCACCGTTGTGCCTTTGCCTGATCCGAGATTTAAAATCTTGCCGTTTGCTTTCTCTAAAGCGAGAACATTGGCGGCGGCAATGTCAGATACGTATACATAATCTCGAAATGCTTTGCCTTGTCCGTAAAGGGTAGGCGTTTCACCTGCCAGCATGGTCCCTGCAAAAATAGAGCAGACGCCTGCTTCCCCATAGGGGTTTTGGCGCGGACCGTAGACATTGGGGTAGCGGAGAATGGTGAATCCTAATTTATAAATTCGCTCATATAAACGGATGTATTGTTCTGCGCAAAGCTTACTCGTTCCGTAGGGGCTTCCCGGTTGGGGTGGCGTCTCTTCATCAGCAGGCAAGGTGGTTGGCGACCCATAGATAGCGCCGCCAGTAGATGAAAAAATAACCTTCTTGATTTTATGGCGGACACAGAGGTCTAAGAGATTAATAGTGCCTCTAACATTGACGTCTGAATCGTACAGAGCGTCGTCAACACTGCGGCGGACATCAATTTGTGCTGCGTGATGGCTGACAATATCGATGGCATGTTCTTGGAACACTTCTTCCAATTGTTGGGAACGCAGATCCAAGCCGTAAAAAATAGCGGATTCATGAACAAAGTCCTCGTTGCCCGAAGACAAATCATCCACAACAACAACGGTATGCCCCTTATTGATATAAGCATCCACAACATGGGAGCCAATAAATCCGGCTCCACCTGTGACTAATATTGTATGCTTTGCCATGCCAGCACTCCGAAGAATAAAAGATGAATTATTAGACGACTCTTGTAGTGAAAGTATACCTGATTTACGGACTCAATTCCTAAGAGGAATTTGAAGCGCGTGGGCAGGGAGACTTTTAGAAAAGAGCATCGTTCCGTTCGCCAGACCATGAATCAAGGTGAATTTGTATCGGTAGTATCGACGCCGAAAAATGCGCGCAGTTCGTTGTGGTGGGTCATGATATGGCGAGGCTTGCCCCGTTGCAGGCGTTCTTTATCGTGCCAGCCCCAAGCGGCGGCAATGGGAACCGCCCCGGCTCTGCGCGCTTCGTAAATGTCTCCCAAGGTATCGCCAATATAATAGGGACAATGCTTCGGGAACATTTTTTTGGCACGCCGTATCTTTTTCACCTTACTGGTCTCTTCCTCGGCTCCGATAATATCTTCAATGCCTTCGAGTGCTGTCCGTTTCACAAAGCCTCTCACTATGGCAGAACTATTGGAGGTAATAATCATGAGCGGATGGGCTTTGCTTAAGGCGGAAAGGGTATCAATGACTCCGGGGAAAGGAGCAATCTGCAAGGCGATTTCTTCCATTCGTGGTTTGTAAGTTTCCGCTAAAGAACGGAGTTTTCGAAGGGGGAAGCCGGCTTTAATAAGTTGCCTTACCAAGTTGCCATCGAAGAGGGAGAGGAAAACCTCTTTTGAATTGATATGCGTGAAATTGAGTTCCTCACAACTTTTGGTGAATTCTTTAAAGTAGGTTTCCAATGAATCTGCAATGACGCCGTCATAATCAAATAAGAGGAGGGGAGGACGGCTTGTATCGGGTAACCAAAAGAAGGGGATCTTCATGGTAATGAGACTTTCTTAAATTCGGGTGTTCGAAGCAAGAGTGGAGTGACGGCTTAGGGAAGGTTGATCGTGCTTCTACAGTGTGCTCCCGGCAACCAGTCTTTTGATTATACACGAAGCGTGTTGTTGGTGAGAGACAGGCGCGAGAATAGTAAGAGGAAGACTCGTCTGAAAAAAAATGCTGCACGACAGAGGATCGTGCAGCACGGTAGGTCTTCATTCTGTAAAGGGTTATCGGATTTGTAAAATCTCGCAGCCTCGTCCTTGGGCAATAAGCGATTTATAGCTTTTCAATTCCGCTTGCGTTGCGGGATCGGTCAAGTAAATCGTTTCGCCTTTCTCAGCGGAAAGGTAGGCGGCCTGGCACAGGCGTGTTATTTCAAGACCATAGGCGAAATTAAGGAAAGCGTCTTTGCCTTGCTTAAAGCATGCGATGGCATCTTTGATCTCGTCCACATAGCCGTAGAGGTCAGGTTCGTTCGTTTCCACCGTGAGCAGTCCACGGCTCGCCGTCGATTTTTCCAAAGCCGTTTCGCTGTCCGCTACGGCTTCAGCGGCATCATCGCCAACAAAGACTTCCAAGGCAGAGCGCTGCGTATTGAGTTCAAAGGCGTAGCCGGGTCCTAAGCCGTCCATGAGCAAGCGGAGTCCCTGTTTGTCATACATCCACGAGTTGGTGAACTGGGCTTGTACCAATTGACCGGTTTCGGGATTCTTAAACGTGACCATGCCTGTTGCAAAGTCTTCGCCCGGTATCTTGCTATAATCTACGCCGGTTCGTTCCAGCAGTTGTTGACGATATTTGGGGATACCCCATTTTAAGAGGGAAGTGACTGCGCTGACGGAGATGGGTTCGAGGAAATCGACCGGCTTGCCGTAAGGTGTCAACACGAACCAGCCCACAGCGATGGAGTGGCAGCCCATATCGCTGAGCACACCGCCGCCTTGTTTGGTCGGATCCCAGAACCAGCCTTCATGGGGACCGGAGTGTTCTTCAGCACTGCGCGCCAGCGCCAAGGGGCCCATGGTCTTTTCCACGGGAGCCAATTGTTCTTTTTGCGCACGAATGCCTTTCATATGGATTTGGTTTTCGAAATAGGCGGTAGGCATTTTGATCTCAGCAGCAAGATCCACCAATTGCTGTGCTTCTTGGATAGTGCGGCCTAAAGGCTTTTCACAAATAATACCTTTGAGCGCGGCGCCTGCCTTCACGGCTTCCACGATTTCTTTCATGATCTGGATACGCACGAAATTGGGCGCGAAAATAGCGACTGCATCAACGTTTTTGCAAAGTTCGCCAACAGAATCGTAGACCACACAGTCGCCCAGGTTATTCGCTTTGGAATAGGCTGAAAGTTCTTCCGCGCCTTTCAGCGCGTGGACACCGGCCAGTTCACAGCCGCGGATTTGGCTTAGCGCTTTGGCTTGGAATTTGCCAATAAATCCGGCACCAATGAAACCAAGTTTGAAATTAGCCATGTTATATACTCCTTCCGCAAAATGCGGTCTTGGGTTGATGTCTTTGATTATAAGAAAAATCCGAAACAGGTTCAACAAGGCACAACGCGACGCAACGCCCTAGTCCCGGTAACTATATGAAAATAGCTTGCCGCCTGTTTCAACGCGGCTTAATCGCCTTTATTGTCCCAGTTGGGCGTCAGTTCCAAATAGAGTATCCGTATTCCTCTACGAATTTTAAGAACCACATATTCTTCTGCGGCGTCAATGATGGCAGTCATTTGTTCGCGCACCTCGTCCACTGTATTCACGGGTGTATCGCCAATACCGATGATGAGATCGCTCGTGGACAATCTGCCCAGCGCTGCCCAGCCGCCCGGTTTAACTTGTTCTACAAGTACACCGGTCTGTTCCTGCGCCCATTTTTCAGAAGCGCGGTCAAAGTAGGTGATATCACGGACAGTAAACTCAAAGACTTCATCTTGGTATTTTTTCATTTCGCGCGCCAGTTTCGGCGCTTCCACTAAGACAACAGGGAGGGACAGCTTCTCTGAGCCCCGCTTTATGCTGAGCTCGACCGTGTCGCCGGGAGTGTATTGACGTATATAGGCCGCCAATTCTTCATGATGTTCCGGCAACGCAGCGGTCATCTTCTCGCCGTCAACGGATAGAATAAAGTCGCCCACAGTGATGCCCGCTTTCGCTGCGGTACTGTCTTTATATACTTGCGTGACGCGGAACCCGGTCAAGGTCGGCTCGTCCATGGACTGGGCAATATCGCGGGAAATGACTTGATATTCCACAGGCAGCCACGCTTTTTTAACTTCCATGCCCGGATCGCCTAGGGGGCGGATACCAATTTTTACGATGGTTAAGAACCGGTCATTTTTACGGTCGAATGCGGTTAAGACAGGTCGCGGCGCCGTGCTTTCTTCCATGAGCTTGGTCGTGATTTCGCGGAAGTCAGCAACATTTTTAATGGCTTGCCCCTCAATCTCTACAATCACGTCATCTCTTGATATGGGGGGGACCGCATCGCCTGCCGGGCCGCCTGATTGCACTGAAGTCACCAGAACGCCCTCTGTATTATCGCGTTTCATTTCTTTTGCCATCATAAAGGAGATATCACGGATTGTGATGCCCCAGTAGAGTTGCTCAAATTGGAGGAGTTCATAGGTCTCTCGTTCTATGGGAACCACATCAATGATTTCTTGCTTCCCGTCCCGTTCTATGGTGAAGCGTGCCGTTTCGTTGGTGGGCAAGTCTGCCACGAGGAGATTGAAATCCGGCAACTGCACCAAAAAACGAATGTCGATAACGGTATCGTTGATAGCCGTCAGCAGATCGCCTGAGCGAAGCCCGGCCTTTTCCGCCGGTGAATCTGCAATAACCGTATTGATCAGCGCGCCTATTTTTCGTGTGTCTGATTTTAAACGAGGCTGCACATTTAACCCCACCCACGAACGATGCACATTCCCCGAACGGATAATTTCTTCCGCTACACTGCGCGCAAGGTTGCCCGGTATGGCACCGCTCAGTCCCATGCGAATTTCATTAATGCCGATTACTTGTCCCTGAAGATTCACAAGAGGTCCGCCTGAGTTGCCGCCAAAAATCTGTGCGTCATGGGCGAGCCAGCGCACCAAGGCGCCCACATCCTCGCCGTCAATGGTGAGTCCGCCGTCGCGGCTCATCCATTCAGGCATGGTCATTTCCGTGTTGCTGATAATGCCCAAGGTGACAGACTGGGACAAGGCCAAAGGGCTGCCCATCGCTAATACATGATCGCCTACACAAACGCCTGTGCAGTCGCCCCATATGACTACCGGGAATTCAATGTTGTCGTCCGTTTTTAAGCGAATTACAGAAATGTCAGTCAAGGGATCAGTACCCACCAGTTCCGCTTCAAATTCAGACTTGTCGGCGAAGACACATTTTAATTGCTTCGCATGGCCGGCAACATGATGGTTAGTTATGACGTGTCCTTCTTTCGTGATAACTACGCCGCTGCCGGATGCCTCAGATTTCATTTCGCGTCCGTCACGATAATAAGCTTCCACCACATCAATACGTACCAGAGAAGGTGTGACCTTGTGAACCGCTTCTTTGATCGTGTCCGCAAGATTGGGAAGAGTCTCGTTCGTCACGGCAGCTGTGCTTTCATTGCTGTAAGCGGGCAGCGCAAAGGCACATAGAAAACAAAGGGAAAGTAGAGAGAGGAGAAGTCGCGTCATAGTATTGAAAGTCCTGTTGAAAAAAAGCTTGAGTCTTTGAAAAACCATATCAGTGCTGCAAGTTGCAAAATAATAATCAGGGGAATACCGAGCATAAACTTGGCGTGTCGAGTTTTATGCCGAACGGAAAGCATGGTTAAAAACATGATAAGAGAACCACCGGCAACCGCCAGAAGGAGCAGCGTACGTTCGCTTATGCGCCAACGCTGCGTTCTTGCTGCGTATTTATCGTAGCGGGTAAAGAGCCAGGCTAAGAGATTGATAACACCAAGATAACCGACGGCATATAACATAGAAAAACGCTCCTTATACCTGATGAATCTGAATCCAAAATTTATTTTGGCGCCGTAGTTTGTAGGAATACCTTCTCATTATTTCAGCGTCTAAACGTTTATTTGGATCATATGGTTAAGTACGAGTTAAAAAGACAAGATTGAACCGATCAGGACAAAAGAGATTCTAACACATTCACCGTGTTTATGTCTTTTGAAAAGATAAGGATCTCTGAAAGAGACGATGATATAGCGTAATATTTCGAAACCGTACATAAATAATAGGGTACATCGAAGTGGAGATACTCGGTTGAAGCTTAAAATATCTTGACAATAGGGATTTTATATGTAATACTGAGTATCCGATTAAAATTAATAAATACGAAATTTTGATTTATATTCCGATTAATATAAGTAGCGTAATGAGCCGGAAGATTGTAAATGGAGGTTGCTTATGACTATTTATGCGTGGATTATTGTCATTGCTTTGGTCGTGCTCTTGAGGATTGTTGCCAGAATCATTGCGCCCATCAAAATTTCGAGTATAGAGGAATTGCAAAAAATCGGCTATGTTAGCGGCTGGCCATTGGACGGCAAATATATCCTCACTAAAGATATAGATGCGAGCATAACGATAACGTGGAATCATGGCAGAGGTTTTTCACCTATTGGCAACAAAATCAATCGATTTACAGGAACGCTTAATGGTCGTGGTCATGTGATTAAAGGGCTGTATATCAACCGTCCCGACCAAACAAATATAGGGCTTTTTCGATCTTTAGTATCTTCTGCATCCATAAAGAATCTTGGCTTGGAAAATTGCACGATCATAGGCGGCTCTTATGTCGGTGGTCTGGCAGGTTACAGTAGCGGTTCTATTAGTGGTTGCTATGTTTCCGGTAAGATCCGTGGAAGCAACAATTCCTTTCATATTGGCGGACTCATAGGATATATTCGTTATGGAACTGTTAAAGATAGCTTTTCTGTCTGTGACGTGTCCGGCGGAAATTTTTCCTACGATATTGGCGGTCTTATTGGTAAGAGCAGCGGTACGGTCAAAAATTGCTATGCCGCCGGATCCGTCAAGGGGGGCTCATGGGTGGCGGTCTTGTTGGAAACAATTTTAAAGCTTTGCTGAAGCAGTCCTATGCCACGGGATCCGTAACCGGCAAAAAAAATGTGGGCGGTCTTGCAGGTTATAGCCACGGTATAATACGCGAATGTTACGCGACCGGAACTGTCTTTGGCGAGGATGGCGGTCGTGGTCTCGTCGGTCTCAATGAAGATGGCCGTATTCGAAATTGCTATTGGGACACGGAGCAGTCGGGACAATTATTGAGTTTCGGAGGAAAAGGCTTCAATACGGTACAGATGACTTACCCTTATGAGGAAAATATCTACAAGGATTGGGATTTTATCCATACCTGGCAACATGATATAAACGGTGTGAAAAATGGCGGTTATCCTTATCTAAAATTCCTACCGGAATTTCAATTAAAAAGCAGTGCAGGGCATAGGACGGATACGGGAAAGAAATTTTATTCTCTACATGGACCGTTAAAGGCAAAAGTGCCGTGCATCAAAATAGTTAAGCGGCCGGATACGGATCACGAACAAGACCACTAGGAAATGAATGGTTCAAAAAAGCTTCGTTAAATCCTTTTATCTTGAGTTTTAGCTTTACACTTGACTAGCCGGCCTGTCCACTATGAGCGAAGGTCTTTGACTTCGCGGGCACTTTACTTATCTCATGCTAACCCAACAACTGTAGGGCGAGATTTATCGCACCCTAGGAATTACCCTATGGACCGCATGGACAACGGCAATACATAGGAAACGAGTGCATGCGGATCGTGCGCGCCCTCTCTGACAACAACCTTGATACAGTCACCTTCTTTAAATTAGTGTAGAGGGCAAGGAGAACTGAATTATGAGAGATGTTGATGATGAAGGGTTGTTAGTTTCAAAGAATTCGTCTTTTATTTG
>Ga0265293_10000138_pt1 | contig 173060 bp, 172 predicted proteins | sample Munlanlewell138R_FD_192505 | JGI IMG/M metagenome (GOLD analysis project Ga0265293, IMG submission 192505) | Leachate microbial communities from a municipal landfill in Southern Ontario, Canada - Leachate well 138R | ecosystem: Engineered > Solid waste > Landfill > Unclassified | place... | reverse complement strand
AGGCGTGCATGGTGAAAACTCCCAGAAAACAGCCTATATTGAATAACAAACTGGGAGTTCCGGCTATCGGGGATAGCCTGTAAACCCGCTATCCATGCGGGTTGCAGGCATTAATCAGGGCCGACTACCCAGACTTTCACTCATGTCCTTGGCGGTCTGCGGGTCGGTGCGAGAGCCGCCGAGCACCGCGAGGTTGCGGAAGCTGGCACGGATGGTAGTGGCCATGGTGCGCCCGTAGATATGTTCCAGCTGTGACGTGCTTTGCAGGCCGGCCACGACGCGCAGGCCGTTCTTGCGGCCCTTCGTCAGCCCGGCTTCCAGTGAGGGCAGGGCTTCCAGGCTGGCCAGTTCGTCTATGAACAGCCACCAGCGCCGGTGGGCGCTTTCGGGCATGGACAGGATGGACGTGATGAACACGTCTGCCCAGGAAGACACCAGGGGCTTCATGGAACTCATCATGTCTTCGCGCCAGTTGATATACAGGTTGCCGCCGTCTGGCTTGGCCAGCCAGTCACGGATAGAAAATCTGCCGGGTTTCATACTGGTATGTTCCGACAGCTTGTTCGACAGCACGAAGCGGGCAGAAGACAGCGCCTTGCTGGCTTCGCTGGAACCGACAAACAGGGATTCGGCCAGTGTGCCTTCCAGAAACTGCTTCAAGACCTTGGGATCTTCGATGGTGCAAAGCCGGAACAGGTCCATGATGCTGGCTTCTTCGCCCTGCAGCTCATAAAGTTTCTTGGCCGTTTCGCGCAGCAGCAGGCGACCGAAATCGTTCCATTCCTCCGCATTGCGGTCCTGGCTCATGGGAACCATGGAACGGGCCAGCCGCTTCCAGTCGTAATCAGCGCGCACTTCGTTAAAGAAAGACCAACCCTGGCTGCGGGCATCGTAGGGGTTGAGGATGACATCGTTGGGCTGCCAGAATTTGCTGAGCAAATCACCATTGGGGTCAATGACGATCATGCGGTCATTACGTGCTGGCGTCTGGCCGGATAGATGCCTGACCATGTCATGCTGTGAGCGTTTGAGCACCGATGCCGCCATGTTCCGTAGCAACACCGATTTTCCCGAACCGGTGGCGCCGCTGATAAGCAGGTGCAGATTCTCATTGGCGGTCGGCATGGGGATGCCGCCCACATCTATCTGCATTTTGCCGCGCTCTTCACACTGGCGTGCCAGGTTTTTGGCGCTGGTGGTGCGGGTGCCGCGCACAAAGCGTTTGTAGGCCGCGCCTTCAAAGCCTTCGGTCCTGGCGGTGCGTCCAATGAAAAGAATCAGCGCCAGGGAAAGCACCAGGCCGACCACCAGCGCACCGTAGAGTACGGGGTACTGCGGTGTGAGCATCACAAAATGCCGGAAGGTGCGGGCGTTCCAGTCGCGCCATTGCATCTGGCTGGCCCAGGTGGCTGCAGTCATCCAGGCTGCTGTGGGGAAAATTGCCAAGGAGAAGGCGGCAATGCGCCGCCGGGTGATGGGCGAGATTAGGGAAGACATGGGGATGAACCTCAAGAGATCAGAAGCTGGCCCAGGGCAAGCCCGGCCAGTAGCCCACCCAGCACGCCGGCAGCGCCGCCCACCGCCAGGGCGATGATGGCCATGCGGCGCGCTGACTGGTGGGCAATGCGGGCGTATTGCGCGGATTCCTGGCTCAGCTGATCCAGCCGGGTGCTGGTGTCGTTCAGCATGGCCTGTATGGCCTGCTGAAACTGTTGGTTCGCCGGCTTGGCTGCCGTTTCCAGCGTGGTGCTCAGGTGGCGGCTGAGTTGTTGGGGCAGCATCTGCTGGGTTTCGCTCATGGCCTGCATCTGCTGCTGGGCGGCATCCAGATTGCGGGTGACGGCTTCCAGCCTGTCTACCAGGCCGACGACTTCGCCCAGCACTTCGTGATACAGCAAATCCAGCTTTGAACGGGGGCCGCTGGGTGGGGTGTGAGCATCCATGACGGATCACGAGAACAGGGCAGCGAAGGCTGCGTTCATCTGCCGGTCCACCGGCTTGGCCAGGGCGCGCAGGGCGTGGCGGTTACTCAGCTGCGAGATGCGGGCGTGGTCGTCAGGGTCGGCGCTGCGCAACAGGGCGCGGTAGTCGGTCTGGTCGGCCAGAACTTCCGCGATAGTGGTGCGTTGGTCGGCCAGCAGTTCGAAGACTTCGTTTTCGTAGACGGCGGCCTGGGGGTTGGCCTGCACTTCGCCCGACTTGGCGGCATAGGCCAGGATGGAGGGAAACTCTTCTTCTACGCTGCTATCGACGCGGTTGAACAGTATCCGTACCCGGTCTGAGTCCACACCCAGCGCAGCCAGCGCGGCCACAGTTTTGATGGTTTCGCGCTGGGCTTTTCCGGTGTTGATGACCGGCAGCACGAAGTAGCTCATTTCTTCGTGCGCGCCTTCGTAGCGCATCATGTGGGTCAGGAAGTCCTCGATGTTGCTGGCACCGACATCGACAATGGCGTCATCCCGGGTGAGCAGTTCGCGGAACAGGCGTCCAAAGTGTTCACCGCGCAGTTGGTCGACATTCAGGCCAAGATCGGCCCCGGTTTCGTTGGTGGATTCCACCGCAAAAATCTGCGCTCCGTTCATACGGGGTGCGAGCAGGTGGGAAGCAACAACCGTCTTGCCAACGGAGCCGGTGTAGTTGAGAACGGCGACTTTCATGGTTTATTCCTTGTGGGGTGCTGTCAATGGAAGAGGGGGGTTATTTGCCTTCACGGCGCAGGGCTTCCAGGTCGATACGCATGTCGCGAATCTTGCGCAGATCGCCGGGCGTCTCGATGTTGCGGGGCCGGCCCTGGATGGCATCGAGGGCGGGGGCGGTTGCGGGCGGCGCTTTGGGTGGCGTGGCAGGCGCAGTGTGTGGCTTGGGCAGCGCAACAGGTTTGGCCGTAGCAGACCGCTGGGCCTTGCGCCAGCGGTACAGCGTGATGGCGTAGGTGCTGTACTGCACCGACAGGCCCGCTGCAGCCAGATCATCCAGCACGGCAGCATGGGGAACGCCGGCGGCGAGTTCGGCTTCGATCAGAGGAAAAAGAGCGCGCAACTGGGCGGCGATGCTGATGCGGGGGTCCAGCTCAGCGAGCGCGGCCCGGTAGCGTGCGACGGGAGCGGGTTCAGTCATAGGATTCCAGGGGATGGGTGACGCTTATCGCGACAGTTCAGGAAAGACGGCAGCCTGTTTGGCAACCAACCACGAGCGGCCCGTGGCCAGCGCTTCGTCGTAGGCGGATTGTTCGTCTGTGAACGGGGCAGTCTGGCCGTGGGTAGAGAATTGACCGCCGCCGACTTTATGGCCGTTTTCCAACAGGCGCAGGGTGAAGCAGCCCGTGTCGGCTGGGTGAGGAAGAATCTCGAAATTGAAGCGCAGCCGGGCCTGGGTGACTTCGTCGTAGAACTGTCTTTCGACTTCGCGCAGTCGGGCGGTCCACTGCGGGCCGATGCGGTCCAGGGCCTCAGCGACGCTGTAGCCGCGTTCGCGCAACCAGTCGCAGCGATTCAGGATGAGCGCCGCAGTCAGCGCTTCGCCCAGGCTCATGGTGCCGATGCCATGGAGGGCGGCTTCCTGTGCGATGTTGAGCATGCGGGTGTCGATGGTCGAGTGCATGGAGTCTCCTTTGTCCTGTGACTTGACGGGCAATACGGGGGTGAAAAGACGGGGTAGCCCTGGTGGGCGGGTGATGGCTTCGTTGCTGACCGACAGCCGCTGTGCGGCTGTGCAGCGTGGCGATGCAAGATGGCTTTGCGTGAACAGGAGAAATGCCGCGCGTCAGGCGGGCTGACGGCGTGACTTGTTCACAGGCCGATTTGATAGAAATAAGGTAGAAATAAGGTAGAAGGCGCCGAGACGGCTGGAAAGCCTGTATGCATGCGGGTTTCAAAAAACCATGCGCGATGCTGTGACGACAAAGCGCGATGTTCTGACGAAAGGCCGCGATCTTATGACGCGCCTGCCGCGATGCTATGACGATGGGCAAGACCACTTATCCACAGCCCGAAAGTCGTGCCTGGAAAGGCTTTTTCCGGGCATGAGGCGCGATGCTATGACGATGGAAAACTAGCGATCCAGGCGGGTCCAGACTGCCTGTTCATGGCCCCGAATCGCGACTTCAATCCGGGGTTCTGCAATGACTTTCAGGGCTTCCAGCTCGTCCAGGCTGCGCTCCAGCGTGACCCGGAAATCCCGCAGGCGCCCGGTGTATTGGGCGCGTTGCTTGAGGATGTCCAGGCTGTATTTCTGCTGGATGTCGGCAGAGGTGCCAATCAGCCGCTGCAGGCTTTTGGAGAGGTCGTGACGCATCTGCAGGCGCTTAGCCCAGTCCACGAGGGCATATTCCCGGTTGCCGAAAATGTGCGCCCAGCGCGGGTCGGCATATAGGGTGTAGCTGCCCGTGGATTCGTGGTAATCGAAGCCCCCGATCATGGCAATGACGCGGGTTGAAGGGTGACGACCATAGCTATATTTTACTGAGCCGTCTTTTCTGCGTGCCTCGATGCACAGAGTAAAGCGCGCCAGGTCTTTCATGCCTTCATGCAGCCATTCGTAGGCGCTGCCGCCCGTGGGCCGGCCCATGCCGCGCAGGAAGTCGGCACGGTTGATAACCGGCGCTTCGCCCAGCAAGGCCGTGGTCTGTAGATACATGGCGTGCATCCAGATGTCGGCATGGTCTTCGCTCAGTTGCTTGCCAGAACCCTTGAGCAGAATGTGGCTCCCCTCCAGGAACACGGTTTCATCGTGGAGAGGACGCCACCCGCGACGCACCGGGGCAAAGATGGCGCTGCGGGCAATGTAGTTCGGGATGGCGCGTACCGTTTCGTTCATGCCGGGCAGCATGAAGGGTGTTGGGGTGGTGGCCTGTTTCTCAGCAGCGTCAGCCATGGCCTGTGAAGCTTTCTGCATGGCGCGCTGCATGGCAGCTGACAGCCGCTGCAGGTTGGCATCCTTGTGAAAAGGCGTGCGGGTGGGCGTGGTCATTGAGGATGCTCCGGGCGAACCTATGTAAGGGCCGCCCGGAACGTGTGCAGCGCCTCACACGGGTTCGGGGTAGGTGGACCCGGCAGGCAATCTGCTGGGTCGAATGGATTGAGTGTGGCTGCTGCGCGAACTCAGGCGACGACGTGGCGCTGGGGTTCAAACCAGATTTCTTGCACACGGAATTTCTCGACATGCACGACAATGTCCACGGTCTGCTGCAGAAAGGTCTGAATCGTGGGCAAGTCCAGATTGCCGCCGGTGGACGACTGCTTAATAAGGATGGCCAGCCGGTCGAAGGCGTCGATTGCGCTGTTGGCATGCGTGGTTGTCACAGAACCTGGGTGGCCGGTGTTCAGGGCCGCTAGGTAATCCCAGGTTTCCGGGCCGCGCAGCTCGGCCAGAAAAATCCGGTCGGGCGACAGACGCATGCAGGCCGCCAGGCAGTCGGTGGCCGACACGCGGCCTCGTGTGCCGCCGTACATCATGTGGACGCGGTTCTCATGCCAAGGCAGGATCAGTTCATGCACGTCTTCAATGGTGATAAGGCGTTCATGGACGGGTATTTCATTCATGAGGGATCGGGCGAAAGTGGTTTTGCCTGACCCTGTTGCTCCCGAAATCACGATGTTCTTGCGTTCGCGGACGGCGTCCACCAGAAACTCGAAATAGTCTCCCCTGTTCTTCAGTATCAGCAGTCGCTGATCGAGTTTCGACAGACCGTCAGCACCATATTTGGCGGTGGCATCCATAGTGGCCTTGAAAGCCCCGCCGGACGCCAGCTGCTTCAGGTAGAAAGTTTCCGTGGCGTGTTTACGGATGTTGATGGCGATGGTGCCGTCTATGCAGGCCGGTGGAAGAATGATCTGGCCGCGCTCCCCATCAGGCAGAACCACCGACATGATGGGGCTGCGCGCCATGTGGTTGTAGGCTGCAAGGGCCGTCGCCAGCGCTTCCAGGTGCTGGTAACTCAGTTCCTCGCAGTCGTGCGACAGCCAGTGTCCGTCTGTTCGGGCGTACAGATGGCCTTCGCGCACGATAGCGATCTCTGTGACTTTCGGGTCCTGCAGATGCTGGGCGAGGGGTCGCAGAAAGGTTCGCACAGAAATGGCGCGATCAAAGGGGACCACTTCAAGGGGTAAGTTCAAGGTCGTAGACATGGCTGAAATCCAGATCACGGGCGACCATGATGCCGATGCGTTCGCCCTGGTTTTTATAGAGAGTGGGGGGTATGTCCAGAGATCGTTCCAGAATCTTGGTGATGGCTTCCTGCCCGCCCTGGGCAGTGTTGTCGAAGCGGATGTTGTTGTCGCCAGACTGGCCCTGGTTCGATGCCCAGCTGCCGAAGTCGCCCACCAGGGACAGCAGGATGGCGTTGCCGAAGCGTTCCCAGAAATGGTTATCGACATGACCGTCCAGCCCGGCTTCGCCCAAGGGGCCGGTGCCGGGTGAGGCCAGTTCCACGATGACGCCAGCGGGGGATTCCAGCCGGTTCCAGGTGACAAAGGCACGGGCCTGGCCCTGCTGGATGCCGCCGGACTGATAGCCAGTGAACTTGGTGCCGGCATCAATCAGCTTGACCTTGCCGTTGGCGCTCATGACATCGTGGGTGGCCAGGCAGGTGAGCAACCCTGGCTGAGTGCTGACCAGTTTGGTTTGCAGCGTGCAGTCGATCATGGTGCCTTGCGTAAGCAGGAAGTTACGATCCCCGAGCAGACCGGCGACAGAGGGTGCAAGCTCTAGCGGTCGCAGCTTGTCGGCCAGCGGGCCGGCGTCGCTGTAGGGGCCGTTTGGGGTGCTGGCCGGACTGCTGACTGCGCTGCCGCCTTCTGCGCCGCCCGCCTGCAGCGGACTGGCCAGTCTCCGCTGTGCGACTTCATCGACCGGCGGCGGTGCTGCGGCTGTTGGTGGTGGAAGTACATACGCGGGCGCCGGAACTGGCGCTGGAGCCGGGGGTGGCAAGGGCTTGGGTGGCGCTGGTCGCTCGACCCTGGGCGGCTTCAGCCGGTTGGTGATTCCACTCTGATCGGCTTCCAGGCTGCTGTCGCTGGCAGGCACCGGTTCCCGGCTCCAGGCTTTCAGCAGCACACCGATGGCGACGGCAATGGCCACCAGAATGGTGAGCCACAGAAAAGCGCGTGCGCCGCGTGGGGCGCTGCGCCCGGCGGTTTCCAGGCTCAGGGTTTCGCGCTCCAGGCGGGTCGTGGCGGTCTGGCCCTGGTGCGGATCGGTGTCGTTCATGGGCTGTTCCTTCATGGCGTGATCTCCCGAATCCTCAGCGTCGGTACAGGCGCTGTCGCGCCTTTCACTGTGCGCCGAACGGCGGGGGAAGCTGTGCCGGTATGGGCGGGTACAGGGGTCAGGCCAAAGGCTTCGTTATGGATGGCCAGTACCTGGTTGCCCAGGCGCAGATGCCAGCGTGGAGAGGTGCGATGCAGCACCATCGTCCGTTCATCGGCCATGTGGTAGTTGGTGATGACCTCCTGGCCGTCAGGGGTTACGCGGTACACCGTGGGCATGTCGGTTTCCGGCGGGAATTGCAGCCAGGTATGACGGCCATCATCCCAGGCGTGAACGGGGGCAATACTGGCGTTGCCACTTCGGGTGTATGCCTGCCAGTTCATCGTGCCGGCAGACGCCTGCAACGAGCGCTCAACCGCTGCCTTCTGTGCGGCCTGTGCTTTCATGCGGGCTTCCACTTCGGGGTAGCGCATCACCAGCTTGTAAAGGGCCGGGGCGCTGCGGTCATGGCTGTAGGACAGTCGGAAGCTGTATTCCCGCCGGTCAGTGATAACAATCAGGTTGGTGTGAGCGTCTTCGGCGGTGGGCTTGAAGAACAGGTGGTGGTTCTTGTACGTGAAGGCGTAAGCCTGGCTGTCGCCAAAGACGTGATACTGATAGGTTTCGCCGGGTTCCAGCATGATGTGGGTGGCAACACCGATCACCGCATCCAGCTGGATCACGTTGGCCGCGTCATAGTTGACATAGCGCACTCTATGGTCGAGCCGTGAAGAGCGGGGCGTCTCAAGGGCCCAGGCGCTGGCTGGCAGAGTCAGACACAGCAGCAGCGCCACCGCCCGCCTGCGTGGTAAGAGTTCAAACATGGGGATTCCTTCTGATCCAGGTCGGGTCAGCGCGAGAGGTCGGCGGCCAGGTCGTAGCGCACAACTTGAAAGCCCAGCGGGTTGCGACGGGCGACGGCTTCTGTGAGGGGAACGTCGGCGTACTGGTAGGCCATGGTGGCGATCAGGTGCCGCGTCCTGGTGATGTTGCCGGTAGTGACTTCGCGTTCCGTCTTGGTGAAGCGCACAATGGCTGCCTGATTTGTGCCCAGAGTGATGGAGTGAACCTGAACATCCACGGTACCCAGGGTGCCAAGGCGCGTGGTTACGGCGTCCCGCCCTTCAAAACGCTTACCGTACTGCACTTGAATGGGGGGAGAGGACAGCAGGGCGCAGGTGTCGAATTGCTCCTGGATGGTCTGCCAGCTGTAGCCTTCGCAATTCAGCACGTAGGTGTTCAGGAAATACTTGGCGATGCGCTGGCCATAGTCTTCCATCGGCTCGCCCAGGGTGCTGACATGCTCGATGCTGCCGGTGGCGTTGTCCACGCGCACCACATACATTTCAGGCGGCTGCTTCAGGGGTGTCAGGCCCGCCACGGCGGCGACGGCGGCAAAGGCGATCACCCCCGCGCCCATGGCAACCTGCCAGGCGCGCTTGCGGCTGGTGACCAGTTCGCCCAGGTGGTCGCGCTCCAGGCCGCGCGATTGTTCGAGCCAGGCTGCAACTTCTTCAGACTTGAGAGGTTCTGGCACGGTTCAGACTCCTTTGAGAATCGGTGCGCTGGCGTTCACCGGCACACGCGGCCCGTCAGCGGGCTGCGGTGGTTGCGGCGCATGAAAGGCGCAGCCGGCCAGCAGTCCGGCCAGCGCCAGGGCGGCAATGAGTTTTTGCATGAGATGGGCTCCTGTCCTGCCGCGTGGGCAGAAGGAAAGGTGTGATGGCCCCGCTGGGCAGCGGGTGGGGAAGGGCTTACTTGGCGCGCAGGCGCAGCATGCTGCGCAGACGTAGAACAGAGAACGCGGCCCGGGCGGCGGAGCCGACACCGAGTTGAGCGCCGAAGCCGTTGGAGAGGCCGGCGGCAAGGCCGGGGATCAGAATCATGATGACGAGGCTTGCGGCTCCGACCAGAACTTGAGCTCCGAACAGTGAAAGCACGTCGGCCATCCCTGTTTCGATCTGGTCCGCGATCATGCGGATCAGCTGGATGTTGAGTTGCAGGATAAGGCCGAAGACCAGGCCAGCAAGCAAGGCCAGGAAGACAAAGTTCAATGCTTGTGAAACCCAGTTATTGAAGAGAGGTTTTGTTGGCTCGAACAATGTCGCGGCGATGAAGAGCGGCCCTGCTGCAACCACCAGTGCCATGCCGACTTTGCAGACCACCACAATGACCATGATGATGCTGCCTACGACTGCTGCATTGATCCGCAACAGCGTCGCCAGGATGCTGACCAGCACTTCCCTCGTGGAAGGCATGAAGTTGTACCAGGGCCGGTCGCTGGAACCAAGCATGGCATTGGATGCCTCACTGGTCTCGTTCTGCAGCTTATCGACTTCTGCCGCCACGTTGCCCGTGCCGAGTGCGAGCTGTGTGACATCGTCAGGCAGTGCGATCATGGTTTTGGCGATGTCGTTCTGATACAGGCCGCCGGCCCCAAAGATCATGGACACAATCGCCACGAGAATGGCTTTGCGGAAGAACTCGGTGACGGTCATATTGCTCTGACCGTGCATGAGCGCAAACGCATACACAACGAATTGCAAAGTCAGGCCCACCACGATGACCGGCATGAGTGCTTCGAACAGTGCCTGCATCGGCCCGTTGATGGCATCGCTGAGGATACCTTCAGTTTGCGTCATGACCCATTCAGCTATGTTGCTTGGCGTAGTGGGTGCCGCGACGGATGGAGTGAGGCTGGCCATGGCGTGCTGGCCTATTCAGCCGCGCCGGGGGAGGAGTCTGACGCTGGCTTGCTCCCAAACCATCCACCATAGACACGTTCAGCCCGGGCCTGCAGCAGTTGTCGTTCCGCATCCAGTTGCTGTGCAGCAAGCTGAATGCGGGTCTGTTCGGCTGAGATATTCGCTTGCTCAATCTGTATGCGGGCCTGCAGTTCCGCTATTTCCTTGGGGTTGGCCGTCTGGTTGATCTGATCCTGCAGGGCATCGACGTTGGCCAGCCGCTGAGTCATCGAGTCGTAGGCCCGCTCACTCATGGCTTTCGCGGTGGCCTCAATGTTCAGCGACCGTTTTGACAGCTCCTGTCTGTCTTCGGCGAAGCTCACTGGCGCCATGACATCATCGGTGATTCGGGAAACATCCCCGTTCAAACCTGAGCTACCGGAACGGTTGAGCAAGTCTTGAGCGTTGGAGGGCAGCGCAGCGCGAAGCTGATCGCGGATGGCGTAATCATTGGGAATGACACCGTAGCCGCTGGACTGCGTGAATGCGGCAAGCTGCTGCTTGGCTGTTGCCAGTTGATCCGTCAGGTTCTTCAACTGGTCGCGGGCGGTCAGAAGCTGTTCCTGCAGTTGGGCAATGGTGGCAGCATCGACCGTAGGGATGCCGCTGGCGCGGGCAGGATTCATGAAAACAGCGGCCAGGGCAATGCCCGCCGCAAGATGCTTGTAGCGTGTCATGGGAGAACTCCGGGGGTAATAGTGATGGCGAGCTAAGTCGCCGTGCGTTGTGTAGGTCTCTGTCGAGAACGGGCGTGGATGGCGTGTGCTGCCTTAGATTGTCTGTGACGATCCTTCTTTCGTTACTATGCATGCCACGAGGAGAATTACCGAATGGCACTTACATCCACCCAAATTGGAGCAATTGGCGAAAACTTGCTTATCAACGCCGTGATGAAAGCAAGTGACGGAAGGCTATCACCATTCCAGCCACTGGCTGACGATGATGGCCTCGACGTGCTTTTCTACGATAAGCAGACCGGCAACTCCGCCGCCGTCCAACTGAAGTGCCGAACGAAGACATTGCGAAGAGTCGGCTCAGAAGAACGCGGACACACAGTTCACTTCGAAGTGCGGCACACCACTTTCAATGAAGCGCGGCGTGCTTATCTCGTTGGCGCCCTGTGCAACGACGATTTGACAGACTTCGTCGCCACATGGCTCATACCGATGTTTGAACTGCCACAGATCGCGCGCAACATCTCCGGCAAATGGGTCATAAGACCCAGCATGGCCAACGACAGTAAAGATCGCTTTACCTCATATCGGTGTGACACGGCGATCCAGCTAGCAGCTCGAATAATTGCTATTTGCGAGGCTGATGGGCCGAACGGGCCGCCTGGGATGGGGCCGCACGCTAGGGAGTTTTAACAGAGCTCAGAAGCACCATCATCATCTAACCATGCTCAACCAGCTTAACAGTCCGCTTCTGGTTGTTCTCTGTCTTTCAGCAGTTGATAATGTTTTCAGATTAGGTCTGAGCACGTACGAATTATTGCTTGGAAGCGGCTGCCTGGTATTCGGCTTCCGTGATGCGGCGGGCCTTCAGGTTGTCCGAGACAATTTCATCGTCAGCCTCTTTGTAGGCAATGTGTGTTCTGTCGCCGACGACCAGGATATTGTCTGCGCCGTTGAGTGTGGCCGGCACGGTATTGGACCGGTATCCAACTTTGCCGAGGTTGTTCCATGCGGTTTCTGTGAACAGAAACGTGTCGTTGTTCCGTTCAATGTGGACTAGGGTCGGCGGGTAACGACCGTTATCCGAGAACCAATGGCCGATGAATTTCTCGCCCTTGGGTTCAGTCTTGCACCCCGCCAAGATGCTCAGCAGGGCGGTGGCTCCGGCAGCGGCGATGAAATGTCTTCGTTTCATTGGGTCTTCCTATGGTGGACGGTTGTCAGTAAGCTCCTGGCTGCGTTTGTACGCTGCCCAGGCGTCGGCCACGCAGCAAGCGTGTCCGGCAGTTGTAAGCCAGCAAACACGTTCAATAGGTTTCAGATTGTTCCACCAGGCCATGCCGGCTATCTCATTGGCAGTGGGCTGAATTTGAAGGTGGGGACGGGTTAAAGGCACAGGTCCGGTCCTTCCTGATCATGCTGTGGTGAGACCCTTAGCGCATGATCGAAGCGTGCGCCAACGAGGTCGGCTACCCGCTGATAATCTTGCGAAGTAGGGCGCTGACCATTCACTTCATGGACATGCAGGCTGTAATATTTTTGAACATCTTGCTCAAAATAAGCGCGATCCTGACGCGGGTAGGACGAAGAAAACCAGATGTCCGGGCTCATGCGCGGGTCGCTGCATGACGGTTCGGTCACGCCGTAGCCCTGCCCGTGTCGTTCGAGATCGTCAGCATTCACGGTGACCCGGTCGAGTTCGATGTCACGGGTGTTAGTTTCCCCCGCTTCCAGGTCTTCGTGCGTCCAGTGTTCGCTATAGACCGAGATCAGGAAAGTTTCTCCCGGGCGGTCTTCGTCCGGGCCGTGCAGGCCCAGCCGCGTATAGAAGTCCTGATCTTTCGTTGCCTGCAAATCATCACGAGCCTGTGTCTGGCGTCGCTCTTCATCCAGCGCCTGCTGCTTCTCACGTTCGTTAGCATTGTGTTTCATGGGTCATTCCTATGAAGTGGCCGGAACAATGCGGCCTTGGCGAACCGCATCCAGATACACCGGCAGCCAGTTGGCCGGGTCAGCCCCGGCCTGGGCGACCGCCTGTTCCGCAATCTCTGCCATGTCGGGGCTGCCGGAGAACACCAGCAGTTCGTCTTCGCAGCCGGAGAGGTCCAACTGTGCCACCGTGACGCTGGAGCCTTGCTTGACCAGGAACTTTCGGCTGGCTTCGCCCAGGGTTTTCAGTAGCTCAAACTCGGCGGGGGTGAGACCGAATCCTTCGATGTAGTCGCGGGCTTTGGCTCTGGGGTTGGGTAGCAGAATCAGCGTGGCGGTCTGCTGAACTAGTGAGGGGCCGACGGGGTTTTCGGTGATGGCTCCCGGTTCCTGTGTAGCGAAGGCGAGTACCCCATTTTTCTTGCGGATGGTGCGGCTGGCGTCCTGCATGTCATCCTGGAAATGCTTGTCCTTTAGCGGGTGCTGGCATTCGTCGTATAGGTTGATGATGCGCCGTCCGTCATGCAGGGCGTCGATGCGGTGCTTCAAATACATGGTGGCCGCGCCGCGTACCGCGTCATCGTCCAGCAGTTCGGTGAGGTCAAAGCCGAAAATGGCGTGTTTGCCGTCATAGCTTGCCAGGCTCAGCTGATCCGCTGGGTTATCGAACACCCAGCCGTATTCACCGCCCCGGCACCAGGGTGCCAGGCGTGCATGAATGGTGCTGGTGCTGTCATCGTCGCTATAAGGGTTGGGCAGCAGGGTGTTCAGGGTGGACAGCGTGCGGGCTTCGCGGTCGATCAGTGTGGTCAGCTGCTGCACGGCCTGGGTAATGTCGGCATGTTGTCGGGTGGTGACCGCTTCCCCCCGGCGTTCGGCCAGGAAAACAACCAGCCGCACCATGAAGGCCACGTTTCCTTTCGTGGGTTCCATCTGAAACGGGTTCCAGCCAGTCGCTTCGCCCAAGCGAATGTTGAAGTACCTACCCCCCAGCGCCATGATGAGCACCTGCATACCCTGGTCTTTATCCCACACCACACACGTTGCCCCGAACTTCTGAGCCTGGGTGAGCAGCATGCCCTGCAGCACGGTTTTGCCGGTGCCGGTCATGCCGATAATCATGGTGTTGCCAGGGCGTCGCTTGCCAGTTTCGTCCAGGTCTTCCACTGAAGCATGGAAGTTGAAGAAGAACGGACTGCCGGTCTGTGTCTTGAGCATGGTGACGGCTGGCCCCCAGGGGTTGCCAGCGGGCTTGCCCGTCAGCTGGTTATGCAGACTGGAGAAACACAGGAAGTTAAGCGACGTGACCGGCACCGGACGCGGACGCCAGTGCCAATTACCGGGCAGTTGCGCCCAGAAGCCGGCTTCCAGGGCTTTTTCCAATGGCCTGAAGCCAATGGCTTCTTCAGCCAGGGCGGTGGCGGTATGCGCCAGTGCCTGGCGCACGCCTTCCGCCGTGTCGCCATAAATGAGCAGGGTGGCGTGGTGGTCGCCGAGGCCAAGGCGGCCGGCAGTGAGGTCATCCATGGCCTGTGTCAGCTGGCCCACCTGGCTGCTGGCATCATCGCCGGAATCTACCAGCAGCTTCTGATGGCGCTTCACCAGTTTCTTTGCGGCGGCTCCCGTATGACTCCCCCAGGATTGGGTCAGTACAAACTCGTGCGGCAGGCCCAGCAGCCGATCCAGATGGCCGGGCTTGCTGGCTTCCGGGTAATCGCGCAGTTCCATCATGCCGAAGATGCGCGAGTCTGCCACGGTGCGCAGTTCACCAAGCTCCCCATGTTTGCCGAAAATGGGCCGGGCATAGGGCAGGGCGTCGCGTAGCCGTTCCCGCGAAAGCGGTACAGGCCGGTGCCAACCCGAAAGCAAAAAGCCCAGGAACTCAGCGGTTTCACTGAAGGCAAAGCCATTTCGATCCACAATCCCCAGCGTCTGCGGGTCGTAGCGGTACAGGCCCGCTTTGAGGGTACGCAGTATGTCGCTGAGGCGAGCGATGGATTCCGCCTGCCAGTGCGCGATGCGCTGGGTGTCGGCCTTTTCCAGACTGGCGAAGGTGCCAAGTATCGGATCCTCGACCGGGTGAACCAGCACTGACAGGTACAGGTCATTCATCATCAGACCGCTTGCGTCGAAGGTGGTGCGATAGGCCGCGTCGAACCGGGAGGCGAAGGGTTGGCTGAAGGTGCTTTCCGGGTATTCGGTAACGCGGCGGCGGATGATGTGGGAATAGAAGCCGACCGAACCCATGGGCAGGCCGCGCAGCACGTTATGCAGGGCTTCAATCCATTCCTTCAGTTCCTCCTGAGCGTAGGCGTCGGGCGCGCGCCCTGCCACCTTGATGACGGCCAGGTACTCGTGGCTGTCGCAGGCGACGATCTGATCTGTGACATGGTGGGAATAGGGCAGATAGCGCGAAACCCGCCGTTCATCCAGGGCGAGAGTGGCTGCAGCAGTCATGGTGGCGTCCTTTATCGGATGAGTGCGCGCCAGGGGCGGCGCCGGTGGTAGCCGTGCAGGGCGTAGCTGGAACCCTTCCAGAAACGCTGATTACGGTTGCGTTTGCGGGTCTTGAACTCAAGCCAGAGTACGTCCAGGGCTTTGTCGTCGTCGCGGGTGAGGATGGCCAGGGTAGGCATGACCACGAACAGGAGTCCCCACCACGCCAGCCCTGCCGTCATGGCGATCACCGCGACAACGGCGAAGGCACCCAATAACAGCCGTGTGGGAATCCCCATGAAGGTGGCCTTGCGGCCCAGCCCCTTGAATACGGGGTAGGTGTGATCGTTCATGGCTTACTTCCAGAGCAGTACAACCAGTTCAGCGGCTGATCCGGCCAGCAGCACACCAATACCCCAGCGGATGGCGTCATCCTTGCGCATGACCTCTGCGGAATACAACACAAAGATGATGATGCCGATGATGATGGCGGCAATCGGCAGGATGACATCCAAGTTGTCGCGCAAGGTCTGCAGCGTGGTCTGCGCCCTGGAAAGCCCGCCGATGGATTGGGCCGATGCCGCCTGAGTGATGCCGAACAGCAGCAAGGCTGTCGTCCATCTGTTGAAGATATGCAGGCGTAGCGTAGCGTTTCTGAAGTGATTCAGTAATGACATGGAAAGACTCCTGCCCCAGACACCGGGCGGCGCAGGGGTGACGGTGATAAGGGAAAAGGGGGTGAGCCGGTGGGTCGTGCTCAGGTGTCGGAACGCTGATCGGGTTCACGGGCTGGCTTTTGGGCAAAGCCATCAGTCGCCGGGTTGGAGGTGAAACCGTCGGGTGTGCCGGGCGGCGCTTCAGGCTGCGGTTTCTGCTTAGGGTTCGCTGAGGGTTGGGTCGGTGTGGCGGTTGTTGCCGGGGATGTTGTGTCTTCGGCAAGCGGCACCAGGGCAGGCACCTTGATACCTGCCTGGGTCAGTACCTTCCCCACATAGCCGTTGGCAAAGCCACGACTGAAGTTGCCGGTGTTGTAGCAGGACAGCGCGGCGCGTAGCGCCTGTTGCGGGTCTTTGTGTGAGGGCAAGGCCCGGGCATAGCAGTCAGCCAGCACGGTTTGTGCAGCAGCAAGGTTTTTGCAGGGGTCAAACACTGTGGTCGTGTCCAACTTCAACCAAGCCCAGTTGCGTACATTGATCTGCCCCAGCCCGGCATCGAAGTCGATGCCCTGGTCAATCAGCGTCTGCGCTGCCGCCGTGGCTTCCTCCAGGCTGCGGGGTTGACGCTTCAGTGGGTGGCCCTTGCGGTTGACCCCGATGGCGTACTGCTGCGCCCTGGACTCATGCTTGATCACGGCCTGCAGTGTGACCGGGTGAATATCAGGAGCGCAGGCAAGAGCCAGGGCTGCGAGTTCTGCAAGCATGGCGGCGTCCTCAGTTGTCGCTGCGGTGCCTGGGGTCAGTCAGCGAGAAGTTCCAGCCGCTGGCCCACTGGCCTGTGTGCTCCGCTTCCCATTTGGCCTGTGCCGCGTCGTAATCCTCAGCTTTGATCCAGTAGCCACCCATGGCTGGCCTGCCCACGTACTGGATCGACAGTTCATAGGTCCAGGCGTGATCGTTGTAGACCACACAATAAGCGGGCAGCTGTGTGAGCGTGACCGTGCGAAGGGGATGCACTTCGTAGACGGGTTCGTCGCTGTCGCCGCCATAGCGGTAGCCGCGTTTACGCCATTTGTAGGCAGTACCGGCGTAGTTGCTATTCAGGAAGCCTGCATCACATTTGCCTGCCCCTCGGGCAATGGCGTCGATGCGCTGCGCCATACCATTTTCACCGGAAGCCGGACACTCAGACAGGAAAGCCCGTCTGGCCGCTACCGTCGCAGACCAGTCCAGGCCGCGCTTGTTGTACTTTTTTATGTCGAAATAATGATCCAGAGATGGGCTGCATTCACCGGGGCGCAGACTGGATGACAGACATAGCGTCGCTTCGCAGGCCAGGCGGGGAATGCCTGTCAGCAGCTCAATTGTGCCGTTCGCGTGGGCAGCAGGAGCCAGGACGCAGGCAAGCGCCAGCGCCCCAGCCCGCAGGGCGGGAAGGGTGTGCATGAGGAAGTCTCCGGGAGTGGGGTAGAGCGTGCGGCCTGTCGGCCTGAAGGGGTCAGCGCTGCTGCTGCAACGTCTGCTGTGCGATGGCGAGATGTTCGGGCTTGGCCATGGCCCGCAGCAGGTGGGCGCTTTCGATGGCAGCCAAGCGAGTATCGCGAAGCTGGCCCAGATCAGCCACGACCTTGCGCAGCAGCGTCAGCTCTTCCTGCAGCGTATCGTCGGCGGAAAGACGCCGCCTTATATAGTTAGAGAGGGATAGCCCAGACAGGGCAGCTGCTTCGCCCAAGCGCGCAGCATGGGACGGGGTCACCCGGATACGGATGACCTCGGAAAGAGGTTCGTTCATGAGGGTTCCCTTGTTATGGGTTTGTTCTGATCTGGCTGGGTGCCAGCATGTTCTCGATCAGGCGGATCATGACTTCTTTCGATTTCGGGTCGGATTCAGCTACCAGCAAGGCCAGGGCGGCCAGGCCGACATCATTGATGACGGGTTCATCGTCGCGCAGCAGGCGGCCGTTGCGGGCCAGGAAGTCTACGAATAGATAGGAGCCGATGCGTTTGTTGCCGTCCGAGAACGGATGGTTCTTGATGACGAAGTACAGCAGATGGGCGGCCTTGGATTCCACCGTGGGGTAAGCAGGTTCGCCGAACACCGTTTGGTCGAGGTTGCCCAGCACTGCGGCCAAGCCACCTTCGCGTTCGTTTCCGAACAAGGCGGTGGCTTCCTCGCGGGCCATTAGGTCGGCTTTCAGCCGGGCAATGCCGCTGCGGGCCTCGTCAGTAGACGGAAGTGTTCCGCCTGGGCTGCCCAGCGGTTCGGTCAGCAGACCTTCGTCATAGCGCTGTAGCCACAGGAATGTGTGGGTGTAGCGTGCAATGACATCCACCAGGCCGCGCCCTTGGTCAGTGGTCAGGGCGTCGCCTGCGGCAGCTTTCTTCACCAGGGTCAGGGCGGCTTCCAGTTCGGCGGCGTTCTGTTCGAAGCGCTGGCGATTGAGTGTGTAGCCTTGGGTCAGGTGTTCTCGCAGAACGGTGGTAGCCCATTGGCGGAAGCGGGTGGCGCGGGTTGAGTTGACGCGATAGCCTACGGAAATGATGGCGTCGAGGTTGTAATATTCGATGTGCCGTACGACTTCCCGCGTGCCTTCGAGTTGAACCGTTGCATTTTTTGCAACTGTTCCCTCTCGTGGTAACTCGCCCGTAGAGAAAATACCTTTCAGGTGGCGTGAAATCACCGACTTGTCTCGGCCAAATAAGTCTGCCAGTTGCTGCAGACTGAGCCAGACAGTCTCACCTTCCAGCCGCACTTCCACCTGTCCGGCTTCTCCTTCAAAAATGACCAATTGCTGTGTGTCGTCCATAGGGATTCCGGTGTGTGAGGGGTATTCACGTAAAATGGCAGGTGAGCAGAGGCCTTCCGGCGTAACCTTGTCTCTTATAGCTCAGCTTCTGGTTCAGGGCATCCGTAGTGAGGTCACTTTGTCCTACGGAACACAAGCCGATTATTTTTGGTATGTTTTTTGGTATGCGGGGGGCGGGTGCCTTCTGAAGCCCACATGGATACTGACTATTCGAGTCTCGCCGTCGCACCAGTCTTCGGGCCACCCGCCGTCCAGGCGGGCACCGGCCCGGCAGCCGGATTCTCTGGTTGCCGCTAACTATGGTTGCTGATCTTCAGAATCCGGTCCGTCTCGCGGTGCAGACCTGTTCGATACCGGGCCGGCGGGCGCCGCCTTGTCCGGTGCCGGTTTGCCCGGTGCCGGCTTTCCGTGGGGCAGGTGACGCCAGAAGATGGCGGCCGCCACAAAGCCCGACAGGCCGATGATGCCGATGCCGGCTGCCAGCGATGCCGCAGCCGTGATGCCCGCCAGCAGGACGGGGCCGGAACTGGTGCCAATATCACTGATCAGCCGCCACAGCCCCAGGAACTGCGTGCGCCCTTCCGCCGGTGAGGCATCCGCACCCAGCGTCATGACGATTCCCGAGCCTATGCCATTGCCAAACCCCATGACGGCGCTGATGAGCACGAAGGGCAGCAGGCTGGCGGTCATGGGAATACTGACGAAGGAAAGCCCGAGCAGCAGTGTGCAGGGCAGGGCGACCCAGAGGCGGCCGTGCTCGTCCATGATCTTGCCTGCAGGATAGAACACCAGCATGTCAATGCCGGAGATGAGGCCGAAGACCACTGCCGTGGCCGCCGGGCTCAGGCCGATGTATTCCGCCCACAGGGGAACGGCAACCTGACGCGAGGCGCGTAGCGCTCCAATGAGCATCACCCCCATCCCCAGCGTGAGCAGCACATGCCGGTGACGGCGTGCCAGACTGATCATGTCTGTGCCACCCGTGCGAGGGGCGGGCCGCCCGTCGGCTGTCGTCCGTTGCGGCGCTGCGACGCGGCTGTCCGGAATCGCAAAGGACAGCATGCCGGCGGCGGCCAGCGCCACGATGGCCAGCCAGTAGGCACCGTCAAGTCCCATGAAGTGCATGATGGCCGCCGCGCCGAAGGGACCTGCGAACAGGCCGATGCGTTCCGTGCCGCCCAGCATGGAAAAGGCGCGGGCGCGCAGTCGCACAGGCACGACATCAATAAGATAGGTCTGGCGTGCCAGATAGAACACCGAGGTTGACATGCCCAGCATGAACACGCCCACACCCAGCAGGGTGGGCCCGCGTGCCAGTATGCACAGCAGCAGCCCCAGCATGCTGAAGACTGAGGCGCCCACCAGGGCGAGGCGCTCGCCCAGCCGCGCGGTGATGTGTGCCGCCGGCATATTGTTGATGAGGGAGCCCAGGCCCACCAGGGCCACGATGAAGCCGGAAACGGCATGGGATGCGTTGAGGTCGATCGCCGTCAGGGCAATGATGGGCAGGACGGCACCCTTGCCGAGCCCGAACAATATGGAGGGGCCATAGGCGGGAACGATGATTTCTCGCCAGTGAAAATCCGATTCGGCCATGGGGCTTCCGCAATCAGGCCATCCAGGACGGTGTCGTGCATGGCGGGGTTCGGGGGTGGGTTCCTGTCTGAATTGTAGCGGGCATGCCGCAAGGGGCAGGTTGGCAGTCCCGATTGTGCCGGCCGGTCGCCAATGCTTCCTGCAGTCATGATAAGCTGAGGATCAAGTATCGAAAAAACAGTGACTTAGCCCCTGCCTCCTTTCGACGCGCAGCATTTGGTGCTGATTTGGATTTGTTGAAATTTGGCAACATTGACATTCGGGTTAACCCGTAGCTTACGAGCAAGCTTATCGTCTTTTGTTGCGATAAGCCAACAGAGCGTCAACAAAACCCGACTTTTGCTGTGCAGACAATAGCCAGCGGCGCTGAATTTTGATGCAATAGCTACAACTTCCCATCGCGGAGTTAGAAAGGGCAGCAGCACAGTGTTCGCAGTCGCTGCTCTGGTTACTCAAATTTACGGAGATTTCTTACATGAAAAAGACTCTGCTTGCTGCTGCTCTGGCTGTCGGCTTTGCCGGCGTCGCCCAGGCTGAAACTTCGGTCACCCTGTACGGCATCATCGACACCGGTATCGCTTACGAGCGTCAGAATGGTGTGGTTTCTGGCGTCAACCCCGATGGCAGCCTGGACCATGTCAAGCGCACCCGCACGGGTGTCTATGACGGTACCAACCTGGGTCAGGCCGGCAGCCGCTGGGGCCTGCGCGGTGTTGAGGATCTGGGTAATGGCCTGCGCGCCGTGTTCCAGCTGGAAAGCGGCTTCCTGGTCACCACCGGTCAGTCGGCCCAGGGCGGTCGTCTGTTCGGTCGTCAGGCCACGGTCGGCCTGCATGGCGATGCCTGGGGTCAGGTTGATCTGGGTCGCCAGACCACGGTCGGCTCCAAGTACATGCTCGGCACCATCGATCCGTTCGGTGGCGGCTTCGGTCAGGCCAGCGCCGGCAAGGCCATGACGGCAACCGATACCATCCGCTACGACAACACCATCATCTACCAGACGCCCAACTTCTCGGGCTTCCAGGCAGGTGTGGGCTATGCTTTCAACACCGACGGTGGTCAGGCATGGAAGTACAGCGGGGATGACAACCCCAACACGCGCGCCATCACCGCCGCCATCCGTTACGCCAACGGCCCCCTGGGCGTGGTCCTGACGTATGACCAGGCGAAGCGCAGCTCCAACACCGGTTACGCTGACACCACGCGCAGCCAGTGGAACATTGGTGCGGCCTACGACTTCGAAGTCGTGAAGGTCTCGCTGGGCTTTGGCCAGACCCGTAACGGTGACTGGGCTGCCCGCAACATCTGGACCACGTCTGGTGATGTCGGCCTGATCAACGCGTTCGACAAGGGCTTCAAGTCCAACGGCTATGTCGTCGGTCTGAGCGCACCGGTTGGCGGCGGCAAGATCCTGGCCTCCTGGCACATGGTTGATCCCCGCAGCAAGTCCGACGCCATCAAGGACTTCCAGGATCTTACGGGTGAAAAGGTTGACCTGAAGAAGCAGCAGACCTACAACCTGGGCTACAAGTACCCGATGTCCAAGCGTACCGATGTCTACGCCTACGGTTCGTATGCCAAGAACGTGCACTTCGTGAAGGAGCAGAAGTCCACGGTCGTCGGTATCGGCCTGACGCACCGCTTCTAAGCTGTCTTTCCTTTTTCTGTGCCCGGTCACGCTTGCGTGACCCGGTGCAGTCCGGAACCGGCTTGAAGCCTGTGAGGAGCCACCGCATTGCGGTGGCTTTTCCTATTGGCGGACGCGGGTGCATGCGCGCGCTGCAGACGCAACTTGACCGGCGTCAAACACGGAAGAGTATGGTGCTGTGCGGGTGCTCTCGCCCGCGGCCATGATGCTACAATCCAGTGGTTTGCTTACCCACTCTGGATCTGATGGCATGAATCTCGAACAGTACTTCCCCGTGCTGCTGTTTATCATCGTCGCCACCGGGATTGGCATGGCCCTGCTGGCGGCAGGCAAGCTGCTTGGACCCCACAGGCCTTATGCCGAAAAGCTGTCACCCTACGAGTGCGGCTTCGAAGCCTTTGATGATTCACGCATGCGCTTCGATATCCGCTACTACCTCATCGCCATTCTCTTCATCATGTTCGATCTGGAAATCGCCTTCCTGTTCCCGTGGGCCATTGCCAACGGCACTGTGGGCATGGTGGGTTTCTGGACGGTGCTCATCTTCCTTTCCGTTCTGGTGGTGGGCTTTGTCTACGAATGGAAAAAAGGCGCTCTTGACTGGGAGTGAGGCTTCATGGCTATCGACGGCATTCTGAAAGAAGGTTTCATCACGACCAGCGCAGACAAGTTCCTGAACTGGGCAAAGACGGGCTCGCTGTGGCCCATGACATTCGGGCTGGCGTGCTGCGCGGTCGAGATGATGCACGCCGGTGCGGCGCGCTACGATCTGGACCAGTTCGGCATCATCTTCCGTCCCAGTCCGCGGCAGTCCGATCTGATGATCGTTGCCGGGACGCTGTGCAACAAGATGGCCCCGGCACTGCGCAAGGTGTACGACCAGATGCCCGAACCGCGCTGGGTCGTATCCATGGGTTCCTGTGCCAATGGCGGGGGCTATTACCACTACTCCTACTCCGTAGTGCGTGGCTGTGACCGCATCGTGCCTGTGGACGTCTACGTGCCCGGCTGTCCGCCTACGGCCGAGGCCCTGGTCTATGGCCTGTTGCAGATGCAGAACAAGATTCGTCTCACCAACACCATCGCGCGCTGACGCCGCCGGTGCCTGTTACCTTAAGCGAAAATGCATTCATGACCCGCCTGGAAACGCTTCAAAATCGCCTGCTCGCCACTTTTGGCGAGGCAGCCGAGCTCACGCTCGATCGCAATGAGCTGACTCTGGTCGTGCCCGAGGACACCTGGGTCGAGGCCTGTCTGCGTCTGCGTGACACGCCCGAGCTCGATTTCGACGTCTGCATCGACCTTTGCGGTGTGGACTACTCCGCCTGGATGGCACCGACCTACGAGGTCGGGACCGGACCTTATCCGCGACGCTTCGGCGTGGTCGTGCACCTGCTGTCCATCGGCCACAACTGGCGTCTGCGCGTGCGCACCTATCCGGCCGAGGATGATTTTCCCGTCATCCCCACGCTTGTGAATGTCTGGCCGGTGGTCAACTGGTTCGAACGCGAAGCTTTCGACCTGTACGGCATCGTGTTCGAGGGCCATCCCGATCTGCGCCGCATTCTCACGGATTACGGTTTCATCGGCCATCCCTTCCGCAAGGACTTCCCCATATCGGGGCATGTCGAGATGCGTTATGACGCCGAGCAGCAGCGGGTGGTCTACCAGCCCGTCACCATTGAGCCGCGCGAGATCACGCCACGTGTGGTGCGCGAACCCGGCTACGGATTGGGACGTTGATCATGGCAGAAATCAAGAACTACACCCTCAACTTCGGTCCCCAGCACCCGGCTGCGCACGGTGTGCTGCGCCTGGTGCTCGAGATGGACGGCGAAGTCGTCCAGCGCGCCGACCCCCATATCGGCCTGCTGCACCGGGCCACCGAGAAGCTCGCCGAGCACAGAACCTTCCTGCAGGCCCTGCCCTACATGGATCGCCTGGACTATGTGTCCATGATGTGCAATGAGCATGCCTATGTGATGGCGGTCGAGCGGCTTCTGGGTATAGAAATTCCCATCCGTGCACAGTACATCCGCGTGATGTTCGACGAGATCACGCGCATCCTGAATCACCTGATGTCGCTGGGCTCACACGCGCTTGACGTGGGTGCCATGGCGGTCTTCCTGTACGCTTTCCGCGAGCGCGAAGACCTGATGGATTGCTATGAGGCCGTTTCCGGGGCGCGCATGCATGCGGCCTATTACCGGCCCGGCGGCGTCTATCGCGACCTGCCCGATACCATGCCGCAATATGGCGAAACCAGCCGCTACCGGGGTGAGAAAGAGCTGAAGGTGATGAATGAAGCGCGCAGCGGCTCGCTGCTGGACTTCATCGAGGATTTCACCAATCGCTTTCCCACCTGCGTCGACGAGTACGAGACACTGCTCACCGATAACCGTATCTGGAAGCAGCGCCTGGTGGGTATCGGCGTCGTGTCGCCCGAGCGCGCGCGCGCCCTGGGCTTTACCGGCCCCATGCTGCGGGGCTCGGGCGTCGAGTGGGATCTGCGGCGCACCCAGCCCTATGCCGCCTACGACCGCATGGAGTTCGATATTCCCGTGGGCGTCAACGGCGACAGCTATGACCGCTATCTCGTGCGCATTGCCGAGATGCGCGAAAGCAACCGCATCATCCGCCAGTGCGTGGAGTGGTTGCGCAACAACCCCGGTCCGGTCATTGTGGGCAACCACAAGGTGGCACCGCCCAAGCGCGAGAAGATGAAGACGGGCATGGAAGACATGATCCACCACTTCAAGCTTTTCTCGGAGGGTATGATCGTGCCCGAAGGCGAGGTCTATGCGGCTGTCGAGCACCCCAAGGGCGAGTTCGGCATCTATATGATCTCCGACGGCGCCAACAAGCCGTATCGCATGAAGATCCGCGCGCCGGGCTTCGTGCACCTGCAATCCCTGGATGAAATGTCGCGTGGACACATGCTGTCCGACGCGGTCACCATCATTGGCACGCAAGACATCGTGTTTGGCGAAATCGACCGTTGATGGCGCTCCTACCGGACTCTACCATGCTGCTTTCCAAACAAGCCTATCAGAGAATTGATCACGAACTGAGCAAGTTTCCCGAGGACCGTCGCCAGTCGGCGGTGCTGCCCGCCCTGGCCATCGCCCAGGAGGAGCTGGGCTGGGTGTCCACGGAAGTCATGCACGAACTCGCCGAATACATCGGTGTGCCGCCGGTGTCGGTGCAGGAGGTGGTCACTTTCTACGACATGTACAACGCGAAGCCGGTCGGCCGCTACAAGATCACGGTCTGCACCAACCTGCCGTGTGCATTGCGTCAGAGCATGCAGGCGGCCGAATACCTGAAGCAGAAACTGGGTATCGATTTCGATGATACGACGGCCGACGGCATGTTCACCCTTCAGGAAGGCGAGTGCATGGGGTCGTGCGGTGATGCACCCGTGATGCTGGTCAATGACCGCGTCATGTGCGTGCAGATGTCCGAGTCACGCATGGATACGATGATTGAAGAGCTCAAGCGCAAGGGAGAATCGGCATGAGCACGCCAGGGCCACTCGATGGCTTTTCTTTTGCCCAGGGGCTGGATCCCAACCCCATGGGTGATCTGTCGCGCAGCATGTGCTTTCACGGCCGCCATATCCAGCCGCAGATCCTGGATGGCCTGGATGGCAGCAACTGGGGCCTGCAGGAATATGTGAAGCGCGGTGGCTATGAAGGCTTGCGCAAGGTGCTCACCACCGGCATGAAGCCCGAAGAGGTGATTGCCGAAATGAAGCTGTCGGCGCTGCGCGGGCGTGGCGGTGCCGGTTTTCCGACCGGGCTCAAGTGGAGCTTCATGCCGCGCGGCCTGCCGGGGCAGAAGTATCTGGTGTGCAACTCCGACGAGGGCGAGCCGGGCACGTTCAAGGATCGCGACATCCTGCGCTTCAACCCGCATACCGTCATCGAAGGCATGGCCATTGCCGCCTATGCGATGGGCATCAGCGCAGGCTACAACTATATCCACGGCGAGATCTTCGAAGTCTACGACCGTTTCCAGGAAGCCATCGAGGAAGCACGTGCCGCAGGCTTCCTGGGCAAGGACATCCTGGGGTCGGGCTTCGATTTCCAGCTTTACGCCTCGCATGGCGCGGGTGCCTATATCTGCGGCGAAGAAACGGCGCTGCTCGAATCGCTGGAAGGCAAGATCGGCGAGCCGCGCTTCAAGCCGCCTTTCCCGGCCAGCTTCGGCCTGTACGGCAAGCCGACCACGGTCAACAACACCGAGACCTTTGCAGCCGTGCCCTGGATCTTCCGCCATGGTGGCAAGGCTTTCCACGAAGTCGGGCTGCCCAATAACGGCGGTACCAAGATCTTCTCGGTGTCGGGTGATGTCGAATGGCCGGGCAATTACGAGGTCCCGCTGGGCACGCCTTTCAGCACCTTGCTGGAGCTGTCCGGCGGCATGCGTGGCGGGCGCAGGATCAAGGCCGTGATCCCCGGAGGGTCCAGCGCGCCGGTGCTGCCGGGCGACATCATGATGGAAACCAACATGGATTACGACAGCATCGCCAAGGCCGGCTCCATGCTGGGATCGGGCGCTGTCATCGTGCTTGATGAAACCCGCTGCATGGTCAAGTCGCTCATGCGCCTGTCCTATTTCTACTATGAGGAAAGCTGCGGTCAGTGCACGCCCTGTCGGGAAGGTACGGGCTGGCTGTGGCGCGTGGTCAATCGGATCGAGCATGGCCAGGGTCGCCCGGAAGACATGGCGCTGCTGGATTCAGTGGCGCACAACATGATGGGCCGCACCATTTGTGCACTGGCCGATGCCGCCGCCATGCCGGTGCGCAGCTTCATCAAGCACTTCCGCGACGAGTTCGCGCACCACATCGAGCACAAAGAGTGCGTGGTGCCCAAATATCTGTAGGCTCAAGGTACGCAAATGGTTGAACTTACCATCGACGGCATCAAGGTAGAGGCCCCCGAGGGCAGCATGGTGATCGAAGCTGCCCACAATCTGGGCATCTACGTGCCGCACTTCTGCTATCACAAAAAGCTGTCCATCGCGGCCAATTGCCGCATGTGCCTGGTCGAGGTCGAGAAGGCGCCCAAGGCCCTGCCGGCCTGCGCGACACCGGTCACCCGGGATATGGTGGTGCATACGCGCTCCGAGAAGGCGGTGGCGGCGCAAAAGGCCGTGATGGAGTTCCTGCTCATCAACCACCCCCTTGACTGTCCGGTCTGCGACCAGGGCGGTGAATGCCAGCTGCAGGATCTGGCCGTGGGCTATGGCGCCTCGGCCTCGCGCTACGGTGAAACCAAGCGTGTGGTCACGGTCAAGCCCATGGGGCCGCTCATCTCGGCCGACGCCATGCAGCGCTGCATCCATTGCACGCGCTGCATCCGCTTTGGTGAAGAGATCGGCGGCATCAAGGAAATCGGCATGCTGCAGCGGGGCGAGTACTCCGAGATTGCCACGTTCGTGGGCCAGGCGGTCGAGTCCGAGCTCTCGGGCAACATGATCGATATCTGCCCGGTGGGGGCACTGCTGTCAAAGCCCTACAAGATGTCGGCGCGCACCTGGGAGCTGGCACGACGCCGTTCGGTGAGCCCGCACGACAGCCTGGGTGCGAACCTGGTGGTACAGGTCAAGAGCGACCGGGTGATGCGCGTCGTGCCTTTCGAGAATGAAGAGGTCAACGAATGCTGGATCTCCGATCGCGATCGTTTCTCCTATGAAGCGCTCAATATCGAAGATCGCCTGGCCGGCCCGCGCATCCGCGGCAAGGACGGACAGTGGCAGGATGCGTCCTGGCAGGATGCCCTGCAAGTGGTCGTGGACGGCCTGAATACGGTGCGCGAGGAGTTGGGTGCACAGCAGATCGGTGCGCTGGCCAGCGGTCTGGCAACGACCGAGGAACTGTCGCTGCTGGCCCGTGTGACGCGTGGCATGGGCTCGCAGAATGTGGATTTCCGCCTGCGTCTGAACGACCCTGATTTCGATCGCGTGCGCACCGGCGCGCCCTGGCTGGGCATGCCCATCGCGGCACTGGATACCGTCGATCGTGTGCTCGTGGTGGGCTCCTTCATCCGCAAGGAGCAGCCGCTCATGGCGCAGCGCCTGCGTCAGGCGGCCAAGCGGGGTACGCAGATCTCCTTTATCGAGAGTGCCTCGGATGATCCGCTGTTTCCGGTGCACGCGCGCCTTATGGCGGCGCCGGCGCGCCTGCCCGATGCCCTGGCCCAGGTGGCCGTGGCGCTGGCACGGGCGGCAGGTCAGGCAGTGGATGGTGCATTGGCCGGCGTGGAGCCCGGCGCCGGGGCGCAGGCCATCGCGCAAAGCCTGGCTTCCGGCGAGCGCGTGGCCGTGTTGATGGGCAATATGGCCATGATGGCGGCCAACGCGGCCGCCATTGCGGTCAATGCCCAGGCTGTGGCCGATGCCTGCGGGGCCACGCTGGGCTTCATGGGTGAATCGGGCAATGCCACAGGCGGATATCTGGCGGGGGCCGTACCCCAGGGTGACGGCCTGAACGCGCAGCAGATGCTGGTCAAACCCTTGCAGGCCTATCTGGTACTCATGGCCGAGCCCGGACTGGACGCCGACGATGGCGCACTGGCCCTGCAGAGCCTGGACAAGGGCGGCTTCAAGGTTGCGCTCACCGCCTGGCGCAGTCCGGTCGAAGACTGGGCCGATGTCATGCTGCCCGTATCGCCGTTTACGGAAACCTCGGGCACCTTCGTGAATGCCGAAGGGCGGGCCCAGAGCTTCAAGGCGGTGGTCTCACCCTACGGGGACACGCGGCCGGCCTGGAAGGTCCTGCGCGTGCTGGGCAATCTGCTGCAGCTGCAGGGCTTCGATGAGGAAAGCTCCGAAGCCGTGCGCGATGCCGTGCTGGCCGGCGAATTCCGCGAGCGCCTCGATAACCGGCTGCAGACCGGCATTGCCCTGTCCGGGACGCCGGCCGATCCGCCGCCGGGCGAGGGCGGGCAGCTGTTCGAGCGTGTCACCGACGTACCTATCTACCGCAGTGATCTCATCGTGCGCCGCTCGCGGCCCCTGCAGGAGACGGCCGCCTCGCAGCCGCCGCAGGCACTCCTGCACCCTGCCGACCTGCAGGCCCTGGGGGCCCGGGAAGGCGACACCCTGCGTCTGGTATCCGTGCGCGGGTCCGTCAACTTGCCGGCCGGGGCTGATGAAGGCGTCACGCAGGGCTGCGTGCGCGTGGCCGCCGGTTTTCCGGAAACAGCAGTGCTGGGCGGCAGTTCCGGCCAGCTGAGGGTGGAGCGTATCTGACATGGATTTGTTGAATTCCCTTCATCATTTCGGCATAGGGCTTTTCGGTTCCACCCTGTGGCTGGTCATCTGGACACTTGTCAAGATTGTCTGTGTGGCGGTGCCCATCATCCTGTGCGTGGCCTACATGACCTACTGGGAACGCAAGATGATCGGTGCCATGCATGTGCGCCTGGGCCCCAACCGCGTGGGCTGGGCCGGCCTGCTGCAGCCGTTTGCCGATGTCTTCAAGCTGCTCACCAAGGAAGTCATCATCCCTTCGGCGTCGAACCGCGTGCTGTATGTGCTCGCACCGGTGGTCACGCTGATGCCGGCACTGGCCGCCTGGGCGGTGATTCCCTTCGGCCCGGAACTGGTGCTGGCCAATGTGAATGCCGGCCTGCTCTTTCTGCTGGCCATCACGTCCATAGAGGTGTATGGCGTCATCATTGCGGGCTGGGCCACCAACTCCAAGTATGCGCTGCTGGGTGCGTTGCGGGCCGCAGCACAGATGCTGTCCTACGAGTTGGCCATCGGTTTCATCCTGGTGGCGGTATTGCTGGTTTCGGGCACGCTGAACATGAGCGGTATCGTGCTTGGGCAGCAGCAGGGCTGGTTTGCCGGGCACGGCATCAATTTCATGTCCTGGAACTGGCTGCCCATGCTGCCGCTGTTCGTGATCTACGTGGTTTCGTCGGTTGCCGAGACCAACCGCCATCCCTTCGACGTCGTCGAAGGTGAGTCCGAGGTCGTGGCCGGCCACATGGTGGAGTATTCCGGCATGGGCTTCGCCCTGTTCTTCCTGGGTGAATACGCCAACATGATCCTGTTGTCGTCCCTGGCTTCCATCATGTTCCTGGGCGGCTGGTTGCCACCCCTTGATTTCGCGCCCTTCACCTGGATTCCGGGCTGGCTGTGGCTGGGGCTCAAGACTTTCGTCGTGATTTCGATGTTCGTCTGGTTCCGGGCCACCTTCCCGCGTTACCGCTATGACCAGATCATGCGCCTGGGCTGGAAGGTCTTCATCCCGTTGACCGGGGTGTGGCTGGTGGTGTTGGCCATCTGGATGCAAACACCCTGGAATATCTGGAACTAGGGCAAGAGGGCAAGAGAATGGATGCAATCAAGGATTTCTTCGGCAGTCTGATGCTGTCGGAAATGATCAAGGGCATGCGGCTCACCGGGCGGTATTTCTTCCGGCGCAAGATCACTCTGCGCTACCCCCGGGAAAAGACGCCGGCCTCGCCGCGCTTTCGCGGACTGCATGCGCTGCGACGCTATCCCAACGGCGAGGAGCGCTGCATTGCCTGCAAGCTGTGCGAGGCGGTGTGCCCGGCCCTGGCCATCACCATCGAGTCGACCGAGCGCGAGGACGGCACGCGACGCACCACGCGCTATGACATTGACCTTACCAAGTGCATCTTCTGCGGTTTCTGCGAGGAGAGCTGCCCCGTGGACTCCATCGTCGAGACGCATATTCATGAATATCACGGTGAGAAGCGTGGTGATCTCTACTTCACCAAGGACATGCTGCTTGCGGTCGGTGATCGCTATGAGACAGAAATCGCCCGTCGCCGTGCTGAAGACGCCCCCTACCGTTGATCAAGGAAGCCGACTGACATGAGTTTTACTGACGTCCTGTTCTATCTGCTGGCGCTGGTGCTCGTGACGGCCGCGCTGCGCGTGGTGCTTGCGCGCAGCCCAGTCACGGCAGTGCTGCACCTGATCCTGGTGTTCTTTACTGCATCCATGCTGTGGATGATCCAGCAGGCGGAGTTTCTCTCGCTGCTGCTGGTCATCGTCTACGTGGGCGCCGTCATGGTCATGTTCCTGTTTGTGGTCATGATGCTCGACATGCGCAGCGAAGGCGTGCAGAAGGGGTTTCGCGCCCACCTGCCCGCAGGCCTGGCCATTGCCGTCGTGATGGCGCTCGAGATGGCCGTGGTGCTGGCGCGCAGCTGGTTCGAAGCGCCGCGCGGGCCGGCCTTTGCCGATGACCACAACAATACCCACGCCCTGGGCGAGCTCATGTATACCCAGTATGCCTACGCCGTTGAAGTCGGCGGTGTGGTCCTGCTCGTCGGCATGGTGGCGGCCATCGCCCTGACGCTACGCCGGCGCAGCGATGTCAAGTTCAATGATCCCGCGCAGCAGGTCCGCGTGCGGGCGGCCGATCGGGTACGGCTGGTGAGCATGCCTTCGCAGAGCGAATTGCCTGCCGCAGGGCAGGAAGGGAGTGCGTCATGACGGTCACTCTGGCTCACCATCTCGTTCTGGGCGCCATCATCTTCGTCATCGGACTCTTCGGTTTCTTCCTGAACCGGCGCAATCTGATCGTGCTGCTGATGTCGGTCGAGCTGATGCTGCTTTCTGCAAGCATCAACTTCGTGGCCTTCTCGTCCTGGTTCTCCGACATGACCGGGCAGATCTTCGTTTTCTTCATCCTCACGGTGGCTGCGGCAGAAGCCGCCATCGGTCTGGCGATCCTGGTGTTGCTGTTCCGCAACCTGAACACGATCAATACCCGGAAACTCGACCAGCTCAAGGGCTGATGGGATTGCAAGCACTATGAATTCACCAACTCTCTATCTCTGGATTGCGCTGGCGCCTCTGGTGGGCTGTCTGCTGGCCGGCCTTTTCGGTACCGGCTTCCTCGGTCGCGGTATCGGCCGGCGCGCTTCGCACTGGATCACCATTGCGGGTGTCATGCTGTCTTTCCTGGGCTCGGTGGTGGTGCTGTTCCAGGCGATCGACGGCCATACCTTCAACGGCACGGTCTACACCTGGAACGTCATCGGCGGGGCCAATATACAGGTGGGCTTCCTGATCGACAGCCTGTCGGCCCTCATGATGTTCGTGGTGACTTCGGTGTCGCTCATGGTGCACATCTACACCATCGGCTACATGGCGGATGATCCCGGCTACCAGCGATTCTTCTCCTATATCTCGCTGTTCACCTTCTCCATGCTGATGCTGGTCATGTCCAACAACATGATGCAGCTGTTCTTCGGCTGGGAGGCGGTCGGCCTGGTCTCCTACCTGCTCATCGGCTTCTGGTTCAAGCGCCCGACGGCTATTTTCGCCAACATGAAGGCCTTTGTCGTGAACCGGGTGGGTGACTTCGGTTTCATCCTCGGCATTGCGCTCCTGTTCGCGTATACGGGCAGCATGGATTATGTGGACGTGTTCGGACAGGCCGACGAGCTGTCCACGGTGCGCTTCCCGGGCACCGAGTGGCAACTGCTCACGGTGGCCTGTATTTCGCTGTTCGTGGGTGCCATGGGCAAGTCGGCCCAGGTGCCCCTGCACACCTGGCTGCCCGATTCCATGGAAGGTCCGACGCCGATTTCGGCGCTGATTCACGCCGCCACCATGGTGACGGCCGGGATCTTCATGGTCGCCCGTTTCTCGCCGGTGTTCGAGCACTCCGCCACCGCGCTGTCGGTCATGATCGTCATCGGTGCCATCGGTGCGCTCTTCCTGGGCATCCTGGGTATTGTTCAGGACGACATCAAGCGCGTCATCGCCTATTCCACGCTCTCGCAGCTGGGCTATATGACGGTGGCACTGGGTGCGTCGGCCTATTCGGCCGCCATCTTTCATCTCATGACACACGCCTTCTTCAAGGCGCTGCTCTTCCTGTGCGCGGGTTCGGTGATCATCGGCATGCACCATGATCAGGATATCCGCAACATGGGCGGCTTGCGCAAGCACATGCCCATCACCTGGATCACGTTCCTCCTGGGCACGCTGGCGCTGGTGGGCACGCCCTTCTTTGCCGGCTACTACTCGAAGGAGCACATCATCCAGGCGGCCCAGGCGGCCAATGTCTGGGGGGCGGACTTCGCGTGGCTGGCAACGCTGTCGGGCGTCTTCGTCACCTCGCTGTATTCCTTCCGCGTGTACTTTCTCGTATTCCATGGCAAGCCGCGCTTCTCGCAGGCTGTGGATGCGGACGGCCACGGCGGCCCGCCCAGGGAGTCGCCCTGGGTGGTCACGCTGCCGCTGGTGCTGCTGGCCATTCCTTCGGTCATCGCCGGGGCCTGGTTTGCCGATCCCGTGCTCTTTGGCGGCTACTTCGACAAGGTCATCGCCGTGCTGCCGCAGCATCCGGCCATGACAACGATGGCGGCGGACTGGCATGGCTGGATGGCCTATGGTGTACACGGCTTCATGACCCTGCCATTCTGGCTGGTGGTGGCGGGCTTCGTGATCTCCTGGTACGGCTATGTGATCAATCCGGCCCTGCCGCGCGCGATTCACCAGCGCCTTGGCGTCATCAGCCGGGTGCTGGACAACAAATACTATGCCGACTGGTTCAATGAGCAGGTGCTGGCCCGCTTCACACGCTGCCTTGGCCACGGGCTGTGGAAGGGCGGTGATGCCGGCCTGATCGACGGACTCATCGTCAATGGCAGTGCGCGTGTCGTCGGCATGGTGGCGGCGCTCAGCCGTCACCTGCAATCCGGCTATGTGTATCACTATGCCTTCGCGATGATTCTCGGCATGATGGCCCTGTTAACCTTTTTCGTGCTCACGGTGCTCTGATGGCAGGCGATATGGCGTCCTCTACACTTCCCTGGCTCACGCTCGCAATCTTCATTCCGGTACTGACGGGCCTGCTGGTGCTGGCCATCGGTCGCGATGAATATCCGCAGCCGGCACGCGTGGTGGCCCTGGCGGGATCCGTACTGGGTCTTCTCGTCACCCTGCCGCTGTATACGGGCTTCGATGCCGCCACGGCCGAGATGCAGTTTGTCGAGAAGGTTTCCTGGATAGAGACTTTTTCCGTCAACTATCATCTGGGGATAGACGGTATCTCGCTGTGGTTCGTGCTGCTCACGGCCTTCATCACCGTCATCGTCGTCCTCGCGGGATGGGAGTCCATCACGCGCAAGGTGGCGCAATACATGGCCGCCTTCCTGATCCTCTCGGGGCTGATGATAGGCGTGTTCGTCGCGCTCGATGGCATGCTGTTCTACATCTTCTTCGAGGCCACGCTGATCCCCATGTATCTCATCATCGGGATCTGGGGCGGGCCGCGACGGGTATACGCGTCCATCAAGTTCTTCCTGTACACCTTCCTGGGCTCGCTGCTCACGCTGATCGCCTTCATCTACCTGTGGAGCGCGGCAAACGGCTCGTTCGATATCCTCACCTGGCACGAGCTGCCGCTGGCGCATACGCCCCAGCTGTTCATCTTCATCGCGCTGTTTGCGGCCTTTGCGGTAAAGGTGCCGATGTGGCCCGTCCACACCTGGTTGCCGGATGCGCACGTCGAGGCACCCACGGGCGGCTCGGTCGTGCTGGCGGCCATCATGCTCAAGCTCGGTGCCTACGGTTTCCTGCGCTTCTCGCTGCCCATCGCACCGGATGCCTCGCATGAACTGGCCGGCTTCATGATTGCGCTGTCCCTGATTGCCATCATCTATATCGGGCTGGTCGCCATCGTCCAGGACGACATGAAGAAGCTGGTGGCCTACTCGTCCGTTGCCCACATGGGTTTTGTGACCCTGGGCTTCTTCGTCTTCAATTCGGCCGGCCTGGAAGGCGGCATTGTGCAGATGATCTCGCACGGCTTCGTCTCGGGCGCCATGTTCCTGTGCATCGGCGTGCTCTATGACCGCCTGCACACGCGCGAGATCGATGCCTACGGCGGTGTGGTGAATGTCATGCCGCGCTTCGTCACGCTGTTCCTGCTGTTCTCCATGGCCAATACCGGCCTGCCTGCCACCAGTGGCTTCGTGGGCGAGTTCTCCGTCATCATGGGGGCGGTACAGCACAACTTCTGGGTCGGTCTGGCGGCGGCAAGCTCGCTGATCTGGGCGGCCGCCTATTCGCTGTGGATGTTCAAGCGCATCGCCCTGGGCGATATCGGCAATGACCGCGTGCGCGCCATGCCCGACCTGAGCGGTCGTGAATTCTTCATCCTGGGGGTGATGGCCATCATGGTGCTCTTCATGGGAATCTACCCCGCCATGTTCACAGACGTCATGCATGTGTCGGTCGACGCCTTGCTGCAGCACGTCTCCGTCTCCAAACTCTAGGCCCGGACGAAAGACTATCATGCACAATTATTTTCAGATCGGTCTGGCGACGCCCGAAATCCTTCTCCTGCTGATGACCTGTGGCCTGCTGCTGCTGGATGCCTTCATCAAGCCGTCGCAGCGCCAGCTCAGCTTCCTGTTCAGTCTCGCCATCCTTGCCCTGCTCACGGTCGTGACATTGCTGCAATGGCTGGTTGGCGGCCTGCATGGCAAGACTTTCCACGGCCTGTATGTGGTCGATCCGCTGTCCCATTTCCTCAAGCTGCTTTCCTATATTGCCGTTTTCCTGACCCTGCTCTATGGCCGGCTGTATGCGGAAAAGCGCGACATGCTTGCCCGGGGCGGCGAAATCTTCGTACTGACGCTGCTGGCGCTGCTGGGCCAGATGGTGATGATCTCGGCCGGAAGCATGCTCACCATCTATCTGGGTCTTGAGCTCATGTCCTTCTCGCTGTATGCCCTGGTGGCCGTGCGTCGTGAAAACGCGCTGGCAACCGAAGCGGCGATGAAGTTCTTCCTGCTGGGCGCACTCGCCTCGGCAGTGCTGCTCTACGGCATGTCCATGATCTACGGTGCCACGGGCCATCTTGACCTGCAGGAGATCGCTGCGGTCATCCGCGCGGGTGAAGCCGGGCGTCTGCCGCTGGTCTTCGGTGTGGTCTTCATCGTCGCCGGCCTGGCCTTCAAGTTGACGGCAGCGCCTTTCCACATGTGGACGCCCGATGTCTATCACGGCGCGCCCACGGCCGTGACACTGGTGATTGGTGCGGCGCCCAAGTTTGCCGGCCTGGTCATCATGCTGCGCCTGCTCATCGAGGGACTGCACGGCGTGGCGCTTGACTGGCAGCCCATGCTCATGATCCTGGCCGTGCTGTCGCTGGCCATCGGGAATATCGCTGCGATTGCGCAGACGAACTTCAAGCGCATGCTGGCCTATTCGACCATCTCGCACATGGGTTTCGTCTTTCTGGCCCTGATGTCGGGCGTGGCCGAAGGGCAGCCCGTCGCCAGCGGCCTGGCCTACGGGTCGGCGCTGTTCTATGTGGTCACCTATGTGCTCACCACACTGTGCACTTTTGGTCTTATCCTGGTGATGAGCCGCAAGGGCTTCGAGTGTGAGGAAATTGCCGACTTCAAGGGCCTGAACCGGCGTGATCCCGTGCTGGCCGGTGTGCTGCTGCTGTCCATGTTCTCGCTGGCGGGTGTACCGCCCCTGGTCGGCTTCTATGCCAAGCTGGCGGTACTGCAGGCGCTGGTTGCCGCAGGCCATGTGTGGCTGGCAGTGGTTGCGGTGCTGTTCTCGCTCGTCGGCGCCTTCTACTATCTGCGTGTGGTGAAGATGGCATATTTCGACGAGGCCGTGGAAGACGCCGTGGCGCTGGCGCCTCCCGTGGTCCCGCGGGGCGTCATCTCCGTCAACGGCATGCTGCTGCTCGTACTGGGCGTGCTGCCCGGCGGCCTCATGGCCTTGTGCGTACACGTCATCCAGCGCTCCCTGGTATTCTGAATGGGTGAACACGGGCAGGGCAGGCAACAAACATGAGTGAATCCGGTGCGGTCTGGCTGGTGATAGTGGTGGCCCTAGCGGGTGCCAACCTGCCGTTTCTCCTTCAGCGTCCGCTGGTGCTGTTGCCTCGCAGCGAAGCGGGTGCCCCTCCGGGACGCGTGCTGGGACGCTGGCTGGAATCGCTGCTTTACTTCCTCGTCTTCTACCTGGTGTTGCGCGGTGCCTACCAGACCATAGGCACGGCGCTGGTCATGGCGTCCGATCCGGGCTCGCGCCTGCTCTTCCTGGGGCGCATCCTGGGCTATGGCCTGTCCTTCGGGGCCCTGCTGGCCTTTCCGGGCTGGCGTGATCGCCACCGGACGGCTGCCGGCAAGTCCTTTGCTGTGCGCCTGCTGGAGGTGATTCTGATCTATCTGGCGGTGGGTGTGCTGGGGCTGGCACTGGAATACAACATGGGCAGCCGCTTTCCCCAGACCTGGGAGTTCTACGCGATCACCGGCTCGCTGTTCGTCGTGCTGGGCTACCCGGGATTCGTGTTCCGCTATCTGCTCAAGCGCAGCAAGGCACCGCGCAAGCGGGCGCAAGCGTCGGAAAAGTCCTCCGGCTGAATCCGTCTGCAGGCCGTCAGTGACTCATGCGAAACCAGTTGAGCACGCCATCGAGCGGAGCCACGGTCAGGGCGTAGCGCGCCTGCTCCTGGACGATGGGCTTGGCCCGGTAGGCCACCGAAAAATGCGCCAGTGACAGCATCGGCAGGTCATTCGCACCATCGCCGATGGCGATGATCTGCTCCGGGGCGGCATCCAGGCGCTGTGCCAGTGCCTGCAGATGGGCGGCCTTGGCGGCGCCGTCCACGATATTGCCCAATACACGGCCTGTGAGCCGGCCATCCACGATCTCGAGCACATTGGAATGGACTTCCTTCAGCGCAAGCCGTTGCGCAACGCGCTCGGCAAAGAAAGTGAAGCCGCCCGAGACGAGCATGGTGGTCAGGCCGTGCTGATGGGCAACCGTCGCCAGCCGTTCGGCGCCCGGATTCAGGGCCAGCCGCCGGGTATAGACCTCTTCCAGAGCGTCTGCGGATACGCCTTCCAGCAGGGCGACGCGACGCGTCAGGCTTTCACTGAAATCTGCGATCTCGCCACGCATTGCGGCTGCCGTGATGGCCGATACTTCCGCCTTGAGACCCGCCATGTCGGCGATCTCGTCGATGCACTCGATGTTGATGATCGTGGAATCCATATCCATGGCCAGGATGCGGCATTCGCGCAGCAGGCGGATACTGTCCAGGAAGGCGTAATCCATGCCCACACGCCGGCAAAGCGCGTGTACGCCGGCCTTCTCGCTGTCATCGGCGCCGAGTACGCGCACCGCAGTGGGGCTGAGTTCCTGGATGCCGTCAGCACTCACCAGGGCGGCAATGGTTTCGATATGGGCGGCTTCCAGATGCGGTGCCTGGAGGATGAGGTGTGCCATGATATTCCTGCTTGTATGCCTGCTTGCGAAATGTTCAGAGTGTACCGTGTCCGGCTGGTGTTTCACCCTTGAAGCATCAGGGATGAGCGAGACAGAAACGGTCGTATCATGGCATCATTGCCGTTTGTTGTTCAAAGAACATGTCTGACCATCTTTCAAGGAGAATAATCATGGCCGATGACGTCTGGCTGACCAGCCTGAAGACCGATACCCCGCAACAGGGCTACGAGCTCGCGATCAAGCTTGCCCGCATGGGCGTCAAGTACACCCAGCCCTCGGCCGAGGTGCGCGACAAGCTGCGCGCCGTGTACGGAGAGGATGCCGACAGTCTCATCCTGTCATCCCAGGTCGTGGCCATCAACTTCCAGACTGTGGCCGCCGCCAACAATTATTGGCACTGATTTCACTGGCGTTTTGCCAGTTCCCCCAGAACACTGCGTATCGTGTCGGCGCGCGTCACCGCGTCCTGCCCCTGCGGCAGGGTGATACGCAGCTTGTCAGGCCCGGCCAGGCGGATGTCCCTGCGTGACTGCACCAGTTCGATCAGGTGCACCGGATCGATATCCGGTGTGTCGGAGAACTGGATCAGGGCTTCGCCGGCGCCGGCATCGATCTTGATCACACCCATGGGCTCGGCCATCAGGCGCAGGCGATGCGTCGCGAGCAGGTTGCGTGCCGGCTCGGGAAGGGGTCCATAGCGGTCGATCAGCCCCTCACGGGCCAGTACCAGGGCATCGTCGTGGTGCGCATTGGCCAGCGTCTTGTAATGGCCCAGACGGGCGTGAACGTCCGGACAGTAGTCGGCCGGCAGCAGGGCCGGCGCATGCAGGTTGACCTCGCACAGGGCGTCCAGACCGGGATCCAGATCGGGTTCCTTGCCGGCTTTCAGCGATTTCACGGCGCGCTCCAGCAGATCGGCATACAGGGTGAAGCCCACCTCCTGGATATTGCCCGACTGGGATTCACCCAGCACTTCTCCGGTGCCCCGGATTTCCAGATCGTGCATGGCCAGGAAGAAGCCCGAACCTAGCTCTTCCATGGACTGTACGGCCTCCAGGCGCTTGCGGGCATTGGCCGTGATGGCGTCTTCGCCCGGTGTCAGCAGGTAGGCGTAGGCCTGATGGTGGGAGCGGCCCACGCGCCCGCGCAGCTGGTGCAGCTGGGCCAGCCCCAGACGGTCCGCCCGGTGGATGATGATGGTGTTGGCGCTGGGAACGTCGATGCCGGTTTCGATGATGGTGGTGCACAGCAGCACGTTGCTGCGCTTCTGGTAGAAGGCCTTCATGACCGCTTCCAGCTCGCGCTCGGGCATCTGCCCGTGGGCGACGGCAATGCGTGCCTCCGGCACCAGGGCTTCGAGCATGGCGCGCCGGTTCTGAATGGTCTCGACTTCGTTGTGCAGGAAATAGGCCTGGCCGCCGCGTTTGAGCTCGCGCAGCAGGCCTTCGCGGATGGTGCCCGCATCTTCGCGGCGCACGAAAGTCTTGATGGCCAGCCGCTTTTCGGGCGCGGTGGCGATGACCGACAGATCGCGTATGCCTTCCAGCGACATGCTCAGCGTGCGCGGTATGGGGGTGGCGGTGAGGGTGAGCACGTCCACTTCGGCACGCAGGGATTTCAGGCGCTCCTTCTGGCGCACGCCGAAACGGTGTTCCTCGTCGATGATGACCAGCCCCAGCTTGTTGAAGCGCACTTCGGGCGAGAGCAGCCTGTGGGTGCCGATGACGATGTCCACGCTGCCGTCGGCCAGACCCGCCAGCGTGGCGCTGACCTGGCGCGAGCTGCGAAACCGTGACAGCTCGGCCACCTGGACGGGCCAGCTGGCAAAACGGTCGCGGAAGGTCTGGGCGTGCTGTTCGGCGAGCAGGGTCGTGGGGCACAGCAGCGCCACCTGGTGCCCGTCCATGACGGCGGCGAAGGCCGCGCGCAGGGCGACTTCCGTCTTGCCGAAGCCCACATCGCCGCACACCAGCCTGTCCATGGGCCGGCCGCTGGTCATGTCGTCCAGCACGGCCTGGATGGCAGCCGCCTGGTCGGGCGTTTCCTCGAAGCCGAAGCCTTCGGCAAAGGCCTCGTAATCGCGATTCGACAGCTGGAACGCGTGGCCCTGCCGGGCGGCCCGGCGCGCATACAGCGCCAGCAGCTCGGCGGCGGTGTCGCGTGCCTGTCGCGCCGCCTTGCGCCGGGCGCGTTCCCACTGACCGGAACCCAGGCGGTGCAAGGGGGCGGACTCGGGGTCGGCGCCGGTATAGCGGGCGATGACATGCAGCTGGGCCACGGGCACATACAGGGTGGCGCCGGCATCGTATTCCAGATGCAGGAACTCCATGTGGCCTTCACCCAGGTCCATGACCTTGAGCCCGTGGTAGCGACCGATGCCGTGCTGGGCGTGGACGACGGGATCGCCCTCGCGCAGCTCCGACAGGTCGCGCACCATGGCTTCGACATCCGTGGGCTGGACGCGTCCCCGGCGTCCGCGTGAACGGCGCCCGGCCTGCTCGGGATAGAGGTCGGATTCCGTCAGCAGGACAAGGTCCTCGCCGGGCAGCGCAAATCCCGCATCCAGTGCGGCCGTCACCAGCATGAAAGGCGTATCCGCCGCCATGGCCTGCGCAAGGCTGCCGGCCGAGGTGTCGGCGGGCAACGCATATTCCTCGAGCATTTGCGCCAGCGTTTCCTGGCGACCGGCGGAGTCGGCGCACAGGATGACTCTGGATCGTCCGCTATCGAGCAGGGCGCGCAGCGGCGCCAGGGGATCGTCGGCGCGCCGGTTCACGGCTGCGGCGGGCGCGGGTGTGACATCCGGATGGTCGGTGCCGGGCTCCAGCGCCAGGCGGGCAAACTTGCGCAAGTGGATGAAGAAGGCTTCCTCATCCAGGAACAGGTGTTCCGGTGCCAGTACCGGCCGCTCGATATCGCTTTTCAGGAAACGGTGGCGCGATTGCGTTTCCTGCAGAAAAGCCTGGATGACCGCTGCGGGTTCGCCCAGGGTGACGGTAATGCTGTTGTCGGGCAGATAGTCGAACAGCGTGGCCGTGTTCTCGAAAAAAAGCGGCAGATAGTATTCGACGCCGGCAAACGCGATGCCGTTGCCGATGTCGCGGTAGGGCAGGGCACGGCTGGGATCGCCCTCGAACAGCTCCCGGAAGCGGGCGCGGAAACGGTTGCGCGAGGCTTCGTCCATGGGGAATTCGCGCCCGGGCAGCAGCTCTATCGTCTTCACGGGGTAGAGGCTGCGCTGGGTGTCCACGTCGAAGGCGCGCATGGACTCGATCTCGTCATCGAAGAGATCCAGGCGATAGGGCAGCACCGATCCCATGGGGAAAAGGTCGATCAGGCCGCCGCGCACCGAGAACTCGCCGGCGGCGCTGACCTGGCTGACGTGGCTGTAATTGGCCAGCACCAGTTGCCGGCGCAGGCCTTCCTCGTCCAGACGGTCGCCCTGGCGGAAGGAGAAGCGGTGGGCCGCCAGAAATTCGGGCGGTGCCAGGCGGTACAGGGCCGTCGTGACCGGCACCGTGAGGATGTCCACTTCGTTCTGCATGAGCGCATGCAGGGTGCGCAGGCGTTCCGAGACCAGGTCTTCATGCGGCGAGAAGCCGTCATAGGGCAGGGTTTCCCAGTCGGGCAGGCGGCGCACGGCCAGCGTGGGCACAAACAGCGCGATCTCGTCGACCAGCCGCAAGGCGTCCAGCGGGTCGGCACAGAGCACGACAAGCGGGCGGGCGGTATCATGCGCAAGCCGTGCCAGCAGCAGCGCATCGGCCGAGCCGGGCGGGCGCGGCTGTTGCCGGCGCTGGCCGGGCTTGGGCACGGGTACGGGGGAGAGTGCAGCTGCGGCAGTGAGTGAATCCATGGGCATCAGACCCTCATTATAAAATCAACCATTATGAAGCGGAAATTGATTGCCATTGTGCCTGCGGCGGGCCAGGGTCTGCGCGCCGGCACCGGCCTGCCCAAGCAATACCGGCACATCGCCGGCGTGCCCATGCTGCGCCTGTCGGTGCAGGCTCTGCTGGCCGAGCCGCGCATCGCTGCCGTGCGCGTGGCGATTGCGCCGGGCGATACGCATGCAGCGCCGGCGTTGGCCGGTCTGCCACGTACAGTCTGGCGCGCCTGCGGCGGTGCCACGCGTGCCCATACCGTGCGTGCGGCCCTGCAGGATGCACTCAACGCGGCAGCATTGCAGGAAAGCGATTGGGTGCTGGTCCACGATGCCGCGCGGCCCGGCCTGCCACCCTGTGCGCTGGCCCGCCTGGTGGAAAGCTGCCTGCATCACGGCAGCGGCGGCCTGCTTGCCCTGCCGGTGGCCGACAGTGTCAAGCGCGCGTCCGGTCCCGCGCCTGATCCCGATACGCCGGTGCGCATTGCCGGCGGCGTATCGCGGGACGGCCTGTGGCTGGCCCAGACGCCGCAGATGTTCATCGCGGGCGATCTGCTTGCTGCGCTGGCGGATGCCCGCCCCGAAGACATTACGGATGAAGCCTCGGCCATGGAACGCATGGGGCATGCACCCCTGCTGGTGCAGGGCTCCATGCGCAACTTCAAGGTAACCTGGCCGGAGGATTTCGATCTCATGGCAAAATGGCTGAACTGATATGACTCACTCATCCGGCGCCGTTGCGGCGTTTCCCTTCCGGGTCGGTCAGGGCACGGACGTTCATGCCCTGGTCGAAGGCCGGCCGCTGATCATCGGCGGCGTGCGCATTGACCATACCCACGGGCTGCTGGGCCATTCCGATGCCGATGTGCTGCTGCATGCCATCACCGATGCGCTGCTGGGCGCGGCGGGTCTGGGTGATATCGGGCGTCTCTTTCCGGATACCGATCCGCAGTTCAAGGATGCCGACAGCCGGGTGCTGCTGCGTGAAACCATGGTGCAGGTGGCGCGTGCGGGCTGGGGCGTGGTCAATGTCGATGCCACCGTGCATGCCCAGGCGCCCCGTCTGGCACCCCATGCGCCCGCCATGGTGGCCAATATCGCTGCGGATCTGGGCATTGCGCCGGCGAGCGTGAACGTCAAGGCAAAGACCAATGAAGGCCTGGGCTACCTTGGCCGCCGTGAAGGCATGGCGGCCAGTGCGGTGGTGCTGATTGCCCGGCGTGAACCGTGATGCGCTTCAGGCCACCGGCGGATTCTGCAGGCAGTCGCGGCTGATCTCGGCCACATTGCGGGTGCCTGTGAGCGTCATGGCCACGCGCATTTCCTTGTCGAGCAGGGACAGCAGATTCGCTACGGCCGCTTCGCCGCCGCTGGCCAGGGCGTAGGCCCAGGCGCGGCCCATCATGACGGCATCCGCCCCGAGGGCCAGCATACGCACGATATCCAGACCATTGCGTATGCCTGAATCCGCCAGCACCTTCAGCTTTCCGCCCACGGCATCGGCGATCGCCGGCAGGGCCCGCGCGCTCGAGAGCACGCCATCGAGCTGGCGCCCGCCGTGGTTGGACACGACAATGCCGTTGGCACCGAAACGCACGGCATCCATGGCGTCTTCCGTATCCAGAATGCCCTTGATGATCATGGGCCCGGGCCAGAAGTCGCGTATCCATTCCAGATCCTTCCATGAAATGGACGCATCGAAATTGTTGGCCAGCCAGCCGATATAGTCTTCCAGCGCGATCGGCTTGCCCAGGTAGGAGGAGACATTGCCCAGATCGTGCGGGCGTCCCATCACGCCCACATCCCAGGACCAGCGGGGATGACAGGCTGCCTGCAGCACACGGCGCAGCGGGCCATAAGGCCCGCTCATGCCCGAGTGGGCGTCGCGGTAGCGTGCGCCCGGTGTGGGCATGTCAACCGTGAACACCAGCGTGGAGCAGCCGGCGGCCAGCGCCCGCTCCAGCACCTGCTTCATGAAACCCCGATCCTTGAGGACATACAGCTGGAACCACATGGGCCGGGACAGCAGGGGCGTGACTTCCTCGATCGGACAGACCGAGACGCTGGACATTGTGAACGGGATGCCGAAGCGATCGGCGGCCTGTGCCGCCGGGACTTCGCCGCGCCGGTATAGCATGCCCGCCAGGCCCACGGGCGCCAGGATGGCGGGGATGGCCAGCTTTTCACCGAAGAGCTCGATGCTGGTGTCCAGACCCGAGATGTCCTTGAGGATGCGCTGGCGCAGCGTGATGTCGTACAGGTCTTCGGTGTTGCGGCGCAGGGTGTGCTCCGCATAGGCGCCGCCGTCAACGTAGTGAAACAGAAACGGAGGCAGGCGACGGCGTGCGGCCGCACGATAGTCGCTGGGCGAGGAGATGATCATACGGTGACTCTATGGCATGGCGCCACGCGGGCGCAAGGGACATCAGACCGATTCTACGCCAATTCCCGGGTGTGCCGAAGCGGGTCGCACGCGCGGCAGGGTGATGCGCGCCACCAGGCCGCTGGGCGTATTGGGCAGCAGCTCCAGCGTGCCGCCGACCTGATAGAGCAGACGTTCGACGATGGCCAGACCCAGGCCGGTGCCGCTGACGCCGGTGCGTGCCAGCTCGCCCCGCGAGAAGGGCCGCAGCAGGGTCTCGATCTGTTCATGGGCAATGCCCGGACCGTCATCGGTCAGACGGATCACGATGTCACGCTCGCGCCCGGCCGCCGTGACGCGGATATGAACCGTATCGCTCAGGGCACTGCGTCCGTAGCGGCGTGCGTTTTCGATCAGGTTGCTCATGATGCGCTTGAGGTCGTGCGCGCTGATGCGCGCCACCAGTCCGGGGGCGATGCTGGCATCCAGCCGTCCGCCCTGATTGCGCGTCAGCACACTTTCCCGGTCGACCACCTCGCGCAGCACGGCCGTGATGTCCACGCCTTCACCGGGTGCAATGCCGGCCGGCCGTGCATAGCCCATGAGCTGTTCTATGGTGTAGTCGATCTGGGCCAGATCCGTATCGATGGCCTGGCCGGCCTCTTCGCCGATGTTGCTCATTTCGATTTCAAGACGCATGCGTGCCAGGGGTGTGCGCAGGTCGTGTGAAATACCGGCAAGCATGAGTTCGCGATCGCTTTCCGTGCGCCGGATGTCGCGCACCATGCGGTTGAAGGCGATATTGAGCTCGCGGATTTCGGCCGGCCCCTGTTCGGGCAGGGGCGACGGGGTCTGGCCGCGTGCCAGCTGGCGCGCGGTGCGGATGAGCTCGGCCAGAGGGCGGTTCACCAGGCGCGTGCTGAACATGGCGCCAACCACTGCCAGGAACAGGGCGGTGGCGCCCCAGCCCAGCCACTCGACGCGGGAGGTGGCCCGCAACAGCTCCTGATCGAAGACCAGCCAGTAAGGTTTGTCGTCGATCTCGAAACTGATCCAGATGCCGGGCATTTCGTTGACCGCCCAGCTGATCTGGGTCTGCATGCCCAGGCGTTCGCGAATCTGGTTGGCCACGCGCGACCAGTAGCGCTTGGGCGGCAGCGGCGCGCGCACATCGCTGTCGTGCATGGCGTGCACGCGCAGGTTTTCCTTGGTGGCCAGATCGAGCAGCAGGGCGGGGCGCATTTCGGGCGCGGTGTAGATCAGCGCCGAGCGCGTGATGCTGACTGCTGTGGCCACGCGTTGCGCAATCTGTTGTGCGCGCGGCCCTTCCTCGACACTGAAGAAGACCTGCAGCCAGACAATGAGGCTGATGACCATCAGCGCCGTCAGCACGGCAAAGGTGCTGCCAAACAGCCCCAGGCGGAAATGGGAAGCAATACGCCGGCGCAGGCCGCGCCATCCGGTATCCGTGTCGGGCACGGCCGGGCCCTAGCAGCAGGCAGCGCGCCTAATGGCCGCCGTCGGGAACGAAGACATAGCCCAGCCCCCACACTGTCTGGATGAATACCGGTTTGGACGGATTGGGTTCTATCAGCTTGCGCAGGCGCGAGATCTGTACATCCAGACTGCGGTCAAAGGCTTCATATTCGCGCCCGCGTGCCAGTTCCATGAGCTTGTCGCGCGACAGCGGAACCTTGGGGTGGCGTGCGAAGACCTTGAGTACAGAGAACTCGCCCGTCGTGATGGGCACGGGCTCGCCGTTGCGAATGAGCGTGCGCGTGGACAGGTTGAGCACATAGGGTCCGAAGGTGACGGATTCGTTTTCCTGGCTGGGGGCACCCGGATGTTCTTCCGTACCACGGCGTCGCAGGATGGCGTTGATGCGCGCCAGCAGTTCGCGGGGATTGAACGGCTTGGTGAGGTAGTCGTCTGCGCCCATCTCGAGCCCGACGATGCGGTCGATGTCTTCCGCCTTGGCGGTCAGGATCATGATGGGCGTGTTGTCGTGTCCGCCGCGCAGGCGCCGGCAGATGGACAGGCCGTCCTCTCCCGGCAGCATGAGGTCGAGCACAAGCAGGTCGAAATGCTCGCGCTGCCACAGCTTGCTCATTTCGCGGCTGTCTTCGGCCACATAGACATTGAAGCCCTGGTCCGACAGGTAGCGACGCAAGAGGTCGCGAAGGCGTGCGTCATCATCGACGACGAGGATTTTCTTGCTCAGGCTTTGGGTTGATTTGCTCATGGGGAAAATGTAACAGGAACCAAGGGATTCGTACAGTGGGATTTGCCAAAATCGACATTTTGTCTAGGCGTAAAATAGCAGATATGGACCAATATTTCCTGGCTATCGAAACTTCCACACACGTCTGTGATGTGGCCCTGCTGTCTTGCGGCGCCGGTGGGAACCGCCTGACACTGGCTGCACATGACGGTGTGGCCGGCCATGCCGAGCATGTACTGGGTCTGGTCGATCAGGTACTTGCACAGGCGCAGGTGGATCGGCATGCACTGACCGCCATCGCGTTTGGGCAGGGACCCGGCGGCTTCACCGGCCTGCGTCTGGCTTGCGGTGTGGCCCAGGGCATTGCCTTTGGGCTGGCGCTGCCCGTCATCGGGCTGTCGTCCCTGCTTGCCCTGGCTGCTGCCGCGCATCATGGGCGCGAAGCGGGTGGCCGGGCGGGCGATGTCTACATCTGTATGCAGGACGCTCGCATGGACGAGATTTACCTCGCAGTCTATCAGGTTCCCGTCGTCGCGGGTGCGCCCTGGCAGACGCTTCAGACGCCTGTGCTCATCGATGCCGGCCAGGCGTTTGAATGGCTGCAGCCCCGGCTTGCCGACTGGGGGCGTACGGCGGGGTCATCCCTTGTCTGCTGCGGGGATGCCCTGCGCGTACATTCCGCATTGGCGCAGGCCCTGCAGGCTGCAGAAGGCGTCGTGCTGCATGCGCAGGAACGGCCCGAGGCTGCGGCTATTGCCCACCTGGCGTGTGCCGCTCATGCGCGCGGCGAAGGGCGGGATCCCGAGGCGGCGATGCCGCTGTATGTGCGCGACAAGGTGGCCTATACGACGGCCGAGCGCGCCCGGGGCGCCGGCGGCAATCCCCGTGTTGCACAATCCCGGGCGCCGGCGGCGGCAGCGACGTCCTCACCGGCCCCGGAGATTGTTCCCATGCTCGAGAACCACCTGGACGCGGTAGCGGATATAGAGGGCAGGGTGCAGGCTTTTCCCTGGACACGGCGCAACTTTGCCGATGGCCTGCGCGCAGGCTATCCGGCCTGGGTGGTCCGCCTCGGGGACGTGGTGGCCGGTTTCTGCATGGCCCTGCTGGCGCCTGACGTTGCCCACCTGCTGGTGATTGGTGTCGATCCGCATCATCAGGGGCGGGGAATCGGTCGCCGGCTGCTCGAGCACTGCGAAGATGTGGCGCGCAAGCGCGGGCTGGACATCATGGTGCTGGAGGTGCGGCCGTCGAATCGCAAGGCCATGGGCTTTTATCATCATCTTGGATTCACTGCATTCTCCGAACGCAAGGACTACTATCCGGCACCCCATGGCCGACGCGAGCATGCCTGTGTCATGCAGAAGCGGCTGGACGCCGGCGGAGAAGCCCCGTGAAGGCGCCACGGCCTTCGCCCCTTCAGCAGGCCTGGCTGGTCGAGTCCGGCCTGAGCCGGCCTTTGCTGGGCCTCACCCTTCGCCAGGTCCGGGGCAAGGCTGCAGGCCGGCCGGCGTCACCGGCGCCGGCCGCAGTCCCGGCGCAGCCTGCGCGTGTTATGCGGTCCGGCAGCCGGCCGGCAGCCTTGCCCCGGCCTGCTGCGCGCCCGCGTGCAGATACGGGGCAGGCCGAAGCTGCCGGGAAGGCGGCGGTGGCTGCGCTGGCGGATGACGCCTGGGAGACACTGACCCGGGCGGTACAGGATTGCCGTGCCTGCGCCCTGGGAGCGATGCGGGACCGGGCTGTTCCCGGTGCAGGCACGCTCAGCCGGCCTGACTGGCTCATCGTCGGAGAGGCGCCATCGCGCGAGGACGACGCCGGCGGCTTGCCTTTCCAGGGCGATGCCGGGCGCCTGCTGCATGCCATGCTGCTCGCGCTGGGCCAGCGCGTGGAATTCCTGGCTTCCAGTCACGAGCATCTGCCGGTGACGGCCTGGTCACGTCCGGCAACGGCATTCTTCACGCATCTGGTGAAATGTCGTCCCCTAGGCAATCGTCGCCCGCAGCCGGAAGAGGTGGCAGCCTGCCGGCCCTGGCTCGACGAGCAGCTGCGTCGCCTGCAGCCGCGCTGTGTGCTGGCCCTGGGAAGCATGGCGGCACAGTCATTGCTGGCGTCGGATGCGCCGCTTGACGTCTTGCGCGGCAAGGTGCACCGGCTGGATGACGGCTCTGCGGCGACGATACCGCTGATCGCCACCTGGCATCCGGCCGTGCTGCTCATGGACCCGCGCAAGAAGGCCGAGGCCTGGGAAGACCTCTGCCTGGCCCTGGACAGCCTTACTGATCCCGGCTGAGGGCCTTGCCATGACCGGCCTGGCCTATGCTCTGCGCCAGCCCGGGACAGACCCTGTGATTGTGCCGGTTCCACAGGATGATGAGGCCCATCAGGGCGGCAACCAGCGTGCCGAAGATGATGATGATGGTGTTGATGTGCAGGTCCATCCACAGCATCAGGCTGTAGACGGCCAGCATCAGCAGGATGTTGGTCTGTTCGTTGAAGTTCTGCACGGCGATGGAGTGGCCGGCGGACAGCAGGTAATGGCCGCGATGCTGCAGCAGGGCGTTCATGGGAACCACGAAGAAGCCCGACAGTGCGCCGATGAGCAGCAATACGCCGTAGACGGCCCAGGGCTCGTGCACGCGTGTCATGAGCATCACGGAAAGCCCCATGAGCGCGCCCATGGGCAGGACGGACAAGGCCTTCTTCAAGGGTACGCGTCCGGCCAGCATGGCGCCGATGACGGTGCCGATGGCGGCCACACCCATCAGGATGGATGCCTGGTCCAGGCGATAGCCCAGGTGGCGCGCGCCCCACTCGATGACGATGAACTGCAGGGTGGCGCCCGCACCCCAGAACAGCGTCGTGACCGCAAGCGAGATCTGTCCCAGGCGGTCGCCCCAGAGAATGCGTACATAGAACAGGAAGCGGCGCATCAGCCGCAGCGGACGGGTTTCCTGGCGCGGATAGACCACGCCTGTCTGTGGAATCATCAGATTGGTGAGCGCCGCCGCCAGATAGATCAGGCTGATGATGAGAATGGCCGCTTCGGCCCGGTCGCGTGCGACCAGGCCCACGGGCGAGCCATTGAGCAGCATGGCCGATACGGTCGGGTTGATGAGGATGCCGCCGATGACCGTGCCCGCGATGATGGACAGCACCGTCAGCCCTTCTATCCAGCTGTTGCCCTTGACGAGCTGGGCGGGTTCCAGCATTTCGGTGACAATGCCGTACTTTGCCGGCGAATATGCGGCCGCACCCACACCGACCAGGGTATAGGCGCAGAAAACCAGAAGCAGCTGCTGGGGCTGATCCAGCCAGAGCAGCTGGTAGCAGAACATGAGCAGACAGCCCAGGATCTTGATGGCGTTCGTGATGAACATGACCTGCCCTTTCGGGTAGGCATCGGCAAACGCGCCGACAAAGGCCGCCAGGGCCACATAGGCCATGGCGAACCACCATTTCATGAGGGGCACCATCCAGTCCGGCCCTTGCAGGTCGGCGATCAGGGCGATGGCGGCAATGAGCAGGGCGTTGTCGGCCACGGACGACAGTGCCTGCGCAATCATGACCAGATAAAAGCCTTTGTTCAATAGAAGATCCCGGCAGGCAGGAGCTGGATTTGATGGCGGCGGGACCGGTGCCTGCAAACGGCCCAGCCCGAAATGATAGTGCACTTTTCCAAAAGCAGTGCAGGCAGGTGAAAAGGCAAGCCGCTGCGGTATCATGCCTGATACCGACCCATGTCGACATTCTTTTTTTGCCCGTGCACCTGACTCAGATCAAGCTTGCCGGCTTCAAGTCCTTCGCGGAGCCCACGCGCATCGCCACGCCGGGCCGGCTGGTGGGCGTTGTGGGTCCCAACGGCTGCGGCAAGTCGAACATCATTGATGCCGTGCGCTGGGTGCTGGGCGAGAGCCGCGCCTCCGAGCTGCGCGGCGAGTCCATGCAGGATGTGATCTTCAACGGCTCGGCCGGACGCAAGCCTGCCGCCCGCGCTTCGGTGGAGCTGGTTTTCGACAATTCATCCGGACGGGTCACCGGCGCCTGGGGAGCCTACGCTGAAATCGCCATCCGCCGGGTGCTGGCGCGCGATGGTGCCAGCCAGTACGTGATCAATGGCCAGACCGTGCGCCGGCGTGACGTGCATGATGTCTTCCTGGGTACCGGCCTGGGTGCGCGCGGGTATGCCATCATCGGCCAGGGCATGATCAACCGCCTGATTGAAGCCCGGCCGGAAGATCTGCGCAACACCCTGGAAGAGGCGGCCGGTGTCACACGCTACAAGGAAAGGCGCCGGGAGGCGCAGCAGCGTCTGCGCGAGACCCGGGATAATCTGCTGCGCGTTGCAGATATCCTGCACGAGCTCGAGGATCAGCTGGTCCGGCTGCAGTCACAGTCGGAACAGGCGCAGCGCCATCAGGCCCTGCAGGCCGAGCGCCGTGAAAAGGAAGCGCTGGCGTGGCTGGTGCAGGAGGATGCGGCGCGCGCCGATCAGGCATCGCTTGCGCGCGCGCTGCAAGAGCGCCGGATACAGCTTGAGGCCATGACGGCCGACCTGCGCGCGCAGCAGGCCGGGGCCGAAACGCTGCGCCAGGCGTGGCATGAGGCCGGCGAGACGGTGCATGAGGCCCAGGGGCGCCTCTACCAGGCCGGTGCGGAAGTCGGCCGGCTGGAGGCCGAGCAACGCCGCATTGGCGATATGCGCCGGCACATTGCGCGTCAGCAGGCGGATCTGCAGGGGCAGCAGCGCCAATGGCAGGCGGATCAGGCGCACAGGAGCGCGCAGGGCGGGCAGGCGGCGCGCCAGGTCGAGGACAGCCGGCAGGTACTGATGCGTGGCGAAGCACGCCTGGGCAAGGCGGCGCAGGCCCTGCCTGCGCTCGAGAAGACGGCTGCCGAGGCCGGGCATGCCCTGGAGCAGGCGCGTCGTCGCGGGGCCGACAGTGAGCGCGAACATGCGCTGGCGATGCAGGCCTTGCAGTCGGTGCAACGCCAGCATCAGGCGCTTGCCGCACGTCAGGAACGCCTCGAGGTCGAGAAGGCAGCCGTCCGGCTTCCCGCCGCCGAAGACCTGCAGGCACTGGAGCAGTCGCTGCGGCAGGCGGATACGCAGGAAGCGCAGGCCGCCGAACATGTGAAACAGTGCGAGACGGTCCTGCCGGATCTGGAGCAGGCGCACGCACGGGCGCAGGCACGGCTGCGCGAGTTCGAGCAGACCCTGCTGGCGTTGCGCGCCGAGATTGCCGGCTTGCAGGCCATGCAGGAAAGCGCCCGGGCCAGAGGGCGGCTGACAGGCTGGCTGGCGGCGGCCGGGCTTGCCGATGCGCCGCCGCTATGGACGCTGCTGCGCGTTGCCACCGGCTGGGAAACTGCGCTCGAGGCCGTTTTGCAGGAACGTCTGGCGGCTGTGGGTGTCGATGCTCCGGCGTCATTGAAGCGCTTGCCGGACCTGCAGCCGCCTGCGCGCATCAGCGTCTACGCGCTGCGGGATACGGTCGCGGCCACAGCCGCAACCCCAGCCGACGCCCTGGAAGGGGCCGTGCCCCTGCTCGATCACGTGAGCGCTGCGGACGCGCAACTGCAGACATTGCTGTCGCACTGGCTGCACGGCGTGTACGTCTGTGCCACCTGGGAGGATGCGCTTGCGCGCCGTGATGCACTGGATCGCGGGCAGTGCATCGTGCTGCCCGACGGCCATGTGATTGATGCCATGAGCGTGCGGCTGCATGCGCCGGAATCGGATCAGTCGGGCCTGTTGGCGCGACGTACCCGGCTGGTGTCGCTGGAAGCCGAGGCTGCAGCTGCGGCCCGGGCCTGTGAGCAGGCGGGGGAGCAGGCCCGGCAGGCCCGGATCGAAGTGCGTCGTCAGGCGCAAGCGCTGGAGGCGGCCCGCAGTGCGCGTGCGAGCGCCCGCGAGGAAAGGCATCGCCGCCAGCTTGCGCTCGGCCGCCTGCAGCAGGCGCAGGAAAGGGCCGGCGAGCTGGCAGCGCGCCTGCAGGCGGAACTGGCCGATGCGAAGGCGCAGCGTGCCCAGCTGGAAAGCGAGGATGCAGGGCTTGCGCAACGCTGCGAGGCGCTGGCGCAGGAGCGCCGGGCGGATGAGGCCGGGCTGGCAGGGGCGCGTCATGCGGCGCAACAGGCACAGGCTGGTCTGGCGGCGGCGCGTGAGCAGGGGCGTGCGCTTGAGCGCGAGGTGCAGGCGGCCCGGCACGATTGTGAAACGGCACGTTCGCGGGTGGCGGCGCTTGAGGAGGCGCAGTTGCTGGCGCAGGCGCACGCTGCGCGTATTCACGAGGCGCTGGACGCTCTGGCGCTTGAGCTTGGCAGTCTGGATGATGCCGGCGTGGACGAAGCGCTGCAGCAGGCGCTGCTGCAGCGCCAGGAGTGCGAGATGGTGCTGGGGCGTGTACGCCGGGATCACGAAACGGCTGCCGTCCGGCTGCGCGAGGCCGACGAGGCGCGCCTGCAGGTGGAGCGCGCGCTCGAGCCGGCCCGTCAGGCCCTGAGCGAGGCGCAGCTGGCGGAACAGGCCGCACGCCTGAATGCCGCCCGGCTGGCCGCGCAGCTCGATGAGGCCGGCGCCGATCGCAGCGCCCTGCGTACGGCGCTTGCCGGCGCGCCGGCCGGGCAACGCTCGGCCGATGGCCTGCGTGCGCAGGTGAGACGCCTGACGCGACAGCTCGACGCCATGGGCGCAGTGAACCTGGCGGCGCCCGATGAGCTGGCGCGGGCGCGCGAGCGCCAGGGCTTTCTGCAGTCGCAGCACGACGATCTGGACCAGGCCATGCAAACGCTTCAGGATGCCATTGCGCGCATCGATGCCGAGACGCGCGCACGCCTGGCGGCCAGCTTCGATGAGGCCAACCGGCATTTTGCCGCGCTGTTCCCGCAGCTTTTCGGGGGCGGCCAGGCGCGTCTGGTGCTGACGGGCGAGGAGATCCTGGATGCCGGCGTGCAGGTCATGGCGCAGCCGCCGGGCAAGCGCAACACGACGATTCACCTGCTTTCGGGCGGTGAGAAGGCGCTTGCCGCCATAGCCCTGGTGTTTGCCCTGTTCCGGCTCAATCCGGCACCTTTCTGCCTGCTGGACGAGGTCGATGCGCCGCTGGACGACGCCAATACCGAGCGCTATTGCCGTCTGGTTGAACGCATGAGCGAACAGACACAATTTCTGTTCATTTCCCATAATAAAATTGCCATGCAGATGGCCCGCCAGCTGATCGGGGTTACCATGCAGGAAGAGGGGGTATCGCGCATCGTCGCCGTCGACATGGCATCTGCCTTGCAGATGGCCGGGACGCATGATGCCGAAACCTGACGAATCCGGGTGTGGGCGGGATAATGGAACTGGTGATGGGCGATGCTGGTGACGAGCGGGGCTGGTAATGAGCGACTTGCAAATTGGTTTGATTCTTCTTGGCGTACTGCTGATTCTGGCGGTCGTGGTCTTCAACTGGTGGCAGGACCGGCGCATACGTCAACGCATGCAGGCGCATCTGTCGGAACGCACGCCCGACCCGCTCATGGGTCCGGAAGGCGCACATCCGGGACGGCGCGAACCCGGGCTGGGCATGGCCCCGCCCGCAAGCGAGGGTGAGCCGGCCGTCGCGCCCGGGGACGACGACGCCACCGAGATTGATCCGGCGATCGAGCTGGTGATCGATGTCGGCTTTGTTCAGCCAGTGGACGCCGCCAGCCTGTATGCTGCGGTGAGCGGGTTGAACCATACGGGAACCAAGCCCGTGCGCATATTCGCCGAAGCGGAGGCGGGCGGTCATCATGTGCGCCTGCGCCCGGATACACGCTATGTCGCACTCCAGTTTGCCGTGCTGCTGGCCAATCGCAGTGGTGCGCTCAGCGATGTGGAGTGGTCCCGGCTGTGGACGGCGGCCCAGGGCATCGCCCAGGCGTTCGATGGCCACGTCGAGGGCCCCGAGCTTGATGAAGTCCTGCGTCGCGGTGCCGAGCTTGATGCCCGGTGTGCCGGTCTGGATGCCCAGGTGGGCCTGCAGCTGGGCCTGCGTGCTCCCCGGGATGCACGCGCGATTGCCGCCGCCATGACGGCGATGGGTTTCGCGCACTCGGACGGGGTGTTCATCTGGCCGTCCAGGCAGGGGCCGGCGCACTTTTCCGTTCTTTTTGACGGTCAGGTTCCGGGTGAGGAGCGCAACGGGCAGGTACAGCGCCTGGAGTTTCTGCTGGATCTTCCCAACAGTCCGGCCGATGAGCAGGCTTTCAGCCGCATGGCAAGCGTAGGGCGCGATCTTGCCGGTCAGCTTGATGGCGTGCTGCTGGATGATCAGGGACATGTGCTGCCCGAACATGCCGATGCCGTCCTTGATGGCCAGCTGCACGAGCGCTACCAGCGCCTGGAGGAAGCGGGTTACCCCGCGGGCGATGCGCGCACGGCGCGCGTGTTTTCCTGAGTGCGTGCCATGCCGGCCGGCCCGTCTGCGTCCGAGCGCATCATCGCCCTGCGTGCGCAGATCGATGCGCACAACCATCATTATTACGTGCTTGATGCACCCGTTGTTCCGGATGCGGAATACGATCGCCTGATGCGCGAACTCGAGGCGCTGGAAGCGGCGCATCCCGAACTGGTGCGCCCCGATTCACCCACCCGGCGCGTGGGTGCACCGGCGTCGGATGCTTTCGGGAGCGTGCGCCATGCCGTGGCCATGCTGTCGCTGGCGAATGCCTTTTCCGCAGAAGAGGTGCTGGCCTTTGATCGTCGCCTGTGCGACACCCTGCGCCAGGCCGGTCTGCTGGATGCCGATGCGGCGATCGGCTATCAGGCCGAGTACAAGTTCGACGGCCTGGCCGTGAGCGTGCGCTATGAGGACGGCCTCATGGTGCAGGCGGCCACGCGCGGCGACGGTCAGGTGGGCGAGGACATCACCGCCAATATGCGCACCCTGCGCTCGATTCCCCTGCGGCTTCGCGGCGAGGCGCCGCGGGTGCTTGAGGTGCGTGGCGAGGTGCTCATACGCCGTGCCGATTTCGAGACACTGAACCGCGCCCAGGAGGCGCAGGGCGCGAAAGTCTTCGTCAACCCACGCAATGCTGCGGCCGGCAGCCTGCGCCAGCTTGACCCGCGCGTGACGGCCCGGCGCCCGCTGCGCTTCTACGCCTATGGCTGGGGCGAGCTCCTGGGGCCGGATCAGCCGCCTTGCGACCGGCATTCGGCGGTGCTCGAATGGCTGGCCAGCATGGGCCTGCCGGTCAGCCCCGGCCGCGAGCGTGTGCAGGGCGCCGCCGGCCTGCTGGATTTCCATGCACGCACGCTGCACGTGCGCCCGGCGCTGCCTTTCGAGATCGATGGCGTGGTCTACAAGGTCGATAGCTTGCGCGCGCAGGAGGTGCTGGGCCATGTTGCGCGTGCGCCGCGCTATGCCCTGGCCCACAAGTTTCCGGCCCAGGAAGAAATGACCGAACTGCTGGACATCGAAGTCCAGGTGGGGCGTACGGGGGCGATCACGCCGGTGGCGCGCCTGCGGCCGGTCTTTGTCGGCGGGGTCACGGTCACGAATGCCACCCTGCACAACGAAGATGAGATCCGTCGCAAGGACGTGCATATCGGCGACACCGTCATCGTGCGGCGCGCAGGTGATGTGATTCCCGAGGTGGCGGGGGTGGTGCGCGAGCGCCGTCCCGCACAGGCGCGCCCCTTTGTCATGCCCGCACAGTGCCCGGTCTGCGGCTCGGCGATAGAACGGCCCGAGGGCGAGGCTGTGGCACGCTGCACCGGCGGGCTGTTCTGTCCGGCGCAGCGCAAGCAGATGCTGCTGCATGCCGTGGGGCGCAAGGCTCTGGATATCGACGGTCTGGGCGAGAAGCTGATCGATCAGCTGGTTGACGGCGGACGCGTTGCAACGCTTGCGGACCTGTTCACCCTGCAAGCCGACGAGCTGGCCGGGCTGGAGCGCATGGGCCCGAAATCCGCGGCAAACCTGGTGGCGGCCCTGGACAAGGCACGCCGGCCTGCGCTGGAGCGCCTGCTGTATGCGCTGGGTATCCGCCATGTGGGTGAAACCACGGCGCGGGCTCTGGCGCGCCACTTCGGTACGCTCGAGGCGGTGCTCCAGGCGCACGAGGAAGACTTTCTGTCGGTGGCCGATGTCGGACCGGTTGTGGCCGGCTCACTGGCGCGCTTTCTGGCCGAAGCACACAACCGGGAGGTGCTGGACGCGTTGCTTGCCGCCGGCGTTCAGCCCCGGGCGGTCGAGACCGGCGACAGTGCGGATCAGGCCTTGCCGCTGGAAGGCCTCACTCTGGTCCTGACCGGAACACTGCCGAACTGGACGCGCGAGGAGGCCAGCCGCCATATCCTGGCGGCCGGCGGCAAGGTGAGCGGTTCGGTGTCGCGCAAGACCAGTTATGTGGTTGCCGGCGCGGATGCCGGCAGCAAACTGGCGCGTGCACAGGCGCTGGAGGTGCGCGTGCTCGATGAGGCCGGGCTCAGGGCCCTGCTGGGCGAGCCCGGCGACACGGTTCCCTAGTTTTCGGTGATTTCGGCCTTCTCGAGCAGCGCCTGCTGGAAGCTGGCAAGCTGCTGCTGGCGCATCATCTCTTCGAGCTGGGTGCGGATGTCCTCGAACTCGGGGAAGGAGGCGGGGCGCTCGTCGTCCACAAGGATGACATGCCAGCCGAACTGTGACTCGACGGGCGTTTCCGACATGCCGCCCTTGCCGAGTGTGCGCACGGCCTCGGCAAACTCGGGTACGTAGTTGGCGGCCGGCGCCCAGCCGAGCTCACCCCCGTTCTTGCCGCTGCCGGGATCAATGGAGACCTTGCCGGCGGCTTCGGCAAATTCCTGGCGCCCGGCCTTGATGTCGGCGATCAGTGCCGTGGCTTCAGCTTCTTCCTTGACCAGGATATGCCTGACCTTATATTCCGGCTCCTTTGTTTCTTCGGCACGGATCTTCTCGTATTCCGCCTTCAGCGTCTCGTCGCTGATGGGATTGCGATCAAGATGATCCGTCATGAGCGCGCGCACCAGTATGCCCTGGTTGGCCAGCTCGATTTCCTGCACGATTTCGGGGTTCTTGTCCAGGCCGGCCTTGCGCGCCGCCTGTACCGCCACGAGGCGGTTGATCATCTCCTGCTTGACACGGGTACGCAACTCATCACTGTCGGTTGCGCCCTGGCCGACCAGCAATGCGACAAAGCTGTCAAGTTTGTCCTGGGTGATGGCTTCGCCGTTGACCGAGGCAATGGTCTGGGCGTGCAGGGGCAGGGCCAGCGTGCAGGCGGCAGCGATGAAGATGAGACGTTTCATGAGTTTCCTTTCAACTATCTAAGAGTGAACCTTTGCCTGGATGGCAAGGGCGTGAACCGGATGCGGGATGAGGTCTTCGAGCAGTCCGTAGACCTTGCGATGGCGAGCCAGCGGCGCCAGCCCCCTGAACCGGGGCGATGCAATGATGACGCGATAGTGCCCTGCACCGTCGCGTGCGCCTTCATGACCGATATGCAGATGCGATTCGTCGATGATTTCAAGATGGGTGGGCTGCAGCGCAGCCAGCCGTTCCGCTATCAATGCCTTGCGTTGCGCCGGATTCATCCCTGCTCCTTGTGATCGACCTTCGGGGCGCCCGCCCCGGTGTCATCGGCTTCGACCATATGTCTGGAAAGCCAGATCGACTGCACGATCACGAAGGCGACCAGCAGTATCATCAGGCCGAACACCTTGAAATTGACCCACTGTGCCTCGGTATAGTTCCCCGAAAATGCCACATAGAGGTTCAGGCCGCCCGCCAGCACGAAGAAACCGGCCCAGCTGGCATTCATGCGTTCCCAGGCCGCCGTGGGCAGGCTGACCTGCCCGCCCATGATGGCCTGGACGACGTTGCGGCCCATCAGGTAGCGTGCACCCAGCAGGATGGCACCGAACAGCCAGTAGAGCACGGTCGGCTTCCACTTGATGAACACATCGTTGTGGAAGAACAGCGTGGCGCCGCCAAACACGACGATGACGGCCAGATTGATCCAGTGCATGACTTCAATGCGGTGGCGGCGCAGCCGCAGCCAGGCAAACTGCCCCAGTGCCGCAGCGATGGCGACGGCGGTGGCGATGAAGATGTCATCGGTGAACTTGAATGCCCCGAAGAAGAGCAGCAGGGGAAACAGGTCGAACAGGAATTTTTTCATGATTCGTCTGTGGCGTCGACGGCTTCGAAGGCCAGTGCAACGGAGTTGATGCAGTAGCGCAGGCCGGTGGGCGGCGGCCCGTCGGGAAACACATGCCCCAGGTGGGCATCGCAGACATTGCACAGTACCTCGGTGCGCACCATGCCGTGGCTGGTGTCCACCGCCTCGCGGATGTTTTCGGCGATCAGTGGTTCGAAATAGCTGGGCCAGCCGCAGCCGGCATCGAACTTCGTGTCGGAAGCGAACAGGGGCGTGCCGCATCCGATGCAGCGATAGATTCCGGCGGCGCGGTGATCCCAGTATGCGCCCGAGAAGGGCTTTTCCGTGCCTTTGCGTCGCGTGACGGCATAGGCTTGCGGCGAGAGCTCGGCCCGCCACTGTGCATCGGTCTTGTCAACTGCTTTGTCAACTTTAGGCATGGTTATCACGGTGTTGATGCCCTGAAAATTCAGAGCCTGCCCATGATGTTAGACGAGTTTGCGCACGGCTGTCACGGCGTCGCTGCATGTCTTTGGCCGGCGTGGTATTGTGCTAGCTGCTGCGCGCCTGCGAGCAGGAGTCCGCCAGCCAGTATATGCCGTAAAACAATAGTGCAAGAACCCCGAAATTCCAGGAGACTTTGATGAATCTTCATGCTTCCCACAAGCTTTCCCTGCTGGCAGGTGCACTTGCCCTGAGCCTGCCCATGATGGCCGGTGCACAGATCAAGGTCGGCGTCATCCTGTCGACCTCGGGTCCGGCGGCCTCGCTGGGCATTCCCGAGCGCAACACGGTATCGCTGCTGCCCACCGAGATCGAGGGCCAGTCCATCGAGTACATCATTCTTGATGACGCGACCGACATGACGCTGGCTGTGAAGAACATGCGCAAGCTCACGGCCGAAGACAAGGTGGATGTCGTGCTCGGCACCACGGCCACGCCGGGCTCCCTGGGCATGATCGATGTGGCCGATGAGACGGGCACGGCCATGATCAGCGTGGCCGCGGGTGCCAAGATCGTGGAGCCGGTTGAAGGGCCTCGCCTGTGGGTCTTCAAGACGCCGCAGAATGACCGCCTGATGGCCAGCGCGCTGGCCGATGCCATGGAGAAGCATGGCGTGAAGACCCTGGGCTTCATCGGCTTCCATGACGCCTACGGCGAAGGCTGGCTGGAAGAGATGACCCGCGCGGCCGAGCCCAAGGGCATCAAGCTGGTGGCGGTCGAGCGTTTCGGGCGTACCGATACCAGCGTGACGGGCCAGACGCTGAAGCTGCTGTCGGCCAGGCCGGACGGGGTGCTGGTTGCCGCCTCGGGCACGCCGGCTGCGCTGCCGCAGAGCGAGCTCAAGAGCCGTGGCTACAAGGGCATCATGTACCAGACCCACGGTGCGGCCAACAACGATGTCCTGCGCGTCTGCGGCAAGGACTGCAATGACATGTATCTGCCGGCCGGCCCGCTGCTCGTGGCCGATCAGCTCGCCGATGACAATCAGGTCAAGGAAAGCGCACTCACCTACAAGAACGTCTACGAGGCCAAATACGGTGAAGGCACCATCAATACCTTCGGCGGCCACCTGTGGGATGCCGGCATGCTGGTTTCCAACGCCATACCGGTGGCCCTGAAGGCGGGGGCGAAGCCGGGCACGCCCGAGTTCCGCAAGGCCTTGCGCGATGCCATCGAGCAGACCACGAATCTGCCGGTCTCACAGGGTGTGATGAACATGAGCGACAGCGATCATGCCGGCTTTGACGAGCGTGCACGCGTCATCGTCAAGGTGGTGGATGGCAAGTGGACCTACCAGCCTGATCTCTGAACCTTTCCCTGAAATCCGACGGGCGGCGCACGACCCGCTGCCCGTCGGCCGGTTTCCATGGTCGTGGCGTGGCCCCGGATGGATTCGACAATCATATTGATCCTGCTGCAGGATGGCATCATGAACGGGGCCATCTATGCCTTGCTTGGTCTGGCCCTGGTGCTCGTTTTCGTGGTCACCCGGGTCATTTTCATTCCCCAGGGAGAGTTTGTCACCTTTGGTGCGCTCACCCTGGCATTCATGGTCAACGGTCGCGTGCCCGGCACGGTCAAGCTGTTGCTGATCACGGGCGCCGTCGTATTCCTTGCCGAAGTGCTGGCGGCCCTGCGCGCGCGCAGCGCGAGGGGCCTGGTGCGCACGGCGCTGTGGACGCTGGGCCTGCCGTTTGCCCTGTATCTGCTCGTGCCCTATGTGGTCCAGGCGGGAGCGCCGCTGTGGGTCAATGTGCTGGTGTCGCTGGTGCTTGTGGTGCCGCTGGGCCCCATGATCTACCGGCTGGTCTACCAGCCCGTGGCCGAGGCCAGCGTGCTTGTGCTGCTCATCGTTTCGGTGGCGGTACATTTTGCGCTCACGGGTCTGGGGCTCATCTTCTTCGGCGCCGAAGGCTGGCGTACGCCGCCTTTCGTCGACGGCATGATCGCACTGGGCGCAACGATGTGGTCGGCACAGACCCTGTTCGTGCTGGGCACCTGTATGGTGCTCATCCTGGCGCTGTGGCTGTTTTTTGGCAGGACGCTGTACGGCCGCGCCCTGCGCGCCACCGCCGTGAACCGGCGTGGCGCCCGTCTGGTGGGCATCAGCACCAGCATGTCGGGCCGGCTCACTTTCACGCTCGCGGCGGCCATCGGTGCGCTTTCGGGCATGCTCATCGCGCCGGTGACGACCATCTACTATGACACCGGCTTCATCATCGGCCTGAAGGGCTTCGTCGCCGGTATCGTCGGCGGGCTGGTCAGCTATCCCATCACCGCCGCCGGGGCAATCTTCGTGGGCATCCTCGAGGCCTTTTCGTCCTTCTGGGCCAGCGCCTACAAGGAGGTCATCGTGTTCACCCTGATCATTCCGGTACTGCTGTGGCGCTCCTTTGGCAGCCAGCAGCTGGACGACGAGGAATGACGCCATGAATCGCCTGCTGCTTGTCGTGGTGGTGCTGGGTATTGCCGTGCTGCCCATGCTGCCGGCCACACCGCCGTTCTGGATCACCCATCTCAACTATATCGGGCTGGCCAGCCTGGTCGTGCTCGGCCTGGTGCTGCTGACCGGTGTGGGCGGGCTCACCTCCTTCGGCCAGGCGGCCTTTGTGGGCATCGGCGCGTACACGACGGCCTGGATGACGACGACGCTGGGCAGCTCGCCCTGGCTTGCACTGCCGGCCGGCCTGCTGGTCACCTTTGTGATCGCCTATTTCCTTGGCGCAATCACCCTGCGCCTGTCTGGGCATTTCCTGCCCCTGGGCACCATTGCCTGGGGCCTGTCGCTGTACTACCTGTTCGGCAACCTGGAGTTTCTCGGGCAGTTCGACGGCATTTCCGGCATTGCGCCGCTGCGCATCCTGAATGTGTCACTGGCCGACGGGCGCTATATGTACTGGCTGATCTGGGCCTGCGTGCTGATGACGATGTGGGCGACACGCAACCTGCTGGATTCCCGGCCCGGCCGGGCTATCCGTGCGCTGCGCAGCGGGGCGGGCATGGCGGAGTCCTTCGGCATTGATCGCTCGCGCTACAAGGTCATCATCTTCGTCTACGCGGCGCTGCTGGCCTGCCTGTCGGGATGGCTGTATGCGCACATGCAGCGGGCGGTAAGCCCCAGTCCCTTCGGGCTCAACTACAGCATCGAGTACCTGTTCATGGCCGTGGTGGGCGGTTCCGCCAGCGTCTGGGGCTCAGTGGTGGGCGCCAGTCTCATCCTGACGCTGAAGGATCAGCTGCAGAACGTGCTGCCGCGCCTCATCGACAGCCAGGAGAACTTCGAGCTCATTGTCTTCGGCATCCTGATGATTCTGGTGTTGCAGTATGCGCGCAATGGCGTGTGGCCGCTGCTGCAGTCGTGGTGGGAACATCTGACCGGTCATCGGCGCCGGGATCCGGCGACACGGCCGGCAGCGGCGCCCGCGCTGCTGCGGCGCAGCCGCCCGACGTCGGGAGAGACCATACTGGCGGTTGAAGACCTGCGCAAGGAGTTCGGCGGCCTGGTGGCGGTGAATGACCTCAGCTTTACGTTGCGCGCGGGCGAGATCATGGGTCTGATCGGGCCCAATGGTGCGGGCAAGAGCACGAGTTTCGATCTCATCACCGGCAAGCTGCCGGCAACGGCCGGGCGCGTCAGCTTCCAGGGCGAGCGTATCGATCGCCTGCCGGCGCGCCGCATTGCCAGCATGGGTGTGGGGCGAACGTTCCAGCATGTGCAGCTGCTGGCGGGCATGAGCGTACTCGAAAACGTGGCCCTGGGTGCACACTTGCGGCGCAAGGCCGGCGTGTTGTCGGCAACGCTTCGCCTGGACAGGGCGCAGGAGGCGCAGCTGCTGCACGAAGCGGCATGCCAGCTCGATCGTGTCGGGCTGGGCGATGCCCTGCACGAGCTGGCGGGCAACCTGCCGCTGGGCCGGCAGCGCATTCTGGAGATCGCCCGGGCATTGGCCAGTGATCCCGTGCTGCTGCTGCTGGACGAGCCGGCCGCCGGCCTGCGCTACCGCGAGAAGCAGGAGCTTGCGCGGGTGCTGTCGCAGCTGCGCGATGAAGGCATGAGCATACTGCTTGTGGAACATGACATGGATTTCGTGATGAATCTGACGGATCATCTGGTGGTGATGGATTTCGGCACCAAGATTGCCGAGGGCGCCCCGCAGGAAATCCAGGAGAATCCGGCGGTGCTCGAGGCCTATCTGGGCGGCATCGATGAAGAGGATGACGCGACGGACGCACCCGTGGCGGGTGTTGCGCCGGGCGCACCTGCATCCGTGCAGCCGGCCGATGCAGGAGCGGCCTCATGAACGCCGCCACGCGCACGCCGCGACACCCGGTGCTGCAGGTGAACGATCTTGCCGTGCGCTACGGCAAGGTCACTGCCGTGGCGGGCGCCAATCTGATGGTCACACGCGGCAGCATCGTGACGGTCATCGGCGCCAATGGTGCGGGTAAATCCACGCTGCTCAATGCCATCATGGGCGCCTTGCCGCAAAACGGCAATGCCAACGGCTCGGTGCAATACCTGGGCGCCGAGATTTCCGACTGGTCGGTGGAGCGCCGTGTGGACGGGGGCGTGTGCCTGGTCCCGGAAAACCGCGAGCTGTTTGCCAGCATGACGGTGGAGGACAACCTGCTGCTGGGCGGCTTTCGCCTGTATCGGGCGGGCAAGCACGGCTGGCGCGAGACCATCCACGAAGTCTACGAGACTTTTCCGCGCCTGCGCGAGCGCAAGGCGCAGCTGGCCGGCACGCTTTCGGGCGGCGAGCGCCAGATGCTGGCCGTGGCGCGCGCGCTGATGGCCCAGCCGCAGCTGCTGATGCTGGATGAACCCAGCCTGGGCCTGGCGCCGCGCATCGTGCGCGAGATCTTCCAGATCATAGGGCGCCTGCGCAGCACGGGAGCGGCCATCCTGCTGGTTGAGCAGAACGCGCGTGCAGCGCTGCAGGTGGCCGACTATGGCTATGTGATAGAGACCGGCAACATCGTGCTCGAAGGCAAGGCAGCCGAGCTGATGACGGACCGCCGCGTCATTGACAGCTATCTTGGGCTGGGTGCTGCGCGCAGCGAGCCGGGGGCCGGCGACTGAGCCCCTGCCCGGGATTCGCACAACAGATGGTGCAGCAGCGGGCGGCGTGTGGGCAATTCGCCGGCGGTGAAGCTGTCGATGACGCGACCCTGATCGAGCACATAGAAGCGATCCGCCAGCCCGGCGGCGAAATCAAGGGTGTTTTCGGTCAGTATCATGGCATAGCCTTCGTCGCGCAGACAGTCGAGCAGCTGTGCCATGGCATCGCGCATGTCGGGCTCGAGATTCTCGCTGATGTTGTCCATGAGCAACATACTGGCACCGCTGCGCAGCACGCGTGCAATGGCCAGCATGCGTTGCTGGGCCGCTTCCAGACGGCCCGCCAGCGTCTGGCGCACTTCGGCCAGCGGCGGGCACAGGGCGTAGATCTGGTGCAGGGACATGCCGCCGCCCAGGCTGTCGTGCTCGGATGTGGGCAGAAAGAGGTTTTCTTCCGAAGTGAACTCGGGGTAGATGGCCGCTTCGCCGAAGATGGCGCGCAGCGTCATGTTCCGGCCTGAGCCCTTGCGGCCCAGCAGGACAATGATCTCGCCCGGCATGGCGTGCAGCGTGATGCCGTCGAGCACATGCGACTGTGCGTACCACACGTGAAGGTTCACAACCTGCAGGGCAGCATTCGCCATTGCCTTTCTCCTGGGGAAGCTACAGTGCTGCGCGCCCGGACAGGGCAGGATTTCAGTATGGCGAATCGGCCAGTGGCTGGCTATGGGGTATAACCCAGCGCAGGAAAACCCCTATATCAAAGGTTCAGGCCGGGGTCTTGTCGGGATACTCGCACAGGTCGGCGATACCGCACTCGGGGCATCTGGGGCGCCGTGCCACGCAGATATAGCGCCCGTGCAGGATCAGCCAGTGATGGGCGTTGAGCAGAAAGGCTGCGGGTATGACCCGCTCCAGCTTGCGTTCGACTTCCAGCACCGTCTTCCCCTTGGCCAGGCCGGTGCGGTTGGCCACACGGAAGATATGCGTGTCGACGGCAATGACCGGCTGGCCGAAGGCGATGTTGAGCACCACATTGGCCGTTTTGCGTCCCACGCCCGGCAGCGCCTCGAGCGCCTCGCGCGTGTCAGGCACTTCGCCGCCGTGGCGCTCGAGCAGGATTTCGCAGGTCTTGATGATGTTGGCGGCCTTGGTGCGATACAGGCCGATGCTGCGCACGTGCTCCGTCAGGCGCTCCAGGCCCAGGTCGAGCAGCCCCTGTGGTGTGCCATGCTCGGGGAAGAAGGTGCGCGTGGCGCGATTGACCGAGACATCGGTGGCCTGCGCCGACAGGATGACGGCGATGAGGAGCTGGAAGTTTGTCTCGTACTCCAGTTCCGGACGCGGTTCGGGATTGGCGGCCTGCAGGCGGCGGAAGATTTCGGTGCGTTTCCGGGCGTTCATGGGTTTTCCGGGCTGCGGCGGGCCCTGGCTTTGGCAACGGCCTGCGCAATCATGTGCCGGCGCTGGCTGGCATCGCCCAGGGCTGCGGGCGTGAGTGCTGCCGTATTGACGAGGGTACGGGCTGCGAGGGCTGATTTTTCCGGGTGCCGGGACTGCAGGCGCTTCTGACGCTGTGCGTGGTGGTCCCGGGCGGCATCGGCCTGCTGCCTTGTCCATTCCCGGTTTGCAGCCACCATGTCGATGCAGTCCACGGGGCAGGGGTCCACACACAGTTCGCAGCCGGTGCACTGGTCGGCCAGCACGGTATGCATGCGCTTGGCGGCACCGGTGATGGCATCCACCGGACAGGCCTGGATGCACAGGGTGCAGCCTATGCATTGTGCTTCGTCGATCACGGCCACCAGCAAGGGGCCCGGCGTGCCGCGCCCGGTGTCGAGTGGCGGCTCGGGCCGGCCAAGCCGCTGCGCCAGTGCGGCGACGGTGTCCTGGCCGCCGGGCGGGCAGCGATTGATGTCCGCCTCGCCGCGGGCAATCGCCCGGGCATAGGGGCGGCAACCATCGTAGCCGCAGCGCGTGCACTGCGTCTGCGGCAAAAGGGCGTCGATCTGGTCGACCAGGCGGGATTCGGAGCTGCTGCACATGGAGGAAAGCCGGGCAGGGGCCTGCCGGGCTTTCCGGTCAGGCCACGTGACGGATGAAGTTCTCTATTCTAGGACAGATCAGCTCGCGCCAGCGGCGACCGGCGAAAATGCCGTAGTGTCCGCAATCGGGCGCCGTGTAGTGCTGGCGCAATTCGTCCGGAATGGCCGTACACAGGGCGTGGGCGGCCTGGGTCTGGCCCTGGCCGGAGATATCGTCCAGCTCGCCTTCGATGGTGAATAGCGCCACGTTGCGGATGGCGGTGGGGTCGACACGCTGGCCGTTGACCCTGAGCCCGCCGCGGGCCAGTTCATATTCCTGGAACACGATGCGTATGGTGTCCAGATAGAACTCGGCCGGCATGTCGAGCACGGCGTTGTATTCGTCGTAGAAGCGCCGGTGCGCCTCCGCATCCTGGCCGTCGCCCTGAAGCAGGCTCAGGAAATAGTCGTAGTGCGATTGCAGGTGACGATCCGGATTCATGGCGACGAAGCCGGCATGCTGCAGAAAGCCCGGGTAGACGCGCCGCCCCATGCCGGGGAATCGGCCCGGGACCCGGTCGATGAGATTGTTCTCGAACCACGAGTAAGGCTTGTTCATGGCGAGACGATTGACCTGGGTGGGCGATTGGCGGGCATCGATGGGCCCGCCCATCATGATCATGCTGCGCGGCAGACAGGGCTCGTCGTTGGACGCCATGAGCGCGATGGCGGCGAGTACGGGTGCCGTGGGCTGGCATACCGCCATCACATGCGCGTTGCCGTCCAGATGGCGGATGAAGGTCTGCACGTAGTGGATGTAGTCGTTCAGGCCGAAGCAGCCGGCATTCTGCTCGACCATGCGTGCATCCACCCAGTCAGTGACGAAGACCTCATGGCGCGGCAGCAGCGTGCGCACGGTGTCGCGCAGGAGCGTGGCATGGTGACCTGACAGGGGCGCCACCAGCAGGATGCGCGGATCCGGCGTGCGGCCTTCGGGCAGCTGGCGCCGGAAATGCACCAGCCGGCAGAAAGGCAGGTTGGCGACGACGTTTTCGGTGACCGGCACCGTGGCGCCGTCAACCTGCGTACAGGATAGGCCCCAGGCGGGTTTTTCGTAATCCTTGCCCAGCCGGTGCACCAGATCGTAGGTGGCCGCGATGGAGCGTGCCATGGGCGTGTAGCTGAGGGGATTGTAGGGATCAGTGAAGAGTCGGGAGCTGGTGTCCGTGAACGCGACGAAGGGACTCAGGAAAGCGCGTTGAAGCTCGTGGAGATCATAGAGCATGGGGCTGCCTTGTTATTTCACCTGATTGCAACTGGGTGCTTTGAGCTTACAACAAGTCGGCCCGTCCGGCGCCTGCCTGAACCTAGAGAAAACCCGTATGGACTCAGCGCTCGAGATATTTCAGCTTGTCTGCGACGCCATTCCAGTCATCCGCATCGGGCAGTGCGCCGCGGGTACGCGTGATGGACTCGAATTCGGGTGTCAGCTCGGCGTTGAGCTCGATGAAGTGCAGTTGATCCTGCGGCACATCCTCCTCGGCGAAGATGGCATTGGCCGGGCATTCCGGCACGCAGACGGCGCAGTCGATGCATTCGTCGGGATCGATGACCAGAAAATTGGGGCCTTCACGGAAGCAGTCCACCGGGCAGACGTCGACGCAATCGGTAAATTTGCACTTGATACAGTTTTCGGTGACGACGTGGGTCATTCCTTGCGCTCCAGCATCAGGGTCCGTCCATGAGGGCGAACGAGAGATGTCATACTATGGTTTGTGCCTATGGCTTGTGCGATTCGTGCGCTGCGTGAGGCATGCGCTGTTGCATTGCAAAATCAATTTTACCCAAATGCCCGAAACATACAGGGATTGTCCGGGCTGTCAGGCGGGTTTTCACGGTCGAAACCAATGATCATCACTTCTTTGCTGGATACCGATCTCTACAAGTTCACCATGATGCAGGTCGTACTGCACCATTTTCCCGCAGCCCAGGTCGAGTATCGCTACAAGTGCCGTACGCCCGGCATCAACCTCAGCCCCTGGCTTGACGAGATTCGTGCCGAAGTGCACTCCCTGTGCCAGCTGCGTTTCAGGGATGAGGAACTCGATTATCTGCGCAGCATGCGCTTCATCAAGAGTGATTTCGTCGATTTCCTCGGCCTGTTCCACCTGCCCGAGAAGTGCATCCACATCAGCGAGGGCGAGAAGGCGGGCGAGATCGATGTCTTCGTCAAGGGTCCCTGGCTGCACACCATATTGTTCGAGATCCCGGTGCTGGCCATCATCAACGAGGTGTATTTCCGCAACGTGTGCAAGGACCCGGGCTGGGAAGAGGGCCGTCAGCGCCTGCAGTCCAAGATGCGTCTGGTGATCGATGATCAGGCCCTGCGCGATTTTCGCGTTGCCGAATACGGTACGCGCCGGCGCTTTTCCAAGCAGTGGCACGAGGAAGTGCTCATCACCATGAAGGAGCAGATGGCGCCGTATTTTGCCGGCACCAGCAATGTCTGGCTGGCCATGAAGCACGGCGTCACTCCGCTGGGCACCATGGGGCATGAATATCTGCAGGCCTGCCAGGCCCTGGGCCCGCGCTTGCGCGATACCCAGGTGTTTGCGCTCGATGTCTGGGCGCGCGAGTACCGGGGCGACCTGGGCGTCGCCCTTTCCGACGTCTATGGCATGGATGCCTTCCTGCGTGATTTCGACATGTATTTCTGCAAGCTGTTCGACGGTGCGCGTCATGACTCGGGCGATCCTTTCGACTGGGGCGAGCGCCTGCTTGCGCACTACGCCGCCAACCGCACGGATCCGCGCACCAAGACACTGGTGTTTTCCGATGCGCTGACGATTCCCAAGGCGATCGAGATCGCCAAGCACTTTGCGGGCCGCTGCAAGGTGTCCTTCGGCATCGGTACCAACCTGACGAACGACCTGGGGCACGAGCCCCTGCAGATCGTGATGAAGATGGTGCGTTGCAATGGCCAGCCCGTGGCCAAGGTGTCGGATGCGCCGGAAAAGACCATGTGTGACGATCCGGCCTATCTGGCCTATCTGCGCCAGGTGTTCCAGCTGCCGCCGCCCTCAGAGCAGTAGCAGCCCGGCAAGCGTGGCGCCGGCCTCCGCGCTCGCCTGCCTGTCGGCTTCCGGCAGCGTCTTCGGCGCCAGGATGGCTTGCGGCGTCTGGGCCGCCAGATTGACGATCAGGGGCGGCAGGGCGGGCCGCAGACGCCAGCCTGTGCAGATGCGCGTGGCCTGCTGTGCGGCCATCCGGCCATCGCTGCCGGCACTGATGAGCAGGGCATAGGGCCGGCCGTTCAGCTGATCCAGCACGGCATAGTAGTTGCGATCGAAGCACTCCTTCATCGCACCGCTGAGTGCCGCCAGATTTTCCGGCGCACAGAACAGATAGCCATCGGCCTGCAACAGGTCTTCGGGCTGTACCTGCGATGCCGGGCACAGCCTTGCCGTGAAGCGTGCGTCCGCCTCCAGCAGGCGGGCCGCCGCGTGAGCGCCGTCACGGGCGGCCTGTGCCATCTGGCGCGCTGCGCCGGTGCGCGAGTGCCAGACAATGATCAGCGTCTTGTGGGGGCTATCGGACATGGCGTCCATGATAGCCCCGCACCGCTCAGCCTGCCGCCTGTGCGGCCAGCATGGATGCCCGGGGTTCCGGCACGGCGGACCGCGCCTTCAGCGAGGCAAGGAAGCGCCACACGAAGAGCAGGGTCACCAGCAGCAGACCGGGGTAGCCCAGCCAGGCCATCACATAGGGTACGGTGGGATTGCCTCTGGCGACCACATCAAGATTGAAGCTGAGCAGCCCCAGGGTGATGACGGCGCCGAAGAACCACATGGCCAGCAGCCACAAGCTGGCTTCCCAGCCGGTGAGCGGACGGCTCCAGCGCCCGGGTGCGAGCGGCCTGGCGCGGGTATCGACCGCCGGCGCACTGGCGCGTGTGCGCAGGCCCATCGTCAGCAGGTCGTACACCAGAATGGCCGCACCAAAGGCGAAGAGCAGGCCGAATATCGCCACCAGTGTCTTCCAGGCCTGCATGGCGGGGAAGACATCGCCGCCGAACCAGCTCAGGCCCATGGCGCGGTAGTAGAAGACCTGCACGGTGCCGCCGATGGCAAAGGCCAGGGAGATGCCCAGCATGCCCGCCATGCACATCCAGAACGCCAGTTTGCCCAGCCGCTGGTCGAATTGCTTCAGGCCGCGCAGCAACGGGACGGCGTAGTAGGCCGAGGCGATGCCCAGCATGCCGAAAGTGCCAAACAGGGCGAGGTGGGCATGGCTGGGCGTGACCCAGGTGCCGTGCGACCAGACGTTGGTCAGGGCAAAGGTCATGGTGAAGCCCAGGATGCCGGCGCCGACCTGCTCGAGCACCACCGAACCCAGGATGAAGTAGAACGCCGGTGCATTTTCCAGCGGCTTGTTGTCCTGATGGGCATCCAGATAGATATGCCAGAAGCAGAAGATGAGCGGCAGCGGTTCGAGTGCGCTGAACAGCGAGCCCCAGAACTGCCAGAACTCGGGCGTGCCCACCCAGAAATAGTGGTGTGCATTGCCGATGAGGCCCGACAGCCATACCAGCGACACACCCCAGAATACGGCGTATCCGACCGCTTTCACATCGGCCCTGAACATCAGCACCAGCAGGAAGCCGACCAGGCTGATGTGGATGACTTCCCACACGCCTTCGACCCAATAGTGCACGACATACCAGCGGAAATACTCTTGCAGGTCGAGCCGTTCGATGAAGAAGACGCCGAACAGCCAGGCGAAGGTGAGGGCGGTGACACCCAGTGCCAGACCCCAGTGGATCTCGTTCCATTCACGGCGCGGCGGGAAGGTGCGCAGCAGGACCCAGGTGACGATGCCAAAGCCGATGAAGAGGACAATGTCGGCGATCCGCCCGGCTTCGAGGTATTCCAGCCCCTCATGCAGCCAGGGCTGGCCCGCCCACCAGCCGGCAATACCCTGGGCGGCCAGCGTCTGCGTGAAGATATTCCACAGCGTGACGGCGATCAGGGCATAGAACAGGACGTGGACCAGCCAGGGATCGGCCAGCTCGCGCTTCGACAGCAGGGGTCCGATGAACAGCAGGGTGCCGATGAAGCCCGACAGAATCCAGATGATGCCGAGGTTGGTGTGCTCGGCGCGCATGATGTTGAAGTTCAGGATGCCGTGCATCAGCCGCGGATCGACGTGCTGGACGGCGATGAGCAGCCCGAAGCCGACCTGGATGGCAAACAGCACCAGCATCAGCATGAAGAAGCGCATGCTCAGGCGCTGGGAAGTGTATTCAATCTTGATCATGGTCGCATTCCCCTCACAGACTGCTCAGGTAGGCGATGATGGCCTGCAGGTCGGCATCGCTCATGAGTGATTCGTCGTAGCTTGGCATGACGCCGGCCGGATAGCCTTCGGGAACGTCGGCCGAGGGCTCACGCAGGGCGCGCTGCAGATAGTCTTCATCCACGACTTTCTTGCTGCCGTCGGCCAGGGTGACCTGGGAGCCATAGAGCCCGCCCCAGCCCGGGCCGACCACGCGCTTTTCGTCCGCCGAGTGGCAGGCCACGCAACCGTAGTCGGCCACCAGCTGCTTGCCCAGCACAGCGGGGTCGGCCTCAGCCGGGTCGACGGCCGCCGCCGAGGGCGCTGCAGCGACAGCCGGCAAGGCGCTGGTTGCGGCGCTTACCGAGGCGGCCGCCGGCACGCGACGATCGGGATGCGGCCTGGGCGGCCAGCCTTCGGTGTTCATGGCCGACATGTATTTCAGGAAGGCAATCAGGGCCGCCGTCTCATGAGCGTCCAGCGGCAGGGTGGGCATGAGTGTGTCCTGACCGCCCCGATGGTCCATGCGTTCGGCGGCACCGGGATACCGGGTGCGATAGGCATCGATGTCGCGGATGGCCGTGTCGTCGGCGCTATCCTGTGCTGCGATCTGTACCTTGACCGCCGATGCTGTGGGCCAGCCGTTGGCCGAAGGCAGGAAGGCTGCCAGCCAGGCCGGTCCGGTGTCCGCATACACGCGGGTCAGATCGGGTCCGAGATAGGCACCGTTGCCCACAATGGTGTGGCAGCCCATGCAGTTGTAGGCCTGGAAGACGCGCTTGCCTTCGACCGCGCCCACATCCCTGTGACTGAATTCGCCCGGCACGACCTGGCCGCGCGACGGCAGGAAGGACCAGACGGAAAGAATGAGAAAGAGGATGGCCATCAGGCCCAGCACGGCCAGCGCCCTGCGCCGTTTCTGGGTTTCCAGGCATTCGGTCCCGTTCAGACAGCTCATGGTTGTTGCTCCTGTTGCGCAGTCTCGTCCTGCTGCATGGCCATGCGGCGCGCCTGCTCATCGTGCTGGAAGAGCGTGCGCAGGCTGCTGATGAAGACGAGGAAGACGTAGACCGCCAGAATGAAACCGACGATGAAGTACAGCGTCCACATCGTTGGAGATTCCGGCCAATACTCAAAATCCCGCCAATAAGGCCAGGACAGCAGAACGCTGATGACGCTGGCGATGATGGCGATCACCAGGTCGATGGTCCGTTGGGCCATGGTTTTCTCCATGAGTTCTGGGTGTGCAATGAGTCTAGAGCGCCCTGAACGGGCAGCAAAGAAAGGCATTACTGGCGATAAGGTATATTTTTTATTCCACTTATGGAGGGAAACACCAGAGGCTATAATTTTTCAGATAATCAAAAGTTGGAGCGCCCGTGCCCTCAACGTCGATTCGTCTGCCGCTGGTCGGCCCCGTATTCAATAGCGCCTGGTTGCGCAGGGCGTCGCACGGCCTGGACGACGCGGGGCGCCGGCAGCTTGAGCGGGCTGTCGAGTGGGTGCAGGCACCTCTGGATGGTCTGGTGACCAGCACGGACGAGCCCAAGAATCATCACTGCGCGGGCGCAGTGCTGGTGCTGGCGCGCCTGAATACCGATGCCGCCACGCGAACGAGCGCCCTGCTGGCCATGTTGCCTGACGCGCCCGGCGAAGGGCCGCACGGCTTTGTGGCCATGCGCGAGCAATTCGGCTCCGAGGTGGTCACGCTGGTTCAGGGAACGCGCAGCCTGCTGCGCCTGGGCACGCTGGCAGGCCAGTCCAGTGATGCCGGCTCCCAGAAGGGCGAGCAGCTCGAGAAGCAGCGCAAGATGCTGCTTGCCATGGCTGCCGATCTGCGCATCGTCCTGCTGCGCCTGGCCTCGCGCCTGCAATCGCTGAACTGGTATGTGGCCTCGCGCCGTCCCTGTCCGCCCGCATTCGCGCGCGAGACGCTGGAGCTGTATACACCCCTGGCCAATCGCCTGGGGATCTGGCAGATCAAGTGGGAGATGGAGGACCTGGCCTTCCGCTTTCTGGAGCCGGACATCTATAGAACCATTGCTGCACAGCTGGAGGAAAAGCGCAGCGAGCGTGAAGGCGTCATCGAGGATGTGGCCCGCAAGCTGAAGCGGGCGCTGTACCAGGCGGGCATCGCAGCCGAGGTGTCGGGCCGGCCCAAGCATATCTACAGCATCTGGAACAAGATGCGCATCAAGCATCTGGATTTTGACCAGCTTCACGATCTGCGCGCGCTGCGCGTCATCGTCGAAGATGAGCGTGCCTGCTATGGTGCACTCGCCCTGGTGCATTCGCTGTGGGTGCCCGTGAGCGAGGAGTTCGACGATTACATCACCCGTCCCAAGCCCAATGGCTATCGCTCTTTGCACACGGTGGTGGTGGACGAGCAGGGCCGGCGTTTCGAGATCCAGATCCGTACCCGGGAGATGCACGCCTTTGCGGAATATGGCATGGCGGCCCACTGGCACTACAAGGAGGCGGGTGCCCGGGGTGGCCTGGACAGTGCCGTCAGCGGCTATGACCGGCGCATCGCCTGGATGCGTCGCCTGCTGGCCACCGACGGGGACGATGAGGCGGGTGCGGCACGGGGGGCCGCAGCGAGCACACCGCCGGAGCGCATCTATGTGCTCACTCCCCAGGCCAGAGTCATCGAGTTGCCCGGGGGAGCCACGCCGGTGGATTTTGCCTACCACCTGCATACGGACCTGGGGCACCGCTGCCGCGGCGCCCGCGTCGACGGACAGATGGTGCCCCTGCTGACGCAGTTGCGCACGGGCCAGACGGTGGAGATCATCACAGCCAAGTCGGGCGGGCCTTCGCGCGACTGGCTCAATCCGCAGCTGGGCTTTCTGGCCAGCGCGCGCGCGCGTGCCAAGGTGCGCGCCTGGTTCAATGCCGTCGAGCTGCAGCAGCGCATCAGCCAGGGCCAGGCTCTGGTGGAAAAGGAATTGCAGCGCCTGGGCAAGACGGCGCTCAATCTGGAGCAGCTGGCCCATCAGCTGGGTTTTGCGCGCAGCGATGACCTGTACGTGGCGGCGGCCAAGGAAGAATTCAGCCTGCGCCAGATCGATCAGGTGCTGCGCGAGGCCGACGGCGGGGCCGGCAAGGCCGCAGGTGAACCCCAGCGCAAGTTTGCAAGCGGCACCGAAAGTGTGGCACGCACGGGCCGAAGCGGTGTGCTCGTCGTGGGTGTGGATTCCCTGATGACGCAGCTGGCGCGCTGCTGCCGGCCGGCACCGCCCGACGAGATTTCCGGCTTTGTCACGCGCGGACGCGGCGTGTCCATCCATCGCAGCGATTGCCCGTCATGGGCGGGCCTGGCGGCGCGCTGGCCCGAGCGCGTGATTGAAGTGGACTGGGGCGATACGGGCCAGGCGGTCTACCCGGTCAACCTCAGCATACAGGCGCCCGAGCGACGCGACCTGCTGCGCGATCTGTCCGAGGTCTTCGCGCGCCTGCGCCTGAATGTGATCGGCATCAACACCCAGAGCCGCCGCTCGCTGGCGCATATGGTCTTCACCATAGAGGTGCACAATGGCGAACAGATCCGTCAGGCGCTGGCGGCGCTCAATGAGCTGGGCGGTGTGACGGCGCGGCGTCAGTAGTGCGGCCCTGCCTGCGCTGCCGGGACTGGTAGAATGAAAGTTTCGTCGTGCCGCGCCGCGCGTGTGGCACCGGGCCCGTTTCGGAATCATCAGGAATTATCTTGAACACTTATACCTTGCCTGACGCGAGCGGCCATTTCGGGCGCTACGGCGGCAGCTTTGTCGCAGAGACACTGGTACACGCTATCGAAGAGTTGAAAGCGGCCTATTTCCGCTATCGTGACGATCCGGAGTTCCAGCGCGAGTATGCCTACGAGCTGGCGCATTTCGTGGGCCGGCCCACGCCGGTCTACCACGCGCGCCGATGGTCGGAGCAGCTCGGGGGGGCGCAGATCTGGTTCAAGCGTGAAGATCTGAATCACACCGGCGCGCACAAGATCAACAACTGCATCGGCCAGATGCTGCTGGCGCGCCGCATGGGCAAGCCGCGCATCATTGCCGAGACCGGTGCGGGCCAGCACGGCGTGGCCACCGCCACGGTGGCGGCGCGCCACGGGCTGGAATGCGTGGTCTACATGGGCAGCGAGGACGTGCAGCGCCAGGCCTCCAATGTGTATCGCATGAAGCTGCTCGGCGCCCGCGTCGTCTCGGTCGAATCGGGTTCGCGTACGCTCAAGGATGCCCTGAACGAGGCCATGCGCGACTGGGTCACCAATGTAGACAATACGTTCTACATCATCGGCACGGTGGCGGGTCCGCATCCCTATCCGCAGATGGTGCGCGATTTTCAGTGTGTCATCGGTCGAGAATGCCAGGTGCAGATGGCCGAATTCGCCGGGCGCCAGCCCGATTACGTGCTGGCCTCCGTCGGGGGCGGTTCCAATGCCATGGGTATTTTCCATCCCTATATCGATGATGACAAAGTGGCCCTGATCGGTGTCGAGGCGGCCGGGGAAGGTCTGGAGACCGGCCGTCACGCCGCATCGCTCACCACCGGTGGCGTCGGTGTGCTGCATGGCAATCGCACCTATGTCATGCAGGATGATGCCGGCCAGGTGCTGGCCACGCATTCCATCTCCGCCGGGCTGGATTATCCGGGTGTAGGCCCCGAGCATGCCTGGCTCAAGGACAGCGGCCGGGCCGGCTACGTCACGGTCACCGACGCCGAGGCCCTGCAAGCCTTTCATGAGTGCTGCCGTACCGAAGGTATTGTGCCGGCGCTCGAGTCGGCGCATGCCATTGCCCACGCGACAAAGCTGGCACCGACGCTGTCCGGCGACAAGATCATTCTCGTCAATCTTTCGGGCCGGGGTGACAAGGACATGCACACTGTGGCCCAACTCAGCGGGATGACACTGTAATGGCGGACGGCAAGACTTCTTCCAATGCGCGCATCCTGGCAGCGTTCGAGCGCACTGCGGGCCGGGCGGCGCTGGTGCCCTATGTCACGGCCGGTGACCCGTCCATCGAAGCCATGCCGCGCCTCATGCATGCCATGGTCGATGCCGGTGCCGACATCATCGAGCTGGGGGTGCCGTTTTCCGACCCCATGGCCGATGGGCCGGTGATCCAGCTGGCCGCCGAACGGGCCATTGCGCGCGGCACCAGCCTGGCTACCGTGCTTGACATGGTGGCGCAATTCCGCCGTGATGATGATGTCACGCCGGTAGTGCTCATGGGCTATGCCAACCCCATCGAGCGCATGGGCCAGGAAGCCTTTGTCCAGCGGGCTGCACAGGCCGGTGTCGACGGCATGCTGGTGGTGGATTATCCGCCCGAGGAGGCGGGGCATTTCGCTGCGCTGCTTGCCGACGTGCGCATTGATCCCATCTTCCTGCTGGCACCCACGTCCACAGCCGAGCGCATGCAGGCCCTGGCAAGGATGGCACGTGGCTATGTCTATTATGTATCGCTCAAGGGCGTGACCGGTTCCGCCGCGCTGGATACGGAAGCGGTTGCCCGGCGCCTGGAAGAGGTGCGCCGGCATATCAGCATTCCCGTAGGCGTGGGTTTTGGCATCCGCGATGCGCAGAGTGCACAGCAGATCGGCAAGACCGCCGACGCCGTCGTCATCGGCAGCCGCCTGATCGAGCTCATGCAAGCGGCGGCCAGGGCCTGCGCCGATGGCGGGGGCACGCCGGCGCAGGCGGATGATGCCGCCATTGGCGCCGTCGCACAATGGCTGCGCGAAGTGAGGAGCCTCCTATGAGCTGGATTGAGAAGATCCTTCCGCCGCGCATCAACCGCAAGCAGGATGCGGCGGCCAAGCGTGTGCCCGAAGGCGTGTGGGTCAAGTGCCCGTCCTGCGAATCCGTGCTGTACAAGGAAGACCTGCAGGCCACGCTGAACGTATGCCCCAAATGCAGTCATCACATGCGCCTGGGCGCGCGCCAGCGCGTCGATGCCCTGCTCGACAGGGAAGGCCGTCACGAGATCGGTCAGGCCATACGGCCGACAGACCCGCTGCGCTTTCGTGATAGCCGGAAGTATCCCGACCGGCTGTCGGAAGCGGTCAAGCAGACGGGCGAGTCCGAAGCGCTCGTCGCCATGGCGGGAAGCATTCATGCCCTGCCCGTGGTGCTGGCGTGTTTCGAGTTCAGTTTCATGGGCGGTTCCATGGGTTCGGTGGTGGGCGAGCGCTTCGTGCGTGCGGTCCAGCATGCGATCAGCCACCAGGCCGCATTCATCAGCGTTGCGGCTTCCGGCGGGGCGCGCATGCAGGAAAGCCTGTTCTCCCTCATGCAGATGGCCAAGACGAATGCCATGCTGACACGGCTGTCCGATGCCGGCCTGCCCTTCATCAGCATTCTGACGGATCCCACCATGGGTGGCGTATCGGCCAGCTTCGCCTTCGTCGGCGATATCGTGATTGCCGAGCCCAGGGCACTCATTGGCTTTGCCGGGCCGCGCGTGATCGAGCAGACGGTGCGCGAAACCCTGCCGGAAGGTTTTCAGCGGGCCGAGTTCCTGCTCGAGAAGGGGGCCATTGACATGGTGCTGGATCGCCGTACGCTCAGGGACGAGCTGGCCCATATGCTGGGCCTGCTGATGGCAAGACCTGTGCCGGGAGACGATGCGCCGCCGGCCGAAGATAGCGCTGCCTAAGGAAATTTCCAGGCCGGCTGTTTGTCAAACAATATTATAGGAGATGGTCTGGAAGCACATATCCAAGGGAGGGAGAGGCAAATCCTTGTGTCAAACATTTCACAAAAGATCCTGATTATATATTTAGAAAAGATCTTATTGATGAATTGAAAAACAAAAAATCTTGCTTTACGGCCTGGTACCGTAAAAGCAGACAAGGAGTAGCGAATTAAAGATCGTGTTGTTCAAGAGTTGATAAGAAAAGAACGATTTTTCAATGACTTGACGAATGATGATTTTTATTATAGTGCTCGACAAAAAGGCGTTGATATCAAGTTGGGAATTGATATTGCCACACTTTCGATAAGGGGGCAGGTGGACAAGATTGTCCTTGTCTCCGGCGATAGTGATTTTGTACCAGCAGCAAAATTAGCGAGAATCAACGGCGTAAATTTCGTTCTTGATGCCATGAGAAATCAGGTTGATCCATCATTGTATGAGCACATAGATGGTCTGGTAAATTTCGATATTGTTTCTATTTTGAAGAAAGTCTTGAGACGAGACCCGGATGTTAAGCCAACACGGTGGGATAACGAGGAGCAGGGTCCCGTCTCTGGCAGGCAAAGACGGGCCAGATCGCGTAAAAATAGAAAAACGCCCAGGCTCACAGGCTAAACGCTTTGAGGTGTTGAAACTACCCAGATTGGCCGCAGAAAACGTCGTGTAGTGGCATTTTTACGTATTACGTATCAATAAAATCAGACGCTTACGACGTTAACTGCGGAGCATGGGAGTATAGGGTCAGCGCGTTTCGACTTGCTCCAGTACCTCTTCCTGTGCAGTCACACCGGCTGCGCGGCGTCGGGGCCGGCCCAGGCGCTGGGGCTCGGGTTCGGGCGCCGCATTGCTGTTGGCGCTTGCCTGTGTCTCGACGCGTTCCAGACCGGCAGCGGCCAGCAGCTCGTCGAGCGAGGCCGCAGCTTCTTCCGCGACGGTCTCGGGCTGTACCTGCTCGGGCTGCACTTCGGCAACGGCTTCTTCCGCAATGGTTTCTTCCTCTGCCATGGGCTCGTCCGCGCTGTCGGGCGTTTCCTCGACAATGGTTTGAACCTGTGTCAGGTCATTGCCTTCCGACACTTCGGAAAGATCGGCGGCCGGCGCCGCGGCGACTTCGGCCACGGATGCGGTCTCTGGGGCAGGCACTTCGGCAACCGGTTCTGCAGGCAGGTCTGCAATGCCTGTCACTTCTGTCGTTTCCGCCGCTTCAGTCGTTTCTGCGGCCATGGTCTCGGCGTTCTCTACCGGAGTGCGGCGACTGCGACGCGGGCGGCGTCGGCGACGTGATGAGGCCGGGCGCTCACTACCGTCTTCCCCGGTATGCGCTTCAGTGGCCGGGCCGGCGGCGACATCCTGCGCTTCGCTGGCGAGAACCGCCTCGTCGGCAGCTGCGGGCCGGCTTGCGGGCCTGGTCTCGGCTGCAGGCAGCTCTGCGGTCTCGGTGGCGACTGCCTGATCCTCGAGCTGCGTCTGGGTCTCGAGCGGTGTTGCCTCGTGGCGCTGGCGACCGCCGCGGCTGCGACGGCTGCGTCCACTGCGCGTACCGGTCTTTTCGGTGCGCTTTTCGGTGCTTGCTGCTGCGGTATCGTCCTGACGGCTTTCGAGCTGCGGTGCGCTTTCGTCCCGGCTGCTGCGACTGGCGGCCGAACGGCGGCTGCGGGCGGGAGTGCCGTCATCATCCTTGCGGCCCCCTTCTGCAGTACGGTCTGACGGGCGCCGGCTGCGGCTGCGCTCGCTGCGCGCCTCGGTGCTCCGTGCAGTACGACTGCGGCTGCTGCGCGGCTTGCGTGGCGGTGTTGCCGCTGCGGGTTCCGGCTCGGGCGCCGGCGTGGGTGCCACGGTTGCCGGTTCGCCGGTGAGCCAGCCCATGATGCGACGCAGGAGACTGCCGCCGGCTGCGGGCGCGGCGACTGCCGCGACCGGTGCGGCTGCAGGGCTTGCCGTCTGCGCTGAAGGTGCCGGCTGGGCGGGCGTGATGCCCTTGACCAGGGCCTCGCCACGCGAGCGCGTCTCTTGTACGCGACGCGGCGTCCAGACGGTGGATTCGTCCGGGGCTTCCATGAGGTCCACGCTGCTGCGGTTGTCTTCCAGACGGGGATCGTCGTGGCGCAGGCGTTCGATGTGATGGTGGGGCGTCTCCAGATTCTTGCTGGGTATGAGGACCAGATTGACCTTGAGCCGCGATTCGATCTTGGCGATGTCGTTGCGCTTTTCGTTGAGCAGGAAGGTAGCGACATCGACCGGCACCTGGGCGTGCAGGGCGGCCGTGCCTTCCTTCATCGCCTCTTCCTGCAGCAGGCGCAGCACATGCAGGGCGCTGGATTCCGCATCGCGGATGACGCCGGTGCCCGTGCAACGCGGACAGGTGATGTGCGAGCCTTCGTTCAGTGCGGGGCGCAGGCGCTGGCGCGACAGCTCCATGAGCCCGAAGCGCGAGATGCGCCCCATCTGCACGCGGGCCCTGTCGAAACGCAAGGCATCACGCAGGCGCTGTTCGACCGAGCGCTGATTCTTGCTGTCGTCCATGTCGATGAAATCGATGACGATAAGCCCGCCCAGGTCGCGCAGACGCAGCTGGCGTGCGACTTCGTCGGCTGCTTCGAGGTTGGTGCGCAAGGCGGTTTCCTCGATATCGGCGCCACGGGTGGAACGCGCCGAGTTCACATCGATGGCCACCAGTGCCTCGGTGTGATCGATGACGACGGCTCCGCCGGACGGCAGCTGCACGGTGCGCGAATAGGCCGTTTCTATCTGATGCTCGATCTGGAAGCGCGAGAACAGCGGGATATCGTCCCGGTAGCGTTTCACGCGCGTCAGGTTGTCGGGCATGACCACGCTCATGAAAGCGCAGGCCTGATCGTGGATATCGTCGGTATCGATGAGGATCTCGCCGATTTCGGGCGAGAAATAGTCGCGGATGGCACGGATGACCAGGCTGGACTCGAGATAGATCAGGATGGGGGCCTTGTTCTCTTGCGCTGCGGCATCAATGGCATTCCACAGCTGCAGCAGATAGGCAAGGTCCCACTGCATTTCTTCGACCGAACGTCCGATGCCGGCCGTGCGCGCGATGATGCTCATGCCGGCGGGCACATCGAGCTGGTCGATGACTTCGCGCAGCTCCTGGCGATCTTCGCCCTCGACGCGGCGCGAGACGCCGCCGCCGCGCGGGTTGTTGGGCATGAGCACCAGGTAGCGGCCCGCCAGCGAGATGAAAGTAGTGAGCGCGGCCCCTTTGTTGCCGCGCTCTTCCTTTTCAACCTGGATGATCAGTTCCTGTCCTTCACTGAGTGCATCCTGGATACGGGCGCCGCGCAGGTCCACGCCTTCGCGGAAGTAGCTGCGCGAGATTTCCTTGAAGGGCAGAAAGCCGTGGCGCTCTTCGCCATAGCTGACGAAACAGGCTTCGAGGCCCGGCTCGATGCGGGTGATGACACCCTTGTAGATATTGCCTTTGCGTTGTTCGCGTCCGGCGGTTTCAATGTCGAGATCGATCAGTTTTTGACCGTCGACGATGGCAACGCGCAGTTCTTCCTGGTGCGTAGCGTTGAACAGCATCCGTTTCATGAGTGGTTTTCTCCGTAGTCAGCAGGCCTCTTTCGAGGCGCAGGACCGCGGATCACCCGGCTTGTGACGCTGAATCTGAATACAAAGGCGCAGGAGGGCTGACTGAAGGCGTCAGGCCGCACCCCCGCTGATTCGGGCAGGCACGGCATACCCGAAGGTACGCAGTTCAGTCAGCAGCTTGTTCAGTTTCACTATAGTGATGGAAGACAAGATAGTGTTGATAGACAAGAGGGTTGCTGGGAACATCAGACGCAAGGTAACTTTGGCTTGCGGCTGGTGCAAACTTGGAAATCGATTCAGCGCCGTATTGTGGTGCGCGATATGGCCTGTGGCAACGGGCTTGAAAGCACCACCGTTACCCCAGGGCCTTTGCATGCACCGACGACCTGGTGACCCAGAGTGCTGTGGCCCGGACGGTACAATATGCCCTTGGCGCCCGACGGAGACGCAACAACGCATCTCTACGCCAGGTGATTCAGCACTCAGCGGCTGATATGATTATATGCCGGTTTCTGATCCGCGCACAAATGAAACCAACAGGGACGGAGCTGCCGATGGAGCCCAGAGCACGCATCGTGGAAGTGGATGCCGGGCATGCCGGGCAGCGGCTGGACAATTTCCTGCTGCGCCTGTGCAAGGGTGTGCCCAAAAGCCATATCTACAAGGCCATCCGCAGCGGCGAAGTCCGCGTCAACCGGGGGCGCGCCAGGGCCACCACCCGGCTCGCCTGTGGCGATCAGGTGCGGGTGCCGCCCATGCGCATGGCGCCTGTGGAGCAGGCGCGCTGGGTGCCGCCGGCGGTCTTTCCCGTCATTTTCGAAGACGAAAGCCTGCTGGTGATCGACAAGCCGGCGGGCGTTGCTGTTCACGGCGGCAGCGGTGTGGCCTTTGGCGTCATCGAACAGTTGCGGGCGGCACGGCCGCCCGGTGCCTTCCTGGAGCTGGCCCACAGGCTCGACCGGGAAACTTCGGGCGTGCTGGTGCTGGCCAAGCGGCGCACCGCCCTGCTGGGTGTGCAGGAAGCGCTGCGCGATGCACAGTGTCGCCGTTGCTATGATGCTTTCGTGGAAGGCGACTGGGTCAACGAACGCCAGCATCTGCGCCAGCCGCTGCTGCGCTGGCTGACTGCGCAGGGCGAGCGGCGGGTACGCGTCGATCCCGAAGGCAAGCGCGCACACACCATCGTCAGCCTGCGTCGCCGTCTGGGGCCGTGCTCCTGGGTGCAGGCCGAGCTTCGCACAGGCCGCACGCACCAGATTCGCGTGCATCTGGCCCATGCGGGCCACCCGGTGCTGTGCGACGACAAATACGGCAGCGCGTCGGTGCGTGAACATTATCGGGAGCGCGGTTACCGGCGCATGTTCCTGCACGCGAGCATGCTCGAGATGGTGCATCCGCGCACCGGCGCGACCATGTGCTGGCAGGCGGCGCTCCCGGAAGATTTCGGGCGCCTGATCAATGAATTGGAGAATGAGCAGTGAAAAAGTATTCGGCGGTGGTCTTCGACTGGGATGGCACAGTCATGGATTCCACATATTCCATCGTTTCCGCCATCCAGGCGGCCAGTGCCGATCTGGGCCTGCCCGTGCCGGATGCCCGACAGGCGGCCTGGGTCATCGGCCTTTCGCTTGAAAGCGCCCTGTATCGCTGTGTGCCCGACATCCATCCCGACCAGCTGCCGCTGTTCGTCGAGCGCTACCGCCATCATTATTTCGGCAATCATAATCATGCGCGCATGAAGCTGTTTGACGGCATCGTGGATGTGCTCGACATGATTCGCGCCCGTCAGGGGCTGCTGGCGGTGGCCACCGGCAAGAGCCGCGTCGGCCTGGATCGCGCGCTCGATCAGGCGGGGCTGAACGAGACCTTCCAGATCACGCGCTGTGCGGACGAGAGCGCCGGCAAGCCGGACCCGTCCATGCTCTACCAGATTCTGGATCATCTGGCGCTCGAGCCGGGGCAGATCCTGATGGTGGGCGATACCAGCCACGACATGGACATGGCCGCCAATGCAGGCGTGGATGGCTTGGCCGTGACCTATGGCGCGCATGACGAGGCCACACTGCAGGCGAGCTCACCGGCCGGCATGGTCGCCAGCGTGCCGGAGTTGCAGGAGTGGCTCAGGCCGCGCCTGCCGGTCTAGTCACCCGTCTGTCTAGGCCTGGAACAGGAACAGGCAGGCACGCTTTGCGAGCTCGGGCCTGGGGCCGTTGCGCCAGGCGTCCACGGTTCGGGTGCGTATCCATTCGCCGGGCCCGGTCAGCTCGCAGGCGATGCACAGCCGGGTTGCCGGCGCCAGGGTCTGCAGCAAGGTGTCGAACATCGCCATGTTGCGATACGGTGTTTCGATCAGGATCTGCGTCTGCTGCAGCCGGCGTGACTGGGTTTCCCACTGGCGCAGCTGGCGCGCCCGCTCGGGTGGTTTGACGGGCGCATAGCCGTGAAAGCTGAAGCGCTGGCCATCGAGTCCGCTGGCCATCAGGCCAAGCAGTATGGACGAAGGTCCGACATGGGGGATGACGGCGTGGCCCGCCGCATGCGCCAGGGCAACCACGCGCGCCCCCGGATCGGCCACGGCCGGACAGCCGGCTTCCGAGACCAGCCCTATGGCCTTTCCCTGCCCCAGCGGCGCCAGCCACGTGCGCATGTCACGCACATCCGTTCTGGCGTCCAGGCTGTGGATCAGGATGGATTGCAGGGGATGTTCAGTGCCGATCTGCTTGAGGAAGGCACGGGCGCTGCGCGCGTTCTCGGCAATATAGATCTCGAGTTGCGCGGCCACCCGGCGCGTATCGGCGGGCAGCCAGCTATCGCAGGGCGTGTTTGCCAGGCCAACGGGAATCAGGTGCAGGCCGGGCCGCACCGCGCTCACCGCAGATGCTCCACGCCATCCAGGACAGGGTCGCGTCCGAAGTTGCGCAGCATGGTGCACAGGGTGATCAGCGGCAGCCCGATGATGGCTGTGGGATCATCCGAGCGCACGTGTTCCATGAGCGCGATACCCAGGCCTTCGGCCTTGGCGCTGCCGGCGGTATCGTAAGGCTGCTCGCGTTTCAGATACTGGTGGATCTCGTCTTCGCAAAGACGGCGGAAGCGGCATTCGGTGAGCACGGTTGCCGTCTCGTCCTCCTTGCCGTTCGTCACGCACAGCGCAGTGTGGAAGATCACGGTCTGGCCGCTGAGCCGGTGCAGCTGTGCCCGGGCGCGTTCCGCCGTGCCCGGCTTGCCCAGGAATTGGCTACCCATGGCTGCAACCTGGTCGGACCCGATGACGACGGCACCCGGGTGACGTACGCTGATGCGCCGGGCCTTGGCGATGGCCAGGCGTTGCGCCAGGGCACCGGGAGCCTCACCCGGCAGCGGCGTTTCATCGACATCGGGCGCTATCGCGACAAAGGCCAGACCCAGGCGGGTCAGCAGGTCTTGTCGATAGGGCGAGCTGGAAGCAAGAATCAGGGACATGGTTAATCAGGTTGACGCTCAGGTTGACGCCGTCAGTGGCCACACGTTATATTCTACTGTTTTCTTGGCCAATGGTTTTCGGGGTCAGCGTGGATCAGCGCTTCATCGATACGGGCGAGTTTACCCGTCTTGGCCGGCAACTGCAGGGGCAGGTTGAACTGCAGTCGCTGTCGCGTCTGGTGTCTGACTTGCCGGACCAGGGCGGGGCGAAGGCAAGCTGGGACGTGCGCGGACTGCAGGATGCAGCCGGGCAGGCCATGCTTGAGGTTCGCGTCACGGCGACCCTCATACTGGAATGCCAGCGCTGCGTGCAACCCATGGCATGGCCCGTCGAAGCATACAGCCGGCTGCTTGTGGTGGAATCCGAGGAAGGGCTGGAAGCCCGCGATGATCTTGCGGAAAGTCCCGACGACTGGGTGGAGCCCGTGCTGGCATCGGCACGGCTGGATGTGCTCGAGCTGGTTGAGGATGAGCTCATCCTGGCGCTGCCCGCCATTCCCCTGCACGCGCATTGCGAGCATCCCGCAGGCCCGGCGGATGCGCCGGACGATGCGCCGGAACGCGTGTCTGCATTCGAAGCATTGAGGCGGCTCAAGAAAAACTGATTCATTTCGATCAATACCGGCGTTGTCACCTACAATGGCAGGCCTACCACAGGAGTCATCATGGCTGTCCAGCAAACCAAAAAGAGCCCATCGCGTCGTAACATGCGGCGTTCGCACGATTTTCTTACCGCACCTGCCACGGCCATCGAGCCCACGACGGGTGAGATCCACCTGCGTCATCACATCACTCCCGGTGGCTTCTACCGCGGTCGCAAGGTGCTCAAGACCCAGGACGACGACTAGACGGCGTCCCGATCAGGGCGCCCTCCGCACCGTCATCGCAAAAGCCATCGCATAAGTCAGCGCAATGTCCAGGTCAGAAATCCGCATTGCTATCGACTGTATGGGTGGAGATGTCGGTGTGCCGGTGACGGTGCCGGCGGCTTGCCGGTTTGCGCGACGCAATCCCGACGCACGCCTGCTGCTGGTCGGCGACGCGCCTGCAATCGAGGCCGCCCTGCGCGAGGCCGGTGCCCGGGATCATGCCTGGCACCAGATCGTGCCGGCCTCGCAGGTCGTCACCATGGACGACACTGTCGAAGTGGCATTGCGACGCAAGAAGGATTCCTCCATGCGGGTGGCGGCCCAGGCGGTCAAGGACGGTCTGGCCGATGCCTGCGTGTCTGCCGGCAATACCGGGGCCTGGATGGCCATCAGCCGCTACGTGCTGAAGATGCTCGATGGCATCGACCGTCCGGCCATCGCAGCCTCCATCCCCAACCAGAAGGATGGCGCCACCCTGATGCTGGACCTGGGCGCCAATGTCGATTGCAATGCCGAGAATCTGTTCCAGTTCGCCATCATGGGCACGGCCCTGGTGACGGCACTGGGCGGGCCTGCGCGTCCCACCATTGGCCTGCTCAACATCGGCGCCGAGCATATCAAGGGCAACGAGATGGTGAAGCAGGCCGGCGAGTTGCTGCGCGACAGCGGTCTGGCGTTTCATGGCAATGTCGAGGGTGACGATATCTGCAAGGGCACGGTCGATGTCATCGTGTGCGACGGCTTTGTCGGCAATGTGGTGCTCAAGTCGCTCGAGGGCCTGGCACGCATGGTCACCAGCATGATGCGCGCCGAATTCCGGCGTGATCCCCTGTCCATGGGTGCAGGCCTGCTGGCCATGCCTGTGCTGCGGCGCTTTCGCGAACGGGTCGATAATCGTCGCTACAATGGTGCGGCCCTGCTCGGTCTGCGCGGCATCGTCATCAAGAGCCATGGCTCGGCGGATGCCTATGCCTTTTCCTGCGCGCTGCAACGGGCACATGAAGCGGTTGCGAATCGTCTGCTCGACCAGACTACGTACAGTCTGGAGCAATTGCGTCAAAGTCTGAACGGATCGCCCGAGGCTGAAACGGTCTCCGGTCCGGTCTGAATTCTGGAGTTTTCATGGCCTATGCCCGCCTGATAGGGAGCGGTGCCCATCTCCCTCCCAGGGTCTTGTCCAACGATGCACTGGCTGCAGAGCTGGCGCAGCGCGGGGTGGAAACCTCGGATGAATGGATTGCCAGCCGAACGGGCATACGCCAGCGTCATGTCGCCGATCCCGGCGTTACCAGCAGCCAACTGGCCATAGAGGCGGCCGGCAAGGCGCTCGACGATGCCGGCATTGCGCCTTCATCGCTCGACCTGATCATTGTCGCCACGTCCACCCCCGATCACATCTTCCCGAGCACAGCCTGCCTCGTGCAGAATGCCATCGGCGCCAATGGCGGGGCGGCCTTTGATGTGCAGGCCGTCTGCAGCGGCTTCGTCTATGCGCTGGCCACGGCCGATGCCTTCATCCGGGCCGGCCGGGCGCAGCGTGCCCTGGTCATCGGTGCCGAAGTCTTTTCCACCATTCTCGACTGGAACGATCGCAGCACCTGCGTGCTCTTTGGCGATGGCGCCGGCGCCGTGGTGCTGGAGGCGTCGGACGCGCCGGGTATTCTTCAGGCCAGACTCAATGCCGACGGCAGTCACGCAGGCATCCTGTGCACTGCGGGCGTGGTGTCGCATGGCCGCATCGTGGGTGATCCCTTCCTGCGCATGGATGGTCAGGCGGTGTTCCGGCTGGCCGTGCGCCATCTTGCCGAGTCGGCCCGCCAGGTCTGTGCGGATGCCGGTGTGGCGCTGTCATCCATAGACTGGTTTGTGCCGCACCAGGCCAATCTGCGCATCATCCAGGCACTGGGGCGCCAGCTGGGCCTGCCCGCCGGGCGTGTGGTGGTCACGGTTGACCGTCATGCCAACACGTCAGCGGCCAGCGTGCCCCTGGCGCTCGATGCCGCACGCCGCGACGGGCGCCTGCAGGCGGGTCAGCAATTGCTGCTGCAGGGGGTTGGCGGCGGTTTCACATGGGGCTCCGTGCTGCTGCGCCTATAGGCTTTCGGTCTTCTTACAGGAAGGATTCGTCGTGAAAATTGCTTTTGTCTTCCCGGGTCAGGGCTCGCAGACCGTCGGCATGTTCGATGCCTGGGCCGATCATGCCGTGGCCATGGACGTGATGCGCCAGGCCGGCGATGCGCTGGATCAGGACCTTCTGGCGCTGATGGCGCAGGGCCCGGCCGCCGAGCTCGATCTGACGCGCAACACGCAGCCGGTCATGCTGGCTTCCGCGCTGGCCATGTATCTGGCCTGGTGCGCCGAAGGCGGCCCGGTTCCGGAAGTGATGGCCGGGCACAGCCTGGGCGAGTACACGGCGCTGGCTGCTGCCGGTGCCCTGGATCTTCCCGATGCGGTGCGCCTGGTCCGGCTGCGCGCCGAGGCCATGCAGGCGGCGGTGCCGCAGGGCGAGGGCGCCATGGCGGCCCTGCTCGGGCTGGAGGACGATGCGGTCGTGGCGGTATGCGAACAGGCCGCCCTGGGCGAGGTCGTCGAAGCGGTGAACTTCAACGCGCCGGCACAGGTTGTCATTGCCGGGCATCTGGCCGCGGTCGAGCGTGCCTGCGCGCTGGCACGCGAAGCCGGTGCGCGGCGCGCCGTCATGCTGCCGGTGTCGGCGCCGTTCCATTCCAGCCTGCTGCGCCCTGCAGCCGAGATCCTGGCGAAAGCGCTGGAGGCCGTCGAGCTGCGCAGTCCGGGCGTCACGCTGATCAATAACGTGGATGTGGCCAGCCCGCAGACGCCCGCCGAGATCCGTGATGCGCTGGTGCGCCAGGCCTGGCATCCCGTGCGCTGGGTGGAAATCATCCGCCGCATGAAGAACGACGGGGTCACGCACGTTGTAGAATGCGGGCCAGGCAAGGTGTTGAGCGGCCTGCTGAAGCGGATTGACCGTGATCTGGTCGGACTGTCCATTACCGATACGGCATCCCTGCACGCAACGCTGGAAAAACTACAGGGGTAAGGCATCATGTCACAGAATGAATTGCAGGGCCGGCTGACGCTGGTCACCGGCGCCAGCCGCGGTATCGGCAAGGCCATCGCCGCCGAGCTGGCGGCACGCGGCGCAACCGTTGTCGGCACGGCAACCACCGCAGCGGGGGCCGATGCCATTTCAGCGGCGCTTGCCCCGCTGGGCGGGCGCGGCGTCGTACTGGATGTGAATGATGCCGAGGCCGGCGAGGCCCTGATCGGCGAGCTGATCGCCGAGGGCGGTCCGCACATCCTGGTGAACAATGCCGGCATCACACGGGACAACCTGCTCATGCGGCTCAAGGATGAAGACTGGCAGGCCGTGATCGAGACCAACCTGTCGGCGGTATTCCGCCTGTCGCGCGCAGTGACGCGCCAGATGATGCGGGCCCGGTGGGGGCGCATCATCAATATCACTTCCGTAGTCGAGGCCATGGGCAACCCGGGCCAGGTCAACTACGCCGCGGCCAAGGCCGGTGTGGCGGGTCTGACGCGCGCCCTGGCGCGCGAACTGGGCAGCCGCAACATCACGGTAAACTGCGTGGCGCCCGGTTTCATCGAAACCGACATGACACGGGCACTGAGCGAAGATCAGACGGCCTCGCTGCTTACCCAGATTCCCATGGGTCGCCTGGGCTCCGCTGCCGATGTGGCCGCTGCGGTCGCCTTCCTGGCGGGCCCGGGAGCGGCTTACATCACGGGTACCACCCTGCATGTGAACGGCGGCATGTATATGTAGTGCGGGCGTCGCCACAGCAGGACCCGACACGCCGTCCGGTCTGGGGTAAAATCGCTGCGTCTCGGAGACGTTTTGCTCCCGGCCGGCCGGCGAAATGCCCTGTATCGGTGGCAAAGCGTCATTTTTTCGTCACGGCCAGCAACCACAATCCGAACGTTTGGCTATAATTCGCGGGAATTTCCCCCAATTGGAGATCTGCATGGAAAGCATCGAACAGCGCGTCAAGAAGATAGTCGCTGAACAACTTGGCGTCAACGAAGCCGAGATCAAGAACGAGTCTTCCTTCCTTGACGACCTCGGTGCCGACTCGCTCGACATGGTCGAGCTCGTGATGGCACTCGAAGACGAATTTGAAACTGAAATTCCGGATGAAGAGGCCGAGAAGATCACAACCGTGCAGCAGGCCGTCGATTACATCGCGGCCAATAGCAAGGCCTGATCAGGCCATCGAGCAAGGGTTCTGCATCCTGCAGTCCGGCCCGACAGCGGTTTCAGGGGTTGCGTTGCATTCATGTCCGGGGCAGTGTGCCGGGCAGGGCAGCGTGATATCCGTGAAGCCGCTTTTCATTTTTAGGAGTCATCCGTGAAACGACGCGTCGTCATTACCGGTCTGGGTATCGTGTCGCCCCTGGGCAACGATATCGACAGTGCCTGGGACAATATCGTCAACGGACGTTCTGGTATTTCGGCCATCACACGCTTTGATGCTTCCGGGATCAACTCCCGGATCGCAGGCGAGGTACGGGATTTCGACGTCACCCGGTACATGAGTGCCAAGGAAGCCAAGCAGATGGATACCTTCATCCATTATGGCGTGGCTGCCGGCATACAGGCCTGGCGTGACAGCGGGCTGGAACTCACCGGGGAAAATGCCGAGCGCATCGGCGTCATCGTCGGCTCGGGCATCGGCGGTCTGCCGCGCATCGAGGAAACGCAGGCCGAGTACCTGCAGAAAGGTGCTCGCCGTATTTCGCCCTTCTTCGTGCCGGCCTCGCTCATCAACCTCATATCCGGCCAGCTTTCCATCAGCCTGGGTCTGAAAGGACCCAGCTATGCTGTCGTCTCGGCCTGCACCACCGGTCTGCATTCGATCGGCGATGCCGCACGCCTCATCGAGTATGGTGATGCCGACGTCATGGTGGCGGGCGGTGCCGAATCCACCGTATCGCCGCTGGGCGTGGGCGGGTTTGCCGCCATGCGTGCCCTGTCCACCCGCAATGATGATCCGCAGACGGCATCGCGTCCCTGGGACGTGGATCGCGACGGTTTCGTCCTGGGAGAGGGTGCCGGCGTCGTGGTGCTGGAAGAATACGAGCATGCACGCCGGCGCGGGGCACGTATCTATGGTGAGTTTGCGGGCTATGGCATGAGTTCGGACGCCCATCACATCACGTCGCCCGATCGTGACGGTCCGCGGCGCGGCATGATCAATGCCCTGCGTAACGGCGGCATCAATGCCGACGAAGTGGCCTATGTGAATGCGCATGGCACATCCACCCCGCTGGGCGATATCAATGAAACCGAAGCGCTCAAGGCGGCATTCGGTGATCATGCCCATCGTCTGGTCGTCAATTCAACGAAATCGATGACGGGTCACCTGCTCGGGGCGGCCGGCGGCATCGAGGCCATCTTCACGGTCCTGGCCGTCTATCACCAGATTTCACCCCCGACGATCAACCTGTTCAACCAGGATCCGCAGTGCGATCTGGATTACTGCCCCAACCAGGCGCGTGACCTCAAGATCGATGTTGCCCTGTCCAATTCCTTTGGTTTTGGGGGCACCAACGGGTCCATGCTTGTGCGCAGGGTGTAAGCCAGGCGTGGCCGCCGTCATTACGACACATTGGCGGCTGCGACCCCTGTACGCTTGGAGGGGACGCAGCTCCCGGCCATCACCACGGGCGCTGGCGCGGCGCAATGATGGCCGCTGGCTTGTGTACTGCGGCGGCGCATCCGTGCAATGCTGCGCGCTGGAACATGCCTGGCGGGGTCCGTGCTGGATCAGCCTGCGCCTGCGTCCCGTCGGGCCGGGTCGTCCGCAGCGGGTCACGTTGTGGCGCGCGCGTCTCGGGCGGTCAGGCTGGCATGGCCTGCGCATCTGGGTAGCGCGCGATCTGGCCCTGTCCACACCGGATCCGGAGGTCTGACATGGCCGGCGCATCGCACGATACCGATCTTGAGCTGGTGCGTCGCGTCCAGAATGGTGACAAGCGCGCCTTCGACCTGCTCGTGCTGAAGTATCAGCGGCGCATCATGCGCCTGCTGGCCCGGATGGTGCGCAATCCGTCCGAGATCGAGGACGTGGCCCAGGAGACTTTCATCAAGGCCTACCGGGCCCTGCCGCAATTCCGCGCCGAAAGTGCTTTCTATACCTGGCTTTACCGCATCGCCATCAATACGGCGCGCAACTGGCATGTGGCCCAGATGCGCCGGCCGCAAACCATTGACGCCATCGAAAACGAAGATGGTGAAACTTTCCACGCAATCGATAACCTAACAGACATCGACACGCCGGAAGCGATGCTGGCCAGCCGGCAGGTGGCCGACACCATCAATGCGGCCATGGCCGATCTGCCCGAGGATCTGCGCACGGCCCTGCTGCTGCGCGAGATCGAGGGCATGAGCTATGAAGACATCGCCCAGACCATGGAGTGTCCCATCGGGACCGTTCGTTCGCGCATCTTCCGGGCGCGCGATGCGATCGCGCAACGCCTGCGCCCGGTTCTCGAGAGTGATCCCGATCACCGCTGGTAGGAGCCTGTATGCATCCTGTTCGCAATGCTGAAGATGAGTCGCTGGACCTTGCCTGGGAGGCCGCCGTCTCCGCCTGGGTGGACGGCGAGGCGGAGATGCGTGCCGAAGAGCTCGATTCCCCCTACGGCCGTCAGGTCTGGGATACTTATCATCTCATCGGCGATGTCCTGCGCACCCCGGATCTCGCCATACGGCCGTCCGATATGTTCTATGCGCGTCTTTCGCACGCCATCGACGAAGAGCCGGCGATGGCCGCCGCGCCGCCGCGGACGCGACGCTGGTGGCGCACGAGTATCTCCGGCATGGCCATGGCGGCCGGCGTTGCCGCCATCGTGTGGGTGGCCCGTCCCCTGATTCTGCCCGCAGTCGACGCGCCCGCAGAGATACTGGCCGCCGCCGCGCCGCAACAGCTGGCCGCCGCCGATGTGGACGGAAATGGGGAGGAAGATGGCGGCCTGCATGATTATCTGGATGCCCATCAGGGCATGATAGGCGTGCTTCCCATACAGCAGGTCTCTTATGGCATGGGGGCCGGCTACCGATGATATGGCGCTTGTTTTCGCGCCTGTTCCTGCCGGCGCTGGTGCTGCTTGCCCAGCCCCTGGCACAGGCTGATGAGGCTGTTGTTGCCGCCGAGGCGGATGCCATGCAGATCCTGCACCAGGTGCAGGAGGCGGCCCGGGCACTGGATTACACCGGCGTTTACACCTATCAGCAGGGGGTGGTGATGAGCTCGTCGCGCATCGTCCATCTGGTGGACGGCACGGGCGAGCGCGAGCGCGTCGAGGCGCTCGATGGCCAGCGCCGAGAGTTCGTGCGTCACAATGACGAGGTGCGCAGCCTGCTGCCCGAGCGCAAGGTGGTGATCGTTGAACGTCGCCGCGGCGAGCGCTTTCCCGGCCTGCTGCTCAATGACGGCAGCAATCTGGACCGGTATTACGAGCTTGTGACCCTGCCGGACCCCGAGCGGGTTGCCGGGCGCGAGTGTACGCCCCTGCGCCTTCGTCCCAGGGATGGCCACCGCTACGGTCATGTGCTGTGCGTGGACAGGGACAGCCGCCTGCTGCTGAAGGCACAGACGGTGACGGCATCCAACGAGGTGATCGATCAGGTGGCCTTTTCCAGCATCACGCTGGGTGAGCAGGCCGCCCAGGCGCAAGTCACGCCCAGCTGGGATGTCAGTGACTGGCGCGTCGTCGAGCTGCCCATGCGGCCGACGGATCTTGGCCAGCGTGGCTGGCGCATTCCGCGACCGGACGGCTTTGCCATCCTGACGCAGGTGGCGCGGCCCATGCGGGCACAGGCCGACGTGAAGCAGATGGTGCTGTCCGACGGCCTGGCCGCAATATCCGTCTTTGTTGAAACTTTTGACGCGGACCGCCATCCAACATCTGCACAGGGTGGTATGCACAAAGGTGCACTGAGTGTGTTTCGCAAGCGCTTCGGTGACTTCTGGCTGACGGCCCTGGGACAGGTGCCCGCAGATACCCTGCGCGACATCATCGAACACGTTGAATATGTGCCCCTGGCACAGTGAGTCCGTATTTTTCTCGTTAGGAGCAATATGATGCCAGACAAGAGTCTTGTCAGAAACCGCCTGAAGGTGGCCGTCGCCTGCGGGTCGGTCGCCGTCATGGTGGGGCTTGCCGCCATCACCGGATCGGTTGCGGCACAGTCTTCTCCAACGCCGGTGCTGGCCGTGCCGGATTTCACCCAGATCGTCGAGCGTACCGAAGGCTCCGTGGTGAACATACGCACGACCGAAGCCGTCACCGTGCGCAGGCCGGGCGCGCATGGCGGCAGCGATCCCTACGACATGTTCCGCTGGTTCTTCGGGCCGGACTTCATGCCCCCCGGCTTTGGCGGACCCCAGAGTCGCGGCGCACCGCCCGTCGAGGAGGAGCGCACCGTGCCCCGTGGCGTGGGCTCGGGCTTCATCATCAGTGACGATGGCTACATCATCACGAACAACCATGTCGTTGCCCGCTCCAACGGGATTTTCGTGACGCTGAGTGCTTCGGGCAAGGAATACAAGGCCGAGATCGTCGGCGCGGATCCGCGTACCGACGTCGCGCTCATCAAGATCGATGCCAAGGGGCTGTCGCCATTGCCCATCGGGGATTCCACCAAGCTCAAGAAAGGACAGTGGGTGCTTGCCATCGGTTCGCCCTTTGGTCTGGATTCCACGGTGACCTCGGGCATCGTAAGTGCCATCAACCGCGATACGGGGGACTATCTGCCCTTCATCCAGACCGATGTGGCGGTGAATCCCGGCAACTCGGGCGGGCCGCTCATCAACCTGGCGGGTGAGGTCGTCGGCGTGAACTCGCAGATCGTGTCGCGCAGCGGCGGCTTCATGGGTATTTCCCTGGCCATTCCCATCGATGAAGCCATGCGCGTCGTCGACCAGCTCAAGGCCCATGGCAAGGTAACGCGCGGGCGCATCGGTGTGCGTATCAGCTCGGTCTCGGACGATGTTGCCGAGGCGCTGGGCATGGATGCTGCGCATGGCGCGCTGGTGAATACCGTGGAGGCTGACAGCCCTGCCGCGCATGCCGGTGTGAAGGCGGGCGATGTCATCATCACCTTCGATGGCAAGAAGATAAAGCATATGGCCGATCTGCCGCGTCTGGTTGGCGGCACCGCACCTGATACCCGGGTCAGCATGGATGTCTGGCGCAAGGGCAAGCGGGTCACGCTCAAGGTCAAGGTGGGTGAAATGCCGGTGAGCGACACGGACGGGCCCCAGGCTCAGCCGGATGGTGCCGCCCCCTCGCCGGCCGATGTGCTGGGCCTGCGCGTCGAGAACGTGCCCGAGGATGTTCAGCGTCGTGAAGGTTTCACGGGCGGTGTCAGCGTCACCGAAGCCGATGAGCCTGCAGCGGCGGCCGGCATTGCCGAGGGAGATGTGATTCTCATGATCAACGATGTCGACATCGACAGCGCGGCCCAATATGCCCGTGTCGTGGCCGGTCTGAAGCCGGACCGGGCGGCAGCCGTTCTGGTCATGCGCGACGGCCAGTCGCAGTGGGTCACGGTCACACCGCGAAAATAATCTGCAGACCCGTTAAAATAGGGTAATGGCATTCAAGGAGCGCCGCGGCGCTCCTTTTTTGTAACCCCGGCGGCCAGTGCCAGCCGGCGGCTCTTTATTTTCACGGGTTTATGGACCACATCCGCAATTTTTCCATCATTGCTCACATCGATCACGGCAAATCCACCCTGGCTGACAGGCTCATCCATCGCTGCGGCGGACTGGCCGAACGCGAAATGTCGGCGCAGGTGCTCGACTCCATGGACATCGAGCGCGAGCGTGGCATCACCATCAAGGCCCAGACGGCATCCCTGTCCTACGAGGCCAGGGATGGGAAGACCTATGCCCTGAACCTGATCGATACACCGGGCCATGTGGATTTTTCCTATGAGGTCAGCCGTTCGCTGTCGGCCTGTGAAGGGGCGCTGCTGGTGGTGGATGCCTCGCAGGGCGTCGAGGCGCAGACGGTGGCCAACTGCTATACCGCCATCGACCTTGGCGTCGAAGTCATCCCCGTGCTCAACAAGATGGACCTGCCCTCGGCGGATCCCGACAGCGCACGCGAGGAAATCGAGGATGTGATCGGCATCGATGCCGGCGCCGCCATTCCCGCCAGCGCCAAGACGGGCATGGGCATCGACGAAATCCTCGAGGCCATCGTGCAGCGCGTGCCCCCGCCCGAGGGCGATCCGGAACAGCCGTTGCAGGCCCTCATCATCGATTCCTGGTTCGACAATTATGTGGGCGTCGTCATGCTGGTGCGCATCGTCAACGGCGTCCTGCGCCCGCGCGACAAGATCATGCTCATGGCAACGGGCGCAAGCCATCTGTGCGAGCAGATCGGCGTGTTCACGCCCAAGCCGACACCCCGTGACGTGCTCAGCGCCGGGGCGGTGGGCTTTGTCATCTGCGGCATCAAGGATATTGCCGATGCCCGCGTGGGCGATACCCTCACGCTGTCAAACCGCCCGGCACAGAAAGCACTGCCCGGCTTCAAGGAAGTCAAGCCGCAGGTCTTTGCCGGCATCTATCCGGTCGAAAACAGCGAGTACGACCAGCTGCGGGATTCGCTCGAGAAGCTCAAGCTGAACGATGCATCCCTGATGTTCGAACCGGAAGTCTCCCAGGCCCTGGGCTTTGGCTTTCGTTGCGGCTTCCTCGGGTTGCTGCACATGGAAATCGTGCAGGAGCGGCTCGAGCGCGAGTTCGACATGGACATCATCACCACCGCGCCCTCGGTCATCTACGAGGTTGTGCGCCGGGATGGCGAAGTGGTCATGGTGGAAAGCCCTTCGCGCATGCCCGAGGTGGGCGAGATCGAGGTGATCCGCGAGCCCATGGTCACGCTGACGCTGTTCATGCCCCAGGAGTATGTGGGGGCGGTCATGAGTCTGTGCGTGGCGCGTCGCGGTGTGCAGCTGAACATGAGCTATCACGGGCGCCAGGTTCACCTGGTGTATGAAATGCCGCTGGCCGAGATCGTGCTGGATTTCTTCGACCGGCTGAAGTCGGTGTCGCGCGGCTACGCGTCCATGGACTACGAGTTCAAGGGTTATCAGGATTCGGATGTGGTGCGTGTGGACCTGCTCATCAACGGCGAGCGCATGGATGCCCTGTCCGTGATTGTGCACCGCGCCAGCGCGCGCCATCGCGGACGCGACGTGGTTACGCGCATGCGCGGTATCATTCCAAGACAGATGTTCGACATTGCCATCCAGGCGGCCATCGGCGCCGAGATCATCGCTCGCGAGAACGTCAAGGCACTGCGCAAGAATGTGCTGGCAAAATGCTATGGCGGCGATATTTCGCGCAAGAAGAAATTGCTTGAAAAACAGAAGGCCGGCAAGAAGCGCATGAAGCAGGTGGGCAATGTCGAGATCCCGCAGGAAGCCTTCCTGGCCATTCTTCAGGTTGATGACAAATGATTTTGCATGACGATGTGATGGGGCGGCCATGAGCTGGGATTTCGCCCTCATCCTGTTCCTGTTGCTGCTGCTGACCGGCAGTATCTGGCTGTTCGACGTCTTTCATCTGCGCACGCGGCGCAGGGCGAAGGCGGTGGCCGCCATGGCGGCGACCGAACCGGCCGTGCGTGACATGGAGGCGGCGCAGGCAAGCCGGATTCGCCAGCAGGCCTATGACAAGGCCAACCGCGCGCCCTGGTGGGTCGAGTACGGCGTCAGCTTCTTCCCGGTCATCCTGTTCGTCTTCGTGCTGCGCTCCTTTCTTGTGGAGCCGTTTCGCATTCCGTCGGGTTCCATGCTGCCCACGCTGCAAAGCGGCGACCTGATCCTGGTCAACAAGTTCCAGTACGGCATCCGCCTGCCGGTGGTGGACTGGAAAGTGCTCGAGCTGGGCAGCCCGCAGCGCGGCGATGTGGTTGTGTTCCGCTATCCGGTGGACACCTCGGTGGACTACATCAAGCGCGTCGTGGGCGTACCGGGAGATACTGTGCAGTATCGCAACAAGGTGCTGTCCATCAACGGTGTGCCCGTGGAGCAGGTGCGCGACGGCGATTACTTCGAGCCGGATCGCGGCGCCTATATTGCGCAATACCAGGAGGCGCTGGGTGAGGCCGGGCATCGCATCCTGCTCAATCGCCGCTCGCCCCAGTTCCTGACACCGATTTCCGATTTCCCCTATCGTGACCATTGCGAGTATGTGAATACCGGTGTGCGCTGCGTGGTGCCCGAAGGCCATTACTTCATGATGGGGGACAACCGCGACAACAGTCTGGACAGCCGCTATTGGGGCTTTGTGCCTGATGACAATATCGTGGGCCGTGCCTTCTTCATCTGGATGAATTTCTCCCAGCTCAGTCGCATTGGGGGCTTTCGCTGATGCCGGCGACGCTTGTCCGCGCCCTGGGCTACCGGTTCAAGGATGCGTCGCTGCTGCAGCGGGCACTCACCCACCGCAGTCACAGCGTCCCGCATAACGAGCGCCTGGAGTTCCTGGGCGATGGTGTGCTCAATTTTGTGGTGGCGGCGCTGCTGCATGCCCGTTTCCCGACCATGGATGAAGGCGACCTTTCCCGCCTGCGTGCCAATCTGGTGAATCAGGCGGCGCTGGCCGACATTGCGCTTTCCCTGGACCTTTCCAGCCGGCTCCGGCTGGGTGAGGGCGAGCTGCGCAGCGGCGGTGCGCGCCGCCCGTCCATTCTGGCCGATGCGCTGGAAGCCCTGTTTGGTGCCATCTATCTGGACGGCGGCTTCGATGCCGCGTTCAAGGTCATCGAGGGCCAGTATGAGGGCTTGCTGGCGCGCATCGATCCGCGTGAAACCGGCAAGGACGCGAAGACACGTTTGCAGGAAATGCTGCAGGCGCGCCACCTCGAATTGCCGGCCTACCGGGTGCTGGGCGTACAGGGTGCGGCGCATGAGCAGCGTTTTGAAGTTGAATGTCGTGTTGCCGAATTCGATGTGGTGGTCACGGCCGGCGGGCACAGCCGCCGGGCGGCCGAGCAGGCCGCTGCAGAACAGGCCGTCAAGGCCCTGCTTGCCCTGCCGCAGTGGTGCAAGGGCAGGCCGGCGCGTATCCCGCGCAGCCGTCGCGAGTCAACCACGGTACAGGATAAATCATGAGCACCGACATTTCACGCTGCGGCTATGTGGCGCTCATCGGACGCCCCAACGTGGGCAAATCGACGCTGCTCAATGCGCTCATCGGCACCAAGCTGTCCATCGTGTCGCGCAAGGCCCAGACGACGCGCCATCGCATCCACGGCGTGCTTACGCAAGGTGCGCGTCAGTTCGTCTTTGTGGACACGCCGGGCTTTCAGCGGCGCCACGGGGGTGCCATGAACCGCATGATGAACCGTGTGGTCACCAAGGCGCTGTCCGAAGTGGACGTGGTGGTGCATGTGGTCGAGGCGGGGCGCTGGTCTGCGGCCGACGAGCACATCCTGCCCCTGTTGCCGGAGTCGCGGCCCACCATTCTGGCCATCAACAAGATTGACCTGGTGAAGGATCGCGCCACACTGTTTCCCTATGCCGAGCGCCTGCTCGCCCTGCATCCCTACGCCGCCGTCGTGCCGGTCAGTGCCGAGCGCCATCTTCAGCTCGAGCCCCTGCTCGACGAGATCGGTGAGCGTCTTCCCGAAGGCGAGCACTGGTTCGAGGCCGATGCCGTGACGGACCGGTCCGTGCGTTTCCTGGCGGCCGAAATGATACGGGAAAAGATCTTCCGGCTGGTGGGCGACGAGCTGCCCTACGGCACAACGGTCATCATCGAACAGTGGGAAGAGGAGGAAGCCGGCGTGCGCATTTCAGCCTGTGTGCTGGTGGAGCGCGAAAGCCATCGTCCCATCCTGCTGGGCGCCGGTGGACGGCACATGAAGCGCATTGCCACCGAGGCACGCCAGGACATGGTGGCCATGCTGGGCAAGCCCGTCTTCCTCGAGGTCTACGTCAAGGTGCGCAAGGCCTGGTCGCAGCGCGAGGGCACGCTGCGCGAACTGGGGTATGACTAGGCGCTCCTCCAGAGTGCTGGATGTTGCGGCCTATCTGCTGCACGCCCAGCCCTGGCGCGAAACTTCACTGCTGCTGCAGGCTTTCACGCGCGAGCATGGCGTGGTGACCATGGTGGCCAAGGGTGCGAAGCGGCCGTACTCCACGCTGCGGGCCGTGCTCCTGGCCCTGCAGCCGCTGAACCTGTCATGGAGCGGTATGGGCGAGATCCGCACCCTTATCGGGGCTGAATCCTGCGGCATCATTCCCCTGAGCGGCCAGGCCTTCATGTCGGCATGGTATATGAACGAGCTGCTGCTGCGCCTGCTTGCGCGTGAAGACCCCCATCCCGTGCTCTTTGATGCCTACGAGGCGGCCCTGTACCAGCTCGCGGGAGCGCCCCGTGATGAACCTGCGCTTTCCGCGCCGGCCAGCTTGCGTCGCTTCGAATGGGTGTTGCTGCGCGAGACGGGCTATGGTCTGGAAGGTGATACCCCGGACTTTGGCGATGCCGCCGGTGAGCCCGCCCTGCGCCAGACGCTGCATGAACGGCTGGAGCGTCTGCTTGACCGGCCGTTGCTGACGCGCCGCGTCATGCGCGACATGCAGCGTCGGTGAACAGAGCGGGCCAGTCATGAGAACCGGTGTTGCCCTCGCACTGCTGTCTGCAGTGCTGTTCGCCGGCCTGTATTACTTCGTCACCCTGCTGGATCCGCTGGAAGGCAATGCCCTGTTCGCCTGGCGCGTTTTACTGGCAATGCCTGCACTGGCACTGCTGCTGTCGCATTCACGGGGATGGCGCCCCTTGCGCGTGACGATTGCGCGGGCCCGCCGCGACAAGATGCTGGCGCTCATGCTGTTGTGCACAACGGCCACGATTGGCGTGCAGACCTGGCTGTTCGTCTGGGCGCCCGTGCACGGCATGGCGCTCGATGTGTCGCTGGGCTATCTGCTGCTGCCCCTGATGATGGTTGTGGTGGGGCGCGTGTTCTACAAGGAGCAGCTGAGCCGTGCGCAACAAGTGGCCGTAGGGCTGGCGGCCTGCGGCGTCCTGCACGAGTTGCTTGTGCTTGGGCATCTGTCCTGGGCAACCGCCGTGGTTCTTTTCGGCTATCCGCCGTATTTCATGCTGCATCGCCGTCTGCGACTGGGTTCGGTGACCACGCTGTGGATAGAGATGGGCCTGCTCTCGCCGATTGCCCTGGGTATCCTGTTGTTCCAGGACCTGTCGATCTGGCAGATGTTTGCGCAGCGCCCGGCCCTGCTGGGGCTGATACCCCTGCTGGGCATCATGAGCTCCGTTGCCCTGATTGCCTACATCTCGGCCAGCCGTCGCCTGCCTCTGGGCCTGTTCGGTATTCTCGGCTATGTGGAGCCGGTGCTGCTTTTCTGGGTAGCGGTGCTGCTGCTGCACGAGACGCCATCGCTGCAGGCCTGGTTCACCTATGTGCCCATCTGGATTGCCGTGGCGGTGATGGCGGTGGAAGGGATGGTGCGGTGGCGGCGGAATGCGCCGGCATGAGATGACCGGACGCAGTCACTTGGCTTCCAGTACTGCACTGAGGAACTGCTGGGTACGCTCGTTCCGGGGGTTGTCAAACAGCATTTCCGGCGTGCCTTCCTCCTCGATCTGGCCACCAAAGAAAAAACACACTCGATCGGAAATTTCACGTGCGAAACCGATCTGGTGCGTCACCATCAGCATGGTCAGCCTGTATTGATTCACCACGCTTCGAATGACGTTCGTTACTTCGCTGATGACTTCCGGGTCAAGAGCGGATGTAACTTCGTCGAAAAGCATTACCTTGGGTCGCATCGCCAGGGCGCGCGCGATGGCGACACGCTGCTGCTGTCCGCCGGAAAGCCGTGACGGGTGCTGGTCGCGCTTGTCGGCCATTCCCACCATTTCAAGCAGCCCCATAGCCCGCTCTTCGGCCTCTTCTTTTGACAGGCCAAGCACGTGCACCGGACCTTCCATACAGTTGCCGAGCGCCGTCATATGGGGAAAGAGGTTGAAGTGCTGGAAGCACATGCCGATCTTGGCTCTCATTCGCCTCAGATGTGCCGCGTCGGCGCGCACCAGGCGCCCGTTCTTCTCCATGTGCGTCAGCGGTTCGCGGTCAACATAAATGACACCGCCGTCAATCTTCTCAAGCGTCATCAACATGCGCAATACCGTTGTCTTGCCCGAGCCAGACGGCCCAATGATGGAGACCATTTCCCCCTCTTCAACGTCCAGGTTCAGGCCATCCAGGACTGTCAGCGAGCCATATTTTTTAGTCACATTCAGGAACCGAACCATCGGTGCATCGACACCTTCGAGTTTCAGCGGGTATCCGCTCATGTCGTGTTTCATCGGGTCAGCCCCATGTGTTGACGCAGTCTTTTTTCGAATCGACGGATCAGCCATGCCGTCGGGAGTGATATCGCCAGAAAGATCAGGCCGACCATCGTATATGGCTCGAGGTAGCGGTAGCTTGTGGCACCGACCGAGTTCGCGGTGTGCATCAGTTCGGCCACACCAATGACGGACAGCATTGGTGTGTCCTTGAAGATTCCCACCAGATAATTGCCCATGCCGGCGAGGGCAGGGGGCAGCGCCTGGGGAATGATAATGCGGTAATAGGTCTTTGTGGTGGACAGGTTGATGGCGCGCGCAGCTTCCCATTGGCCCTGGGGAACGTTTTCAATGCCGCCTCTATACACCTCTGAAAGATAGGAGGCGTAATGCAGGCCAATGGCAATCAGGCCTGCCGTCCAGGGCGACAGGCGAAGGCCAAATTGCGGGCCCACGTAGAAGATGAAGAAAATCTGCAGTAACAATGGGGTGGATCGAATGAATTCCACCAGCTCCCGCATGATGATGGTCACGATGCGTGACGGAGTGCGCTGGGCTAGTGCAAATACCAATCCCAGCACGACGGCAACGGCATATCCGCCACCGGCGGCAAGCACGGTGTTGCCGGTGGCATGCACCAGTTGCGGGAAGATCTCGCGCGTGAAGTCAATTTTCCAGTCGAGCATGGCTCAGGCTTTTCCTGTCTTCTGGGCCATGATGTGTTCCAGTCGACGCATGAGCGGCGTTACCATCAAGCGTGCAAAAATATAATAGATGACAAGTGCCGTTCCAAAGGCCTGCGCCGACATATAGGTGTTGTTGTTGATCTGCCGGGCTTCGAACATCAAATCAGCTACTGAAATCAGTGCGACCAGTGCCGTGCCTTTCAGGATTTCGATCATCAGGTTGCCCCAGGGCGGCAGAATCGCCACAAAGGCCTGGGGCAAGATGATGCGCCGCATGCGCTTGAAGGGCGACATGTTCAGGGCAACCGCCGCCTCCCATTGGCCTGGAGGAACCGATAGTATCGCGCCGCGAACCAGTTCCGCGCCATAGGCGCCATAACACAGGCCCAGCGTGACCACGCCGGTCGTGAATTTTTCCATGCTGATGCCAACTAATGGCAACACGAAATAAAACCAGTAAAGCTGGACCAGCAGCGATGTACCCCGAAAGAATTCGATATAGGCAGTGGAGATGGCACGTACGATTTTTGAGTGCGCCAGTTTCATCAGCCCCGCAATCAGTGCGCATACCAGGGTCAACATTGTTGCCAGCCCGAACTGCGCGAGTGTGATCAGGGTGCCGTCAACGAAGCGATTCGCATATGTTGCAAGAAACTCAAGATAGGACGTCATGATGCTTCAATCGCTGGTGCACGCCTCGGCTGCAGTCTGACCTGTTGGCAGAAACGCCCTGATGTAACCATCTTGTTCTACTTTGGCCATCATCTCGTCCGAGCCGATATATTCGCCCAGCGCCTTGTTGAATTCAGCCAGAATAGTTTGATCTTCCGGATGGAATCCAATGCCTACGACCAGTTTCTTGCGTCCGACAAAGGCTTCGGGGTCGGACATGTCAAGATCATCAGATTTGCCGGTGACGTGAGCGGCCTCAACGTCGGTTGTGGGAAAGGCGTCGGCACGGCCGGCGCGCATGGCGGCGATCGCTTCCGTGGATCCCGGGACTTCCGTGATGTTTTTCGCCGGAACACCCGCAGCCTTTGCATCCTCCAGGGTGCTATATCCGGACGGGACAACAGCGATGAGATTTTTGTCGATTAAATCCTGATAGGTTTGAATGCCATGTGGATTACCCTTGGCCACAATGAAGGTGTCTCCAAATGCGCCGATTGGCTCCGAGAAGCTCATGTTGGCGCACCGGGACTTCATGATATACATTCCGCCCGTGACGATATCGACACGACCCGCCCTCAGGCTGGGGATGAGCCCGGCCCAGTCTGTCAGGACAGGTTCGATGTTGGTATGGCCCATGCGCGTGAGGACGTCTATGGCGATGCTATTGACAAAACCTTTTGGCGAGCCGTCATCGCCTGCGTATGCCCAGGGCGCAGCCGATGCAAAGCCCAGGCGGATTGGCTTGTTTTCTGCAATTCGGTCTTCCAGCGGGCCGGCGAAGGCTGCGGTTGTCAACAATGTGACACCCAGCAATGAAGCGAAGCCGGTGATCAGACTATTTTTGGTGAAATTCATGCTGTCTTCCTTTTAGGTGGGCAGGTAATGGTTGATGTAGGAAAGCGGTCGAGCGAGCCATCTGTCGATGCATCAGGCTGTGGACGGGTCGGAAGAGTTCGGGGTGATATCGGTGGGCGCGAGCACGCGGCGCTTGCGTTTTCAGGATTTTCAGCTGCCCTTTATGGCCTCATTTGCAACGATGACGCCTTGTTCTGCGCTGTCTGCTGTGACACTGAGGACGGTGTGCACAGTAGCTGTCGCCGCAGCGCCTGGCATGAGGTTTCCGAGGTTGATTCCGGCAGACATGCTGTTTTCACTAATCATTAGTATCGAAATCATTATACGGGCTTGTCCCCAGTTTGTTCAATTTCGCCAATACACGGGGCAGGTAACGGCGCAGCCTGCCGTACAGGGTGGCGGCGGTGCGTGCCACAGCCGCTCAAGATAATTGTCGCCGCCCTATTGACTCATGCTCGGAGCCCATTCCTCACCCAGGGCTTCAGCCTGTGCCAGAACCAGCTCCACAGCAGCCTCCGCCATATCCGGCGGGTACTTGTATTTGCGCAGGTTCTCGGTGAGTTCGTGGGCAATCTTCTTGAGCGTTTCATCCGTCAGTTCACGAACCGCTGATTCATTGTCTGCAAGGGCATCATAAAAGCGCACTTCATCTTCGGTCAGGCCGAGCGCTTCCCCGCGGCTGGCAGCTTCGCGGAATCGCCTGGCCATCTCGATCAGCTCTTCCATGACCTGGGCAGTTTCGATGCTGCGGTTCTGATAGCGCGTGATGACGCTGCCGAGCATTTCGGAAAACTTCTTCTGCTGCACCAGATTGCTTGCGAACTTGCTTTTGATCTCGTCGTTCAGCAGGCCGATGTTGGGCCTTTCCAGACCGACGGCATCGAAGATATCCACCACGCTTTCGCTGACCACGGCCTGCATGAAGGCGACTTCATCGCGCAGCGCTCTGGCCTCGTCCAGCGTGCCGCACAGGGAAAACGCCTTGCTCGGGGCGAGTGCTTCGTGCGCGTCCACGGTGAGCTTGCCCCGGCCCTTGCTGGCGCTGTATTCCTTCATCGCGGCTCAGGGCCACTATCATGGCCTTGCCTTCCTGGGCCTTGTTGCGCTCCTCGAAGTGCTCGACCTGCTCATCGAGGGCGTCCAGATCGGTTTCCTTGAGCTTGAGCCGGGCAAGTCGCGACTCATAGTAGATGGCGACGGTGGCGCCGTCCTCCCTGGCCTGCTGCATGTCGTAGACATGGATGTAGTCGCCGAACACGCTGCGCGTATCGCGGTCTGCGTTGCTGACCGGCGTGCCGGTGAAGGCAACGAAGGTGGCATTGGGCAGGGCGTCGCGCAGGTGCTGGGTATTGCACCGGTACGCCGTTGACGAGAAACCGGTGGAACGCGCGGTTGGCGACCAGTTGAACAGGGGTGTCCAGGTTTTCCACCTGCTTGAGGGCATCTTCGAGTGCGACTGCAGGGATAGCCGGACTGAGGCGAACGATGGCGTTTGAATAATCAGTCGGAACACGGCATCCATTTTCACGAACTGCTGAACAAGCCAATCCAGCTCGTAGCCCTATGTCTCTTCATTGGCCATTACGATGCCGGCACGGCCGGTTCCTTGCCGAGGTTGAAATCGATGCCTCGAATGGCCAGGTTCATCGCCGCCAGCCGCCTGAAACGCTCGGGCTGCACGCACATGCCCCCGGAGCCGCAGCAGGGGTCGTACGCCTGGCCTTTGTGCGGGGCCAGCACGGCCACCAGGGTCTTCACAATACTGGCGGGTGTGTGGAATTGTCCGCCTTTCTTGCCTTCGGCACTCGCTTGGATACAGATAGGCGTGCAATGCAGTTTTACCGCGCATCGTTTCGCCTCAGAGCGACTCTCGACCTCTCTGGTCCTGGCTGGCTCGCTCAGTCATGAAATCGTCGCTCACAGCCGGCCTTTCGGGAAAGAAGCTGTCCCAGGGCGACGGCGGGATATCTGCAGCTGTCTGTGCCGGGTATTTGTCGTCTTGGTCTCGTATCATGCGCCTACCTCCTGGCATCCTTTCCCGGTCGATGATACAAAAATGCCCGCCACCAGGGCGGGCATCTCTCACATCGGAAAAGGCGTTTTGCCTTGATCGCCCTCAGTCGCGCCCGCCGAAGATACCCAGCAGCATCAGCAGGTTGACGAAGATGTTGTAGACATCCAGATAGACGGCCAGCGTGGCGGAGATGTAGTTGGTTTCACCGCCATTGATGATGCGCTGCAGGTCAACCAGCAGCAGGGCCGAGAAGATGCCGATGGCCATCACGGACACGGTAAGCATCAGGGCGGGCAGCTGCAGGAAGATGTTGGCCAGTGCCGCCACGATGAGGATGACGACACCGATCAGCAGGAACTTCTGCAGGTGGGTGAAATCCCGTTTCGTGGTGCTGGCAATGGTGGCCATGGTGCCGAAGACCGCACCCGTGCCGCCAAAGGCCAGCATGATGAGCTGGCTGCCGTTGCCCATGCCGAGCACGAAGCCCAGCATGCGCGAGAGCATCAGGCCCATGAAGAAGGTGAAGGCCATCAGGAAGGCGATGCCCACGCTGCTGTTCTTGTTGCGTTCGACCATGAACATCAGGCCGAAGGCGCCGGCAAGGAACAGGATGGCACTGGTGCCGGGGCTTGCCGACATGATGCGATTCATGCCGGTGCTCAGGCCGACCATTGCGCCCAGTACCGTGGGGATGAGAGAAAGCGCCAGCAGCCAGTAGGTGTTGCGCATGACACGATTGCGCACCTGTTGTGTGGCTGGTGCCGGATAGGCGGCTGCAGGCAGGCTTCCCGGGCGTAGTTCGTTCATGTGTAAACCTCTAGAAGCAAAGAATGACAATCAACTAGCTTATAACAAGACCCCGGAAAGGAGCAAGAGTTCCCCGCCCTGAAACTTTTATGCCCGCGGGTGTCCATGTCAGGGTGTGCCGGGGCGGGCCTGTGCCGCTGGCTGGTGCCGGGGCGCACGCACGCGCAGCCGGTGCCAGAGCATGCCGGCCATCAGCGCGAAGAACAGGGCGTGGACCAGCCACACGCCTACGCCAAAACCCAGCTGCCCCGCGCCGATCCAGCCGCGTGACAGGTTGATCAGGTTCATGTAGAGCATACCCACCAGGCCGGCTATCAGGATATCGCCGGAGCGGCCCAGGCGGGGGTTGCTGGCGCCCAGCGGGATGGCCAGCAGGGCCAGGTTGATGACGGCCAGCGGCAGGGCCGAGCGCCACATCAGCTGCGACCATGCCTTGTTGCTGTCATCGGCAAACAGCTGCAGGGTGGGGCGGGCCTTGATCTGGCGCTCGGCGGCCGAACGTACCGCCTCGGCGCTCGCGCCATCCTTGCGGTGCTCCAGGCGCAGGCCGTAATCGATGAAATCGAACAGGCGCAAATCGGGCTGGCCGGGTTTGAGGTCGTAGCGCCGTCCTTCGGAAAGCACAAGGAAACGATCGCCATTGTTTTCATGCTCGATGCGGGCGCTCTGCGCGGTGATGACACTGACCCATTCCGGATCGATGACCCGGGCGATGACGCGCCCCATTTCATCGTCGGGGTCGTCGCTTTCTTCGGCGAAGAAGACGCGCGCACCGTCTTCCGTCTCGATGAACTGGCCCACAGTCACCTTGGCCAGATCGGATCGCTGCTCGTAGCGCTGGCGGTATTCGGCAATCTGGCGATACGCCCAGGGCGAGGCGAACAGGGTCAGCATAGCCACGATCAGCGCCGTGGGGACGGCGCACTGCAGGACGGGCCGGATCCAGTCACGCAGGGACAGTCCGCTGGTGAACCAGACCACCATTTCAGATTCGCGAAAGCTGCGTGTCACTGTCGTGAGTACCGCAATGAATACCGATACCGACAGGATGACGGGCAGGGCGGTGATACTGGAAAACGTTGCCAGTCCCAGCACGATGTCCGCACCGATGCGCCCGCCCGCCGCCTCGCCCAGCAGGCGTACCAGCAGCACGCTCAGCCACACGATCAGCAGGGTGGACAGCACCACGCCGGCATGGCTGATGATTTCGGCTCTTACCGATTGCCGGAATAGAGACATGGGACGAAATGCGGGATAATCATTGACATGGATTTATTTTCTTCTTGAACCCACCCAGGAAAACGAATGGAATTTAGCACACTCACGACGACCTCACTGCATCAGGCCCGCACGGCCGCATTGGCCATCGGCATCTTCACCGACGGTCAGCTCAGTGCCGCCGCCGACATCATCGACAAGGCCAGCCAGGGTGCCGTACGCACTACCCTGAAGTCCGAATTTCAGGCGAAGGCCGGCCAGACCCTGGTTCTGCGCAATCTTCCCGGTGTACATGCCGAGCGTATCGTGCTGGTGGGCCTGGGTGATCAGGCGAAGTACAGCACGCGCACGCATGCCCAGGGCGAGCTCGCCTTTGCCCAGGCCTGCGTGTCCATGCGTCTGACCGAAGCCGTGACGGCGCTCACCGGCGTCGATTGCCCCGACAGCACGCTCACCGGGCGGGCCCACGCCACTGCGCTGGCTGTGGGTCAGGCAAGCTACCACTATGATGCCACGATCAGCAAGAAAGATGATCATCCCGCACCGGTGCTGAAGAAAATGGCTGTCTGGTGCAGCCGTACGCAGTCGGTCGAGGTCAGGGAAGGTCTGCGCACGGGCCAGGCGGTGGCCAATGGTATGGCGCTGACGCGCCTGCTGGGCGACCTGCCGGGCAACATCTGCACGCCCACCTATCTGGGCAACACTGCCAAGTCGCTCGCCAGGGAGTTCAAGACGCTCAAGGCGGAAGTGCTGGGCCAGAAGCAGATCGAAGCGCTGGGCATGGGTTCCTTCCTGTCCGTTGCTGCAGGCTCCCAGGAGCCGCCCGCCTTCATCATCCTCAAATACACGCCTGCCGACACCAAGGCCGGCGCGGGTGAAGCCCCCGTCGTGCTGGTTGGCAAGGGCCTGACCTTTGACTCCGGCGGCATCTCCATCAAGCCGGCCAAGGGCATGGACGAGATGAAATACGACATGTGCGGAGCGGCAACCGTGCTCGGCACCCTGCGTGCCGTGGCCGAGATGGGGCTGAATCGCGAAGTGGTCGGCCTGATTGCCTCGTGCGAGAACATGCCCGGCGGCAAGGCCAACAAGCCGGGTGATGTGGTTACCAGCATGTCGGGGCAGACCATAGAAGTGCTCAATACCGATGCCGAGGGCCGCCTGGTGCTGGCTGATGCGCTTACCTATGCCGAGCGCTTCAAGCCGGCTGCGGTCGTTGACATGGCCACGCTCACGGGTGCCTGCGTAGTGGCGCTGGGGCATGTGAATACCGGCCTGTTCTCGCCGGACGATGCGCTGGCGACGCAGCTGCTGGATGCCGCCCGCCAGTCCAACGATGACGCGTGGCGCATGCCGCTGGACGATGCCTACCAGAAGCAGCTCAAGTCCCGTTTTGCCGATATCGCCAACATCGGCGGGCCGGCGGCCGGCGCTGTGACGGCGGCATGCTTCCTGTCACGCTTCACCAAGGCCTATCCCTGGGCGCACCTGGATATCGCCGGTACCGCATGGCACAGTGGCGCAAAGAAGGGTGCTTCGGGCCGGCCCGTGCCGCTGCTGACCCGCTATCTCATGAATCTGGACGGCGCGTCGAAGGCACAATGAGCAAAGTGGTCTTCGTCACCGGGTCGCGACATCGCCTGCAGATGGCCTGCCGGATTGCCGGCAGGCATTATCTGGCAGGCAACCGGCTGACGGTCTATGCCGCTGACCAGCGGCGCCTGGCGTATTTCGATCAGTTGCTGTGGCGTTTCGAAACGACGGCTTTCGTGCCGCACGTCGATGCGCAGGACGCCCTGGCCGAGAGGACGCCCGTCATCCTCACGCATGATTTTTCACGGGCGATTGAAATGGGCCACAACTGGCTGCTCAATCTGGATATCGACGTGCCGCCGCAAGCCGACGCCTTCGCGAATATCGTGGAGGTGGTGTCGGGGCATGAAGAGGACAGGGCGGCCGCCCGTCGGCGCTGGCTGCGCTATCGTGACGACGGCCACACGCTGTCGTCCTCGTCATTCGCCGCCTACCTGTCCTGACGCTTTCCCCTTAGCCCGCCAGGGCGCGTTCCAGCACGCACGCCAGGTGTTCGGGCCGGGGAGCCTTGTCTTCCAGGCCATGCGTGATCTGCTGGCGGCAGCTGGTGCCATCGGCCACGACCAGGGCATCGGCCGGCGCTTCGCGCAGCGCAGGCAGCAGGCTGAGCTCGGCCATGGCCATGGACGTTTCGTAGTGGGCGGCGTCGTAGCCGAAGCTGCCCGCCATGCCGCAGCAGCTGGACTGCACGACCTTCAGCTCCAGTTCCGGAATCCAGCCCAGCACGGTCTGTACCGGCGTGAAGGCGTCGAAGGATTTCTGGTGGCAGTGGCCATGCACCCAGGCCTGTTTCTCGGCCAGAGGTTTCAGCGGCAGCTTCAGTCGCCCTTCACGCTGCTCGCGCACCAGAAATTCCTCGAACAGGAAGCTCTGCCGGCTCAGGGCCTTTGCGGCATCACCCAGCCCCATGCTCTGGAATTCGTCGCGAAACGACAGCAGGCATGACGGCTCCAGTCCGACGATGGGCAGGCCGCGCTCGATGAAGGGCGCCATGGCGTCGAGTACGCGTTGTGCTTCGGCACGCGCCTCGTCCACCATGCCGGCCGACAGCCAGGTGCGCCCGCAACACAGGGGGCGCTCGCCCTTGCCGTTGCGCCCGCCGGCCAGGGACTGCGGCCGGGCAATGTGCACGCGGTAGCCGGCAGCCTTCAGCACGGCGAGCGCTGCACGTGCGTTTTCGGCCTCGAAGTAATTGTTGAAAGTGTCTACAAAGAGCACGACATCGGCTTCGTCTGCGCTCACGCCTGTTGCCTTTCCGAGGAAGGTGTCGCGGCGCCAGACGGGCAGGCTGCGCTTTGCCGTGAAATCCCAGAGCCGTTCACTGAGCTTTGCCAGACCGGGAATACGGTCGCGCAGGTTGAACAGCAGTGGCAGACGCGCCGCCCAGGGTGCCCAGACCGGCATGGTGGCGATCAGGCGTTCCTTGAAGCGCAGGCCGTGCTTTTCCTTCCAGGCATGCAGGAACTCTATCTTCATGCGCGCCATGTCGACGCCGGTGGGGCACTCCCGCCGGCAGCCCTTGCAGCTGACGCACAGATCCATGGTGGCGCGCATCTCGTCGGAGGCGAGCGCATCCGGCCCGAGCTGGCCCGACAGGGCCATGCGCAGGGTGTTGGCGCGGCCGCGTGTGCTGTGGCGCTCGTCGCGCGTGACGCGATAGCTGGGGCACATGGTGCCGGCGTCGAACTTGCGGCAGTGGCCGTTGTTGTTGCACATCTCCACGGCCATGCCAAAGCCCAGCGCACCGTCATTGCCGGTGCCCGGCGCGCTCTGCGCCCCGGTACGGGGGTGGCGCGTCACGTTCCAGGCCTGCCAGTCCAGCGCAGGGCGGATGCGTGCCGTCTCATAGCCCGGAGGGAAGCGGTACAGCGAGGTGTCGTCCATGCGCGTGCTGCGCACGATCTTGCCGGGATTCATCAGGCCTTCGGGATCGAAGCTGTCCTTGATGGCTTCGAAAGCGCGGCCCAGGCGCGGGCCGAACTGCCAGGCCACCCATTCGCTGCGCACCAGGCCGTCGCCGTGCTCGCCCGAGAACGCGCCCTTGTACTTGCGCACCAGTGCCGAGGCCTCTTCGGCGATGGCGCGCATCTTGCTTGCATCGCCTGCGCGCATGTCGAGTATGGGGCGTACGTGCAGGGTGCCCACCGATGCGTGCGCATACCAGGTACCTTCCGTATCGTGCTTGTGGAAGACCTCGGTCAGCTGGCGCGTGTACTCCGCAAGATGCTCCAGCGGCACGGCGCAATCCTCGATGAAGGAGACGGGCTTGCCATTGCCTTTCATGCTCATCATGATGTTCAGGCCGGCCTTGCGCACATTCCACAGTGCCGCCTGTTCGGCGGCTTCGGGCATCTCCACCACACTGCCGGGCAGGCCCAGATCAGCCATCAGCGTCACCAGTCCGGCCAGCCGGGCCAGTTGTTCGTCCCGGCTCTCGCCGGCAAATTCCACCAGCAGCAGGGCTTCGGGTTTGCCTCGAAGGGCGCGTTCTATCACCGGCCGGAACGACGGGTTGCCCTGGGCCAGCGCAATCATTGTGCTGTCGACGAGCTCGACGGCGCTGGGATCCAGCGTGACGATGTGCTGCGCGCTGTCCATCGCCTTGTAGAAGCTGTCGAAATTGACGACGCCCAGTGTGCGCTCGCGCGGCAGGGGTGCCAGTTGCAGCTTGAGCTCGCGGAACCAGGCAAGCGTGCCTTCGCTGCCCACCAGCATGTGGGCCAGGTTGACGTGGCCGTCCTGCGTGTAGGGGCGCACGCTCTGCGGGTGGTAGATGTCGATGTTGTAGCCCCCGACACGACGCATGACCTGCGGCACGCGGGCTTCGATTTCATCGCGCTCGGCCTCGGCGATGGCACGCAGGCGGCTTGCCAGCGCGCGCAGGCGCGGATCGGCTGCCACGCTTTCGGCCTCGGGGCCGAACCAGGCGTCCGTACCGTCGGCCAGCACGGCCCGTATGCCCAGTACGTTGTGCACCATGTTGCCGTAGGCGATGGAGCGCGAGCCGCAGGAGTTATTGCCGGCCATGCCGCCCAGCGTGGCCTGGGCCGCCGTGCTCACATCGACCGGGTACCACAGGCCGTGCGGCTTGAGCCAGGCATTGAGGGCGTCCAGCGCGATCCCCGGCTCCACTGTGACGGTCCGTGCATCCGCGTCAAAGTCCAGAATGGCGTTCAGATGCTTGCTGCTGTCGATGACGAGTGCCGCACCCACCGTCTGGCCGCATTGCGAGGAGCCGGCGCCGCGCGGCAGCAGGGGCACACCCAGTTCGCGGCTGATCTCGATGGCGGTGATGGCATCCTGTACCTCGCGCGGAACCAGCACGCCAACGGGCGTGATCTGGTAGATGGACGCATCGGTGGCATAGCGTGCGCGGTCGCCCGCACTGAAAAGAACATCGCCCCGGGTGGCGTCGCGCAGGCGGCGCGCCAGCTCCGCGGATTGTTGCCGGGCGTCGTCGCGCACGGGAGAGAGCGTTGCTGCGTTCATGCCAGTCCTTCGAGTGCCGATTCGCGCTTGCGCTGCATGTGGACGTACATGAGGTCCATCATGCGCCGTGCATCGCGTTGCTCCACGGCGTCCATCATTTCCAGGTGTTCACGCATGGCTACATCCCACTTCTCGCGCTTGAGATTGGACTTGTAGCGCAGGCTTTGCAGGCGCTGGTTGACCGTGCGGTACAGCTCGGTGAGCTGGCGGTTGTGGGCCGATTCGTTGATCAGGTCGTGAATGCGGCTGTTGAGCTGGTAGTAGCCCGGCAGGTCATGGCGTGCGTGGCAGGCCTGCATTTCGTAGGTGAGGGCCTTCAGCTCCGCGATCTGGGCGGGCGTGATGCGTTCGCAGGCCAGCTTTCCGGAGAGTGCTTCCAGGCCTTCGATGATTTCGAAGCTTTCGCGGATATCACTGGCCGACAGTTCGATGACGCTGGCCCCCCGGTTGGGGCGCATTTCGACAAGGCCTTCGGCAGACAGGATGTGGAAGGCTTCGCGCAGCGGCGTGCGCGAAACATTCAGCTGATCGCACAGGGTGCGCTCGTTCAGACGGGTGCCGGGCGCGAGTTCGCCCTCGACGATAAGGCGTCTGAGTGTGTCGGCAATGGCGGTGGGCAAGGTGCTGCGGCTGACGGCATCAAGGCTGTACAGGACATCCTCGCGGGTTTCCTCGGGTTCGGGGAGCAGGGCGGTTTTTGTCATCTGGTATACAAAATCTTTTCAGATCCGGTAAAAGATACAGCGCCCAGTTTACTGCCATTCGCCGTTTTTTCATATGCCCCAAAACAGACTGGGGATAACCCTTGCATGCAGAGTGCTTGCATCGTGGTGCGATTTTCATTAGCATGATCGTACTGTTGTAGTTTTGTATACAAAATTCATTGCCAGGAGCTTTTCATGATTCGTTTGCAGTCGCATCCTACCGGGCGTCATTTCCTCCAGATTCCCGGACCCACCAATGTTCCCGATCGCGTTCTGCGCTCCATCGACAATGTCACCATTGACCATCGTGGACCCGAGTTCGGTGTTCTGGGCCGCGAGGTGCTGGCAGGCATGAAGAAGCTCTTTCGCACCGAAGCGCATGTGGTCATCTATCCTGCGTCGGGCACGGGCGCCTGGGAAGCGGCACTGGTCAATGCGCTGTCACCGGGTGACCGGGTGTTGATGGCCGAAACCGGCCACTTTGCCACGCTGTGGAAGAAGATGGCGGAGCGCCTGGGCCTGAAGGTGCAGTTCATGGAAGGTGATTGGCGCCATGGTGCCGATGCGGCGCAGGTACAGAAGATCCTCGCTGCCGACACGGCGCACGAGATCAAGGCGGTCTGTGTGGTACACAACGAAACTGCCACCGGAGTGGTGAGCAACATTGCCGCCATTCGCCAGGCCATAGACCAGAGCGGGCATCCGGCACTGCTGATGGTGGATACGATTTCCTCGCTGGGCTCCATCGACTACCGCCACGACGAGTGGGGCGTGGATGTCACGGTGGCCGGTTCGCAGAAAGGCATCATGCTGCCGCCCGGCCTGTCCTTCAATGCCGTGAGCCACAAAGCCATGGAAGCATCAAAGTCCGCCGGCCTGAAGCGCTCTTATTGGGATTGGGCGGACATGGTGGAGATCAACAAGACGGGATACTTTCCCTATACACCGGCGACCAACCTGTTGTACGGCCTGCACACGGCACTCGAGATGCTGTTCGAGGAAGGCCTGGAAAATGTGTTCGAGCGCCACCGCCGTCATGGCGAGGCCACGCGCCGGGCCGTTGAAGCCTGGGGTCTGGAAGTCTTGTGCAAGAAGCCGGAGGAATACAGCGGCTCACTGACGGCGGTCATCATGCCCGAAGGCCACAGCGCGGATAATCTGCGCGCCGTGATTCTCAGGCATTTCAATATGTCGCTGGGCCAGGGGCTCACCAACCTCAAGGACAAGGTCTTTCGCATCGGCCATCTTGGGGATTTCAATGATCTGAGTCTTTGCGGGACGCTTTCGGGCGTCGAGATGGGGCTGGCGCTTGCGGGTGTTCCGCACAAGACGGGTGGCGTACAGGTGGCACTGGAGTACCTGACGTCCCAGGCGGAGAGCCGCTGAACCATGACACAAGGCGATACGTCCAATGACAACGGCCTGATCGGGGCTTTGCATCAGGCTTACGCCCGTGGTGAACTGACGGTGCAGGCGGTGGTTGACCGCTGTCTGGACAACGTGCGCGCGCATGATCCGGGGCCCACCGGCCTGAACGCCATCGTGGCGATCAATCCGGACGCGCCGGCACAGGCGAAGACGATGGATGCAGCCGGCATTCATGATGCGCGCGCGCTTCCGCCCCTGCACGGTGTGCCGCTGATCATCAAGGACAACATCCATGCGGCCGGCATGCCCACGCGTGGCGGCGCAGCGACGCTGCCGGCGATACCGGATCGTGAGGACAGCGAGGTCTGCCGGCGCCTGCGGGCGGCAGGCGCCATCATTCTTGCGAAGTCCAATCTGCATGAATTGGCGCTTGCCGGAACCACGGCCAGTTCGTCGAACGGCCAGACACGCAACCCCTATGATCCGTCCCGCACCCCGGGTGGCTCCAGCGGCGGTACCGGCGCTGCGCTGGCAGCAGGCTTTGGCCTGGCCGGTATGGGAACGGATACAGTGAACTCCATACGTTCGCCGGCGTCGGCGAATGCACTGGTTGGCCTGCGTCCCACGCGCGGGCGTGTGAGCCGGGCCGGCGTGCTCCCGGTCTGTGAAAGTCAGGATGTCGTCGGGCCGCTGGCCCTGACGGTGGCGGATGCGGCGCGCATGCTGGATGTGCTGAGCGGCTTCGATCCGCGCGATCCCGCTACCGCCCTGGGTACGACGGCGGCACAGGTGCTGCCGGCGGCCAGGGGCGGGCCTGCAACCGGCCTGAAAGGCAAGCGGCTGGGCATTCTGCGTTCGCTGTTTGGCGAGGGCCCCGACGCGAGCGTGGTCAATACCGTGCTCTCGCGGTGGTTCGACCGCATGGCCGACGCGGGCGCCGAGCTGGTGGAGATTGATGCGCCCGATGTCGATTCCGAACGGTTGTTGCGCGAGCTCGATGTACAACGCTGGGAGTTTCGCATCGGCTTCGATGCCTGGCTGGCACAACACCCGGAAGCAGGCGTTGCCGATCTGGATGCCTTTGTGAAACAAGGGCTTTTTCATCCATCGCTGCAGGTTTTCCTGGAGGGTGCCCGCGCCGTACGTGATCCATGGGCTGATCCGGAATACCTTGCGCGCCGGGTGAAGATGGTGGAATTGCGCGAGCGCCTGATATTCTTGATGGTGTCGCACGGCGTGGAGGCTTTGCTGCATCCGCTGCAGAAATGCCTGGTCGTTCCTATTGGCGAAGCCGATCAGCGCGAGCGCACCGGCATCGTGGCGGCACTCAGCGGCCTGCCCGCCATCAATATTCCCGTTGGTTTTTCGCCTGCCGGGGGGCAGGCGCCACTGGGTATTCCGGTCGGCCTGGACATGCTGGGCAGGCCGTTCGACGAGCGTGGCCTGGTGCAGATCGCACTGGCCTGCGAGTCACTGGGAGCGCAGCACAAGCCGCCGGTCGGCTTCGAGCCGCTGGCGGCGCTCCTGTAATCAACCTTTGAAGTCCATTCCAGGAAGGAGACAGCATCATGAAAACGAAAACAGGGAAGGCAATGATCCGGCAATTTTCACTGACCGGCCTGGCTGCCGGCAGCCTGATCGCCTTTGGTTTGTTGACCGGTGCGCCGGCTTCAGCCCAGACTGAGCTCAAGTTCGGCCATGTGGGCAATCCGGGCTCGCTGCTGCAGATGAGTGCAGATGAATTTGCGCGCCGTGCCAACGAGCGCCTTGGTGATGGCTACAAGGTCGTCACCTATGGTTCCAGCCAGCTGGGCGGTGACAAGGAGATGGTGCAGAAGCTGAAGTTGGGAACGCTGGACATGGCGCTGCCCACGACGGTGATGTCCTCGGAGCTGGACCTGTTCGGCATCTTCGACATGCCCTACATCGTCAAGGATCGCGAGCACATGAAGCGCATCGAGAAGGAGATCTTCTGGCCGAAGATCGAGCCGGCGGCCGAAAAGAAAGGTCTGAAGATCATTGCACTGTGGGAAAACGGCTATCGCCACATCACGACCAACAAGCACCCCATCAGCAAGCCCGGGGACCTGCATGGCATCAAGCTGCGCGTGCCCCAGGGCAAGTGGCGCATCAAGATGTTCCAGGGCTATGGCGCCAACCCCAGCCCCATGAGCTTTTCCGAGCTGTTCAGTGCCCTGCAGACGGGCGTGATGGATGGCCAGGAGAATCCGCTCACCCAGATCTATTCCGCCAAGCTGCAGGAAGTGCAGAAGTATCTGTCGCTGTCCGGGCACGTGTATACGCCCGGCTATGTCACTGTCGGCAAGAATCGCTACGCCCGCCTGCCCGAGGACGTACGCAAGATCCTGGAAGAGACTGCACGTGAGACCCAGGCCTATGTCTATGAGGTCGCCATGCAGCAGGAAGAGGAGTTGCTGGAGAAGCTCAAGGAGGCCGGCATGGCGGTGAATGAAGTCGACAAGGCCGCCTTTGTCGAGGCAAGCAAGCCGATCTACGAGGAGTTTGGCAAGGAGGTTCAGGGCGCCGGCGAGCTGATCGAGCAGGCCATCGCGCTGGGCAACTGAGCACGGCACACCCAGAGATAATCACAGGGACAACAAAAGAGGAAGGGGGTCGGCATGCACGACGCACAACGACAATCAACGGTCGGGTGGATGCACAGTTTCAGGGAGCGCTACGGCAAGGTGCTCGAATGGGTGGTGATTTCGCTCATTGTCATTCTCGCGATCGAAGTCTGCGTGGGCATCATTTTCCGCACGATGGGCAACTCCCTGGTCTGGTATGACGAAACGGCCTCCCTCCTGCTTGCCTGGCTGACGTTCTATGGGTCGGCGCTGGCTTCGGTCAAGCGGGCGCATATCGGCTGTCCCGAACTCATCGATCAGCTGCCGCACGGCGGGCGGCGCTGGTTCAACATCATTGCGCAGCTGTTCGTCATTGGTTTCTTTGCACTCCTGGGATGGATGGGCCTGGTCATCATGCCCATCCTGGCAGGCAGCATGCTGGACAGCCTGCCATGGGTTCCGGTGAATTTCGTGCAGTCCGCCATTCCCATCAGTGCCGCGCTCATCCTGCTGGCCGAGATCATGCATCTCATCGATCTCGTCCTGGATACCGAGCCGGGCCATGGCGGCAGCGCGATTGCCGAGACACTCGAATAAGAAGGCAGGAGCCCCATCATGATTATGTTGCTTTTGTTCGGCGCGGTACTCGCGCTGGTGCTCATCAATGTGCCCATTGCCGTCGCCCTGGGGGTGGTGGCCGTCATCGCCATGGTGGCGAGCTACGGCGTGGACATCCTGCCCAATGTGGCCATCACCACGTTCACGGGGGCCACCAGCTTCCCGCTGCTGGCCATCCCGCTGTTCATCCTGGCGGGCGCCATCATGAACGCCTCGGGGATTTCGCATCGGCTCGTCGCTTTCGCCTCGGCACTGTTTGGCTGGATACGGGGCGGGCTCGCGCATGTCTCCATCGGCTCATCGCTGTTCTTTGCCGAGATTTCCGGATCTGCGGTGGCCGATGTGGCGGCGCTGGGTTCCATCCTGATTCCCGGGATGAAGGAAAAGGGCTATCCCGCGCCGTTTGCCGCCGCCGTGATGTCGTCCGCATCCACGCTGGCCATCATCATTCCGCCATCCATTCCCATGATCCTGTACGCGGTCATGGCCGAGACCTCGGTGGTGCAGATGTTCGTGGCCGGGATTGTTCCCGGGGTTCTGGGCGGCATCGGCCTGATGATGATGGCGTCCTACCTGGCGCGTCGCTACAACCTGCCGCGTGACGAGCGGTTTTCGATGAAGCGCGTCATCAAGACGTTTCGCGAGGCGCTATGGGCTTTCCTGCTGCCCATCATCATTCTGGGCGGCATTTTCACGGGCGTGGTGACGGCAACCGAAGGGGCGGCGCTGGCCGTGGTGGCGGCCCTGGCGGTGGGCCTGCTCATCTATCGCGAACTCGACCTGAAGCACCTGCGTCAGGCCATTCTCGAGGGCGGCGTGCAGACAGCCATCGTGATGCTGCTCGTGGCGACCAGCGCGTTGCTGGGCGGGTATCTGTCCGAAGTGCAGGCGCCCCAGGCCCTGGCGCGCTCGGTAGCCGAATTCACATCCAACAAATGGGTGGTGCTGGGGCTGCTGAACGTATTGTTTTTCTTCCTGGGCATGTTTCTGCATTCGGCTGCGGCCATCATCCTCGTGGTGCCCGTCGTCATGCCCCTGGTCAACCTGGTGGGTATCGATCCCATCCACTTCGGCCTGGTCATCACCATCAACCTGGGGATTGGCCAGCAGACGCCGCCCGTGGCCAGCGTACTCATGGTCGCCTGTTCCATTGCCAAGTCCTCGGTGTGGGAGGTGACACGGGCCAACGTCTGGTTCATCGGCGTGCTGGTGGCCATACTGATGCTGGTGACCTATGTACCCTATACGGGTCTGGTACTGGTGGATTATTTCTACAATTGATGGATGTTTGCGGAGGCTGTTCATGACGGAGCTGATCAAGGTGGAACGGGAGGGGGCGATTGCGACGGTGATCCTCAATCGTCCGCACAAGCTGAATGCCCTGACACGGCCCATGTGGCAGGCGTTGGGTGAAACCATGGAAAGCCTCTCGCAGGATGATGATCTGCGCTGCATCATCCTGCGCGGGGCGGGCGAGAAATCCTTCTCGCCGGGCAATGACATCAGCGAGTTTGCCACCGAGCGCGCCAACAGCGAGCAGGCGCGGGCCTACGGACGCATCATGCATCGCACCATCACGCAGCTGCGCGATTGCCGCCATCCGGTGGTGGCCCAGATCCATGGCATCTGTGTCGGCGGCGGGCTGGAGCTTGCCGCACTGTGCGATATCCGCATCTGCGGGCAGTCCAGCCGCTTCGGTGCACCCATCAAGAATCTGGGGCTGGTGATGGCCTATCAGGAAATGGCGGCGCTGGCGCGTCTGGTGGGCATTCCCGCCACGCTGGAACTGCTGCTCGAAGGGCGCATCATCGATGCGCAGGAAGCCCTGCGTCTGGGCGCGGTCAGCCGCGTCGTGGCCGATGATGCCGTCGCCGCCGAAGCACGGGCGACGGCCGAACGTATCGCCGATGGTGCACCGCTGGTTGCGCGCTGGCACAAACAGTTTGCGCGTCGCTTGGAAGAGGGCACGCCCGTCAGCGATGCCGAGAACCAGGAGAGCTTCGTCTGTTTCGATACCGAGGATTTCCGGCGCGGTTACGCGGCGTTCCTGGCCAAGCAGCGCCCCGAGTTTGTCGGCCGCTGAGTTCTGAAGAGGTGTAATCATGGAACAGGACAAGCGTTCCTCCCATCCCGGCCCGCTGGCCGGCGTGAAAGTGCTGGAGCTGGCGCAGATCATGGCCGGCCCTACCTGCGGCATGCTGCTGGCCGACATGGGTGCCGAAGTGCTCAAGGTCGAGAAGCTGCCCGGGGGCGATGATGCGCGCAGCTACCGCGAGCCGCTGGTCAACGGGGTGTCGGCGCCGTTCATGATCCTGAATCGCAACAAGCGGGGCATGGCGCTCAACCTGAAGAAGCCCGAAGGCAAGGAAATCCTGCTGCGTCTGGTGGACGATGCCGATGTGCTCACCGAGAACTATCGCAAGGGCACGCTCGAGCGTCTGGGCCTGGGCTATGATGTGCTGTCGGCACGCAATCCCGGTCTGATCTACTGTGCGGTCTCGGGCTACGGGCGCGACGGCCCCTTTGCCGAAAAAGCAGGTTTCGACCTGATCGCCCAGGGTTTTGCCGGCCTGATGTCCGTGACCGGTGAGCCCGGGCGGCCCCCCGTGAAGACGGGCAATTCCATTGCCGACATCAATGCCGGCATACTGGCGGCGCTGGGCATTGTGGCGGCCTATGTGCACAAGCAGCGCACCGGCCTGGGCCAGCAAGTGGATACATCGCTGATGGAGGCGGCCCTGCAGCAGACCTACTGGCATGCGGCCATGTTCTTCGCCACGGGTGAATCCCCGGGCCCCACGGGTTCTGCGCATCTGCTGACCGCACCGTATCAGGCGTTTCGCACGCGCGATGGCTGGATCAACATCGGCGGTGCCAATCAGGCCAACTGGGAGCGCATTGCCCAGGTGCTGGGCCACCCCGAGTGGTGTGACGATCCGCGTTTCCTCACGAATACCGAGCGCATGCAGCATCTGGATGCGCTCACCGACGCCATGAATGCCGTGCTGTGCGAACATGATCAGGCCCACTGGCTGGCGGCCTTCGATGCCGCCGGTGTGCCGGCGGGGCCCGTGCATAGCGTGGGCGAGGCCCTGACGCATCCGCAGGCAGTGGCGCGCGGCATGGTGGTCGAGCTCGAGCACCCGCAGGCGGGTCCCACGCGGGCCCTGGGCTGCCCCATCCATTTCTCGGCAACGCCGACGCGTATCGACCGTCCCGCGCCCGTGCTCGGCGAGCATACGCGCGAGATCCTGAGCGGACTGGGCTATGACGATACGGCCATCGACGCATTGGTGGATCAGGGCGTGGTGGCCGATGCGTCATGAATCTGCAGCAATTCCGCTTTGTCCGTGAAACCATACGCTGCAATTTCAACCTGACTGAGGCGGCGCGCTCGCTGCACACTTCGCAGCCCGGTGTGTCCAAGGCCATCATCGAGCTCGAGGACGAGCTGGGCATCAAGATCTTCGAACGTCACGGCAAGCGCATCCGGGGGCTGACGCGCCCGGGCGAGCAGGTGGTTGAAGTCGTTGAGCGCATCATGCGCGAAGTGGACAACCTGAAGCGGGTGAGTGCCGAGTTCGCCCATCATGATGAAGGCGCGCTCGTGATTGCATGCACCCATGCCCAGGCGCGCTACATCCTGCCGCGTGTCATTCCCGCCTTTCGCGAGCGCTTCCCCGGTGTGCGCGTATCCCTGGCTGAAGGCAGTCCGCCGCACCTGGCGCAGATGGTGCTGCGTGACGAGGCCGATCTGGCGATTGCCACCGAGACGCTGGCCCGGATTGACGGCCTGGCGGCCCTGCCGGTCTACGACTGGAAGCATATGGTGGTCGTCAATGCCGATCATCCCCTCGCCACGGAGTTTGCCGCAAGGCCGGGTGCGCTGACGCTGGAAGCTTTGGTGCGTTACCCCATCGTGACCTATGACCATGCTTTTTCCGCGCGCAATGCGATCGACGCCGCCTTTGCACACAAGGGCATGGCGCCCGACATCGTGCTGGCAGCCATCGACGCCGATGTCATCAAGACCTATGTCAACGTTGGTTTGGGTGTGGGTATCATCGCCGGCATGGCCTTTGATGCCGGGCGCGACAATGGCCTGGTCGGCCTGCCCGCCGGCCACCTGTTCGGCACCCATGTCACGCGCGTCGCACTTCGCAAGGGTGTCTTCCTGCGTGACTACATCTATGTTTTTCTGGCCATGCTGGCGCCGGCACTCACGCGCGACTGCGTGGATGCCGCCCTGCGCGGCGAAGCCCGGCCCTGAATGCATAAAGACACGATTGTCACAAGGGCTTTCGTTGACCGCTCAAATGGGAATGATTATTGTTTAATTTCCTGAGGTCAACTGTGAGGCCATCATGCATCATCAAGTCAAGGCACTGGTCGTCGGAGCGGACAGTCTTGGAGGTATACCGGAGTTGCTGCATGCCTACAATATCGCCATTGGACAGCATGTCAGCGGACGATCCGCCGCCCATCAGAAGAAGACACTGCAGCTGCCGTCGGGCACGGATCTGGTCATCCTGCTGACGGACTTCCTCGGACACAATGTCATGAAGACCTTCCGGGCGGCCGCCCAGCGCACGAATGTGAAAGTAGTGGCCTGTCGCCGTTCGGTGAGCAGTCTGAAGCAGGCCCTGATGCGCAGCGGTTACTGACCGCCGGACAATGTAATCTGGCTCAGACGCAGCTCGGGCGCGCCGGACGCGGGCTGCGATGCCGAAGCCAGACGGCGTGCACCGTTGTAACGCTTCTTCCAGTAGGCGACGTCCATGCTTTCGATGCGGACCACGGCGCCGGTACGCGGCGCGTGCACGAACTTTCGATCGCCCAGATAAATGCCCACGTGCGAGAAGCGCCGGCCGCGCGTATTGAAGAATACCAGGTCGCCTTCCTGCAGCTCGGCCCGCTTGACGGATTGCCCGAGCCGGGCGATCTCGGAAGCCTGTCGCGGCAGTTTCAGGCCCAGGGATTTTTCCGCAGCGTAGCCAACGAGGCCGCTGCAATCGAAACCGGTGCTGGGCGCACCCCCTCCGAACCGGTACTTGGTGCCCAGCATGGTCAGCGCCGTGCTGGCCAGGGCCTGCGGGCCTGTGCTGTCAGCATTGCCGGTGCTGCGTACGATATCGCGCGAAGCCAGCCATGCACCCAGCGGATCGGCCTGTGCCTGGCCCACATAGCGATCACGGGACGCATCGGCAGGATGGCCTGAAGTGGCACAGCCCGTCAGGGCGGCAGTGCCGGCCACAATCACCCCTGCGGCGATGGTGCGCCAGCCGCCGGTGCGGGGACAGGATGGGGATGCCTGGACAGGAGACATTCGTTCCGCTTGCATTCAAAAGACGGGAAGCAGTGTACCCAAACTGTCAGCGAGCGTAAACCCGGGATTTTCCCCGGTACCCTATGCCGGGTCAGTCCGATCGCGGGGTCACGAACAATGGCGTCATGAACAATATAATGCGTGATGGCATCATGGGGAGGGCGGCTGTGCAGGAGCCGGATTCGGGTCAGGCAGGCGGGCGCATCGCCCGGGCACTGCGCCCCGGCGTGAGCCGGCGCGAGTTCTGGGCCTGGGCAATGTACGATTTTGCCAACTCGGGCTACACCACGGTCGTCCTCACGACGGTGTTCAATGCCTATTTCGTGGCGGTCGTTGCCCAGGGTGCAAGCTGGGCCACGCTGGTGCTGACGGGCGCATTGTCGCTTTCCTATCTGGCCATCATGATCAGCATGCCGGCGCTGGGTATCCTTGCGGATGCCCGGGCGGCGAAGCGCCGTCTCCTGTTCCTGAGTACCGCGGCCTGCGTCCTGGCCACGGTGGCGCTCATGGCGGCGCAACCGGGGCGTGTTGTTATCGCGCTGGCGGCACTGGGAATCTCGAATTACTTCTATTGCATGGGCGAGTCGCTGATTGCCGCCTTCCTGCCCGGCATTGCCCGTGCAGAGACGCTGGGCAGGGTGTCCGGCTGGGGCTGGGGCTGGGGCTATTTCGGCGGCATGCTCACCCTGGGCCTGTCGCTGGTGGTCGTGAGCCAGGCCGAGGCCCGGGGTTTGCCTGCCACGCAGTATGTGCCCTGGGTCATGGCCCTGACCGCGCTGATCTTTGCCCTGGCGGCCATACCGTCCATGCTGTGGCTCAAGGAGCGTTCCACGCCCCAGGCCCTGCGCTCCGGCGCCGCCTCTGCGCGACTGGGCCGGCTGTGGCTGGCATGGCAGCACACCGGACGTCATTATCCCGATCTGCGCCGGCTCTACGTGTGTGGTGCCTGCTATCACGCCGGCATTGCGGTAGTGATCACGCTGGCCGCCGTCTATGCCTCGCAGGTGATGGGTTTCAGCATGTCGCAGACCATGGTGCTCATCTTTGCCGTCAATATCGGCGCCGCCCTGGGCGCTATCGGCTTTGGCCATGTGCAGGACCGCATCGGTCACCGCGTTGCACTCGCCATCACCCTGCTGGGCTGGCTGCTCATGGTGGTGCTGGCCGCTGCCGCGCGCGAGGTTTGGGTGTTCTGGCTGGCGGCCGTCCTGGCCGGCCTGTGCATGGGGACCAGCCAGAGTGCGGGGCGTGCCATGGTGGGTGCACTGGCACCGCCCGACCGGCCGGCCGAGCATTATGCGCTCTGGACTTTTGCCATCCAGCTGGCCGCAGTGGTGGGGCCCCTGTTCTACGGCCTGGTCACCTGGGCAACCGCCGGACAGCACCGGCTTGCCCTCCTGTGTACCGGCCTGTTCTTCGTGGCCGGCCTGCTGGTGCTGGCGCGCATCGACTTCGAACGCGGCCGGCACGCCGTGCAGGATCACATGCCCTGATACATCGGCCCTTCGCCGCCCTGGGGCGCTACCCAGACGATGTTCTGTGTGGGGTCCTTGATGTCGCAGGTCTTGCAGTGCACGCAGTTCTGCGCATTGATCTGCAGCTTGTCCCCGCCGTCTTCGGTCTTGATGAATTCATAGACGCCCGCAGGGCAGTAGCGCGCTTCGGGCCCGGCAAACTGCGCCAGGTTGACCGTGAGGGGTACGCTGTCATCCTTGAGTGTGAGGTGTACCGGCTCGTCTTCCTCATGATTGGTATTCGACAGGAAGACGGAGCTGAGGCGGTCGAAAGTCAGCTTGCCATCGGGCTTGGGGTATTCAATGCGTGGACAGTCGGCGGCGGGTTTCAGGCAGGCGTGGTCGGGCGTGTCATGACGCAGGTTCCAGGGGAAGCGTCCGCGCAGCAGCCACTGCTCCACGCCCGTCATCAGCGTGCCCATGGTACGCCCCTTCTTGAACCACTGCTTGAAGTTGCGCGACTTGTTCAGCTCGTCGTGCAGCCAGGATTCGCGGAAGCTTTCCGGGTAGCTGGACAACTCGTCGTGACGCCGCCCCTCCTGCAGGGCGGCAAAGATGGCGTCGGCGGCCAGCGAGCCCGTCTTGATGGCGGCGTGTGTGCCCTTGATGCGCGAGGCATTCAGCACACCGGCTTCGCAGCCGGCCATGAGCCCGCCCGGAAACACCATTCTGGGCAGCGAGAGCAGGCCGCCGGCCGTGAGCGAGCGCGCGCCATAGGCTACACGCCGTCCGCCTTCGAAGATGGGGCGTATGGCGGGGTGGGTCTTGTAGCGCTGGAACTCCTCGAACGGCGACAGCCAGGGGTTGGCATAGCCCAGGCCCACGACCAGGCCGACGGCCACGAGGTTGTCGGACAGGTGATACAGGAAGGAGCCGCCATAGGTATCCGAATCCAGCGGCCAGCCTGCAGTGTGAACGACGCGGCCCGGGCGCGATTGCGACGGGTCGACTTCCCAGAGCTCCTTGATGCCCAGTGCGTAGCTCTGGGGATTGCAGCCCTTGTCGAGCTTGAAACGTTCGATGAGCTGGCGGCCCAGCTGGCCGCGTGAGCCTTCCGAGAACAGGGTGTAGCCGGCCAGCAGTTCCATGCCGGGCTGGTAATGATCGGTATGCGTGCCGTCGCGGGCCACACCCATGTCGCCCGTGGCAACGCCGATGACGCTGCCCGCCTCGTCGTACAGGATTTCAGCCGCCGCAAAGCCGGGGAAGACATCCACGCCCAGGGCTTCGGCCTGTTCACCCAGCCACTTCACCAGAAAGCCCAGGCGTACGATGTAGTTGCCGTGATTCTTGAAGCAGGGCGGCAGCAGCCAGCCGGGCGTGCGCCGCGCGCCGGTTTCGGAGAGGAAGAGAAACTCATCCTCCGTGACTTCGGTGAGCATGGGCGCACCTTTTTCCTTCCAGTCGGGAATCAGCTCGTCCAGGGCGCGCGGATCGACGACCGCGCCCGAGAGCGTGTGCGCCCCGATCTCGGCGCCTTTCTCGAGTACGCAGACGCTGACTTCGCGCTCGTGCCGGGCTGCCAGCTGTTTTAGGCGAATGGCACTTGCCAGCCCGGCCGGACCCGCGCCCACGATGACGACGTCATACTCCATTGATTCACGTTCTGACATGACCTGACTCTCCCTGAAGGCTCAACCCTGCATTGTAATTGAGCTTTTCGCCCTGTTGCCAGTGGCCGGCGGCGCCCGCATTTTCAGCGTTTATACTGGAGCAATCGTCCACCTCTCTCACAGGATGCAAAAATGGATAAAGTCTACCCCGATGCCGCGCAGGCATTGAAGGATATCGTAGCGGATGGCCAGACCATTGCCGTGGGCGGCTTTGGTCTTTGCGGCATCCCCGAAGCCCTGATTGCGGCGCTGCGTGACAGCGGCGTCAAGGCGCTCACCTGCATCAGCAACAATGCGGGGGTTGATGGTTTTGGCCTGGGGCAGCTGCTCGAAACCCGCCAGATCAAGAAGATGATTGCCTCCTACGTGGGCGAGAACAAGGAGTTCGAGCGTCAGTTCCTGGCCGGTGAACTCGAGCTCGAGTTCACACCGCAGGGCACGCTGGCCGAGAAGCTGCGTGCCGGTGGCGCGGGCATTCCCGCTTTTTTCACGCGCACCGGTGTGGGCACCCTGGTGGCCGAAGGCAAGGAGGTGCGCGAGTTCGATGGCGAACGTTACCTGATGGAGCGCTCGCTGGTGCCCGATGTGTCCCTGTCCAAGGCCTGGAAGGCCGATCGTTCCGGTAATCTGATCTACCGCAAGACGGCGCGCAACTTCAATCCCAATGTGGCCATGGCGGGCCGGATCTCTGTGGTCGAAGTCGAGGAAATTGTCGAGACCGGTGCGCTGGATCCGGATCACGTCCATCTCCCCGGGATTTTCGTGCATCGCATCGTCGTCAATCCCAACCCCGAGAAGCGCATCGAAATGCGCACCATCCGTCAACCTGAAGGAGCTTGAGACATGGCCTGGACTCGTGAACAAATGGCGGCCCGCGCCGCCCGGGAACTGCAGGACGGCTTCTACGTGAATCTGGGTATCGGCATGCCCACCCAGGTTGCGAATTACGTGCCCGAGGGCATGACGGTGTGGCTGCAGTCGGAAAACGGCTTGCTGGGTATCGGACCTTTTCCGACAGAAGAAGAACTCGACGCCGATCTGATCAATGCCGGCAAGCAGACCGTTACCACTTTGCCGGGGTCTTCCTTCTTCTCCTCGGCGGACTCGTTCGCCATGATCCGCGGCGGCAAGATTGATCTGGCCATCCTGGGTGCCATGCAAGTGTCCGAGAAAGGCGATCTGGCCAACTGGATGATTCCGGGCAAGATGGTCAAGGGCATGGGCGGCGCCATGGATCTGGTGGCCGGTGTGCGCCGCGTGGTGGTGCTGATGGAGCATGTGGCCCGCCTGAAGGATGGCACCGAAGACATCAAGCTGCTGCCCGAGTGCACGCTGCCGCTCACTGCGCAGGGCGTGGTCAGCATGATAGTGACGGATCTGGGTGTGCTCGAGGTGGCTGGGGACGGTTTGCGCCTTATCGAGCTTGCACCCGGCGTTACGGTCGAAGAGGTGCAGGCCAAGACCAGCGCCAGGCTGGACGTATCGGCCGTGGCCTGAGGCGAGGCGGCCATGGATGTGCCTGACGCAGGGCGGGGCGGGGCGCTGCACGCCCTGCGCGAAGCCCTGCAGCATCACGGACTGGCGGCGGCCGTTTTTCTCAGCGCCGATCCGCACCTGTCGGAATATCTTCCGGAACGCTGGAAGACGCGCGAGCGCTTCAGCGGCTTTGCCGGCTCGGCCGGCACCCTTGTGGTCACGCCCGATTGGGCCGGTCTGTGGACCGACAGCCGCTACTGGGAGCAGGCACAATCCGATCTGGACGGGACACCCATCACGCTGATGCGCGCCGGTCATGCACAGGTTGCTGCACCCCACGAGTGGCTGGCGCAGCATCTGCCGGCCGGTGCGCGTGTATTCACGGACTTCGACTGCCTGCCGGTGCAGGTGTATGCACAGTGGGAAGCGCGCCTGCAGGCAGCCGGCCAGACGCTGGTCGACGTACCGCAGTTTGTGGATGGTCTGTGGCCGGATCGCCCCGACCGGCCCTCGCAACCCATCTATGAGCATCAGCCGCCGCATGCCTGCCGCCTGCGCCGCGACAGCCTGTCGGCCGTGCGCGAGGCCATGGCCGCGCATTCTGCCGACTGGCACCTGATCTCCTCGCTGGATGATGTGGCCTGGCTGCTCAACCTGCGTGGCTCCGACGTACCCTACAACCCGGTGTTTCTTGCCTATGTGCTCCTGGGGCGTGCCAGTACGGTGCTGTTTGTCGACGAGGACAGGCTGGATGGGCCGGCGCGACGGCGATTGCAGGTTGATGGCGTCATCCTGCGGCCTTATGCGGATCTGGCCGCGGCCCTGAAGCGCTTGCCGGCCGGCGAGGTGATGCTCTACGATCCGGTGCGCACCACCCGGGCCGCACAACAGGCCTTCGCGCACCTGCAGGCGGTGCAGGCGCCCAATCCTTCGCAGCGCCTGAAAGCCTGCAAGCTGGATGCCGAGATTGCCCAGGTGCGCCGCTGCATGGAGGCCGATGGCGCCGCGCTGTGCGAGTTCTTTGCCTGGTTCGAGGCGGCGCTGGACAGCCGGTCCGGCACCGGGTCCGTCGCTGCACCCATCACCGAGCTGACCATCGATGAGGAGATCACGCGTGCGCGTGCGCGCCGGCCTGATTTCGTCAGTCCGAGCTTTGCCACCATTGCAGCCTTCAATGCCAATGGCGCCATGCCGCACTATCAGGCGACACCCCGGCATCATGCACGTATCAAGGGCGACGGACTGCTGCTCATCGACTCCGGCGGCCAGTATCTGGGCGGCACCACTGATATCACCCGCGTCGTGCCCGTGGGCAATCCGGGTGACGAACAGCGTCGTGATTTCACACGGGTGCTCAAGGGCATGATTGCCCTGTCGCGCATGCATTTTCCCGAAGGCACGCCGGGGCCGCTGCTGGATGCGGTGGCCCGCGCACCCCTGTGGCAGGCCGGGCTGGATTACGGTCACGGCACCGGCCATGGCGTGGGCTACTTCCTCAACGTGCACGAAGGGCCGCAGAGCATTTCCTCGCGCCGCCAGGTCGATGAAAGCACGGCCCTGCTCCGGGGCATGATCACGTCCAACGAGCCCGGGCTGTACCGGCCGGGGCAATGGGGCATCCGCATCGAGAACCTGATCCTGGCTGTCGATGCACCGGAAAGCGATTTCGGCACTTTCCTGTGCTTCGAGACGCTCACGCTGTGCCCCATCGATACGCGGTGCATCGATATCACGCTGCTGCAGCCCGACGAGATCGCCTGGCTCGATGACTATCATGCGCAGGTGAGGGCACGCCTGCTGCCCCTGACCGAAGGCGAGGCGCGCCGCTGGCTGCTGCGACGTACCGAGCCCGTTTCGACCTGAAAGGCGGGCGGGCCCGCATTGTATAATCCTGTTTTCATGCAAATGCCCCCTTTCGGCGGGCAGAATTCAAGATGACCAAATACGTATTCGTCACCGGGGGCGTGGTCTCGTCCCTGGGAAAAGGCATTGCTGCGGCATCGCTGGCGGCGATTCTGGAGTCGCGCGGTCTGCGTGTCACCATGCTCAAGCTCGATCCCTACATCAATGTGGATCCGGGCACCATGAGCCCTTTCCAGCATGGTGAGGTTTTCGTCACCGAGGACGGCGCCGAGACGGATCTCGATCTGGGGCATTACGAGCGTTTCATCACCACGCGCATGCGCAAGGTGAACAATTTCACCACCGGCCAGATCTACGAATCCGTGCTGCGCAAGGAGCGCCGCGGAGACTATCTGGGCAAGACGGTGCAGGTGATTCCCCACATCACGAACGAGATCCAGGATTTCATCGTGCGCGGCGCCTCGGCGGCCTTCGATGGCCAGGCCGATATCGCCATTGTCGAGATCGGTGGCACTGTGGGTGACATCGAGTCCCTGCCTTTCCTGGAAGCGGTGCGCCAGATGAGCCTGCGCCTGGGGCGGGGCAATGCGGCCTTCGTCCACCTGACGCTGGTGCCCTATATCGCATCCGCCGGCGAGCTCAAGACCAAGCCTACCCAGCACTCGGTACAGAAGCTGCGCGAGATCGGCATCACGCCCAATGCCCTGCTGTGCCGTGCCGACCGGCGCATTCCCGAAGAGGAGCTGGCCAAGATCTCGCTGTTCTCCAATGTGCCGCTGGATGCCGTGATCTCGGTCTGGGATGCGCGCTCCATCTACGAGATTCCGGCCATGCTGCACGATCAGGGGCTGGACAACCTGATCTGTGATGTGCTGGGCCTGTCGCCCCCTGCGGCGGATCTGAGCATGTGGGATCGCCTGGTGGCGGCACTCCAGCGCCCGCGCCAGAAAGTGCGCGTCGGCATGGTCGGCAAGTATGTCGACATGACCGAGTCCTACAAATCCCTGACCGAAGCCCTGGTTCATGCCGGCATCCATACGGATTCGCAGATCGACATCGAGTACATCGACTCCGAGCTGCTCGAGACCGAAGGCACGGCGGTGCTTGACGACATGGATGCCATTCTGGTTCCCGGCGGTTTCGGCAAGCGGGGCACCGAAGGCAAGATTCTCGCCATCCGCTATGCGCGCGAGCGCAACGTGCCATTTTTGGGGATTTGTCTGGGCATGCAGCTGGCAGTGGTCGAGTTTGCCCGCCATGTGGCCGGACTGGGCGGCGCCAACAGCACGGAGTTCAACCCGTCGGCCCCGCATCCTGTGGTGGCCTTGCTGAGCGAATGGCAGGACCGCGAAGGGGCAATCGAGCGGCGCGATCCCGGCAGCGAACTGGGGGGCAGCATGCGCAAGGGTGCACAGCGCTGTCCGGTACGCGCTGGGACCCTGGCGCACAGCATCTACGGCGACGAAGTCAACGAGCGCCACCGGCATCGCTATGAGGTGAATAACGTGTATGTTGACCGGCTCGAGGTGGCGGGGCTGGTGATCAGCGCCCGCACACCGACCGAGAACCTGCCCGAGATCGTGGAGCTGCCGGGCCATGCCTGGTTCATGGGCGTGCAATTCCATCCTGAATTCACGTCCACGCCGCGCGATGGCCATCCTTTGTTTTCGAGCTATATCCGTGCCGCGCTGGCCCGCCGTCAGAATTGAGTTCCACACCTCCGAATGTCGCTCATGACGGCCGCCTGCTGTCGGTGCGTCATTCCCTGCTGGCCATGCTTGGCCTGTGTCTGGTGGCTGTGCTCGTGGCCGTCGACCAGACGGTGGTCGGCACCGCACTGCCTACGGTGGTGGCCGAGCTCCAGGGCTTTGAACTCTATGCCTGGGTGGGCAGCGCCTATTTCCTGACGGCGATGGTCACGGTGCCCATATTCGGGCGGCTGGGTGACTACCACGGTCGCAAGCCCTTTGTTGTGGCTTCGATCATTGTGTTTGCCCTGGGTTCCATCGCCTGCGGCCTGTCGCAGTCCATGCTGCAGCTGGTACTGGCCCGTGCCTTGCAGGGCATAGGCGGGGGAATGCTGCTGGGCACGGTGTTTGCCTGTGTGCCCGACCTGTTTCCCGAGCCGCGCGTGCGCCTGCGCTGGCAGGTGCTGCTGAGCGCCGCCTACGGCATTGCCAGCGGTGTGGGGCCTACGCTGGGCGGCTTTCTGACACAGGCCGTGGGATGGCGCTCGGTTTTTTTCGTGAATCTGCCCATCGGTCTGATGGGCCTGTTTGTGATCTGGCGTTATCTGCCGCATATCCGTCAGGAGTCCCGGCCTCGGGTTCATCTGGATTGGCAGGGTGCGGTACTGATGGCGCTGGGCTTGGGCTGCCTGCAGCTCTTCGTCGAGCTGTTGCCGCGCCATGGTCTGAAACTGTCCGTTGTCGTGCCGGGACTGGCCGCCGCGCTCAGCGTGCTTGCGCTTCTGCGCTGGGAGCAGCACAGCAAGGAGCCCCTGCTGCCCATGAGCATGCTGCGCGACCGCAGCCTGGCGACGCTGTTCGTACTGTCCCTGCTTGCCGGCGGCATCATGTTTGTCCTGCTCTTCTACCTGCCGCTGATGCTGCAGGGCGGTTTCGGCATGACGCCGCGCGAGGTCGGGCTGGCCATCACACCGCTGGTGGTCTTCATCACCATAGGCAGCATCATCAACAGTCGCGTGCTGATGCATCTGCCGCGACCCAACGATATGCTGTACGCGGGCTTCGGCCTGCTCACCCTGTGCACCCTGGGTCTGATCTTCACGCACCGGCATACCTCCGGCTGGCTGCTATCGCTCATCATGACGGCGGGCGGCCTGGGCCTGGGTTTTGTCATGCCCAACCTGACGGTGTTTGCCCAGGAAGTGGCGGGTCGCGCCCTGCTGGGCATCAGTACTGCGATGCTGCAGTCCACGCGCATGATAGGCGGTATGCTGGGCATGGCACTGGTCGGAAGTGTGATCAGTCACTATTATGTCGGCAAGGTCCAGGGCCTGGTGGCGGGTATGGAAGCGGCGGATATGCTTTCCGTTCTGGAGGACCCGCAACTGCTTGTCAATCTTCAGAGTCAGGCGAGTTTTGTCGAGCGCGTGCAGGCCTTTGCCATCGACGGCCTGCCGCTGGTGGAGCAGGCGCGCGAGTTTCTTGTGGATGCAGTGCATGCCGGCCTTCTGGCCAGTCTGGGTATTGCCATCATTGCTGTGATCTGGGTTGTGCGCCTTCCGCCCATCGATCTGGGTGCAGGCAGGGCTTCCTGAGGTTCGCAGGCGTCCCGGACCGTCCCGCCTGCGGCTGTTGTGGCCGGGATGGTGCGGGTACAATCATCCATTGGCATTGCGCCAGAAGGTTTTCCGAGCAACACTTTTTTCAGCGGAATGGTCAATATCATGAGTGCAATCGTAGACATCATCGGGCGGGAAATACTGGATTCGCGCGGCAACCCCAGTGTCGAGTGCGACGTGTTGCTGGAATCGGGCGCCATGGGACGTGCCGCCGTACCTTCGGGTGCGTCCACCGGCTCGCGCGAGGCCGTCGAGTTGCGCGACGGTGATGCTGCGCGCTATCTGGGCAAGGGGGTGTTGCGGGCGGTCGAGAATGTGAATACCGAGATTGCGGAAGCGCTGATCGGCCTCGATGCGCAGGAGCAGAGCTTCATCGATCGCACGCTGATCGATCTGGATGGTACCGACAACAAGTCGCGCCTGGGTGCGAATGCCATTCTGGCCGCCAGCATGGCGGTGGCCCGGGCGGCGGCCGAAGACAGCGGGCTGTCCCTGTATCGTTATTTCGGCGGCAGCGGCCCCATGTCGATGCCAGTGCCCATGATGAATGTCATCAACGGCGGCGCGCATGCCAATAACACGCTCGACATGCAGGAGTTCATGATCGTGCCGCTTGGCGCAAACAGCTTCCGCGAAGCCCTGCGCATGGGTACCGAAATCTTTCACGCCCTGCGCAAGCGCATCGATGGCCAGGGCATGTCGACGGCCGTGGGCGACGAGGGCGGTTTTGCGCCCAATGTGGCCAATCACGAGGCGGCCATACAGCTCATCCTGCATGCCATTGACGATGCCGGCTACGAGGCGGGCAGCCAGGTTGCACTCGCGCTTGATTGCGCCAGCACCGAGTTCTACCGCGATGGCCGGTACCATTTGGCGGGCGAGGGCGGTGTGGCGCTCGGCGCGGCCGATCTGGTCAATCTGCTGGCATCCTGGTGTGACAAGTATCCCATCGTTTCCATTGAGGACGGCATGGCCGAGGACGACTGGGAAGGCTGGCAGCTGCTCACGAAGGAGCTGGGCCGGCGCGTGCAGCTGGTGGGTGACGACCTGTTCGTGACCAATACGCAGCTGCTTCGCCAGGGTATAGAGCAGGGTGTGGCCAATTCCATCCTCATCAAGATCAATCAGATCGGTACCCTCAGCGAAACTTTTGCCGCCATCGAAATGGCGAAACGGGCCGGCTATACCGCCGTCGTTTCCCATCGTTCGGGCGAGACCGAAGACACGACGATCGCCGATATTGCCGTTGCGACCAACGTCTTGCAGATCAAGACGGGTGCAATGTCGCGTTCGGATCGCACGGCCAAGTACAACCAGCTGCTGCGTATCGAAGAGGAGCTGGCCGACGTCGCCAGCTATCCCGGCCGTGGCGCCTTCTACAACCTTCGCTGATTCCAGCCTGTGACTCCGGCCGGTCATGCGCCTGCTGTTCCTTCTGTTGCTGGCTTTGACGCTGGCGATTCAGTATCCGTTGTGGTGGGGCAAGGGCGGATGGGGCCAGGTAGCGGCGCTCAAGCTCAGGCTGGAGCGCCAGAAGAATACGAATGACGCGCTGAAGGCGCGCAACAATGCGCTCGCAGCCGAGGTGCAGGATCTGAAGGATGGCACCCAGGCCATCGAGGAGCGCGCACGGCTGGAGCAGGGCATGCTGCGCGATGGCGAAGTGTTCGTGCAGATATTGCCCGACGGCGTTCAGGAGCAGCACAGCACCGGCCCGCAGGCCGGGTCGAACGCATCCAGAAGCGGTTCACCTTGACTGGGGGCCGGTGTGAGTGCCGGAGCGGATGATGGTGCCGGCGCGCCGGGCCCGGGCGTGCCACTGTGTGCAATGGGCAGTGGGGTGGATTCCTGCGGTGCTGATGCGACGGCCTGCGGGCCGCCGGCATGGCATAACCAACCCCGGCACGTCAGGCCGTTGCCCCCCGTTTCACTGCGATATAACACTTTGCCGCTGGGATGATCGGCCCATTGAACCGGGTGCGACTGCATGAGCAGTGTGATCTGGCGCGCCATGGGCAGATAGCCCCGGGCGAGTGCGCGCTGGCGATAGCTGCCGTCGGGATTACCCAGGGGCCTGAGCAGGCGTGCGAGCCAGGGCTGGCGGGGGCGATGGGGCCAGCTCAGGCGCAGCACCAGGGTATTGGCCTGATGGATGCTCTGGCCCGAGACCGGCCCCGGTGATGTATGACGTGCAGCCTGTTCCGCCAGATAGTGGTTATTGATGGCGGGCGCACCGAATTGCAGCGCCGGATCGGCAAAATCCATGAAGGCACCCGCCGAGGGTGACAGTACTTCGATCTGCCAGGGAGCGCCGCCCAGCGCCTGTTCACGCTGTGCGAGCGCGCCGTGTACCTTCCGGGCGGCATCCTGTGATGCAGACACATAAAGGGGGCGCAGGGCCTGCTCGAAGCCCTGGATGATGCGCTCGGGCCGATTGTGCGCGGTGATGGCGGCGCGCCCGGCTTCGAGTAGGGCAAGATTGATACCCTGACGCATGAACGCCCAGTGTGCAAGTTCCACACTGCCCATGCCCAGCATGAGGATGGGCAGGGCCAGCAGTGTGAACTCGACGACCGCCATGCCTTGCTGTGTGCATGGACGGTCACCGGGATGGGGAAGCGTACAGTCCGACATGCCGGCCAGTGTGCCAGCCGGTTCGTATCCTGTCGATCGTGGGAACTACGTGCGACGATCAGTGCAGCGTATGGCCCCGGCCGCTTGCATTGCCGGCAATATCCGTGAACAGTCCGCTGGATTCCAGTGCGTCGAAACGGTAAGGCTTGCCGCAGAAATGGCATTGGACCTGCACGCTGCCTTGTTCACGCACGATGTCATTGACTTCGTCCCGGCCAAGCATGCGCAGCATGTCGGCCACACGCGAGCGTGTGCAGGGGCAGTGCCAGCGCGGCCGGTCGGCATCCAGCGCGATGCAGTCCTGCGACCACAGCAGACGGTGGATGAGCGTGTCGATATCGGTATCCAGCAACTCCCGGGGCGTTACCGTGCGCAATAGCTGAACCTGTGTTTCCCAGTCATCCGCATCGCTTCTACCGGTTCCGGAGCCGACATTGCCGCCATGGCCGGGCAGCCGCTGCAGCATCAGGCCTGCGCAGGTCTGCTCATCGGCGGCCAGCCACATGCGCGTGCCCAGCTGCTCGGAAGCGAGCATGTACTGTTCAAGCGCCTGGGCCACGCCTTCGCCTTCCAGTGGCACTATGCCTTGCCAGGCCTGCTGGCCACCCGATTTGTCGTGCGGGTCGAGTACCAGCATGAAGCGCCCCTGGCCATGTGCGTTGAGCAGACTCTGGAAGTCTGCGTCGGCCGGCACACTGGCGTTGTCGCGCAGGGTGGCCGTGGCCCGCAGGCTCAGCGTGGCGCTGCATTCGGCAACGAGCAGTGCCACAGGTCCGTCACCCTGGATCTGCAGAATGACGCTGCCATCGAACTTGAGACTGGCCGCCAGCAGCGTGGCGGCAGCCGTGAGCTCGCCCAGCAGCGTGCGCACAACCGGCGGCAGCGTCTTCTGGTGTGCCATGCCGGTCTGCCAGGCTTCTTCCAGACGCACGGCCTGCACGCGCATGTGCCCGCCGGCGAGCAGATAGCGTTTCAGGTGGTTGCTCATGGGCGCAGTGTACCGCGAGTGACGAGCCGGGTTCCGGCCAGACGGTCGTGCAGGAACTGCCCCTGGGGATCAAACCAGGTCCAGACGAAGAAGATGAGCGGTATGCCCGCAAGCAGGCCATAGGCCCAGGACTGGCCGGTGCGCTGAACGATCAGGTCGACCACCAGGGCTGACAGCAGCGGCACAGGCCAGAGCAGTACATAGCGAAGCATCAGGCGCGCCAGCCCGGGCGCGCTGCCGTCACGCATCAGAAGCCGGATATGCCAGGTCTTCATGGGCAGGGTCTGCCCCTTTCGATGCCAGCTGATGATGAAATAGGCGCCGATGGACAGAAAGGCCACCGCCTGGCGTCCGCTGCGCAGCGCGTCGCCATCGTGGCTCTGGGTGAGCGTATCGAAGATGTAATCGGCGATGAAGACGACGCCGAACAGCAGCACACCTTCGTACAGCATGCTGGCCAGACGGCGCAGGCGGCTGGGCGCATCACAGGATGGTACGGAAGGTGTGGTCAATGGTTCTTGTGGCATTGCAACATCGTTGTTTTCAGACACGGCGGGGCGTTGCGGCTCATTTGTTCCGTCATTATCGCCTGTTTTGCGGACATGAAAAAGCCGCCCTCACAAAGGGCGGCCATTGCAGGCCGGATGCACTTTTCCGGCCGGACAGCATGCGTCGCTTACTGGGCGGCGTGCTTCACGCCAGCAGGTACGCTGGTGGAGTCGCTGCTGCTGAACTTGCTTGCCAGACGGGCAAACAGCGCCTTGAGTGCCTTGCCGGGCTTGGGCTGCATCTGCTCCTGAATCGCCTGAGCCATCAGCTGACGCTCAAGGGAGTCGGTAAGACGGGTGTAGTTGTTTGCGTTCATGGTGTTAACCTCATTGTTTCAATGGGTGGACTAGGTGATTTCCCTAATTATAGGGTTTACCCTGAATAATTGCAAGTTTGCTTGCTGCGCTGCCGCATGAACAAGAGGGTCAGCGCGAAGCGGTGTCGCGCCGATAGCTGTCGGAGACCAGCTCAAACTGGAAAAGGCGGCAGTCCAGCGCGCCGTTCCAGACGGGGTGGCGGCGCATGGCCTTGAGGCGCAAGGCAGAGGGCAGGCGGTGATCGCTGGAGATGATGTTCAGCGTCCATCCGCCGAAATGCTGCTTGAGCTGGTGCGACCACTCGGTCCATAGCGAGGCCTCCTGCGCTTCCAGGCGTTCGCCATAAGGAGGGTTGGTCACGATGCAGCCTTCGGCGGCATTGGGCTGCGTCCGGCGTGCGTCCATGACATCGAAGCGCACGATATTGGACGTCAGCCGTGCACGCTCCAGGTTCTGCCGCGCCATGGCGATGGCTCCGGCGCTGCTGTCGGAGCCGGCGATCGGGGCCGGCGGCTGATTGAGGATATGGCTGCGCGCTTCGCTGCGTATGGCCTGCCAGTGCTCCGAACGGTGGGTGCGCAGCCGCTCGAAGCCGAAAGGACGCCACACGCCCGGCGGTATCTTCATGGCCATCCACGCGGCTTCGATCAGGATGGTGCCACTGCCGCAGAAAGGATCGAGCAGGGCCTGCTCCGGCGTCCACCCGGACAGGGCGAGCAGGCCGGCGGCGAGGTTTTCACGCAGCGGGGCCTCACCCTTGTCGAGGCGCCAGCCGCGCTTGAACAGGGCTTCGCCCGAGGTGTCCAGGTACAGGGTGGCGCTGTCGGCATCCAGGAAAAGATGAACACGCGCATCGGGGCGTACGGTATCGACGTCGGGCCGGGCGCCCTCCCGGGCGCGCAGGCGGTCGCAGATGCCGTCCTTCACGCGCAGGTTGCAGTAATCCAGACTCTGCATGGGGCTGCGAATGGCTGAGGTATCGACGCGCAGCCGATCCCTGGGTCCGAACCAGCGCTCCCAGGGGGTGGCGCTGGCGAGTGCCAGGATGTCATCTTCCCTGCGCACCGGTGCCTGGGCAACCTGCACCAGAATGCGTGTGGCCAGGCGCGAGTGCAGGTTGGCGCGCATCATGCCCGCCCAATCGGTGCGGAAGTGACAGCCTGCCCGTCCCGGACGCACGTCGTCCATTGCAAGGCCGATGAGCTCCCCGGCAAGCACGGCTTCCAGACCCTGGGGGCAGGGGGCAAACAGCGCAAAGACTTCCTCGGGCATTTCGCGCGGGGCCCGCTCGCGCGTGGTCCCGGCGTCAGCCTGGCCGGCCGCTGCTGCCACCGATACCCTGCTGTCCGCCTCCCGGGCGCGTTGAAATGCCCGCAGTCGTGCCTGGTGGGCTCGCGCACCGCTGCGCCGGCGTTCGGGTCCGGTCCCGGGGTCCCGGGCGTCCCGGGCGGGGCCCCGGGCCGCTCCGGTCGCTCCGACTGCTTTGGTCGCCCTGGCTGTTTTTGCCGTCTTCAGCGTCAGGCGGCGGCGGGAAGGAGAATCAGTCATGGCAGGAAGCAGGGCGGGGCCGGGTATGCGGCCTCAGAAAGGGCGTATCACCACCAGCGCCGTCACGGCAACCAGCAGCAGTACGGGAATTTCATTGAACCAGCGATAGAATCGATGGCTGCGCATGTTGGCGTGGCGCTGGAAGCGGCGAAGATAGCGTCCGCACACGCCATGATAGATGATGAGTACGACCACGAGGGCCAGCTTGGCGTGCATCCAGCCCTGCCCGGCGCCGATACCGTAGCCCATGAGCAGCCACAGTCCCAGCCCCAGGGCGATGACACCCAGCGGCGTCATGAAGCGATAGAGCCGGGTGGCCATGCCCAGCAGGCGCTCCTGGGTGTAGACATCCGTTTCCTGTGCCAGATTCACGAAGATGCGCGGCAGGTAGAACAGGCCGGCGAACCATGATGCCACCATGACGATGTGCAGGGTCTTGATCCACAGCATGATGGGGTCTCGTCACCCGCGCAGCTGGCCCTGGCCGTTGAGCACCCATTTGAGGGTGGTCAGGCCTTCCAGGCCGACAGGTCCGCGGGCATGCAGGCGGTCGGTGGAGATGCCGATCTCGGCACCCAGACCATATTCGAAGCCGTCGGCGAAGCAGGTGGGCAGGTTCACATATACCGAGCTGGAATCCACTTCGCGCTGGAAGCGTTCCGCCGCAGTGATGTCTTCGGTGACAATGGATTCGGTATGCCCCGAACTGTGTCTTTCAATATGAAGGATGGCGGCCTCGATGCTGTCGACGATGCGGATGGCAAGAATCGGCGCGAGGAATTCCGTATCCCAGTCTTCTGCGCTCGCCGGCACAGCCTGTGATACGAGCGCGCAGGTCTGTTCGCAGCCGCGCAGTTCCACGCCCTTGCCGGCAAGGGCTTCCGCCAGACCGGGCAGGAATGCCGGCGCGATGTCGGCATGCACCAGCAGGGTCTCCATGGCGCCGCAGATGCCGTAGCGATAGGTCTTGGCATTGACGGCCACCGCCAGGGCGCAGGCCGGGTCCGCATGCGCATCCACGTACAGGTGGCAGTTGCCGTCCAGATGCTTGATGAGCGGCACGCGCGCTTCGGCGCTCAGGCGCGCGATCAGGCCCTTGCCCCCGCGCGGCACGATCACATCGACATGCTCCGTCATGGTGATGAGCTCGCCCACGGCGGCCCGGTCGGTGGTGGCGACAACCTGGACCGCATGCGCCGGCAGGCCGGCATCGGCCAGGCCTTCCTGGATGATCCTGCCCAGGGCGATGTTGGAGTGCAGGGCCTCACTGCCACCGCGCAGCAGGGTGGCATTACCGGATTTCAGGCACAGTGCAGCGGCATCGATGGTGACGTTGGGGCGCGATTCATAGATGATGCCGATGACACCCAGTGGTACACGCATGCGTGCCACGCGCATGCCGTTGGGCCGCAGCGTGCTTGCGCTGATCTCGCCGATGGGGTCGGGCATGGCGGCAATTTGCTCCAGCCCTGTGACCATGGTCTCCACGGCACGGTCCGACAGCGTCAGGCGATCGAGCAGGGCGTTATCCAGGCCGCGCGCACGCGCCTGTTCCAGATCGCGCGCGTTTTCCGCCTGCAGCGTGCTCTTGTGGGCGGTCAGCTGGCGCGCCATGGCGCGCAATGCCCTGGCCTTGGACTGGCCCGAGGCGTTACGCAGCAGTGTGGCCGCCTGGCGGGCCTGGCGGCCCAGGCGCAGCATTTCGGCCTTGATGTCCGTTGCAGTGTCATCCGTGGTCATGGCGAATTCCTTTTCAGTGCGTCCGGCGTGCCGGCCCGGCAATGCGCAGGGCCAGTTGCGCCAGTTCCTGCCAGGGGTCGGCAAGCCGGCCTTCCGGTCGCAAACCCTTGATCAGGCAGTCAATGTCGTGAGCGTGTCGCACGGCCGCCGGCCAGACCCCGGGCGCCACGCGGTCCAGCGCCTGACGCAGCAGCCGCTCACGCTGGGCAAAGATGCGTTGCTTGCGCAGTTCGGCAGACAGATTGCCCTGCTCACGGGCCGCTGCCAGGCGCGCCAGTACGCGCGTCTCGTCGCCGATGGCCCAGAGCACCAGCGGCAGGGCCTCCCCTTCGGCGCGCAGACCGGCCAGCATGGCCAGCGCACGCCGCGCCTGTCCCGAAAGCACGGCGTCACGCAATCCGAAGACATTGTAACGGGCGACATGGAGTACGGCCTGCTCGACGGTTTCGGCAGTGAGCTCGCCCGGGGGATGGAGCAGGCCGAGCTTCTGCACTTCCTGGAAGGCCGCCAGCAGATTGCCTTCCACCTTGTCGGCCATCCATTGCAGCGTGGCCTCGTCGGTGTGCTGTTGCTGGCGGGCCAGCCGTTCGGCAATCCAGGCCGGCAGCCGTTCGCGCCCGAGTTCCCTGACCTCGATGACGGTGGCCGCGTCGAACAGAACCTGCGCCCAGCGAGATTTGCGGGTGGCGGCATCCAGTTGCGGCAGGCTCAGCATGACAAGTACACCGTCCAGGCGGCCGCTGCGTGCCGATTCGGCCAGCGCCTGCAAGGCCTCGCCGCCGTTGCGTCCCGGCCGTCCGGACGGCAGTGACACCATCACCATGCGGCCGCTGCCAAACAGCGACATCACTTCAGTGGCATTGCGCAGGGTGGTCCAGTCGCTGCGGGCATCCAGGGTGAGCGAGATCCTTTCCTCGAAACCGTGACCCAGCGCCGCCCGGCGCAGTGCGTCGGCGCACTCATTGGCCAGCAGCACTTCGTTGCCGGTGATCACATACAGGCAATCCAGGGGCGTGTCCGGCTTGCGTTCCAGCTGGGCGATGAAGCGGTCGGCATCGATGGGGCGCGCCATGGCTTTCAGCCCCCGGCGGCCTTGCCGGTGTTCTGGCGGGATTGCTCCCAGGCCTGGCGCAGTTCGGGCGCCGTCAGGCGATGGATGATGCGTCCGACCAGGGATTGCAGCATATCCTCGAAGACATGGCTGATCTCGTCATCCTTGGCCTGGGCGGCGTCGGGATCATAGGGCAGCTCCCGCAGCACGCGCAGGCGGGTGGGGCCCAGCAGTATGCGCCCCTGGTCATCCGTTACCTGAAAGACGAACTCGAGGTTGAGCTCGTAGTCTTCGACATGCCCGGCTGCATCGATGGCCACCTCGCGCAGGCGTTGCTGATGCTCGAGCTGGATGAGGCGTGCCTGGGCCTCGTCGGGCGAGTTGACGAAGCGGGTCTGCGGCGAACCGGCGACCACGGCGCGACGCAATGCCGAGCCGAAGCGGCTGTTCCCGTCGATATTGGTGTAGAGGGTATCGAAGGGCAGTGGTGTGCTGCCCTTCAGGTGAAAGCCGCAGCCGGCCATGAGCGCGATGCACAGGCCGAGGATCAGCCAGGGCAGCAGGGCGCGTGCAGCAGGCCGGCGCGCAGGCATCTTCAGCCCACCACGTTGACGAGCTTGCCGGGCACGATGATGACACGCCGTGCAGGGCGCCCTTCAAGAAAGCGGCGGCTGGCCTCGTGTGCCGTTGCCGCTGCTTCGATGTCGGTCTTGCCGGCATCGGCGGGCAGCGTGAGTGTGCCCCTGCGCTTGCCGTTGACCTGCAGGACGAGCTCGACCTCGTCCGCTTCGAGCGCAGCGGCATCCACGGTTGGCCAGGGTGCGTCGAGCAGGTCGCCATGGCCGGCTTCGTAGCCCAGATCACGCCACAGCTGCCAGGTGATATGGGGCACAACCGGGTAGAGCACGCGCAGCATGATGGAAGCCAGCTCGGCCACTACGGCATCATCGGCCGGCGTCGCTGCGCTTTCGAAATCCTCCAGGCTGTTGAGCATCTTCATGCCTGTGGATACCACCGTGTTGTACTGGATGCGCTGGTAATCGTAGTCGGCCTTGCCCAGCAACTGGTGGATCTCGCGGCGGACTACCGCTGCAGCGGCACCCGGTGCCGTATCCGCGCCGGCGCTTTCCTGCCCGCGCAGGATGTCGGCCCGGCGGCGATGGCAGTAGGCCCACAGGCGGCGCAGGAAGCGGTGCGCGCCTTCCACCCCGGTGTCGGACCACTCGAGCGTCTGTTCGGGCGGGCTGGCGAAAATGACGAAGAGGCGTGCGGTATCGGCACCCAGGGTGTCGATCAGTGACTGCGGGTCCACCCCGTTGTTGCGCGATTTCGACATCGTGCCGATGCCGGCGTAGGTGACCGGCCGGCCGTCGCTGATAAGCACCGAAGAGACGATGTTGCCGTGATCGTCCAGGGTATTGCGCACGTCCTGGGGCCAGAAGTACTCCAGGCTGCCGTTGGGCTTGCGCCGCGTGTAGGTGTGGTTGAGCACCATGCCCTGGGTGAGCAGGCGCGTGAATGGTTCGCTGAAGTTCACCATACCCATGTCGCGCATGACCCGTGTCCAGAAGCGCGCATACAGCAGGTGCAGGATGGCGTGCTCGATACCGCCGATGTACTGGTCCATGGGCATCCAGTAATCATTGCGCGCATCCACCATGGCCTCGTTGTTGCCCGGCGAGGTATAGCGCATGAAGTACCAGGATGAATCGACAAAAGTGTCCATGGTGTCGGTTTCGCGGCGGGCGTCCTTTCCGCAGCGGGGGCACTGGCAGGCCAGGAAGGCCTCGTGTTTGTCGAGCGGATTGCCCGTGCCGTCGGGCACGAGGTCATCGGGCAGGATGACGGGCAGATCTTCCTCGGGTACCGGTACGGGTCCGCAATCGGCGCAGTGGATGATGGGGATGGGTGTGCCCCAGTAGCGCTGGCGCGAAATACCCCAGTCGCGCAGCCGCCAGGTGGTCTGGCGTTCGCCCAGGCCCCGGGCGATCAGGTCTTCGGCCACCGCCTCGCGGGTTGCGCCCGGGCTCAGCCCGTCGTACTTGCCGGAGTTGATCGTACGGCCTTCGTCGGCAAGGGCATACCAGTCCTGCCAGACGCCTGCCTGGTACTCCCTGCCTTCCTGGGCCACCACATCGCGGATGGGCAGCGCGTACTTGAGCGCGAAGGCAAAGTCGCGCTCATCGTGCGCCGGTACGCCCATCACGGCGCCGTCGCCATAGCTCATGAGCACATAGTTGCCCACCCATACGGGAACGGCCGCGCCGCTGAGTGGATGAATGACGCTCAGGCCGGTATCCATGCCCGCTTTTTCACGCGTGGCCAGATCAGCTTCGGTCTGGCCGCCCTGACGGCATTCCTCGATGAAGGCCGCCAGCCCGGGGCGGGATTGGGCCGCATGCGTGGCCAGGGGGTGTTCGGGCGCCACGGCGCAGAAGGTGACCCCCATGATGGTATCGGCTCTTGTGGTGAACACGTACATGCGACCATCCTGGATCAGTTCACCCTGCGCATCGCGGATGTCGTGCGTGAAGGCGAAGCGCACGCCGTCGCTGCGCCCGATCCAGTTCTCCTGCATGGTGCGCACGCGCTCGGGCCAGCCCGACAGGTCATTGCGCACGGCATCCAGCAGTTCTTCGGCATAATCCGTGATGCGCAGGTAGTAACCGGGTACTTCGCGCTTCTCGACCAGTGCGCCGGAGCGCCATCCGCGGCCGTCGATGACCTGTTCGTTGGCGAGCACCGTCTGGTCTACGGGATCCCAGTTGACCATCTGCGTCTTGCGGTAGGCGATGCCCTTTTCCAGCATCTTCAGGAAGAACCACTGGTTCCAGCGATAGTAGTCAGGATCGCAGGCGCACATCTCGCGCGACCAGTCGATGGCCAGACCCATGGCCTGCATCTGCCCCTTCATGGTGGCGATGTTGTCCCGGGTCCACCTGGCGGGCGGCACGCCCGAGCGCAAGGCGGCATTTTCCGCCGGCATGCCGAAAGCATCCCAGCCCATGGGCATGAGCACGTTGTAGCCGCTCATACGCAGCTGGCGTGCCATCATGTCGTTGATGGTGTAGTTGCGTACATGGCCCATGTGCAGCCGGCCACTGGGGTAGGGCAGCATGGAGCAGGCATAGAACTTGGGTTTTGGCCTGTCCCGGGCGTCCCGGGCATCTTCATGGACCTGGTAGGCCTGGGTGGCCTCCCAGTGTGCCTGTGCGGCGTGTTCGATATCAAGGGGGAGGTAGCGATCCTGCATGGGCGGCAACGAAAGCGGAAGTGAGAGAGTGGGAGAAACAGCTCATTATAGAGGCATGGGGATGCGGCATCCGGATGCATCACGCAAAAGGCCCCGCACAGCGGGGCCTGATGGGGGCATGGTCGATTGCGGATCAGCGCAGGCGCGTTTCCTTGTATTCGACGTGCTTGCGCACCACGGGGTCATACTTCTTGACGACCAGTTTTTCCGGGTTGTTGCGCTTGTTCTTCGTGGTGGTGTAGAAGTGTCCCGTGCCCGCCGAAGATTCGAGCTTGATCTTTTCACGAATGCCTTTAGCCATGATACTGTCCTAATAGAGGGTTGAGTCCGCTGCTGTTGCCTTGCCGGCTGTTGCCTGATCAGCGCTCAGGCGATTTCGCCGCGGGCACGCATGTCGGCCAGTACGGCATCGATGCCGTTCTTGTCGATGGTGCGCAGTCCCTGGGCCGATACGCGCAGGCGTACCCAGCGGTTTTCGCTTTCAACCCAGAAACGCCGCGATTGCAGGTTAGGCAGGAAGCGACGCCGTGTCTTGTTGTTGGCGTGCGAGACATTGTTGCCCGTCATCGGGCCTTTTCCGGTTACCTGGCATACTCGGGCCATGCTTGATCCCCTTGATCTCAACTCAGTGAAACATAGCATTCTACACCGGATTACCGCCCGAGTTCAATCACCCTTCAGGGCCAGTCGTCCGAACAGCCATGACAGCAGTGCGCAGGCGGCCAGCAGGCCGGTCAGTGGCAGGGCGTCTGCAGACTGCCACAGGCTCACAAGCACGCCGGCGCCGGCACCGCAAAGCATCTGCAGTGCGCCCATCATGGCCGATGCCGCCCCCAGCCTGTGCCCCTGCTCGTGCAGCGCAAGCGCCGCCGAATTCGGGTTCACAAAACCCTGGCTGGCCATGAAACCCATCAGCGAAAACATCAACATGATCAGGTCCAGCTGATCAGCCAGGGTGAGTGCCAATGCCGGGATGGTCATGGCGACCAGGCTGACCTGGGCGCGGCGCAGCAGCTGTTCGGGTGCATGACGGCTGAGCAGGCGGGCACTGATCTGCGAACTGACGATGAGCGCGGCGGCGTTCAGGCCGAAGAGCACGCCGAACCAGCGCGGATCCACGCCGTAGATCTCCATGAAGATGCGCGGCGAGCCGGCGATATAGGTGAACATGCCGGCCGAGCCGAAGCCGCCGGCCAGGGTGTAGCACAGGAATCGCCGGTGGGCGAGCAGTTCGCGATAATTGCGTGCAATGATGCCCGGACGCAGCGGCGTGACGTATTCGCGCGCCAGTGTCTCGCGCATGCCGATCATGGCACTGAGCAGCAGCAGGCCGGCGATGAGGGTCATGGCATGGAAGATCCAGCGCCAGCTTGTCCAGATGAGCAGCTGGCCGCCGAGGATGGGCGCAAGAATGGGTGTGACCCCCATGATGAGCAGCAGTAGCGAGAGTGCGCGCGAGGCATCGCGAGTGTCGAAGTTGTCGCGGATGACGGCGCGCGGAATCACCATACCGGCCGCGCCGCCAAAGGCCTGGGCAATGCGCCAGCCGACGAGGTGCCCGATATCCTGCGCCTGTGCGCAGCCCATGGTAGCGATGATGAAGATGCACAGGCCCAGGAGCAGGGGGCGCCTGCGTCCGAAGCGGTCGGCGATGGGGCCGTAGAAAAGCTGGGCAAGCGCCAGTCCGAAAAGATAGCCGGCAAGCGTCTGTTCCACATGGCCGTGGTGTGTGCCCAGGTCCTGCGCGATCGCGGGAAACGCCGGCAGATACATGTCGATGGCCAGCGGGCCGAGCGCCGTGAGCAGGCCCATGAGCAGCAGCCACCCCGGAATCCGGTTGGGAAACGAAGTGTCTGTGGGCGACGTCATGCGATGGTGGGGTGAGGCGGGCAGTCTTTGATGATAAATTGTAAGGACAAGTCAAAGACGTGTGCAGTGTAGCACGCAGGTTCCGGGACAAATGGGGTTCCGGTAGTCCATCCTTGAGATAAAAAGGGAGAGTTATCTTGAGTTCCATCGTGTCTGCTGTGGAGGCCAGGCTGGCACGGCTGCCGGCACCCGTGCAACTGGTGATGCCCGATGGCACCCGTCTCGGTGCCCGGGATGCGCCAGTCAGTCTGTTGATCAAGGACATTGCGGTGTTGTCCAATCTTGCCGCCGGCCAGGTCGGCAAGCTGGGCGAGGACTATGTCGAAGGCAAGTTCGATGTCGACGGGTCCATGCGCGAGCTCATGCATCTGGCAGCGGCCATACTGCCGGGCTCGCCGGTGGAGGCGGCCCGGGTTGGCTGGCTGACCGACCTGATTGCCCGTCTGGTTTCGGTGTGGCGCCATTCGGTGGAGCGTGATGCGCGCCAGATCGAGTTTCATTATGACCTGTCGGACGATTTCTATGCCTTGTGGCTGGATCCGCGGCGGGTCTATTCCTGCGGCTATTATCGCGAGCCCGGCTTCAGCGTCGCCCAGGCTCAGGAGGCCAAGCTCGATCACATCTGCCGCAAGCTCGATCTGCGCGAGGGCGAGCGTTTCCTGGATGTGGGTGCGGGCTGGGGCGGCCTCCTGTTGTGGGCGGCCGAGCACTATGGAGTGAATGCCACGGGCATTACCCTGTCACGCAACCAGCACGCCTATGTCAATCGCCTGATCGAGGAGAAAGGCCTGACGGGACGCGTGCGTATGGATCTGCTGGACTACCGGCACCTCGATGATGCGCAGCCGTTTGACAAGATTGCCTCCGTGGGCATGTTCGAGCACGTCGGGCGCGCCCAGCTCAAGGCCTATTTCTCCAAGCTGCGAGGCCTGCTGCGCCCGGGCGGGCTGTTGCTCAATCACGGCATCACCGCCGGTGGTATCGACAATACGAGCCTGGGCGCAGGCATGGGGGATTTCATCGAGAAATTCATTTTCCCGGGCGGTGAGCTCACCCATATCAGCCAGGTGCTGGTCAGTCTGGCCGAAGGGGGGCTCGAGGATCTCGACATCGAGAATCTGCGTCCGCATTATGCACGCACGCTATGGGCCTGGAGCGATGCGCTCGAAGCGCGGCTGGATGAGGCGCGCGCCACCCTGTCGGGCGAGCAGGGCGAGCGTTCGCTACGCGCCTATCGTATGTATCTGGCGGGTTGTGCCATGGGTTTCGAGCATGGCTGGATTGCACTGCATCAGGTACTGGCGGCACGCCGGGGCTCTGCGCGCGCCGATGAGCTCGATTATCCGGATGATCTCAGCTATCCGTGGCGGCGCGATTACATCTATCGCGAGCGTTCCTGACGCCGCGTGCGGCCTGTTCAGTGTTCGCCGGCCTGCAACAGGCGAAACATCTCGTGCCGGTCGGGACGTCGCTTGCCCTGCCAGATGACGTCGCTGCCCGGCGGGGTGGTCACGCGGCCGCCGCGCACGGCCGCCGGTGACGTCTGTTGCAGCACCAGCGGGCAGCCGGCCTGGTTCGACAGCCGTATGCCGTCGAATACCAGAAAGGAGGCGCGCTGGCCCTGGCCGACGTCCAGCATGCCCACGCACGGCACATCGCCCCGGGCGAGCAGAACCTGCTTCAGCTCGGCGGAAACCTGCCGGTAGCTGCGCACATAATCCAGTACCGGCATCCAGAGTGTTGCCAGCAGCAGCCAGGTGGCAATCAGCCCACCGGCCGACAGTACCGTGCCGCGCCACAGCGCCGCCGGACGGCTGACCAGCCGCCAGCGGACCAGCGCCAGCCAGAGCAGGGTGCCCACGGCAGCAATGGATACCGGTATCCAGGACAGGGCGGGTTCGTAACCCGCCGTCTGGCGTGCGATATTGCGTGCAATCTGCGCCGGCCAGCCGGTGTGCAATGCAACCCAGCCCAGCCAGACCGTGGCACAGGTCAGCGTGAAGCACATGACGGCAAACCAGTCGAGCGAGTTCACCACACCGCGGCGCAAGGTGGGCAGGGCAAAGGAGGCCAGTACGGCACAGGGCACGGCCAGCAGGCTGTATTCCGGTTCGAAGACGGAATCGCGCACAAACATACCGAGCAGCGGCATGAGGGCAAACATCGCAGGCACCCAGATATGGGGTGCGTGCAGCCACTGGCGCCAGCGCCACAGGGCCAACAGTGCGAACGGCCAGGTGGGCCACAGGAACCAGGGCAAGTCACGCAGCACGCCGGCCAGATTGGCGGGATTGAAGACGCGCAGTCCCGTGAGCTGATCCTGCCACCACAGTATTGCGCTTGCCGGCGTCGCCTGCCACGCCGCCCACCACCAGGAAAGAACGAGGGTGGCGGCCAGTGCGAGTGCGGCTGTCAGCCAGTACCGGCGTGCCCACAGGCCTGTTCCGGGGCGCCAGCACAACAGTGTGCCCAGAAATACGGGCATGGCACCCATCGGGCCGCGTGCAAGAAAGCTTGCCGCCAGTGCCAGGCCCAGGGTAAAGGCACCCCAGGCGGGACGGTCGAGCATGCGGGCCACGGAATAGAATGCCAGCGCCTGGAAGGCAATGAGTGCCGGGACGCCCGAGGTCTCATGCATGCGCCAGATGATGCCGACGGTGGCCACGATGAGCAGCAGGGCGGCATCGGCGATCATACGCCCGTAATCCGGTGCGCCGGGTTCGCCGCCGAAAGGCAGCGCCAGCGGTTGTGCTTCCGGACGACGTCCGAGCAGATAGCTGCCGTACCAGACTGACAGGCACATCAAGGCAAACCACAGCAGATTGGGAATGCGCGAGGCGATGATGGCGCCGTCCAGAGGGCCGGCAAACAGGCTGAATAACGGTCCCAGCACATAGATGCTGAGTGCTCCGGCCCAGCTGGCCAGTGGTCCGGGCAGTGGTATGACGTCTGCTGCCGGCGCCGGTGCCGGCAGCAGCCAGTGGCCGGGTTGCCACCCATCCACAATGGCAAGCATGCTGGCCAGCCCGGCAACGTCGTCGGTCTTCCAGGGATCGCGAAAGAACAGCCCCGCCAGAATGTAGACCACACCGACAATCAGCAGCACAATGCGCGGCAGCTTGGCAGTGGCCGGGGATGTAAGGCGGGCGGGTGTGGAGGGCAGGGCAGGCACGGACGCTTGAATTCTGGGCAACGACAGCTACTGGGCGATGACAGCCCATCTTAGATTGAAAAAGGCAGCCGTGGGGCTGCCTTTGCAAAACGCTGGGCGCCGGCTGCCCTGGACGCTGCCTGTCAGGACTTGCGCAGGGTACCGGCCGTGCGTGCGAACCGGGCGCGGAACTTCTCGACCCGGCCGGTTTCGACGATGCGCGTCTGGGCGCCGGTATAGAAGGGATGCGACTCGGACGTCACATCACACTTGAACAGCGGGTAGGTCTTGCCATCGATATCGATGGTTTCACGGCTGTTCAGCGATGAGCGCGAGATGAAGTGATTGCCTGTCTGCTGATCCAGGAACACCACTTCACGGTATTCGGGGTGGATGCCTTCTTTCATTTCGGATTCCTGTTTGTGGTTGCCCAGCGTGGTTTTCCATTCAAGCCTGCTATATTAACACGCCGGCCGCTGATTTCGGCAAGCACGCATGAATACGCACGGATCAAACCGGGTCGTGCCGCTTCATGCCGGGCGCCGGCACTGGCAAGCTGGGGGCATTCACGTCATTCCAGCGAGCCCGTCCATGAAGCCTTCCGATCTCGTCCCGCTCTCCGAACGTCCGCGCGAGCGCCTCCTGGCGCACGGGGCGCATGTACTGACTTCGGCCGAGCTGCTTGCCATCATCCTGCGCACCGGCGTCAAGGGCCGTGACGCCGTGGCGCTGGGCCACGCCTTGCTGGACGAGTTTGGCGGCCTGCGTGCACTGCTGGCCGCAGATGCCGCGCGCCTGCTGCGCATCCATGGCCTTGGCGTGGCCAAGGTATGCGAGCTGCAGGCTATCAGCGAGCTGAACCGGCGTGCCCTGGAAGAGGAACTGCGCCGGGGCGTGGCGCTCGATCGCCCCGAGCGCGTGCGCCAGTATTGCATCACCCACCTGGGGCATCTGAGCATAGAGCATTGTATGGCCCTTTATCTGGACAGCCAGTTCCGGCTCATTGCTGCCGAGGAAGTGTCGCGCGGGACGCTGACGCAGGCTTCCGTCTATCCGCGCGAAATCGTCAAGGCCTCTCTGGGTCATCATGCCGCCGCTCTCATTCTTGCGCACAACCATCCCAGCGGTGTGGCCGAGCCCAGTCAGGCGGATCTTGCCCTGACACGTCATCTCAAGAGTGCGCTCGCCCTGGTGGATATCCGTCTGCTGGATCATCTGATCGTGACGGGCAACGGTGCCACTTCACTGGCCGAGCGGGGGCAGGTGTAGTGCATCGCTCCCAATACCCTTTCCCAATACCCCTTCCTGAACCATGCCCTGACGATTCAGCGCCTGTCCGGCGCGTTACAATGCCGGGCAACCGTTTAATTGCTCACGTCATCATTCGTGCCGTTTTCCGCCCAATCCTCCGCCGCGCGTGCGGGGCCAGCTTCTTATCTGACCCTGCATTATCGTATCGAGTTCCTGTCCGGCCCTCTTGCCGGGCAATGTTTCGTCGACACTTTCACCGATCGGCCTGCCACCCTGCAGATGGGCATGGGGCAATGGGCCGATGGTATCGAGTCGCGTCTGGTCGGCCTGACGGAAGGCGATCAGCTCGAGTTCGATCTTCCGGCTGATGAGGCCTATGGCCGTCGCAATCCCGAGCTGGTCCAGACGCTGTCGCGAGAGTTTCTCGAGCGCCACGCCGATCCCGAAGGCAGTTTCGAGCCCGGCGATATGGTCGAGTTCGTGGCGCCCAATGGCGGGCGCTACTCGGGTGTGCTCAAGGCCTGGACTGACGAGGGTGTGGTATTTGACTTCAATCACCCGCTCGCCGGCCATGACCTGCGTATCGAAGTCTATTTGCTGGGGGTCCTGTAATGTCCGATTCTCCATTTCAAGCGCTGGCGCCCGAGGTGGTGCTTGCCGAGCCGCGCGGGTTCTGCGCGGGCGTCGATCGTGCGATCGATATCGTCGAGCGGGCGCTCGAGCTGCATGGCGCGCCCATCTATGTGCGTCACGAGATCGTGCACAACCGTTATGTGGTCGAGGATCTGCGACGCAAGGGCGCCATCTTCATCGATGATCTCGAGGATGTGCCCGGCGGCTCCATCGTCATCTTCTCGGCGCATGGCGTATCGCGTGAGGTGCGTGCCCAGGCCGACGCACGCGGTCTGCGGATCTTCGATGCCACCTGCCCGCTGGTGACCAAGGTACATGTGGAGGTTGCACGCATGCGTGCGGCCGGCCGTGAAATCATCATGATCGGCCACAAGGGCCACCCCGAAGTGGAAGGGACGCTGGGCCAGGCCGAAGGCGGCATGTATCTGGTCGAGACGGTCGGGGATGTGCAGGCGCTGCAGGTGCGCGATCCGGATAATCTGGCCTTCGTCACCCAGACGACGCTGTCGGTGGATGATGCACGCACGATTGCGGATGCGCTGCGTACGCGCTTTCCGGGTATTGCCGAGCCCAAGAAGAGCGATATCTGCTACGCAACGCAGAACCGGCAGGATGCCGTCAAGATCATGGCGCCCGAGTGTGATCTTGTCCTTGTGGTCGGCAGCCCCAACAGTTCGAATTCGAACCGGCTGCGCGAAGTGGCCGAGCGCAAGGGATCGCGCGCCTATCTGATCGATGATCCCGCCCAGATCAATCCGGCCTGGCTGGAAGGCAGCCGGCGCATTGGCGTCACGGCCGGCGCATCGGCCCCGGAAATTCTCGTGCAGCGCGTACTGGCGCATCTGAAGTCCCTGGGTGCGGCTTCGGTGCGCAGCCTGCCGGGCATCAAGGAAAATGTCTCCTTCCCTCTGCCGCGTGAACTGTCACGCAAGAAATCCCTGCAGGCGAAAGAATGAAACTGTACAGCTATTTTCGCAGCTCGGCGGCCTATCGGGTGCGCATCGCCCTCAATCTGAAAGGCCTGGCGCATGACATCGTGCCCGTTGATCTGCGCGCGCCCAATGGCGGCGAGCATCATGGTGCGGCCTATCGTGCCATCAATCCCGCCGGCCTGGTGCCGGCACTGGAAGATCAGGGCCAGGTGCTGGACCAGTCGCTGGCCATCATCGAATATCTCGAGGAAACCCATCCCGATCCGGCGCTGCTGCCCGCAGATGCCCTGGGGCGGGCCCGCGTGCGTGCGCTGGCGCTGACGGTGGCCTGTGACATCCACCCGCTGAATAATCTGCGCGTCCTGCGATATCTGAAGCATAGTCTGGGGGCGGATAATGCCGCGCGGGATGCCTGGTATGCGCACTGGGTGATGGCCGGCCTGAAGGTGCTCGAGGCCCGGCTGGCCTCCGAGTCGCAGACCGGACGCTTCTGTCATGGTGATCAGCCCGGGCTGGCCGACGCCTGTCTGATACCGCAAATGCTGAACGCGCGTCGCGTCGATTGCGATCTGGGCGATCTGCCCGTACTGCTGCGCATCGAGGCGGCCTGCATGGCGCTGGACGCCTTTCGCTGCGCTGCTCCTGAAAACCAGCCCGACCACACTGTCTGATGGCCGATATCCGCATTGCCGCCGTGCTCAAGCGCTACGGCGAAAACACGATCATCGATCGATTGAGCCTCGACATTCATCATGGCGAGTTCTTCACCCTGCTGGGACCCAGCGGCTGTGGCAAGACGACACTGCTGCGCATGATTGCCGGTTTCGTCAATCCGGATGAAGGCCAGATCTTCATCGACGGGCAGGACGTCACCTGGCTGGCGGCCCACAAGCGCGAGACCGGCATGGTGTTTCAGGACTACGCCCTGTTTCCCGACAAGACGGTATTCGACAATGTGGCCTATGGCCTGCGCGTGCGGCGCTGCTCGGCTGCCGATATCCGCCGCCGGGTGAACGACATCCTGGAGCGCGTCGAGCTCGGGCATCTGCAACAGCGCTACCCCGGTGAGCTCTCGGGCGGCCAGCGTCAGCGCGTGGCGCTGGCGCGTGCGCTGGTGATCGAACCCCGTGTGCTGCTGATGGATGAGCCGCTGTCCAATCTGGATGCCAAGCTGCGCATCCAGATGCGCGATGTGATCCGCCAGCTGCAGCGCGAGCTCGACATCACGGCCATCTTCGTCACGCATGACCAGGAAGAGGCGCTGTCCATGTCGGATCGCATTGCCCTGTTGCGCAGCGGCCGGGTCGATCAGCTCGACAGTCCTGAAGGCCTGTATGCCCGTCCTGTGTCGGCGTATGCGGCGGACTTCATCGGTGCCGCCAACCTGATTCGCGTGGATGCGGCCCAGGCGTCGCCGTCGGGCGTGCGTCTGACGGTCAACGACAGTGTGATCGACCTGGACGAGCCGCTTATCGACGGCCCCGTCCAGCTGGCGGCCCGGCCCGAACATCTGTCGCTGGAGGCAGCGCAGGCCGAAGCGGCGCCACCGGTGCAAGGTGTGCCGGGCGAGGTTCTCTACCGCCGCTATCTCGGTTTCAAGGCGACTTATGCCGTACGCCTTCCGGATGGGCAGGTCGTGAATGTGGATGTCCATTCAGGCACTGATCCCGTTCATGCGGAAGGCGCGGCCGTGCGCCTGCATTTCGGGCCGGGCTGTCGTCTGGTGAGGGTCTGACGGGTATGTTCGGCCTGTCCGCAAGATACCGGCCCTCGGCGTGGGGCATTACGGCGATGCTGTGCCTGGCCTTGCTGGTGCTCCTGGTACTGTGGCCCCTGATCACGCTGTTTCAGCACAGTGCCCTGGACATGCAGACCGGCAAGGTCAGCCTCGACGGTTTTCGCACCTTCTTTTCCGACAGCACCTATACCGAAGCTTTCCTCAACACCATACGGCTGGGGCTGACGTCCGTGGCCGGCACGTTGTTGCTGGGTGCACCGCTGGCCTATGTGGTGGCGCGCTATGACTTCCCGGGCAAGAGTGTGGTGGCGCTGTTGCCGCTGGCCACCATCGTGCTGCCCGACATCATCGTCTCGCAGGCCTGGCTGATGCTGCTGGGGAACAACGGCGTCGTGCGCCTGTTCCTGGAAGACTTCGGCATCTATCTGCCCAGCTTCTATGGCTGGTTCGGGATGTGTTTCGTACTCATCCTGAATGACTACACCTATGTCTATATTGGCATGCTGGCGGCGCTGAAGGCCATAGATGGCAGCATAGAGGAAGCAGCCGTCAACCTGGGTGCCAGCAATCTGCGCCGTGCCCTGACGGTGACCCTGCCGGTGCTTGCACCGGCGCTGGTGATCAATGCCATGATCGTCTTCACGCTGGCGGTGGATAATTTTTCCATCCCCATGATCGTGGGCGGCCGCGTCGATGTGTTGTCTTCGCTCACCTACACGACATTTCTCTCCGAAATGGGGGGTGATCCCACCATGCAGAGCGTGCTTGCGGTGGCCTCGGTGGTGCTGGTCGGTCTGGTGCTGTTCGTGCAGAAGCGCCTGGTGGAGCGCAAGACCTATCACATGCAGCAGGGGCGGGCGCCCCGTCCCGTGCGTGCCCGGGGGATGGCCGCCGTGTTGCTGACCGGTGTCGCCGTGGTGTTCGTGGCGTTTTCCATGATTCCTGCCAGCATCGTCATCGTCGGCGCCTTCACCAAGGCCAGCGGGCCGGTGATGCAGTATGGGCAGTTCACGCTGGACAACATGATCAGGGCGTTGCGCTATGCGCCCGAGCCCATCATCAATTCCGTCATGCTGGCGAGTGTGGCGACCGTGGCCGGGACTTTCTTCGCCATCGTCACCAGCTACCTCATCGTCAAGAAGCGCATGTGGGTCGTGGGCGTGCTGGACTATGTCGTCATGCTGCCCCTGGCCATTTCGGGGACGGTGCTGGGCATTGCGCTCATCCATACCTACAACAGCGGCTTCCTGGTGCTCACGGGAACCTGGGTGATCATGGCGGCCGCCTATTTCGTGCGCAAGGTGCCGTTTTCCATCCGCTCGGCCTCGTCCTCGCTCTACAGTATTCCCGACTCGATAGAGGAGGCATCCATCAATCTTGGTGTGGCGCCACTGGCCAGTTTCTTCAAGGTGGTTCTGCCGCTGATGAAGCCGGCGATTCTTGCCGCCGCCATCCTGATGTGGGTCACTTCACTGGCGGAAATTTCCGCCACCATCGTGTTGTACTATGGCGGCATGGAAACCATGCCCATACAGATGTTCCGCCAGATCGATGCGGGTTATCTGGCCACGGCCTCATCGTATGGGGTCATGCTCATGGTGGTCATCCTGGTGCCCGTCTATCTGGCCGTGCGTTTCCTCAAACTGGATCTGTTCGGCGGTCGTTGAAGCATCTGCGGCCTGTGATCAGGTTTTATCATCACACTCAAGGACAAGAATCATGCAAATGACAACAGGCCTGAAGCGCCTCGTATTACCGGTGCTGGCCAGCGCAGCCCTGATGTGGGGGCAGGCCGGCGTGGCGGCCGAGGCGGTGATCTACACCTCCAACAATGTGCAGGTGATAGACACGGCGCTGGATATTGCGCGCGATGTCGCGCCCGATCTGAAGGTGCAGAAGGTGACCTCGGGCACGGGCGCCCTGATGAAACGCATCGAGGCGGAAGTCGCCAACCCCCTGGGCGATGTCGTCTGGGGCGGGGGTTTCGGTACTATGGCCGCCTTTGCGCATAATTTCGAGAGCTATGTCTCGCCTGAAGCTGCAGGCATGGACCCGCAGTTCATCGGCAAGGATAAGCTGTGGACGGGTACGAACGCGCACGTGATGATCATCATGGTCAACGAGCGTCAGCTGCGGGGTATGCCCGCACCCACGCGCTGGAGTGATCTTTTCGATCCCAAGTGGAAAGGCAAGATCATCATCGGTGATGCAGGCAGCTCGGGCAGTGCCTATGACCAGGTCTATGGCATCCACCAGCTGTACGGTGCGGACGGACTGAATCAGCTGGCCGCCAATGTCGATGTCTCCAAGAGCTCGGGCCAGGTGTACAAAAGCGTCGCAAATGGTGAGTATCCAATTGGCATCACCATGGAATATGCCGCCTACGCCTACATTGCCGGCGGACAGAAAGGGATAAGCATTGTCTATCCGGAAGATGGCGCATTTGTGGCTCCCGAGGCAGTGGCCGTCATCAAGAATCCGCGCAATGGCGCCGAAGCGGCGCATCAGATCTACGACATCCTGCTGTCCAAGGCGGTACAGGAGGCCGAGCTGGTGCAGAATTTCCGCCGGCCCACGCGCGCCGACATCGATGTTGCGGCACTGACCAAGCTGCCCAACGTGTCGGATTTCAAGGTGGAACCCACGGATCCCATGGAAGCGGCAGCACGTTATGACGAGATCATCGGACTGTGGCAGAAGGCGGTGGCTGCCGCCAGGTAGCGGAGTCAGGCGTTCGCTTCGGCGGGTTTTCAGGCCTGAAGCGCGCGTGACGCCCACAGGTGGGCGGCCGCCAGTGCCCGCCAGGGCGTGAAGTCGGCCAGCCAGGCCTGGGTCTGCGCGGTCGAGGCCGCCTTTTCCTGCCCCAGCAGGGTGCCCAGGGCATTGCGCACGGCGACATCGCCGTGCAGTGAACCGTCCAGCCAGCCATAGCCGCGCAGCAGGGTATAGCTGGCGGTCCAGGGGCCAATGCCGCGCAGGGCCAGCAACTGGTCCTGCATGTCCGGAATGGGCGGCGCGTCGAGCCAGGCATCCAGAGGCAGACGACCGTCGACGACGGCATGACTGATCAATTCCAGCGTTTGCGCCTTGGTGCGTGACAGGCCGGCCGCCTGCATGGTTTCCTGTGACATGGCTGCAACGATGGCGGCATCCGGATGGCAGTACAGGCCATCCGGGTGGTGCAGGCCGGCCGCCTGCACGAAACGCCGCCGGATGGCGGTAGCAGCCTTGACACTGATCTGCTGGCCCAGCACTGCCCAGGCCAGGGCTTCGAATGGTGTGGCGGTGACAGCCACACGCAGGCCTGACTGCGCCTTCACCAGCGGGCCCAGGCTCGGGTGTGCGGCCACTGCCGCCTCGAAGCCGGCAATATCCTGATCCAGCCCCGTCATGCGCACCAGCATTGCGCGCAATTCGGCTTGCGATGGCGCAGGGCCGCCGTCAACACGCATGCGGGCATCCAGCCGGCGATCCGAGAGGGCAATGTCGAGCAGGGCGGGGCGGCCATGCCAGGCCAGCCCCTTGCGCAGACCGTCGGCGGTCGACGCTTCGCTTCCGCCCGCATCATCACGCAGGTGGTAGCGCAGGAAATCATTGCTGCGAAAGTCTGCGGGAAGTGTGATCTGGCAATCGGTGTGCATAGGCCGGCCTCAGGTCTCGGTGCCGGGCGTCGGTTCAACGCCGGCCTCTTTTGTGGCCACCCGGCGTGTCTGGCCCGGTGCATTCCGGCCGAACAGTGCATCTTCGATGTTGCTCAGCTGACGCACGTCGACGGGTGCGGCATGCCCGTGGCGATCGCGCCCGAAGTGTACGACCGTCTGGGGGTAGGGGATCTCGATGCCGGCGGCGTCGAAATGTTCCTTGACCAGCCGGTTGAAGGCCCGCTGTATGGCCCACTGGTTGCCCGGAGTGGTCTTGATGAGTACCCGCAACGTGAAGCCGCGCTCGTCAAGCGAGGTGACGCCGGGCAGGGAGATGTCGTCCAGCAGCTCGGGTGCCAGCTTGGGATCCTGCTTCAGTACTTCGAAGGCGGCGCGCAACTGGGCGGTCGCATGTTCGACGCTTTCACGGTGGGCGATGCGATATTCGCCGTAATGGTAGCCGTAGTCCCGCGTGTGGTTGGCAAGCTTGTCTATCGCAGAAAACGGAATCAGGTGATAGCCGCCGTCCATGGTGCGGATGACGACCGAGCGGATGCTGATCCGCTCGACGGTGCCAAACAGCCCGGCCACCTGCACCACATCATTCTGGTTCATGCCGTTTTCCAGCTGGATGAAGATGCCGGTGATCACATCCTGCACCAGCTTCTGAGCGCCGAAACCAATGGCCAGACCGGCAACCCCGGCCCCGGCGACCAGTGGCCCGATATCGATGCCGATCTGCGAAAGCACGACCAGGGTGGTCAGCGTGGTAATGGTGACTGCAGCAGCACTGCGCAGCAGCATGAGCAGGGTTTTCTCTCTTTCGGTCGGGCCGTGGGGACCACCCGACTTGCCCAGGCGATGCTCTATCATCGCTGCGAGCACCGTCCAGCTGATTGCGGCGATCAGCAGGATGATGGCGATATGGAGAATTGTGGACAGAAAGGCCTGGGCCTGCGTGGAAAACAGCCAGTCAGCCAGATTGAAGGCATGCCAGGCATCCAGTATCACGAGGCTGGTTGCAATGAAGATGAACAGGCGCACGCCGCGCAGAAAGGCGGGCACATAGGCATTGATGCGTGCTTCCAGTGAGGGCAGGGTCCTGCGCCATTGGTGCGGCAGTTCGATGCGTCGCGCAACCCGGTTCGATACCATGGCAATCAGGGTGCTGCCCACCAGCAGCGCGATCAGGGTCTGCGCCGTGGCCTGACCCATGAAACCGAGGGCTTCCTGCGAGTCGGTCTGGCTGACAATGAAGAGCACGCTGAAATAAGCGATCACCAGCCAGTGCCAGGTGCGCGCCAGCACACGCAGCAAGGTGCCGGAAAGCGCGGCGCTGGCGTCGTCGGCATGCTGTTCCAGGGCCCGACGCACAATATGGCGTCGCGACCAGATCACGTTTGTGGCGTACACATACACCGCCGTCATCACGAACAGACCCAGGATATGCCCCAGTGCCGGGATCATCAGGGCCTGGATCATGGGTACGACCAGCAGCAGCGTATATCCCGTGATGCCCAGAATGTTTCCCAACCAGCGATTCCAGAAACGCGCCGCGCCGGTCGGCATGGGCAGCAGGCGCAGGCCGGGATAGTTTGGACTGAAGGTGGCGATCGATATTGTCTTGAGGCCCTGCACGACCATGAATGCCGTCAGAAACTGGGTGGCCGCCAATGCGCTCATGGGGCCGCCCAGTGGCGCCACGACGACGCTTCCATAGCCGGCGAGCGCCGACACGCCTATCATCAGCAGATTGAGCGCGAAAGCAAGGATGACGGCGATGAGCTTGCGCCCGTTGCTGTGCGTGGTGAGCTGGTGCAGCGAGGTGCGGCGGCGCGTGGCAGCCCGGCGGGTGTCGGCTTCCCGGTTCTTGCGGGCCACCCATTGCTCCAGCCGGGCCAGCGTAGCCCGCAGGACGATGTGCAGCGTGTGCCATGTGAGCACGACAACCAGCAGGGCGAGCGCCAGGCTCTGGAGTGCCGGCAGTGAGCGCTGCATACTGATGCCCGGTACGCTTTCCCCGCGCATTATCTGACCCGCCAGACGCACGGTTTGCGAGAAGTTGGTCTGAAGCTCGCTCGCCAGGCGCTGCAGTCGCCATGAAATTTGGCTTCCGGGCAGGTCGACGTCGAGCAGGGAGCGTGTCGGTGCCGCCGCCGGTGCTGCCGGCGGATCGCCGGCCAGGCGCCGCAGTTCCTGGATGAGCTGATCGCGCGATTGCGGGTTCTCCAGCAGGTCGGCCAGTATTCCGTAGCTCGCCGGTGCCGTTTCCTGTGCATTGCCCGGCAGGGGCAGCCATACCAGAGCCATCAGCAGGAGCAGACAGACCAGATACGATCTCAGCCTGGTCATTGGTCGCCGGAGGGAAGCGAGGTCGGGTGCAGTCATGCCGAAAATGCCCAGCCAAAAGGGGCAGGGTACCATTCAGGCCCGGCGTCTGGCCAGTGAAGGCGACGGCGGCATTCTGCGGTTAGAATGCTGTGATCCGGGCGTTTACCAAAGCCTGTAGTATTGCACCCTCAATAAAACGATGGCCGCGGGGTGTTTCCTCCGGCCTGCTTCGGGAGACCCATCATGAAGCTGTTGCCCTCGTTAGCCCTGCTGGCAGCCCTTGCCCCGCTTGCCGTGGCGGCCGCACCCCTGAAGGTTGGTATTGCCAACGATATTTCCGGCCCCTTTGCCGCCATAGGCGCCGAAGCGCGCGATGGTTTCAATCTGGCCATCAAGGAGCTGGGCGGTACCCTGGGAGGGCAGCCGGCAGAGTTCATCCAGACGGATATGGGTGGCAATCCCGATCAGGCACGCCAGCTGGTGAATCGTTACCTGAAGCGGGACAAGATCGACTTCTTCACCGGCCCCATCGGCTCGAACGTGGCGCTGGCGGTAGGGCCGGTGCTGTTCAAGGCCCAGGTGCCCTATCTGTCCAACAATCCGGGGCCCAGCCATTATGCGGGCGAACAGTGCAACCGTTTCTGGTTCGGCATGTCCTACCAGAACGATACTTTTGACGAGGCTGCCGGCAAGGTGGCTTCGGATCGCGGCTATGACGACGTGATCATCATGGGCCCGGACTACCCGGCCGGACGCGATGCGCTCAATGGTTTCAAGCGCGAGTACAAGGGCGAGGTGTCCCAGGAGATCTACACCCGCCTGGGACAGATCGACTATGCCGCCGAAATCGCCCAGATCCGCGCCGCCAAGCCGCAGGCGCTGTTCATCTTCCTGCCCGCAGCCATGGGGATCAACTTCATCAAGCAGTTTGTGTCAGCCGGCCTGTCCGAGGACATTGTGCTCATTGGTCCGGGTTTCTCTGCGGACGAGGACATCATCCAGGCTGTGGGCGAGCCCATGCTGGGCATGTTCAATACCGCACAGTGGGCACATGATCTGGATTTGCCGCGCAACCGGCATTTCGTCGAGCGCTTCCGCAAGGAATATGAGGGTCGCTACCCTTCCGTCTATGCCGCCCAGGCCTATGACGTCATCATGGCCATCAATGCAGCCGTGACGCAGCTCGACGGCGATGTGAGTGATCGCGACGCCGTCGTGGCCACGCTGGAAAAGGCGGATTTCGAGTCGGTGCGGGGCGATTTCCGCTATGGCATCAACCACTACCCCATCCAGTCGTACTACCTTCGCGTCATCGATCGGGATGATCAGGGGGTGATCACCAACCGGCTGGTAGGCAAGGTCTTCGACGAATACCAGGATGCTTTCGTCGGTCAGTGCAAGATGTAAGACGGCAGGTCTGAACACCCGATGTCGTGGACGCTGATTCTGGAGCAGGCCCTCAACGGCCTGCAGTTCGGCCTGATGCTGTTTCTGATCGCCGCAGGCCTGACGCTGGTCTTCGGCATCATGGATATCCTCAATCTGGCGCATGGTTCGCTGTACATGGCGGGGGCCTATGTGGCGGCCGCGACCATGGCAGCCACCGGCTCCTTCCTGCTGGCGGTGGGTGTGGCGATGGCGGCCAGTCTGGTCGTGGGACTGGTGCTGGAGCTGCTTGTCATGCGCCATCTGGTGGTGCGTGACCACCTGGCCCAGGTGCTGGGTACCTATGCCGTCATCCTGATCGCCAACGATGTGATGCGTATGATCTGGGGGCCGGCGCCGGTGATGCTGGCCATGCCGGCGGCGCTTGCCGGTCCGGTACGGCTGATGCCCGATCTTCTGTACCCTGCCTACCGGCTGATGATCATTGCCGTTGGACTGCTGGCGGCGCTGGGCTTGTACTGGTTCGTCACGCGCACACGCGCAGGTGTGCTGGTGCGTGCCGGCGCGTCGAACCGGACCATGGCCACGCTCATGGGTGTACGTGTGCCTCTGCTGTTTCTGGGTGTTTTCTGCCTGGGCGCCATGCTGGCGGCCGTGGCCGGCGCCCTGCTGGGGCCGGTGACGGCGGTCGAGGTGGGCATGGGTGAAGAAGTCCTCATCATGGCGCTGGTCTGTATCGTCATCGGCGGTATTGGTTCCATCCGGGGTGCATTCGTCGGCGCCTTGCTGGTGGGCATGGTGGATACGGCGGGTCGCGCGTTTCTGCCCATGGTGCTGCGCGCGATCTTCCCGCCCGCCGTGGCTTCGAGTGTGGGGCCCACGCTGGCCGCCATTGCCATCTATCTGCTCATGGCCGCCGTGCTTGTCCTGCGTCCCAGCGGCCTGTTTCCGGCGCGAGGCTGAGTGATGGCAGTGTCGGGTCGTGCGTGGTCGTGGGTTCTGCTCGGTGTACTTGTTCTGTTTCCCCTGACGGCCTTGTGGCTGGGCGATGACTTCTACGTATCCTGGCTGCGCCGGGTGCTGATCTTCGCCATTGCCGCCACCAGTCTGAACCTGGTACTGGGCTACGGCGGTCTGGTCGCTCTGGGGCATGCCGCCTTCTTTGGCGCCGGTGCCTACGGGGTGGTGATACTCTCGGCAGCCGGACTGGAGTCGGGCCTGCTGATCTGGCCGGCGGCAGCCCTGCTTGCCGGTATGCTTGCCTGGCTGGTGGGCGCTATCTCGCTGCGCACGCGTGGCGTGTATTTCATCATGATCACGCTGGCGTTTGCCCAGATGGTCTATTACTTCTTCATCTCGCTGCGCCAGTTCGGTGGCGAGGATGGTGTCAACCTGTATGCGCGCAGCCGGCTGCCGCTGGTGGACACCGAGGACGAGCTGGTCTTCTATTACCTCGTCTTGCTATGCTTCGTCCTGGTCTCCTGGCTGTTCGGGCGTCTGGTCGAGTCGCGTTTCGGCAAGGCGCTGGCGGGCGTACGCGAAAACGCAGAACGCATGGAGGCGCTGGGCTATCCGGTGCAGCGGCTCCAGCTGTGCGCCTTTGTGCTCAGCGGCGTCATGGCAGGCCTTGCGGGTGCCCTCCTGGCGGATCACAATCTGTTCGTCTCGCCCGGCATGATGCACTGGACGCAGTCTGCCCATCTCGTCATCATGGTTCTGGTGGGCGGCATGGGTCTGCGCCACGGCGGCGCGGCGGGCGCAATCGTGATGCTGACGCTCGAAGAGATCCTGCGTCAGCTGACCGAGTTCTGGCATCTGCCGCTGGGCGTCATGCTGTTGCTCATCGTGTTCTTTGCGCCCAGGGGCCTGGCCGGGCTGGGCCTGGGTGTCGACAGGAAAGCGGGCACGTGAGCGCACACGGGATTCTGGAAAGCCGCGATCTGGTGCGCCAGTTTGGCGCATTGCGTGCCATCGACGGTGTCTCCCTGACGGTGGGCGAGGGCGAGATCCACGCGCTCATCGGCCCCAATGGCGCGGGCAAGTCCACGCTGATCCATTTGCTCGCGGGCAGTCTAGTACCGGATCGCGGCAGCTTGTGGCTGCAGGGCAGGGACATCACCCGCATGCCTGCGCATGAGCGTATCCGCGCAGGCCTGGGGCGCTCCTTTCAGATCACCAATCTTTTTGCACGCCTTTCGGTGATGGACAATCTTTTGCTGGCGGCCCAGGCGAGTGCCGGCAGCAGCTTTCGTTTCTGGCGTCCTCGCCATCAGGAAGACGGACTGGTGGTGCGCGCTCATGCACTGGCACAGTTGTGCGCACTGGATGCCGCCGGGTTGAACCGGCCGGCCGGTGATCTGCCGCATGGCGAGCAGCGCAAGCTCGAGTTTGCGCTTGCTCTTGCGGGTGAGCCGCAGGTGCTGCTGCTGGATGAGCCCATGGCGGGCATGGGGCCGGATGAAAGCCGGCGCCTCACCGAGCTGATCGCATCCCTGCGCGGGCGCTGCGCCATGCTTCTGATCGAGCACGATATGCAGGCGGTGTTCAGCCTTGCAGACCGTATATCGGTTCTGGTCGCCGGACGCATCCTGGCCACCGGTACACCGGACGAGATCCGTCGCCATCCGGAAGTGATAAACGCTTATCTGGGTACTGACAATGTAGAGCCGACTTCATCTGATGCCGCTGGTGAGGCGATGGCATGAGGCTGCTGTGTGCAACAGGCCTTGAGGGCGGCTATGGGGCCAGCCAGGTACTGTTTGGCGTGGATCTGCAAGTTGCCCAGGGCGAGGTGGTGACCGTGCTCGGGCGCAACGGCATGGGCAAGACGACCTTGCTGCGCAGTCTGCTCGGTTTGCTGCCACTGAATGCAGGACGGGTGGACTTCAATGGCCGGGATATTACGGGCTGGAGACCGGATCGCATCGCGCGCGCCGGTGTGGCCATCGTCCCGGAAGGAAGACAATGTTTTCCGAATCTTACAGTGCACGAGCACCTTCAGGCCTTTCTTGCCCATCGCAACGACGTATCCGAGTTTTTATGGACGCCGGAGCGTGTATATACATTATTTCCACGCCTGGCAGAGCGCGCCACTCACCTGGGCAATCAGCTTTCCGGTGGTGAACAGCAGATGCTGGCCCTGGGGCGGGCGCTGGTGACCAATCCACGCCTGTTGATACTGGATGAGGCCAGCGAAGGCCTGGCACCCCGGGTGCGCGAGGAGATCTGGCGTTGCCTGGCGCAGCTTCGTGCCATGGGCCAGACCATACTGGTCGTTGACAAGTACATAGAGCGCCTGCTCGAGCTGGCGGACCGGCATGTGATCCTGGAAAGAGGGCGTGTCGTCTGGGAGGGCGACTCCCGGGCGCTGGATGCCGACCGGCGGCTCTGGCAACGCTATCTGGGGGTATAGCCCGCATCAATCCTCATCGGACCAGAGGCGCCAGGTGGGGTACCAGCGATCATGCTGGCGTACCTGCCCGAGATTGGGGTCGTAGCCGGCATCGCGCACCTGGCCGATGAGCGTGAGCGGAATGCGGTTGATGGATTCCAGCGTGCCTTCGGCCCAGAGCCGGCTGATGACGGGATCATCGATGGCTTTCACGAGGGGTTCGGCCTTGATGCGCAACTCCTTGGCATAGAAGGGGTTGGGCTGAGGCTGCCATAGGTAGGGCAATAGCAGATTGAGCTCGAATGCCAGGCGATGGCGGTCACCGGAAAGCCCCAGGGTTTCGAGCAGAAGGAGCTGTTCCCAGAGCAGGTGGGATTCATCCAGCAGGAATTGCGCCCGCCCTTCAGACAGCTCTGCCAGCTCGCGCTGATCCTGGTAATCCTGACGTGTTGTGGACACCGTTTGTGACCAATAGTAGAGCAAAGCGACAGTGCCAACGATGGCCACGATGAATAATACGATCATGGGGCGGTTTCCCGGAAACCGCGCAAGTGCGGCATGCACTGCGCGATGATGTTTGCTGGACTCTGTCCCTTATAGCAAATATCGCACATGGGGTGTATGTGCTTGTGTGCGCCAGGAAAGACATGAGGCGATCCAGTTAAGGTATTGTGCGATACTTGAATTGTGAGTCTGATACCACAGGAGCATTCCCATGAGTGCATCCATCCATATCCGGCGCCTGTACGATGAGCCGGCGGCCGGGCCCGGTTATCGGGTGTTTATTGATCGGCTCTGGCCACGGGGTGTGGCCCGGGAGGCCTTCAGTTTTGACTGCTGGAGCAAGACGCTGGCGCCAACGCCGGACTTGCGCCGGTGGTTTGACCACAAGCCGGCCAACTGGCCCGGGTTCTGTGAGAAATATCGCGGCGAGCTGCGCTCGCCGGAACAGCAGCAGGCCATGAGCGCGCTGCTGGATGAAGCCGGCAAGCAGGATATCGTCCTGCTTTACGGCGCGCGCGATACCCGGCACAACCACGCCATTGTGCTGGCAGAGGAATTGCAACGCCTTCGCGATTCGCGCCAGATGCAGACCTGAATGGCATGAAACGCCGCCCGGGCCTGAAGTTTTTCCCCGCCCCCGTCTTCTGGCCGTCGCGCATCCCGCTGGCCTTCAAGCTGGCCCTGATCGGCATCGTGGTGGTGGCGCTGGCAGGTGTCAATTTCTATTTTGCCCGGACGGTGATGAAAGACGGCGATCATATCGCAGGTGTCGTCAGCGTTGCGGGCAAGCTGCGCATGCTGAGCCGCAAGATCGAAATCGATGTCATGCAATACATCGGGCTCCCGAAACAGAACGCACGCCCCGTACGTAACGGCATGGCGGAATTCGAACAGTTGATGCAGGCCCTGTCGCAAGGCGGCCGTGTCTTTGATACGCAACTGCCGCCCATGAATGCGTGGCACCGTCATCTTCTGGATGCGGTGCGGCGTCACTGGATACAGTACCGCGTCGATATTGAAGCCATACTCGTGGCCAGGCTTTACGAGAATGCCGACCCGGGTGCGGTTTCGCCCGAAAACATGCTCGCACTGCATCGCCAGTCCCTGTCGCGCGCCACGGCACTGCTGCACGCATCGGAGCAGATGGTGGCAAGCATCCTTCGTGATCTGGAATTCAGCCAGCAGCGTGCGGTCAGGCGTTTGTTATGGTCCATCGGGCTGCTCATTGTCGCGCTCATTCTCTCACTGCTCATCATGCATCGCAGCGTGGCACGCCCGCTGGGGCAGCTGATTGCCGGTGCGCGGCGCGTTGCCCGTGGCGATTATCACGTGCGTTTCCGGCATCGATCCCGTGACGAACTCGGTGCGCTCGCGGCAACGCTCGATGACGCAGTCCGGAAGATGAGCGCCACCGTCGATGAGCAGCGGCGCAAGTATCATGGCCTGCAGCTCAGCGAACACGTCCTGAAAGGGCTGGCGGAAATGCCCGGGCTCGGGGTGTGCAGCATTCTGCATCGCCAGTTGATCTACGCCAACCAGAATCTGGCGGACCTGCTGGGTTATGAAAGTGCGGATCAGCTGCTGGACGTGAGCACACAAAGTCTCTTCGTCGACAGCAACTGCCGTCACTTCTGGGACCAGGATGCGTTGCAGGGCATGGATCCCCAGGGTGTGAGTGTGCGCTGTCTTGCACGACGACTCGACGGCAGCCAGGTGCTGATCGATATACAGGGTCAGCGCCGCATGCAGGGCGAAGAAGTGTTTGCCGTCTGTCTCGTACGCATGGCATCCGCCGAAAACATGGCCGGCGCTACCAGCGAACCTCTGAAATGTTGATCTCGACCCGCCGGTTGGGTGCCAGGCACTGGATGAGCTGATTGCGGGGCTGGTCCGGGCATTCCACTACCGGATTGCGCGAACCCGCACCACGGGCGCTCACCCGATCGGCCATCAGGCCTTCTGCGACCAGCACCTCACGCACCGCTTCTGCACGCCGCAGCGACAGTGCGTCGTTGGCGCGCTGGTTGCCAATGCGATCCGTATGGCCGATGACGGTGACCCAGGTTTCCCCGCGCATCTTGATGGAGGGCACATATTGCTGGATCTGCCTGCGCCCTTCAGGCTTGAGCGTGTGCTTGCCGAATTCGAACAGGACGTCGGCATCCAGGAAGATCTTGTCGTTGGGTTTGAGGTTGAGCTGGGCGCAGCCGCTCAGGGCCAGTGTGGCAATCATGCCGGTCAGCAATGTTCTTCTTTTGTCATTCATTGCACTCTCTCCCGCAGTGAAAGAACAGGGACAGGGCAGGCATTCTGCATGGCGCCGCCCAAGCTTGCCGCTTATCTTGTTGTACGGGATATTGCCGGGATTGGCAATGCGCAGGGGCGCGATGGTGTCAAGAACAAGGGATGAAAAAGAAAAACGCCGGCAGCACATACTCGTGGCTGCCGGCGTTTTTGATCTCGTGGCTCCCCAAGCTGGACTCGAACCAGCGACCTGCGGATTAACAGTCCGTAGTCCCCTATACAGATTGGATTTTATTGGAATCCATAACTCATTGATTTAACACTGATCACTTTCCAGACTAGTCCAAAGTCATCCATTGCCATACAATGGAAAGACGTAAACGAGACGTAAACGTACGACTAACGGACTAGGCAAATGGAACCATTCGAGATCATCAAAACACTGGCACCGGGGCGATATACCGCACTGGAAAAAGTTAACCCCGTGGGCACGCTGGAAGCCCGCCAGGACAGATCCGGGGTAACGACGTTCTACTGGCGCGGCGCACTGAACAGAAAGACGGTACGGGTGCCCATCGGCCAGTACGACAGCCGAGCCGCCCCGCGATCCGTGAAGCCAACCCGATACGGTTACTCGATAGCAGCGGCCCGCCAGGTGGCCATCGACATTGCCAGACAGCATCAAGACAACCGCGAGCAGGGCGGCTATGAAGCCATCCGCCAGGCCGAACGTGACGCGGCCAGACAAGCCTATGAGGCGCAGCTGGAAGCCAACGAGCAGACGCTGGAGCGCCTGCTGCTGATGTATTGCGATCACCTGGAAGCACTCGGGCGCAGCTCGCATCGTGATGCCCGCTCGATATTCACGTTGCACGTCATGGAAGCGTTCCCCAGGCTGGCGAACCGGGCGGCGGTGGAGATCGAACCAGAAGATATTGCCGACATGATGCGCCGGCTGCTGGATGCCGGCAAAGGGCGCACGGCCAACAAGCTGAGATCCTACGTGCGGGCGGCCTATGAGACGGCCAAGCGCGCGCGCCTGGATGCCAGTGTGCCGGTGAAATTCAAGGCATTCAAGATCCGCCACAATCCGGCGGCCGATACGGTGCCTGACACCGCACAGAACCGGGCAGACAAAGATCCGCTGCAACTCGATGACATGATGTTGTACTGGCGCGCCATCAAGCGCGTGCCGGGTGTGCGTGGTGCAGTGCTACGTTTGCACCTGCTGACGGGTGGCCAGCGCATTGCCCAGCTGGTGCGCCTGCTGAGCCTGGACGTGGGCGATGGCATGATCACGCTATTTGATGGCAAGGGGCGGCCTGGTAGTGAGCCGCGCGCGCATACTCTGCCATTGATTCCGGCCGCCAGAAAGGCCCTGGCTGAAGCGTCAAGCGGCGGGCATTACGCACTGAGCACCGACGGCGGCCAGACGCATATCAGCGCCAGCACAGTGAGCAAGTGGGCGCAGGCCATCATGGCCGATACGCTACCGGGGTTTCAGCTCAAGCAGGTGCGCAGCGGCGTAGAGACGCTGCTGGCGCGAATCGGTATATCACGGGAGATTCGCGGGCATCTGCAATCGCATGGCGTTGCAGGCGTGCAAGCGCGACATTATGACGCCTATGATCGCGCGCCTGAGAAAGAGCAGGCATTGATGGCGCTGTACAACGCGCTCGAGCAGCGGCCAGCGAAGGTAACCCGGATGCGGCGCAAGGTGGCGTTATGAATGACAATAAGCCAGACGTGCTGACATTAAGCCATTTAATTGAGATCGGCGCATTTATCGGAATGACGAAAGGGCATATTGTCATCGAACGATTCTGCAAAGCGGTGGAGCAAGGACAGACGCCAGACGCTAGAGATTTGCAAGCACTGGCTAAAGCGCTCGAGCCTCTGCGTTATCCGCAAACCCAGGCAGGTGATAATGCCCGGCGCGATGCACTGGCTGCATTCAGTAATAAGCTGGGGCTGACGAAAAAGCAGGGCAGGCAACAGAAAGACGCGCAATATCGCAGCCAGATGACGCGCCCCATTGTGGCGTTCCTGCGCGAGCGGGAAAGGCTGATTGAGCAAGGCCAAACACCAAGCTACGCAAAGCAGAAGGCCAGGCAGATTGCCATTGATCAAGAAGCGGAAATTACAGGCATGGAAATGTCTGTTAGCGCGTTTGATAAACGATGCAGAGAATGGCAACGGGAGGCTGAAACAGAAGTGGATCTGCTAAAGCGGCTGGAAGCCTATTTAGGAAAGATGCCTGGAAAATAATGTTCCCGGTGCGATGTATGCGAATAATGGGTAACCATGTTCCAACAACCTATTAACGAGGTTAAAACATGGCTACCGAAACTCAAACTGTATTGCTTGACATCAACGCGGTGAAGCGCCAGATCGGCGTTCGCAGCACGCAAACGGTTTATTCAAAGATGGCAAACGAAGGGTTCCCCCAGCCCATTGCCGTAGGTATCAGAACCAAAAGATGGATTGCCGCCGAAGTTGAAAGCTGGATTCAACAACGTATAGCCGAAAGCCGCTGCTAGGGGGCTAGCCATGATCGCCCCCGATCTAGCCCAGGCTGCACACCCAGACGCAGCAGACAAGCCCGCGCTTGCCATGCTATGGGCAACGCATGTTCAACAAACCGAGAATTTCAGCTATGTCAGTTTCGATGATCTGAAACGGCTGGCACAAGATCCGCAGACCATTGAAGCAGCCGACCCGAAAGCTGCAAAAAGAAAAGCCCCGGCGATAGCACCGCATGACGGCCCTGCCAAGACGAAAGAGGCGGCGCTGGCGCACGATCGATATACGATGCTATGGGCAGACATCGACAGCGGCAATCCGGCCCTGAGCGACATACAGGCGCGCCTGCAAGAGCATGGCATTGACAGCTATGTTATTTACTCCACGGGCAACAGCACACCAAAAGATCACAGATGGCGCGTGCTGATAGAGCTTAGCCATGCTTGCGCGTTCGATCAGTGGCACGCGATGCAGGAATATCTTGTGCATTGCTTTGGTGGCGACCCCAGTGCTCATAGAGCGCAGCAGGTGTTGTACGCCCCTTTCGTCATGCCGCAGACCGCAGGGTATTACAGCCATGCCATCGGGGAAGGCGAGCCGCTCGATCCGCGCACGGCAAGCCTGGCTGAAGCAGCGGCGCGGTACAGGGAGCAGATGGAGCACAAGGCGCTACAGGAGGCCGCCAGCGCGTCCCCAGCGCCCCGCCAGTGTGGTCCCCTGCAAGATGGGCAACAAAGCCCCATAGAGTTGTACAACGAGGCATACAGCATAGATGCGCTACTCGGGCATTACGGATACAAGCAGGTGGGGAAGCGATGGATGCACCCTGCCAGCGAGAGCAAAGAGCCTGGGGTAGTGATACTCGACGGCAAATACTACAGTCACCACGGGAGCGACCCGCTGGCCGATGGGCATACACACGATGCGTTCGATCTGTACGTGCATTTTGAGCACGGCGGAGACATGGCCGCAGCGGTGCGACAAGCGGCCCGCGACCTATGCCCGCAGTGGCAGAAGCAACGCCAGCGCGACTACAGGCAACAGCAAGCCGCCGCTGAGTCGGAGCCGCTTTACCAGGGCACGCCATTGCAGCCGGTGTCCATTGCCGATCTGCTGACAAACCCGCCGAAGCCGCCACGGTTCATCTGGGGGGAGCTGGTGCCGCGTGGCGTGGTTACGCTGTTCGCTGCGC